>Ga0155522_1449_pt1 | contig 48654 bp, 34 predicted proteins | sample RifCSPhighO2_12_FD_107179 | JGI IMG/M metagenome (GOLD analysis project Ga0155522, IMG submission 107179) | Burkholderiales bacterium RIFCSPHIGHO2_12_FULL_67_38
CGCGATCTCGGCGGCCCGGTCGTAGCCGATGTGCGGATTGAGCGCGGTCACCAGCATCAAGGACTGTTCCACCAGTTCGCCGATGCGCTCGATGTTCGGCGCGATGCCAAGTGCGCAATGGCCGTTGAAGCTGGCCATGCCATCGGCCAGCAGGCGCACGCTCTGCAGGAAGTTGTGAGCCACCATGGGGCGGAACACATTGAGTTCGAAGTTGCCCGAGGCGCCGCCCATGTTGATGGCCACGTCATTGCCCATCACCTGGCAACACAACATGGTGAGCGCTTCGCACTGCGTGGGGTTGACCTTGCCGGGCATGATGGACGAGCCGGGTTCGTTTTCGGGAATCGACAGCTCTCCCAGCCCGCTGCGCGGGCCGCTGGCGAGCCAGCGCACGTCGTTGGCGATCTTCATCAGGCTCGCAGCCAGCCCCTTGAGCGCGCCGTGCGCGTGCACCAGCGCATCGCAACTGGCCAGCGCCTCGAACTTGTTGGGTGCCGTGACCAGCGGCAAACCGGTGTCCCGGGCCAGCTCGGCCGCCACCGCCGCATCGAACCCCACAGGCGCGTTCAAACCGGTCCCCACAGCCGTGCCACCCAGGGCCAGTTCGCACAGGTGCGGCAGCGAGGCCCGGATGTGCCGCTCGGCGTGCGCCAGCTGGGCCACCCAGCCGGACACCTCCTGCCCCAGGGTGAGCGGTGTGGCGTCCTGCAGGTGGGTACGACCGATCTTCACGATGCCATCGAACAACACGGCTTTCGAGGCCAGGGTGTCGTGCAGACCACCCAGCGCAGGCAGCAGCGCCCGCACCAGCCCGTCCACCGCCGCCAGGTGCATCGCGGTGGGAAACACATCGTTGGACGACTGGCTGCGGTTGACGTCGTCGTTCGGGTGCACCAGTCGCCGATGGCCACGCTTGCCGCCCAACAACTCGCTGGCGCGATTGGCCAGCACCTCGTTGGCGTTCATGTTGGTCTGCGTGCCCGATCCGGTCTGCCAGATCACCAGCGGGAACTCGGCATCCCACTGTCCGTCAATCACCTCGCCGGCCGCGGCCTCGATGGCTTTCGCCTTGTCGGGCGCCAGGTCGGCAAGGCTCTGGTTCACCACGGCACAGGCCCGCTTGATCCGGACCAGCGCACGGATCAATTCAGGCGGCATCCGCTCGCCCGAAATGTCGAAATGCTCCAGAGAGCGCTGCGTCTGCGCACCCCACAGTCGCTCCGCCGGAACGGCAATGGAGCCCATGGTGTCGTGCTCGGTGCGGGTGTCCATGCGTGCCTCCTGGTGTCAGCCGGCGACAGGGTTCAACCTGTCAAAATAAGGGGTTGCGCTCACCGTAGCAGACATTGCGCCGCCCAGCCACTGCGGCACCCTTTCTCCACGTCAACCACAAGCCCACGCCATGACCACGAGCATCCGTCAGAACGACCTGATCGAATCCGTCGCAGCCGCCCTGCAGTACATCAGCTACTACCACCCGGCCGACTACATCGCCCACCTGGCCCGTGCCTACGAGCGCGAGCAGAGCGCCGCGGCCAAGGACGCCATCGCCCAGATTCTGACCAACAGCAAGATGAGCGCCACCGGCCACCGCCCGATTTGCCAGGACACCGGCATCGTCAACGTCTTCCTGAAAGTCGGCATGGACGTGCGCTGGGAAGGTTTCAGCGGCAGCCTGGACGATGCCATCAACGAAGGCGTGCGCCGCGGCTACAACCACCCGGACAACACGCTGCGCGCCAGCGTCGTGGCCGATCCGCAGTTCGACCGCAAGAACACCAAGGACAACACGCCCGCCGTGATCTTCACCGAGATCGTGCCGGGCAACACGGTGGAAGTCACCGTCGCGGCCAAGGGCGGTGGCTCGGAGAACAAATCCAAGATGGTCATGCTCAACCCGGGCGACAACGTGGTCGACTGGGTGCTCAAGACCGTGCCGACCATGGGCGCCGGCTGGTGCCCGCCGGGCATGCTGGGCATCGGCATCGGCGGCACGGCAGAGAAGGCCGTGCTGATGGCCAAGGAGAGCCTGATGGACGACCTGGACATGTACGAGCTGCAGGCCAAGGCCGCCAAGGGCGAGCAGCTCAGCAAGGTCGAAGAAATGCGGCTGGAGCTGTTCGAGAAAGTCAACGCCCTGGGCATCGGCGCGCAAGGTCTGGGCGGCCTGACCACCGTGCTCGACGTCAAGATCAAGATGTACCCCACGCACGCCGCCAGCAAGCCGGTGGCCATGATCCCCAACTGCGCGGCCACGCGCCACGCCCACTTCGTGCTCGATGGCAGCGGCCCGGTCTACATCGACCCGCCCAGCCTGGACCTGTGGCCCAACGTGGACTGGACGCCCGATACCCAGAAAAGCCAGCGTGTGGACCTCAACACGCTGACCCCGGCCGAGGTGGCCAGTTGGAAACCCGGCCAGACCTTGCTGCTGAACGGCAAGATGCTCACCGGACGTGACGCCGCCCACAAGCGCATCCAGGACATGCTGGCCAAGGGCGAACCGCTGCCGGTGGACTTCACCAACCGCGTCATCTACTACGTCGGCCCGGTCGATCCGGTCAAGGGCGAAGCGGTCGGCCCGGCCGGCCCCACCACCGCCACCCGCATGGACGGTTTCACCGAGATGATGCTGGCGCAAACCGGCCTGATCGCCATGGTCGGCAAGGCCGAGCGCGGCCCGGTCGCCATCGAGGCCATCAAGAAGCACCAGTCGGCCTACCTCATGGCGGTCGGTGGCGCAGCCTACCTGGTCTCCAAGGCCATCAAGACCGCCAAGGTCGTGGGTTTTGCCGACCTCGGCATGGAAGCCATCTACGAGTTCGACGTGGTCGACATGCCTGTCACCGTGGCCGTGGATGCGGGTGGCACCAGCGCCCACATCACCGGCCCGGCCGAGTGGAGCAAGCGCATCGCCTCGGGCGAATTCAAAGGCATCGCGGTGGCCGCCGCTTGAAGACCATCGGTGTCTTTGACAGCGGGGTGGGCGGCCTGAGCGTGCTGCGCGCCCTGCTGGCCGAAATACCGGACGCGCATTTCGTCTACCTGGCCGACGGGTCACACGCCCCCTACGGCGAACGAAGTGCCCAGCAGGTCGCGGAGCGCGCCCAGCGCATCACCGCCCGCCTGCGCAAGGACCATGCGGTCGATGCCCTGGTGGTGGCCTGCAACACGGCCACCGCCCTGGCCATCGAATCCCTGCGTCAGCAACACCCCGACTGGCCCATCGTCGGCGTGGAACCCGCTCTGAAGCCCGCTGCCGCCCTCAGCCGGACCGGGCATGTCGGCGTGCTCGCCACGCGCGGCACGGTCGAAAGTGAGCGCTTTGCACGGCTGCGCGCGAGGGTCGAGTCCGAATCCAGCCGCCCGCTGCACTTCAACTGCCGAGCCTGCGATGGCCTCGCCGACGCGATCGAGCGAGGCGACGAAGCCACAACCAGGATCTTGTGTGCGCGCTACCTGGACGCCTTGCGCGCCAACGCCAACACCCCGGAGCCGATGGACACCCTGGTACTGGGCTGCACGCACTACCCGTTCGCAGCCGACATCCTGCAGGCGCTGGCGGGACCCGCCGTGCGCCTGGTTGAAACCGGCGCTCCAGTCGCACGCCGCACGCGCGCTGTGCTGGGATTGCCCGAGGCCACCCGCTCGGAGACCGGTACACCGCAGATCACACTGTTGTCCACCGGCGACCCGGCACCGCTGGCGCAAGCCGCGGCGCGCTGGCTCGGGACATCCGTTGGCGCCGCTCACATGAACGTCTGAACGGGCGCACGACGCGATGGTGATGCAAGGTCAGGCGTTCGCCAGACCAGGACCCGACAACACTGCACGGCGACCCCGCTCCATGTTCACCGGCAGCAGCAAAACCAGCCCCAGCAAAAACAGCAGCGCCGTGAACCCGATGGCCAGCCGCTGATTGCCCCCGGTGGCCCAGGTGATCGCGCCATAGCTCAAGGGCCCGATGATGCTGGCCAGCCGGGTGGCAAAGGTCCACAGACCATAGAACTCGGCCAATTGTCTGGGCGGTGCCAGCATGCCGGCCATCGCCCGGCCCGACGACTGGCTCGAACCCATGCACAGCCCGGCGATGGCGGCGGCGTACCAGAAGCCACCCTTGGTGGTGGTGAGAGCCGCGATGATGCATGTGGCCATCCAGCCCACCAGCGTGATCCCCAGGGCCAGCTTGTGGCCCAGCCGGTCCTGCCAGTAGCCGAACGCAAAAGCGCCCAGCGCAGCGGCGATGTTGAGCACGAAGATCAGCACCATGGTTTCCTGCTGCACGAAGCCGATCACCTGCTCAGCGTAGATCGCGGCGAGCGTGATCGCTACCGCCACACCACCCTGGTAAGCCACGGCACAACCGAGCAGCCACATGAAGTCGCGGTAGTTGCGGGCACGGCGCAAGGTGTCTCCCAACTGCCGCAACGAAGCTTTGACGCCCGAAACACCCCCCTCCCCACCCGTGGCCTGCGCGCGCTCGCGCAACAGGCCCAGCGTGAACACCGACGCCACCGCAAAGATGCCCGCCGTGATCAGCATGGTGACCGGGACAAATTGGCTCGCCGGCTGCCCGTGGGCTTGCGCCCAAATCACATAGGCCAGGCTCAGCCCCAGCGCCAGCATGCCTCCCAGGTAGCCGAAGCTCCAACCCCAGCCGCTGACCCTGCCCATGGCCGCCGGGCGCGCCAACTCGGGCAGAAATGCCGCGATCAGCGACTCTCCCCAGGCAAAGAACACGTTGGAGACCATGACAAGCAGCATGCCCAGCACCACCGCGCCGGGACCGACCAGGGCCAGCGCCGCCGTGGCCAGCACGCAGCCCACCGTCGTGAGCAACAGCAAACGTTTTTTAGCGGCACGCCGGTCGGCCCAGGCCCCCAGCGCGGGGATCGTGAACATGACCACCGCGTGCGATGCGCTCAAGGCCAGGGTCCAGGCGAACGTGGCCCAATCCGCTCCCCCGGCAACAGAACCCACGAAGTAGGCCGCGAAGACCGCCGTGAGCACCACGGTGGTGTAGCCGGAATTGGCGAAGTCGTACATCGCCCAGCCAAACACCTCGCGCTTGCGCACGCCCGGGTTCAGGGATTCGGAAGAAAACAGGGCCATCGCCGCCGCTCCGGTCAGATGGCGGTCGGCGACCGCCCTATTGCGCAGTCCAGTCGCGGTGCGTGAAGAACCGAACCGGGTTCACCATCAGTGCAGATGGCGGGGCTTGCGTGGGCCACCATGGCCGGAGGATCCCCCATGACCGCGCGGTGGCTTGCCCAGCTGCATGGAGTTGACCAGGGCATCGAAACGCTCGGTGAACAGCTTGTCGATGGCACCGACCACGTCCCCGAGCTCAGCCGCATCAAAATGACGCTCCATGACATGGATCACGTCCTGCACCAGCAGGTCCCGCTGCACCTGCATGATGGCCGCCGGCGTGGGGCCCACAAAACACATCATGAAATCGTCGCGCGCCTCTTCTTCAGAGGAATCATCTTCCTCGTCGAACTCGGCATCGTAGAACGACACCTCCAGCGGCGCACCTGCCGAGGCAATCTCGTTGAGCCCCATGCAGGCCTCTTCGATCACCTGACGAAAATCCTCGTCACCAGGGACCGTCCAGCACATCTGCAACACATGGGTTGCGGCGTCGAAGCGGATGCCCGGTTCGTCTTCGTAGGTGCTCTCCGCAGCGGCCGCCAGCGAGCGAGCACCCGCGTATTGCCACAGAGGTTTGAGCGCTTCCTGGATCTGGCCAAACTCGACATCCTCACGCAGGGGCACGTCCCCATGCACATGGATTTCGAACGGCGCGTTGTATCGGGTCATGGAAACTCACTGTACCGGCGAAACCGGAAAAATCCTAGGGCCTGGTGCCTCGAACCGGGGTCGAACCGGTACGCCCCCTCACGGGAAAGCGGCGGATTTTAAGTCCGCTGTGTCTACCAATTTCACCATCGAGGCGACCTTTGATTGTCGCAGGTTCGACAGAGGCCCCCTTGGGGCGGCCACTGGCCACGCAACACCCCAAAAGAGCACGAAGAAATGAAAAAAGGGAAGCCAGGGCTTCCCTTTTTTCGAATCTGGAGCGGGAAACGAGACTCGAACTCGCGACCTCAACCTTGGCAAGGTTGCGCTCTACCAACTGAGCTATTCCCGCACGATCTGTTGCCTGTCAGTGACTGGAGGCGCGACCCGGAGTCGAACCGGGCTAGACGGATTTGCAATCCGTTGCATAACCGATTTGCTATCGCGCCCAATGCGAACGACCGGATAAACCAATCCCTCACAACTGACAAAAAAGGGAAGCCGGGCTTCCCTTTTTCAATACTGGAGCGGGAAACGAGACTCGAACTCGCGACCTCAACCTTGGCAAGGTTGCGCTCTACCAACTGAGCTATTCCCGCATGTTTCTGATGTTTGTCAGAAGCTGGAATTCTAGCGCAGAAAAACGCCTCTTTTCAAGCCCCCGAAAATTTTTTGACTCAGTGTTTCACCGCATCGGGCGCGGCTGCCGCCGGGCGCACGGATGCGGCCGCCACCTGCGCTGCCACCTCTTCGTCGGTCAGGGGAACCGGCTGGCGCTCCAGTGCAATGGCCAACACCTTGTCGATCCATTTGACGGGAACGATCTCCAGGCCCTGCTTCACGTTGTCGGGAATCTCGGCCAGATCCTTCACGTTTTCCTCCGGAATGATCACGGTCTTGATGCCACCACGCAAAGCCGCCAACAGCTTCTCCTTCAAGCCACCGATGGCGGTGACTTCACCACGCAGGGTGATCTCGCCGGTCATGGCCACGTCGGCACGCACGGGGATGCCCGTGAGCGAGGACACCAGCGCCGTGGTCATGGCCGCACCGGCGCTCGGACCGTCCTTGGGCGTGGCGCCATCGGGCACATGGATGTGGATGTCGCGCTTGTCGAACTGTTCGTCCTTGATGCCAAGTGAGCGGGCGCGGCTGCGCACCACCGTGCGCGCCGCCTCCACCGACTCCTTCATCACATCGCCCAGCGAACCGGTCCGCGTAATCACGCCCTTGCCGGGCATGATGGCCACCTCGATGGTCAGCAGATCGCCACCGACCTCGGTCCAGGCCAGGCCCACAACCTGCCCCACCTGGTTCTGCGCTTCGGCACGCCCGTAGTTGTACTTGCGCACGCCCAGGAATTCACTGAGATTCTCGGCGTCCACCACCACCGTGGGGGTGTACTTCTTGAGCAGAACGCCCTTGACCACCTTGCGGCAAATCTTGGAGAGTTCACGTTCGAGTGAACGCACACCCGCCTCACGGGTGTAGTAACGCACGATGTCGCGCACGGCGTCTTCACGCACCTCCAGCTCACCCTCGCGAATCCCGTTGTTCTTCAGCTGCTTGGGCAGCAGGTAGCGGATGGCGATGTTGGTCTTTTCGTCTTCGGTGTAACCCGACAGGCGGATCACCTCCATCCGGTCCAGCAGTGCTGGCGGGATGTTCATCGAGTTCGAGGTGGCGACAAACATCACGTCGGACAGATCAAAATCCACCTCGACGTAGTGATCACCGAAGGTGTGGTTCTGCTCCGGGTCCAGCACCTCCAGCAAGGCGCTTGAAGGATCGCCGCGGAAGTCAGTACCCAGCTTGTCGATTTCGTCGAGCAGGAACAGCGGATTGCGCGTGCCGATCTTGGACAGACTCTGCAGCACCTTGCCCGGCATGGCACCGATGTAGGTGCGGCGATGGCCCCGGATCTCCGCCTCGTCACGCATGCCGCCCAGCGCCATGCGCACGTACTTGCGGCCTGTGGCCTTGGCGACCGATTGCCCCAGCGAGGTCTTGCCCACCCCCGGAGGACCGACCAGGCACAGGATGGGTGCCTTGACCTTGTCCACGCGCTGTTGCACCGCGAGGTATTCGAGAATGCGGTCCTTGACCTTGTCCAGGCCGTAGTGATCCTCGTTGAGCACAACCTCGGCGTGTGCCAGGTCGTGTTTGATCTTGGTCTTCTTGCTCCAGGGCAAAGCGACCAGGGCATCGATGTAGTTGCGCACCACGGTGGCTTCGGCCGACATGGGCGACATCAGCTTGAGCTTCTTGAACTCGGCATCGGCCTTCTTGCGCGCCTCGGCCGGCATCTTGGCGGCCTTGATCTTCTTCTCGATTTCTTCGATGTCGGCACCCTCTTCGCCTTCACCGAGCTCCTTCTGGATCGCCTTGACCTGTTCGTTCAGATAGAAGTCGCGCTGGTTCTTCTCCATCTGGCGCTTGACGCGACCACGGATCTTCTTGTCGACATTGAGAATGTCAACCTCGCGCTCGAGCTGTTCGAACAGGTTTTCCAACCGCTTGTTGACCAGGTCCAGATCGAGCACGACCTGCTTGGATTCGAGCTTGAGCGGCAGGTGGGCCGCGATGGTGTCGGCCAGGCGACCAGGATCGTCGATGCTGGAGATCGAGGTCAGGATTTCCGACGGTATCTTCTTGTTGAGTTTGACGTACTGGTCGAACTGCTGCATCACGGCGCGGCGCAGCGCCTCCAGTTCGGTGGACTGCATGTTGGCGCGCTCCACCGCGGGGTCCACCGGATGGACGCTGGCGACAAAATGGCTCTCGCCATCGCTGATCGACAGCACCTTGGCGCGCTGCACGCCTTCGACCAGCACCTTCACCGTGCCGTCGGGCAGCTTGAGCATCTGCAGGATGGTGGCGACGCAGCCCATCTCGAACATGTCGTCGGTCGACGGCTCGTCTTTGGCGGCGGCTTTCTGTGCGACCAGCATGATGCGGCGCTCGGCCTCCATCGCGGCCTCCAGCGCCTTGATGCTTTTCGGGCGACCCACAAACAAGGGAATCACCATGTGCGGGAACACCACCACGTCGCGCAGGGGCAGCAGGGGCAGTTCAACCGGTGTGCTAGGGAGGGGGGTTTGTCCGGACATTTCTCAACCTCAACAAAATGGGCAGATGGGGTTGATGCGGGCGATATCAACCGGACGCATCGTCAACTTCGGCACGCACTCACATTGCGTGCGGGCAACGCCTCAAGCCTGCTTGGCCGCTTCGCGATACACCAGCAGTGGTGGCTTGTTCTCTTCGATGGTGGACTCGTCCACCACCACCTTCTCCACATTGCTCATGCCTGGCAGCTCGAACATGGTGTCGATCAGCGCGTTTTCCAGTATCGAGCGCAGGCCACGGGCACCGGTCTTGCGCGCCAGCGCCTTGCGGGCGATCGCCTTGAGTGCCGCCGGGCGCACTTCCAGTTCGGCACCTTCCATGGACAACAGCCGCGAGAACTGTTTGACCACGGCGTTCTTGGGCTCGGTCAGGATCTCGACCAGAGCATCCTCGCTGAGCTCGGACAGCGCGGCAATCACCGGAACACGCCCCACGAGTTCGGGGATCAGACCAAACTTGATCAGGTCCTCGGGCTCGATCTCCTTGAACGCCTCGGTCAGGCTACGCTGCTTCTTGCTTTTGACCACGGCACCGAAGCCGATGCCCGAGGCCTCGGTGCGGTTTTCAATGATCTTCTCCAGCCCGGCGAACGCACCACCGCAGATGAACAGGATGTTGGTGGTGTCGACCTGCAGGAAATCCTGGTTCGGATGTTTTCGCCCGCCCTGGGGCGGCACCGAAGCCATGGTGCCTTCGATGAGCTTGAGCAGGGCCTGCTGCACACCCTCGCCCGACACGTCGCGTGTGATGGACGGGTTGTCGGACTTGCGGGTGATCTTGTCGATCTCGTCGATGTAGACGATGCCCTGCTGCGCGCGCTCCACGTCGTAGTTGCAGCTCTGCAGCAGCTTGGCGACGATGTTCTCCACGTCTTCCCCCACATAACCGGCTTCGGTCAGCGTGGTGGCGTCGGCCATGACGAAGGGCACGTTGAGCATGCGGGCCATGGTCTGGGCCAGCAGGGTTTTGCCCGAACCGGTGGGGCCGATCAGCAGGATGTTGCTCTTGGCCAGTTCCACGTCGTCCTTGCGGGCGTTCTGCTTGTGGCGCAGGCGCTTGTAGTGGTTGTACACCGCCACCGCCAGTGCGCGCTTGGCGGCTTCCTGCCCGATCACGTAGTTGTCGAGGTTGCTCTTGAGTTCGGCGGGCGTGGGCACGTCATCACCGGAAGCCTTGACCGACTCCAGGCCGGGCAGCTCGTCGCGGATGATGTCGTTGCACAGGTCGATGCATTCGTCGCAAATGAACACCGAAGGGCCGGCGATCAGCTTCTTGACCTCGTGCTGGCTCTTACCGCAAAACGAGCAGTAGAGCGCCTTTTCACTGGAGGTGGCTTTTTTGTCGGCCATGGGTCTGGGGTTCCGGAATACGAGGGAAGTTCAGTGACAACAATGATAGTTCAAGCCCGCCAGGGGCCAAACGCAGGAAAAGAAGGCCGAATCGGTGCCGGTCACCCGTATCGGAAGACACATATGCGTGCCGGCCCCCGTTTCCGCAAGCATCAGGTCGCCGTCCCCGGGCGCCTGTCGATGACCTTGTCGATCAGTCCGTATTCGGCCGACTCGGCCGCCGACAGGTAGTAATCGCGCTCGGTGTCGCGCTCGATCTTGTCCAGCGGCTGGCCGGTGCGCTCGGCCAGGATCTTGTTGAGCTGCTCGCGTGTTTTCAGGATTTCGCGGGCATGGATCTCGATCTCGGTGGCCTGGCCCTGCGTGCCACCCAGCGGCTGGTGGATCATGACCTTGGAGTTGGGCAGCGCAAAACGCTTGCCCTTGGCGCCCGCGGCCAACAGGAAAGCACCCATGCTCGCGGCCATGCCGATGCACAGCGTGGACACATCGGACTTGATGAAATTCATGGTGTCGAAGATCGCCATGCCGGCGCTCACCGATCCACCGGGCGAGTTGATGTAGAAGGAGATGTCCTTGTCCGGGTTTTCGCTTTCCAGGAACAGCAACTGGGCCACCACCAGATTCGCCGACTGGTCGTTGACCGGCCCCACCAGAAAGATGACGCGTTCCTTGAGCAGGCGCGAATAGATGTCGTAGGCGCGCTCGCCGCGGCCCGACTGCTCGATCACCATGGGCACCATGCCCAAGCCTTGAATATCCATTGCGCTCATGCGTTTCTCCATGTATTGATGTGTCGTGATGCCACTACTGTAACCAACCCGCCAAACCCGCCACACGTTCGCGGGCATGGCCCAGGCATGCATATGGCGTGCCCGAAGAAAAAGGCAAGTGGGCGGACATGAAAAAGGGCGGAATCAACCGCCCCTTTTCATGCCCAGGCGTCCCGAACGGCGACCGGAATCGCTCGCCCCGGTCCCCGAGGGGAGAACCGCTCAGGCCTGGCCCATCAGTTCGTCGAAGCTGATGGCCTTGTCGGAGACCTTGGCCATGGACAACACGTACTCGGTCACGTTGTTCTCGACCACGATGCCTTCGACTTCGGCCATGCGGCGGTTGTCGCCGGTGTACCAGCGCACCACGTCGGCGGGCTTCTCGTAGGAGGCGGCCAGCTCTTCGATGTGGGCCCTGAGCTGCTCGGGCTTGGCATGCAGTTCGTTGGCGCGGACCAGCTCGGCCACCACGAGACCCAGGCGCACGCGGCGCTCGGCCTGCGGACGGAACAGCTCCTCGGGGATCGGCGCCTTGTCGGCATCCTTCACGCCGCGCTGTTTGAGGTCGGCACGGGCGCCCTCGACCAGGCGGTCGAGCTCGGCCTGCACCACCGACTTGGGCAGGTCCAGTTCGGCCTTGGCCACCAGCGCGTCCATCACGGCCTGCTTGTTGCGGGACTGCAGGCGGAACTTGACTTCGCGCTCCAGGTTTTTCTTGATGTCGGCGCGCAGGCCATCCACCGTGCCGTCGGCGATGCCGAGCGACTTGGCCAGGGCCTCGTCCACCTCGGGCAGATGGGCGGCTTCGATCTTGTTGATCGTGACCAGGAAGTCGGCCGTCTTGCCGGCCACGTCCTTGCCGTGGTAGTCCTCGGGGAAGGCCAGCGGGAAGGTCTTGGACTCGCCGGCTTTCATGCCACGCACGGCGTCTTCGAACTCCTTGAGCATCTGGCCATCGCCGACGATGAACTGGAAGCCTTCGGCCTTGCCGCCTTCAAAGGCTTCGCCGTCGATCTTGCCGGCAAAGTCGATGGTGACGCGGTCGCCGTCCTGGGCGGCCTGATCCTGCGCGCGTTGCGCGAAGGTGCGGCGTTGCTTGCGCAGGATGTCCAGCGTGCGGTCGATGGCGGCGTCGGTCACTTCGGCCGACACTTTTTCGATCTCGGCGGTGGACAGGTCTTCGATCTTGACTTCCGGGTACACCTCGAAGACCGCGTCAAAAGCCAGCTGGCCTTCGGGCGCTTCTTCTTTCTCGGTGATCTTGGGCTGGCCGGCCACGCGCAGCTTGGCTTCATTGGCGGCCACGGCAAATGCCTCACCCACTTTCTCGTTCATGACTTCGTAGTGCACCGAGTAGCCATAGCGCTGGGCCACCACGTTCATCGGCACCTTGCCCGGACGGAAACCGTCCATCTTGACATCGCGCGCCACGCGCTTGAGGCGGTTGGTCACCTCGGTCTGGATGACATCGGCTGGCAGCGTCAGCGTGATCTTGCGCTCAAGCTTTTCCAGGGTTTCAACGGTCACGGTCATGGTTTTCTCCAAAAGGGAAGTCGGTCAACCAGCCTGTCTGGCTCACCGGTGGAAATGCATTTGTCTGAGCTGTGGTGCGCGGGGGGGGACTCGAACCCCCACACCATTGCTGGCGTCAGGACCTAAACCTGGTGCGTCTACCAATTTCGCCACCCGCGCGCCCTCATGTCATGCGGCCCGGTCACAGGGCATTGGCCGCCTTGTGTGCCGGGTCGTCTGCTTCACGGCAACCTTAGATTGTAGCCGCTGCGATTGCCGGAACCCGGACCATTCAGGCTCCGAGCCGCTGGCGCAATGCCCGCACGGCGCTGCCCGGCGTGGTGAGCACCGGCAACCCCACCGCCCGTTGCACCGCCGACTGGGCGCGCGCCATGCTGAACTGGGCCAGCGCGATCAGGTCGCAACCCTGCCCGGCCAGCCACTGCGCGGTTTCGACGACCCGCTGGTCGTGCCCGGCAAGATCCCCCCGGTTCAGTGCGTCCAGCGCGCCCTCGGCGAGACAGGTGACAAGCTCGGCTCCTTCCGGGAACTCGGGCGGCATGGAGACCAGTGTGGGCGCGAACGATGCGACCAGCCCGATGCGCCCACCCTGCGCCACCGCCTCGTCCACCATGGCCTCGTTGGGTTTGAGCACGGGCATGTGCGGCCGACGCGTCGCCACCGCCTCGATGCAGGGGCCGAATGCCGAGCAGGTGAAAAGAATGGCTTGCGCCCCGGTGCCCTCGGCATAGGTCGCGAGTGCCTCGAAACGCTGGAACATGGCCGCGCCAAGCCCCTGGCCGCTGCGGGCCAGATCGGCCGACAGGCTGTCGTCCAGCAGGTTCATGCGCACCGCCTCGGGCCAGACGCGCTCCAGCTCGTCGTTGATCGGCGCGACCGAATGCGACAGCGCGTGGATCAGCGCCAGACGGGTCACGCGTGGCTCCCGGCGGCCGCGCCGGCCCCCGCCTTGCGGGGCAAGCGCAGGCGCTGCAGGCCCATGACCAGCAACAGCAGCGCCAGCGCCGGCAGGAACAGCCATTCCTTGGCCGGGCGTTCGGTCGGCACCTCGGCGGACACGATGCGAAAGCCTTGTTCGATACCCAGTTTCTCGGCCACGCTGCCGAACTTCACTCCCGAGATCAACAGCTCGTCGCCCTGAGCGACCACGCTCACGCCAGCGCTGGCCAGCCGCTCGCGGGCGGGTGCCTGGGCTCCCAGCGGCAGCAACACGCCTTTGCGGATGTCGTCGCCGTTGAGATTGGTCCCTTCGATCCAGAGGCGCTTGCCCGCATTGGCGGGCGCCTCTTCGATCAGGCGGTTCATCTGCGCCGCCAGCACCTCGTTGTAGGGCGGGTAGACCATGTCCCACCAGAACCCCGGGCGGAACAGGGTGAACGTGATGAGCAGCAGCGCCAGGCTTTCATACCAGCGCGAACGGACCAGAAAATAGCCCTGCGTGGCGGCCGCGAACACCAGCATGGCCACGGTGGCGCTGACCACCGTGAGGATCAGGTGGAACGGCCCGGTCAGTCCCATCAGCAGCAACTGGGTGTTGAAGATGAAAAGGAAAGGCAGGATGGCCGTGCGCATGCTGTACGCGAAGGCGGTGATGCCGGTCTTGATGGGGTCGGCGCGCGCGATGGCGGCGGCGGCGAACGAGGCCAGCCCCACGGGCGGCGTCACGTCGGCCATGAGGCCGAAATAGAACACGAACAGGTGCACGGCGATCAGCGGCACGATCAGACCGCTCTGCGCACCCAGCTCCACCACCACGGGCGCCATCAGCGTGGAGACCACGATGTAATTGGCCGTGGTGGGCAGGCCCATGCCCAGGATCAGGCTGATGAACGCCACCAGCACCAGCATGAGCATGAGGTTGCCACCCGAGAGCAGCTCCACCAGCTCGGTCATGACCAGACCCACGCCGGTGAGCGACACGGTGCCCACGATGATGCCTGCCGCTGCCGTGGCCACGCCAATGCCGATCATGTTGCGCGCGCCCGTGGCCAGGCCGTCGATCAGGTCGGCAAAGCCCTGCCGGGTGGCCTGCGCCAGACCGCCATGCCCGCGGAACGCGGCGGTGATGGGCTTTTGCGTGACCATCACGAAGATCATGAACAGCGTGGCCCAGAAGGCCGAGAGGCCGGGCGACATCTGTTCAACCATCAGGCACCAGATCAGCACCACCACCGCCAGCAGGTAGTGCAGGCCCGACTTCACGGTGGGGGCGGTCTCTGGCAGCTCGAACACCGGGGCGTTCGGGTCGTCGAGTTCCAGCACCGGCTGCTTCGCCCCGAACCACAACAGGCCCACGTAGGCGGCCAGCAACCCCACGCCCACGATCCAGATGGCGGCCTCGCCGGCCACGGACTTGATCCAGCCGATGCCCCAGTACACCGCGCCCGAGAGCGCCAGGAAACCGGCGACCGTGAGGGCAAAGGCCAGCAGCCTCGAACCGCGCGTGCTCGGGTTGCGCCGCGGCAGGCCGACCATGTTGGCCTTGAGCGCCTCCAGGTGCACGATGTAAACCAGCGCAATATAGGAAATGATGGCCGGCAGGAAGGCGTGCTTCATGACCTCGATGTAGGGAATGCCCACGTACTCCACCATCAGGAAGGCGGCCGCCCCCATCACGGGCGGCATGATCTGGCCGTTGACCGAACTCGACACCTCCACCGCACCGGCCTGGTCGGCCCGGTAGCCCACCCGCTTCATGAGCGGGATGGTGAAGGTCCCGGTGGTCACCACGTTGGCGATCGACGAGCCCGAGATGATGCCGGTGGCCGCCGAGGACAGCACCGCCGCCTTGGCCGGCCCGCCCCGCATGTGGCCCAGCAGCGCAAAGGCCGACTTGATGAAATAGTTGCCCGCGCCCGCCTTGTCCAGCAGCGAGCCGAACAGCACGAACAGGAAGATGAAGCTGCTGGACACGCCCAGCGCCACACCGAACACGCCCTCGGTGGTGAGCCACTGGTGGCTCATGGCGCGGTTCAGCGAAAAGCCCCGGTGCGCGATCATGTCGGGCATGTAGGGTCCACCAAAGGTGTAGATCAGGAACACCAGCGCCACGATCACCATGGGCAGCCCCAGCACACGCCGCGTGGCTTCGAGCAGCAGCACAACGCCCACCGCGGCGGTGATCACGTCCATCTGGGTCGGCTGGCCGGGCCGGGTCGCCAGCTCGCTGTAGAACAGGAACAGGTAGGACGCGCAGAACGCGCCCACGAAGGCCAGCGCCCAGTCGACCAGCGGCACATAGGCCCGCGGCGACCGCCTGAACGCCGGATAGGCCATGTAGGACAGGAAGACCGCGAACGCGAGGTGGATGGCGCGGGTCTCGGTGTCGTTGAAGACCAGCACGCCCAGGCTGAACGGCAGCGGCGAGGCGATCCAGAGCTGGAACAGCGACCAGGCCAGCGCCAGGTACAGCAGCAGGCGGCTCACCCAGGGGCCGGGGGCACGGGCGCCGGTGTCGTTGTCGGCCACCAGCTGGTTGACATCCACTTCGGGTGCGGTTGGTGTGTTCATGGGGTCCTCCACGGTCGATGGATGGCTGCGCAAAAAACTCTGAGATAAAACACCCCCGCAGCGCACCGCGCTACCCCCTCAAGGGGGCAACGCGATGTGCTGCGGGGGTGCCCTTGGCCGCACCGCTTCATGCGTCGGGGTGGCGCTCCGGCGCCATGGAAAACCGGGGTCTTACAGCCAGCCCTTTTCCTTGTAGTACTTCACCGCACCGGGGTGCAGCGGAGCCGACAGGCCGTCCTTGATCATGCTCTTGGGATCGAGCGCGACAAAGGCCGGGTGCAGCTTCTTGAACTCCTCGAAGTTCTCGAACACGGCCTTGACCAGCTCGTACACCGCCGCGTCGGGCACCTTGGACGAGGTCACGAACGAGGCGAGCACGCCGTAGGTGGGCGTGGGGTTCGGGTGACCGGCGTACAGGCCGCCGGGGATGTTGACCTTGGCGTAGTAGCTGTTGGCCTTGACCAGTTTGTCCACGGCCGGGCCGGTCAGGGGCACCAGCTTGGCGCCGCAGGTGGTGATCGGGTCCTGGATGTTGGCGCTGGGGTGGCCCACGCCGTAGAAGAAGGCGTCGATCTTGTTGTCGCACAGGGCGGCGCCGTGTTCGTCGGCCTTGAGCTCGGCGGCCAGGCCGAAGTCGGAGGTCTTCCAGCCCATGGCGGTGAGCAGTTCGTCCATGGCCGACCGGGTGCCCGAGCCGGGGTTGCCGATGTTGAAGCGCTTGCCCTTGAGATCATCGAACTTGGCGATGTTGGCTTCCTTGCGCGCGAGCACGGTGAAGGGCTCGGGGTGGATGGAGAACACCGCGCGCAGGTCTGTGTGCTTGCCGTCTTTCTCGAACTGCTTGGTGCCGTTGAAGGCGTTGTACTGCACGTCCGACTGGGACACGCCGAAGTCGAGCTCACCGGCCTTGATGGTGTTGATGTTCACCACGGAGCCGCCCGTGGACTCCACCGAGCAGCGAAAGCCGTGTTTGGCGCGGTCCTTGTTGACCAGACGGCAGATGGCGCCGCCGGCGGCGTAATACACGCCGGTCACGCCACCGGTGCCGATGGTCATGAACTTCTGCTGGGCGTGCACGGCGCTCAGAGGGGCCGACAGCGCCATGGCGAGCGCCACGAACGAGAGGCGGGATGCGGGGAATGTCAGACGGACTTGCATGCGGACTCCTTGGGTGATGAAACAAAAAAAGGCTTGTGGCCCAGGTGGATGTCCCGACCGGCTTGGATCACCGGGCGGAAGGACTCGCGACGAACAAAGACAAAGGCTACCCCGGCGGGCACAGCGTACCCATCGGGTTTAACCATGGGGGGAAACATTGCCGATGGTTCACCATTGCGGCTCAGGCGGCAAGGGCCGCGGCACCACAGCCCGCCACGGCCCGGTCCAGCGCCGCGCGCAGGCGCTCGACGATCTGGCCCAGATCGGCCTCGCTGGCAATGAACGGGGGCGCCAGCAGGACGTGATCGCCGCAGCGGCCGTCCACCGTGCCGCCCATGGGATAGACCATCAGGCCACCGGCCATGGCCTCGCTCTTGACGCGCGCATGCAACCGGAGCGCGGGGTCGAACCAGCGCTTCGAACCCCGATCGGCCACCAGTTCGAGGCCCCAGAACAGGCCACGCCCGCGGATGTCACCCACCTGCGGATGCCCGGCAAAGGCCTGTTGCAGCAGAGCCTGCAGCACCGCCCCGCGCTCGCGCACCTGCGCGAGCAGACCATCGCGCTGGATCACGCGCTGCACCGCCAGCGCCGCCGCGCAGGCCACCGCATGGCCGAGGTAGGTGTGCCCATGCTGGAACAGCCCGCTGCCCTGACGAAAGGCCTCCACCACCCTGCCCTGCGCCAGCACCGCACCGATCGGCTGGTAGCCGCCGCCCAGGCCTTTGGCGATGGTCATGAGATCGGGCACCACGCCCTCCTGCTCACAGGCGTGCAGCGTGCCGGTGCGGCCCATGCCGCACATCACCTCGTCCAGGATCAGCAGGATGCCGTGGCGGTCGCAGAGCTCGCGCACGCCCTGGAAATACCCCGGCACCGCCGTGAGCACGCCGGCCGTGGCACCGCCCACGGTCTCGGCCACGAAGGCCATCACGTTTTCCCCGCCCAGGCGGTCGATGGCGTCGGACAGCTCGTCCACCAGGCGCTGGCCATACTGCGCGGCGGTTTCGTCGGCGCGCCGGTCGCGGTATTCGTAGCAGGGTGACACGTGGGTCACGTCGATCAGCAGCGGCTGGAACTGTTCGCGCCGCCAGGCGTTGCCGCCCACCGCCAGCGCGCCCAGGGTGTTGCCGTGGTAGCTCTGGCGGCGGGCGATGAAGTGGCGGCGCTGCGGCTGGCCGATCTCGACGTAGTACTGGCGCGCCATCTTCAGCGCCGCCTCCACCGCCTCGGAGCCGCCGCTCACGAAATACACATGGCTCATGCCGGCGGGCGCGGTGTCGATCAGCAGGTCGGCCAGTTCCTCGGCCACTTCGGTGGTGAAGAAACTGGTGTGGGCGTAGGCCAGGCGGTCGATCTGCGCGTGCATGGCCGCGAGCACCTCGGGGTGACCGTGGCCCAGGCACGAGACGGCCGCGCCGCCGCACGCGTCCAGGTAGGCCTTGCCGCTGGCGTCGGTGAGCGTCATGCCCTGGCCGCTCACCGCCACGGGCAGGCCGTGGCGCAACTGGCGGTGGAACACGTGGGTGGCGTCCTGCGCCACGGTGGTGGGGGATGAGAGCGTGTTCATGGCGTGGTGGGTCGTTTGCGGGAAAGGTTCAGGCAGCCGTCGGGCCCTTGGCGGGAGGCGCCGGGCGACCCGGCTTGTCCCAATAGACGCGGGCTGTCTGCAGCTGCTGCTGGCGCGCCGCCAGGCGCTGCACGACGGCGTCGCCGCCCTGCTGCGCCACCGCGTCCATCAAGGCCTCGGCGAGCGCCTGGGCGCCGGTCATGGAATGGAAAAACGCGGGCGAGGCGGTGTCGAACAGCAGGGTCTGCGTGGCCGCCCGCGCCAGCGGCGACAAAGCGCTGTCGGTCAGCACCAGCACCGGCACCCCGCTGGCCTGGGCGCGCTGCGCCGCGTCCACCGTCTGCACCGTGTAGGGCGCCTGGCTCACGGCCACCAGCAGATCGTCGGCACCGAGCGTGGCCAGCCGGTCGGCCCAGGCGCCGCCCGGGTCGCTCGCCAGCTGGGTGCCGGGCCGCAGCCAGTCGCAGGTGTAGTGCAGGTGGTAGGCGATGCCGAAACTCGCGCGCAGCCCCAGAAACAGCACGTTGCGCGCCCGCAGGATGTGCGCCGCCGCGGCCAGCAGGTCGCCCGACGGGTTGCGCTCGCCGATGGAGGCCACGTTGGCCTGCTGCGCCTGGGCGAGCGGGCTGGCCGGGCCGCCGGCACCACCGGGCCCGACCGGCGCTTCGGCGCGCGACACCGAACGCGCGAACGCCGCCATGGCCGGGCGGCGCATGGCCTCGAAACCGTCGAGCCCCAGCGCCTGGGCCAGGCGCGTCATGGTGGCGGGCGACACGTTGGCCGCCTGGGCCGACTGCCGCATCGACTGCAAGCCCAGCTCGGCCGGGTGTTCGCGCACCCAGCGCGCCGCGCGCTGCAACTCGGGGCTCAGGGCGTCAAAGCGCTGGTCCAGCAGGTGGGTGAGCTGGCGGTAGGGCATGGAGTGGACGTCGGACTTGAAACAATTGATTCAATCGAATATTAATGAAACAAATGATTCATGTCCATCCGTTGCGGCCCTGCCTCAGAAAAAAACCCGCCAGCCCCTCCGCAAGAAGGGCGTGGCGGGTCAGGGGCCGGAGCGGTGCTCAGGCCGGCCGGGGTTCTTCGCGCCGCACGCGGAACCAGGCCGCGTACATCGCCGGCAGCGCCAGCAGGGTGAGCACCGTCGCCACGATCAGACCGCCCATGATGGCCACCGCCATCGGGCCCCAGAACACGCTGCGCGAGAGCGGGATCATGGCCAGCACGGCGGCGGCCGCGGTCAGCACGATGGGGCGCGCGCGGCGCACGGCGGCCTCCACGATCGCGTCCCAGGCCGGCACGCCGCGCGCGCGGTCCTGCTCGATCTGGTCGATCAGGATCACCGAGTTGCGCTGGATCATGCCCATGAGCGCGATCACGCCGAGCAGGGCCACAAAGCCGAACGGCCGGTTCAGCAGCAGCAGCGCGCCAGCCACGCCGGCCATGCCCAGCGGACCGGTCAGGAACACCAGCAACGAACGGCTGAAGCTCTGCAGCTGCAGCATCAGCAGCGTGAAGGTGATGAACAGCATGATGGGAATGCCGGCAGCGATCGACGACGAACCCTTGCTGCTCTCCTCCACCGCGCCGGCCACTTCCACACGGTAGCCGTTCAGGCCACGCTGGGTCCAGCCCTCGCCGATCTGCTTGAGCTGCGGCAACAGCTCGGCCGTGACGGTGGCGCCCTGCAGGCCTTCGGCCACGTCGCTCTGCACGGTGATGGCGAAGTCGCGGTTCTCGCGCCAGATCACGCCGGGCTCCCAGCCGAACACCGGGCGCGCGATCTGCAGCAGCGGAATGCTCTTGCCGCTCGCCGTGGGCAGGTAGGCATTGCCCAGGCTGGTGATGGCGTCGCGCTCGTGCAGCGGCTGGCGCAGCACGATGTCGATCAGCTTGTCGCCGTCGCGGTACTGCCCCACGGTGCTGCCGCTGAGGATGGTGCGCGAGGCCTGTGCGATGGACTCGCTGGACACGCCCAGCGCACGCGCCTTGGTCTGGTCCACGTCCAGGCGCAGCACCTTGACCGATTCGTTCCAGTTGTCGTTCACACCCCGGGTGTGCGGGTTGTCGCGCAGGGCCTGCTTGACCTCGTCGGCCAGGCCGCGCAGCACCGTCGGGTCGTCACCGACCACGCGGAACTGCACCGGGTACGGCACCGGGGGCCCGTTGGGCAGCAGCTTGACGCGGCCGCGCACCTCGGGAAACTCGGTCGCCAGCAGGGCCGGCAGCGCCTGGCGCAGGCGTTCGCGGGTCTTCAGGTCCTGCGGCAACACGATGAGCTGGGACACATTGGTCTGCGGGAAGGTCTGGTCCAGCGGCAGGTAAAAGCGCGGCACGCCCGAGCCGACCCAGGTGCTCACGCTCTTGACGCCCGGCTCGCTGGCCATGCGCGCCTCAATGCGGCGCGCGACCTCGTCGGTGGTGCCGATGCTGCTGCCTTCGGGCAGCCACACATCCACCAGGATCTCGGGCCGGCTCGAATCCGGGAAGAACTGCTGCTGCACCTGGCCCATGCCCACGATGCCCAGCACGAAGGTGCCGATGGTCAGGCCGATGGTGATCCAGCGGTGCTGCACGCACCAGCTCACCAGCGCGCGAAAACGCACGTAGAAGGGTCCGTCGAACACCTCGTGCGCCGGCCCCACATGGGGTTTGACCTTGAGCAGCCGCACACCCAGGTAGGGCACGAACATCACCGCCACGATCCAGGAGATGACCAGCGCGATCACCGTCACAGCGAAGATCGCGAAGGTGTATTCGCCCACGGCCGAGTTCGCCATGCCGATGGGAAGGAAGCCCGTGGCCGTGATCAGCGTGCCGGTGAGCATGGGCATGGCGGTGGCGTCCCAGGTGAAGGTCGCGGCCCGCGCCATGGTGTAGCCCTCTTCCAGTTTGCGCACCATCATCTCCACCGCGATGATGGCGTCGTCCACCAGCAGGCCCAGCGCGATGATGAGCGAGCCCAGCGAGATCTTGTGCAGGCCAATGCCCCAGTAATTCATGGCCAGGAAAGTGATCGCCAGCACCAGCGGGATGGTGATGAACACCACCAGACCGGGCCGCACGTCCAGCACGAAACGGCGCAGGCCCCGGCCACCTTCGCGCCGGTGCAGCCCCAGCGCCAGGAAGCTGACCGCCAGCACGATCGCCACCGCCTCGATCAGCACCCTGACGAATTCGTTGACCGAATTGGTCACCGCGCTCGGCTGGTCCTGCACCTGCACCAGCGCCATGCCCGCGGGCAGCTCGCGCTCGATGTCGGCCACGACCTGTTTGAGCGCTTCGCCCAGCGCGATGATGTCGCCGCCCTTCGCCATGGAGATGCCCAGGGCGATGCTGTCCTGGCCGTTGTGGCGCACCATCACCTGCGCCGGGTCCACGTAGCCCAGGCGGATGTCGGCGATGTCGCCGAGCCGGATCTGGGTGCCGTTGGCGGCGCGGATGGGCATGGCGCGCAACTGCTCCACCGACTGGAAGGCCCCGCCCACGCGCACCTGCACCACGTCGTGCGGCGCCTGCACCGTGCCGGCGGATTCGATGGCGTTCTGCTGCCCCAGCGCGGCCAGCACCTGCTGCACGTCCAGCCCCAGGGTGGCCACCCGCTGGTGCGAGATTTCCACGTAGAGCTTTTCGTCCTGCACGCCGAAGAGCTCGACCTTGTTGACGTCCTTCACGCGCAACAGCTGCTGGCGCACGCGGTCGGCCACCTGCTTCTTGTCGGCCGGCGAAAACCCGTCGCCCTGCAGCGCGTAGATGACACCGAAGACGTCGCCAAACTCGTCGTTGAAGAACGGCCCGACCACGCCTTGCGGCAGTGTGCCGCGCATGTCGCCCACCTTCTTGCGCGCCGTGTACCAGCTCTGCTGCACCTCGACCGGCGGCGACGAGTCCTTGAGCTGGAACAGGATCAGCGCTTCGCCCGGCTTGGAGTAGCTGCGGATCTTGTCCGCGTAGGGCACTTCCTGCAGCGTCTTCTCGATCCGGTCGGCCACCTGCTCGGCCACCTGTTCGGCGGTCGCGCCCGGCCAGTAGGCCCGCACCACCATGGCACGGAAGGTGAACGGTGGGTCCTCGTCCTGACCGAGCTGGAAGTAGGCCGCCACGCCCAGCAGCATCAGCACGATCATCAGGTAGCGCGTGAAAGCCTGGTGGTCCAGCGCCCACTGCGAGAGGTTGAAACGCGACACCCAGGAGGTGGCGCCGTCGGTGGGGTTCGAGAGGTTCGGGGAGGTCGGATGCATGGCGTCGCTCACTGGACCCGGGCGCCGGTGAAACGCGTGACCTTCTGGCCCGGCGACAGCACATGCACACCGGCGGCCACCACCTCGTCGCCCGGCTTCAGGCCGGCGGCGATCACCACCTCGTTGCCATCGGCGCCGGCCACCTCCACCGGGCGCACCTTGACCGTGCCGCTGGCGGCGTCAAACAGCCACACCGCGCTGCCCTGCTTGTCGCCCTCGGTCGAGCGCATCAGCGCGCTGGTCGGCAGCTTGATGGCGGCCGGCGCGGCGCTCTGCCCGTTGGGGGCCAGCGTCACATGGGCGGTGGCGCCCAGCGGCGCCTGCGCGTCGGCCGGCAGCGAGAGCTTGACCTGGTAGGTGCGGGTGACCGGGTCGGCACTGGCCGCCACCTCCCGCACCTCGGCGGTCAGCGCGGCGTCGGCCATTGCGGCGCCGGTCGATGCCGAACGCCACAGGCGCACCTGCGCCGTCTGACCGCGGCGCACCTGCGCCAGCTGGTCTTCGGGCACGGCGAACACCACGTCGCGGGCACCGTCGCGCGCGATGCGCACCACCGGCGTGCCTGCGGCCACCACCTGGCCCGCCTCGGCCTCCACCGCCACCACCACGCCCGCGCCGTCGGCCAGCAGCCGGGCGTACCCGGCCTGGTTGCCCTGCACCGCACCCTGGGCCCGGGCCTGGCGCAGGCTGGCCTCGGCCGCCTGCAGCGTGGCCTGGCGGCGCTCGATTTCCGCGCCACTCACAAAGCCCTGCGCCTTCAGGTCGGTGAACCGCTTCAGGTCGGCCGCCGCCAGATCGCGCTGGGTCTGGGCCGCGCTCACCTGCGCCTGGGCGGCCTGGCTGGCCAGCGCCAGATCGCTCGCATCCAGCTGGGCCAGCAACTGACCGGCCTGCACCCGTTGCCCGACCTCGGCCGGGCGCTGCACCAGCTTGCCCCCCACCCGAAAGCCCAGCCGCGACTCCACCCGCGCCTTGACCTCGCCCGCGTACTCGCTGCGGGCGTTCACCGAGCCCACGCTCACGGTCATCAACTTGACCGAACGGATGGGCGGCTGCGGCGCCTCGGGCCGCGAACAGGCCGACAGCACCAGGGCTGCGGTCACGATGAGGGCAAAGTGCGGTGTTTTCATGGTCGGACTGGGCGTACGAGGGTGGAATTGGCCGGCGAATTGTGGGGAAAACAGACAGCCGAATACACGGCCTGGTCCGGATTCTACTAATGACTGACCGGTTAGTAATAAAAATTGTAGTTCAATGCAGGGGCTCTGCCCTCCGCATCGCGCCCGCCACGATGCACGAAACGGGTCTTTTGTGGAATAAACCGCTGCTCATCTCTGCAACGCCGCCACCTTCACCGGGCGGCATTCACCCCCTCACCCATGTCCACCCCCTCCCCGATACCACCCGCCAGCGAGGCCACCCCGCTCACCGCGGGCGTGGGGCACTACGAGAACTTCCCCGTGGCGTCCTGGCTCTGCCCGCCGCGCCTGCGCCCGGCCGTGATGGCGATCTACCACTTCGCCCGCACGGCCGACGACATCGCCGACGAGGGCGATGCCAGCGCCGAGCAGCGCCTGGCCGAGCTGGCGGCGTTCCGGCAGGCGCTCGAAGCCTGCCTGGCCGACCCGCCGGGCGCTCCCACCACCGGGCGCTGGCCCCACATTTTTGGCCCACTGGGCCAGGCGGTGCGCGAACACGCCCTGCCCGGCGCGCTGCTGCACGACCTGATCAGCGCGTTTGAACAGGATGTGCGCCACACCGCCAGCGGCCACCGCTACGCCAGCACCGCCGAGCTGCTTGACTACTGCCGCCTCTCGGCCAACCCGGTGGGTCGCCTGCTGCTGCACCTTTACGGCATCGGCGACCCGGCCTCGCTGCAACACAGCGACCAGATCTGCAGCGCCCTGCAGCTCATCAACTTCTGGCAGGACCTGAGCGTGGACCTGCCGCGCGCCCGGTATTACCTGCCGGCCGACGCCCTGCAGCGCCATGCGCTGGCGATCGAAGACTTCCTGCCCGGCGCACCGGCCCCGGCGCAGGGCGGCCCCTGCGCGCAGCAGGCCCTGGTCAGCGAACTCTGCGCCCAGGCCCGTGGGCTGATGCAGATGGGCGCCCCGCTGGTGCACCGCGTGCCCGGGCGCGCCGGCTGGGAACTGCGCCTGGTGGTGCAAGGCGGCCTGCGCACGCTCGATGCGATTGCAGAGCGGGCGTACCGCAGCTGGCAGACCCGGCCCAAGCTGGGCCGCGCCGACCTGCCCCGGTTGATCTGGCGCGCCCTGTGGATGTAAAACCCCCTCTTTTTGGCCCGCGCCGGCCTCTCACCCCACCATAAAAATGAAACCTCAGGAAGCCACCATGCCCACCCGCCCGACCCCTCTGCGCCACACGCCGGTCCTGGCCGCTCTGCTTTTCGGCCTGGCCTGTGCCAGCGCCTGGGCCCAGGGTAGCGCCCCGCCCCCCGCCAACGCCCCCGCCCCGTCGGCACCGGCACGCGCCCGGGTGGACGTGGCCCGGCTCGACAGCGTGTGGCTGCGGCCCGAGCGCGAGGCGCCGGCCAGCGTGGTGGCGCGCAACGAATCGCGGCTCTCGGCCGAGGTTTCGGGCACGCTGCAGCGCTGGACCGCCGACGTGGGCGCGCAGGTCGCGCGCGGGCAGGTGCTGGCGCAGATCGATCCGGTGGACCACCAGTTGGCCGTGCAGCGCGCCCAGGCCGCGCTGGACGCCTCCACCGCGCGGCTGAAACTGGCCCAGGCGCAGCTGCGGCGCTCGCGCGAACTGGTGGCGCAGGGCTTTTTCTCGCAGGAAGCGCTGGCCCAGCGCGAGACCGAAGTCGCGCTGGTGCAGACCGAGGTCAGCGCCAACCGCGCCCAGCTCGCCACCGCGCAGCGCCAGCGGGCCAAGACCACGCTGCGTGCGCCGTTCGCGGGCAGCGTGAAGGAGCGGCTGGCGCAGACCGGCGAGGCGGTGGCTCCCGGCAGCGTGCTGTATGTCTTGAGCGAATCGGGCGCGGCCGAACTGCAGGCCACGCTCAGCCCGGCCGACGTGCCCGGGCTGCGCGCGGCCAAGGCCGTGCGCTTCGAGGCCCAGGGGCTGCGGCACGCGGCGCGGCTGCTGCGCGTGGGCAGCACCCTCAGCGCAACGGCCCGCACGCAGACCGCGCGCCTGGCCTTCGAGCCCGGCGCCGCCGCCCCCGCAGCGGGCACCAGCGGCACCCTGCGCTGGCAGGAAGCGCGGCCCCATCTGCCGCCGGCCCTCATGGTGCGCCGGGGTTCGGCGCTGGGAGTGTTCGTGCGGCAGGGCACGGGTGCCCAGGCCAGCGCGCGCTTCGTGCCGCTGCCCGGTGCCCAGGAAGGCCGCGCCAGCGCGGTCGATCTGCCCGCCGACACGCCGGTGATCGTGCGTGGCCAGGCCGCGCTGCAGCACGGCCAGCCGATCGACCCGCAGGCCGCCAGCGGCGCGACGAACTGAGCCGGGGCGCCCCATGAGCTTCCTGCGCTCCCTCGTCACCAACCACCCACTGGCCAACATCGCCTTCGTGGTCGTGCTGCTGCTCGGCCTGGTCAGCTACAACACCATGCCCCGCGAGCAGGACCCGGAGATCAACTTCAACTGGGTCAGCGTCTCGGCCGTGCTGCCCGGCGCCAGCGCCGAAGAGGTCGAACGCCTGGTCACCAACCCGCTGGAGGACGGCATCAAGGGCGTGGCCGACGTGCGCTTCGTGGTCTCCAACTCGCGCGAGAACATCGCCAGCCTGCTGGTGCGCTTTCGCGAGATCAACGAACGCACCTTCGACAAACGCATGGCCGATCTGCGGCGCGAAATCCAGAACAAGGCGTCGAGCGAGCTGCCGCGCGAGGCCAAGGACCCGATGATCCTGGAAATCACCACCAGCAACGGTTTCCCAACCGCCGCGCTGATGCTGACCGGCCAGGCCGACGACGAAGCCCTGCGCCTGAACGCGCGGCGCATCAAGGGCGACCTGGAGCGCATCGCCGGCGTGGACCAGGTCTACGCCTCGGGGCTGCGCGACCCCGAACTGCTCGTGAGCCCGAACGCCCAGGCGCTCGCCGCGCGCGGCCTGCTCGCCTCCGACGTGGCCGACGCGGTGTCGGCCTGGTGGCGCGACACCTCCGGCGGCACGCTCAAGACCCGCAACGGCGCCTGGTCCATCAGCGTCAAGGGCGTGCTCACCGACCCGCAGGCGCTCGAGGGCCTGCCCGTGGTCTCGGCCACACGCCCCGGTGTCTCGGCCCGGTTGGGCGAGGTCGCGCGCATCGAACGCGCGCGCGCCCCGGCCGCGCAATACGCCGCCACCGACGGGCACAACGCCGTGTCGCTCGCGGTCACCAAGAAGTCGCGCACCAACACGCTGGAGCTGGTGGACCGGCTCAAGGCCTTCATCGAAGCCCAGAACCCGGTGCTCGCCGCCTCCGGCCTGCAACTGGCGCTGACCGACGACCAGACCGTGCCCACGCGCGAGGCCATCGGCGTGATGCAGACCAACGCGCTGTACGGCGTGACCATGGTGCTGGCCGTGTGCTGGCTGTTCCTGGGCTGGCGCATCGGCGTGCTGGTGGCCGTGGGCATCCCGTTTTCGCTCATGGGCACCTTCGCCGTGCTCGACGCCCTGGGCCACACGGTCAACGTCTCGGTGCTGCTGGGCGTGGTGATCGCGCTGGGCATGCTGGTGGACGACGCGGTGGTGGTGGTCGAGTCCATCTTCTACCGCATGCAGCGCGGCCAGGAGACCCTGAGCGCCAGCCTGGACGCGGTCGTCGAGGTGTGGAAACCGGTGGTGGCTTCGGTGGCCACCACCATGGCGGCGTTTCTGCCGCTCATGCTGCTGCCCGGCATCGTCGGCAAGTTCATGTTCGTGATCCCCTTCGTGGTCACGCTGGCGCTGCTGATCTCGCTGGTCGAGGCGTTCTGGATGATGCCGGTGCACGTGAGCGCGATCGGCCTGCGCTTTGACCAGCGCTCGCGTGTGCAGGCCTGGCGCGAACGCTTCAACCGCGGCATCCGCCTGCGCTACGGCCAGGCGCTGGCGTATGTGCTGCGCCGCCCCGGGCGCTTCGCGCTGCTCAGCACCGCGGCCGTGGCGGCGGCGGTGGCGCTGCTCGTCGTCGGCGTGATCCGGGTGCAGTTCTTCGCCTTCGACCCGATCCGCGCCTTCTACGTCAACGTGGACATGCCCCAGACCGCGTCGCTGGAGGACACGCTGGCCGAGACCCAGCGCGTGGAAGCCGTGGTGCGCCAGCAGCTGCGCGGCATCGGTCCAGAGAGCGAGGCGCGCGCGGTGACCTCCGTCGCCGGGCTCAAGTTCACCGACACCGAGCCGGTCTACGGCGATCTCTACGGCCAGGTGTTCGTCTCGCTGAACCCACGCACCGACGACGCGCGCGAAGTCACCGCGGTGGTCGAAGGCATGCGCCAGACCGTCGAAGGCATGGACGGCCCGGGCCGCAAGAGCTTCACCGTGCTGGCAGGCGGCCCGCCCGCGGGCAAGGCCATCAGCGTGAAGGTGCGCGGGGACGACTTCGAGCAGATCCAGCGCGCGGCCGATGCGCTCAAGGCCATCGTCGCGGCCGTACCGGGCGCCAAGGACGTGCAGGACGACAACCAGCCCGGCCGCGCCCAGCTGCAGCTGCGGCTGGACCACGACGCCGTGCGCGACGCCGGCCTGAACGCGGCCCAGGTGGCGCGCCTGGTGCGCTTGGCGGTGGACGGCGAGGTGGTGGCCTTCACCCGCATCGAAGGCGACAAGATCGAGCTGCGCGTGCGCTCCGACCAGGCCCTGCGCGGCGGCGACCAGCTGCGCACCGACCCGGCCAGCCTGCTGGACGAACCGGTCGCCCTGCCCAACGGCCAGACCACGCGCCTGGGCGCGCTGGTGCAGGCCCAGGTGGAGCCCGGCCGGGGCTTTATCCGCCACTACAACCTGCGCCGCACCATCACGGTCGAGGCCAACCTGGACAAGGAGATCACCGACACCAAGGTGGCCAACGACGCCATCAAGGCCGGCTGGGAAGCCATCCGCGTGCAGCACCCGGGGGTGGACCTGGACTTCTCGGGCGAGCTCGAAGACATCGAAGAAAGCCTGGCCGCCATGCAGGTGCTGTTCCTGCTGGGCCTGGGCCTGATCTACCTGATCCTGGCGGCGCAGTTCAAGAGCTACTGGCAGCCGCTCATGATCCTGGTGACCGTGCCGCTGGCCTTCACCGGCGTGGCCTATGGGCTGGCGATCTCGAACAACCCGCTCTCGCTCTACACGCTGTACGGCGTGATCGCGCTCACCGGCATCGCGGTGAACTCGGCCATCGTGCTGATCGACGCGGCCAACGACCGCATGGCGCGTGGCATGAGCACCATCCACGCCATCGTGCAGGCGTCGCGCCGCCGGGTGGTGCCCATCCTGATCACCACCACGACCACCATCGGCGGCCTGTTCTCCCTGGCCTTCGGCATCGGTGGCCACAGCCTGCTCTGGGGCCCGGTGGCCGCCAGCATCGTCTGGGGGCTGGCCTTCTCCACCGTGCTGACGCTGTTCGTCGTGCCCATGCTCTACCTGGCGTTCATGCGCGGGCGGGACCGGGCGCGCCAGCCGCAGCGCCGAAGGTGGTGGCGCCGGCGCACGGCCCCCGCATGAGCGCCGCCCGGCCGTCCCGAAGGCGCTCAGCCCCGCAGTGCGCAGCACGGAGGGTAGTCCAGTGAACCCGGCCGGGGCGATGGCGCGCCTGTTTACACTCAGGCAACCTTGCCCCGAGCCCATGACCCCTCAAGACTACGTCCAGCAAAAAGCCGCTGCCTCGGGCAGCAGCTTTTATTACGCCTTCCTCTTCCTGCCACCGGAGCGGCGCGCCGCGATCACGGCCTTCTACGCCTTCTGCCGCGAGGTGGACGACGTGGTCGACGAGGTGAGCGACCCGGGCGTGGCGCAGAACAAGCTGGCCTGGTGGCAGCACGAAGTGAACCAGTCCTTTGCGGGCCATGCGCAGCACCCGGTGATGCGCGCGCTGATGCCGCAGGCCGCGGACTTCGGCATCGAAGCCCGCCATCTGCTCGCCGTCATCGATGGCTGCCAGATGGACCTGGACCAGAACCGCTACCTCGACTTCGCCAACCTGCAGCGCTACTGCCACCTGGTGGCCGGCGTGGTGGGTGAGGTGGCCGCCGGCATCTTCGGCCAGACGCAGGCGCAGACCACCGACTACGCGCACCGGCTCGGCCTGGCGTTCCAGCTCACCAACATCATCCGCGACGTCGGCGAAGACGCAGCGCGCGGGCGCATCTACCTGCCGGTCAACGAACTGCAGCGCTTCGACGTGAAGGCGCACGAGCTGCTCAAGCGCGGCGCCGCGCCTGGCACCGATGTGGAAGACTTCCAGCGGCGCTTTCGCGCGCTGATGCAGTTCCAGTGCGAACGCGCCCTGAAGACCTACGACGAGGCCCTGGCCCTGCTGCCCGAAGCCGACCGCCGCGCGCAGAAGCCGGGCCTGATGATGGCCAGCATCTACCGCACCCTGCTGCAGGAGATCGCCGCCGATCCGCTGCTGGTGCTGAGCCAGCGCGTAAGCCTGACGCCGCTGCGCAAGTTCTGGCTGGCGTGGAAGGTGCAAGCCTTGGGTCGACTTTGAGCGCACGACTGGCCATCGTCGGCGCGGGCTGGGCCGGCATGGCTGCGGCCGTGGCCGCCGCCGAGGCGGGCGTCGACGTGACCGTGTTCGAAGCCACCCGGGCCCTCGGCGGCCGTGCCCGCGCATTGCATGTGCACCGGCCCGACGGCGTGCCGCTCACACTGGACAACGGACAACACATCCTGATCGGCGCCTACAGCGAAACCCTGGCGCTGATGCAGCGCGTGGGCACCGACCCGGCGCAGGCGCTGCTGTGCCTGCCACTGGCCCTGCCCTACCCCGATGGCAGCGGTCTGCGGACCCCCGCCTGGGCCGCGCGCTGGCCCGCGCCACTCGATGCCCTGGCCGCCATCGCCAGCGCGCGCGGCTGGCGCTGGGGCGAGCGGCTGGCGCTGATCCGCGCCTCGCTGGGCTGGCAGGCAGGGGGTTTCGTCTGCGCCCCTCAACTGACCGTGGCCGCGCTGTGCGCCCGGCTGCCCGCACGCGTGATGGACGAACTGATCGAACCGCTGTGCGTCTCGGCCCTGAACCTGCCGGCCCGCGACGCCAGCGCGCAGGTGTTCCTGCGCGTCATGCGCGACGCCTTGTTTGGCCGGGGCTTTGGCGGCTGGGCCGCGTCGAGCCTGCTGCTGCCGCGCACCGATCTCTGCGCCCTGTTTCCGCAGGCCGCCGCGCGCTGGCTGCAGACACGGCACACCAACACCACCAGGGTCGTAGAGGGCGCCCGCGTGATGGGCCTGCAGCACCAGGCCCCCGGCTGGCGCCTGAGCGGCCAGCGCCAGGGCGAGGCTTTCGACGAAACCTTTGACCAGGTGATCTGGGCCACCGCCGCCGGCCCGGCCGCGCAGGCCATGGCGCAGGCCGCGGCGCACACGCCCGTTGCCGACACCGCCGACCGGCTGCGCACTTGGGCCCACGACGCTGCCGCGCTCGACTTCACCGCCATCACCACCGTCTACACCTGGGCGCCCGGCGTTCGCCTGGCCGCGCCCATGCTCGCGCTGCGCGCCGAGCCCGACGCCCACGCGGCTCCGGCGCAGTTCGTGTTCGACCGCGGCCAGCTCGCCCCGCAGGACCCGGCCGCGCAGGGCGTGCTGGCGTTCGTGATCAGCGCCAGCGAGGGCGAGCGCGACGCGCTGCAGGCGCGCGTGTTGCAGCAGGCGGCGCGCCAGCTCGGGCTGAGCGGCCTGCAGCCGATCCAGACCGTGGTGGAAAAACGCGCCACCTTTGCCTGCACCCCGAGCCTGCGGCGCCCGGCACAGGCCATCGCACCGGGCCTGTGGGCGGCGGGCGACTACGTGGACGGGCCGTACCCGGCCACGCTGGAAGGCGCGGTGCGCAGCGGTCTGGCGGCGGCGGCACGGGTCCGCTGACCCCGGTTTGACGTCCGCGCTTGCGCGGCGCCCCAATCCGCGCATCATGGTCACACCGAACCCGAGGGACCCTGTTCATGACCACCACCCGCCTTGCCCCCGAGCAACTGAGCCTGCGCATCGACCCCGCCTCGCTGGGCTTTGACGACACCTCCGCGCTGCCCACCGGCACCCTGCCCTGGATCGGCCAGGAACGCGCCGAAACCGCCGCGCGCTTCGGCCTGGCGATGGACCAGCCCGACTACAACCTGTTCGTGCTGGGCGAGGTGGGCAGCGGGCGCGCCACGCTGCTGCGGCAGCTGACGAAGGCGGTGGCCGCCGAGCGCCCGGTGCCGCCCGACCTGTGTTACCTGCACAACTTCGACGCCCCCGAGCGCCCGCGCGCCCTGCGCATGCCCGCCGGCCAGGGGCGCGAGCTGCGCCAGCTCATGGGCAAGCTCTCGCGTTTCCTGCAGAGCGAGATCCCGCAGCGCCTGAGCAGCGAGGACTTCAAGGCCGAGAGCGAGCGCATCCAGAACGCCTACCAGGCCGAGGAGGCCAAGGCCTATGTCGAGCTCGACGCCTTCGCCGAGGCGCGCAGCTTCAACCTGTTTCGCGAGTCGGGCCATCTGGTCTTCACCCTCATCGGTGAAAAAGGCGCCGCGCTGACCGAAGCCGAGGCCCGCGCGCTCTCCAAGGACCGGCGCGCCGAGATCGACAAGGCCGAACAGGAGCTGCGCGACGAGATCACACGCTTCCTGGAAAAGACCCGCCCCATGCTGCGGGTGATGAACGAGGGCCTGGCCGCGCTGCGCCGCCAGACCGTCAAGCCCCTGCTCGACCACGAGCTGCAGAACATCCGGGTGAGCCTGAAGAAACAGATCAAGGACTCCGTCAAGCTCGGGAGCTACCTTGACCAGGTGCAGCACGACGTGCTCGAACACATCGAACTCTTCATCGCGCAGGACAGCGACGACGAGGCGCGCCAGGAAGCGCTGGCCCAGCTGCTGCTGGGCTACCGCGTCAACCTGGTGGTGGACAACGCCGACCTGTCGGGCGCGCCGGTGATCGCGGAAGACAACCCGGTGTTCCACATGCTCTTTGGCCGCATCGAGTACCAGGCCGAAGAGGACGTGATGATGACCGACTTCTTCCGCGTGCGCGCGGGCAGCCTGATCCGCGCCCACGGCGGTTTTCTGCTGCTGCACCTGCGCGATCTGCTGGCCGACGAACTGGTGTGGGAAAAGCTGCGCCGCTTCATGCGCTCGGGCCGGGTGCAGATCGAGGAACCCGGCAGCTCGCTGATGCCCATGGCGGCCGTCTCGCTGCACCCCGAGGCGGTGGACGTGGAGGCCAAGATCGTGCTGATCGGATCGGTGGACGAGTACTACGCGGTGCAGGAGGCCGACCCCGAGTTCGCGCGCCACTTCATGGTCAAGGTGGATTTCGCCGAGAGCTTCCCGGCCAGCGACGAGACCCGCGCGGCCAGCGCGCTGTTCGTGGCCCACACCTGCCGCAAGCTCGGCCTGCCCCACCTGTCGGCGCCGGCCGTGGCCCGCCTGGTCGAGGACGCCCACCGCCAGGTGGACGACCAGACGCGCCAGAGCGCCATCTTCGCGCGCACCGAGGCGCTGGTGGCCGAGAGCGCGGGCATGTGCCGCGCGCGCGGCGTCAGCCGGGTCGAGCTGAAGGACGTGGACGCGGCGCTGGACGCACGGCGCCAGCGCCACAACTACCCCGAACAGCGCCTGCGCGAGTCCATCGCCGAGGGCGAGCGCCTGATCACGCTGCGCGGCGAGCAGGTGGGCCAGATCAACGGCCTGACCCAGATCGACCTGGGCGACTGGCGCTTTGGCCTGCCGGTGCGCGTGAGCGCGCGCACCCACGCGGGCACGCAGGGCCTGCTCAACATCGAACGCGAGGTCGAGATGTCGGGCCCCATCCACGACAAGGGCGTGCTGATCCTGCACAGCTACCTCACGGCCCTGTTCGCGCACCTGGCGCCGCTGGCGCTCAACGCCTCCATCGTGTTCGAGCAGGAGTACCACGGCGTGGAGGGCGACTCGGCCTCGTGCGCCGAACTGTTCGCCGTGCTCTCGGCGCTCTCGGGTGTGCCGCTCAACCAGGGCATCGCGGTCACGGGCGCGCTCAACCAGCACGGCGAGGTGCTGCCGGTGGGCGGCATCAACGAAAAGATCGAAGGCTGGTTTCGCGTCTGCGAAGCCTCGGGTCTGGACGGCCACCAGGGCGTGCTGATGCCCGCGCGCAACCTGCGCCACCTGATGCTGGAGCGCCCCGTGATCGAGGCCGTGGAACAGGGCCGCTTCCACATCCACACCGCCGCCCACCTGAGCGACGGGCTGGAGCTGCTGACCGGCCTGCCCTCGGGCCTGCCGTTAGCGCCTGCGGCGGAGGTGGACTACCCGGCCGAGAGCGTGCTCGGGCGCGCACAGCAGACCCTGCAGGCCTACCGCCGCGCCTGCCAGCGCGCCGGGTCGGCGGGGCGGTCACGCCGGTCTCGGCCGTGACGGGGTCGGCAGGAACCGTCAGCCCGCCGCCTTCACCGCCACATGCGCAGGGCGCTCGACGCAGCGCCGGACCCAGTGGTGCGTGAGCGGGTGCGCGGCCATGAGTTCGCGCGCCGGCCTGGCCCAGTTCAGCACGCTGGCCACACACAGGTCGGCCACCGTGAAGCGGTCCGCCGCCAGATGGCTTTCGCCACGCGCGTGCTGCTGCCGCAGGTGCTGCTCGATCACGCGCAGCGGCACGGTCAGGCGTTTTTCGGCAGCGGCGGCCAGCTCGGGCTTGCGCCGCTCGGCCGGCATCGCCATGCGGTGCATCAGCACGGTGAGCGCGTCGGCTTCGAGTTCGTTGACGGCCCAGAAGCTCCAGCGCAGCGCCTCGGCGTCTTCGCGCGCGGTGGCGGGCGTGATGCTGTGGCCGTCGGGCTGGCCGTGGTGGCGCGCGATGTAGAGCGCGCAGGCCATGCTTTCCCAGACCACGATCTCACCGCCCTGCTCCGGGGGCTGCTGATCGACCACCACCGGGATGTGGCCGTTGGGGTTGAGGGCCAGGAAACCGGGGCTGCGCGTCGCACCGCCCTGATAGGGCGTGGGCACGTGGGTGAAGTCCAGGCCGAGTTCGGTCGCGGCCCAGAGCGGGCGCACCGCGCGCGAAGCGGCGATGCCGTGGATGGTGAGGCCCATGGTGAAACGAAGGGGGAGTTCAGCCGAGCGCGCGGCACAGGGCCAGCAGCTCGGTCACGGTGATGTGGGGCGCCAGCGGCGCGTGCGCCCAGGCGTGGCCCTCGCGGTTCACCCAGGCGAGCTGCATGCCGGCCTGGAGCGCACCCACGCCGTCCAGATGGGCGTCGTCCCCGATGTGCAGCACCTGCGAGGCCTCCACGCCCGCGGCCTGCGCGGCGGCGTGGAAGATGCGGGCGTCGGGCTTGGCCGCGCCGAAGCCGTGCGCGTTGAGCGAGGCCCGGAAATGCGCGCCGATGCCCACGCGGTGCACGTCGGCGTTGCCGTTGGACACCGCCACCACCGGGTAGCGGCTGCTCAGCCATTCCAGCGCGGGCAGCGCGTCGTCGAACAGCTCCACGCGGTGCCGCTCGGCAAAGAACACCTCGAACGCCGGCTCGGCCAGCGCCGGGTCGTCGCCCGCGCGCCGCAGCACCAGGCGGATCGACTCGCGGCGCAACCCGCTCATGTCGTGCGCCAGATCGGGCCGGGTGGTGCTCATCTGGTTGCGCAGCTCGCGCAGCGTGCCCGGCGCGGCGCACAGCGCAGCGGTGGCCGGCGCGTGCTCGGTCAGCCAGGCCTGCAGCGCGTCTTCGGCGCGGGCGATGGCGGGCCAGATCGGCCAGAGCGTGTCGTCCAGATCGAGCGTGATGGCGCGCACACGGCTGGTGTCGAGGCCGAGGTCCGGCACGATGGCGGACGCGTCCGCTGGGGCGCGGCTCTCGGTGGTTTGCGAGGGCGTGGGGGTGGCGGCGTTCATGTGTGCGGGAGAATAGCGCATGCCTTTCCAACCAGAACCCCCGATCCCGCATGGCCAGGCGGCGCGCACGGCCATCGTGCTGTGCAATCTGGGCACCCCCGACGAAGCCACCGCCCCCGCCCTGCGCCGCTACCTCGCGGAGTTCCTGGGCGACCACCGCGTGGTGGAGATCCCCAAGCCGATCTGGTGGCTGATCCTGCACGGCATCATCCTGCGCACCCGGCCGGCCAAGTCGGCCGCGAAGTACGCCAGCGTCTGGATGCCCGAGGGATCACCGCTCAAGGTGTGGACCGAAAGGCAGGCCACGCTGCTGCGCGGCTACCTGGGCGAGCGCGGCCACCAGGTGACGGTGCGCTACGCCATGCGCTACGGCAACCCGTCCATCCCCGCCGTGCTCGACGAACTCAAGGCCCAGGGCACCACGCGCGTGCTGATCGTGCCGGCCTACCCGCAGTACAGCGGCACCACCACCGCCAGCGTGTTCGACGCGGTGGCCACCTGGGGCCTGAAGGTGCGCCATCTGCCCGAGCTGCGGTTCATCAACCGCTACCACGACGACGCCGGCTACATCGAAGCCCTGGCCAAAAAGGTCCGCGCGCACTGGATGCACCACGGCCAGGCCGACCAGCTGGTGATGAGCTTTCACGGCGTGCCTGAGCGCACCCTGCACCTGGGCGACCCCTACCACTGCGAGTGCCAGAAGACGGCGCGCCTGCTGGCCGAGCGCCTGGGGCTGGCGAAAGACCGCTACAAGCTCACGTTCCAGTCGCGCTTCGGCAAGGCCAAATGGCTGGAGCCCTACACCGAACCCACGCTGATCGCGCTCGCGCAGCAGGGCGTGAAGAGCGTGGACGTGGTCTGCCCCGGCTTCACCAGCGACTGCCTGGAAACGCTGGAAGAGATCAACATGGAAGCCCGCGAAGCCTTCCTGCACGCGGGTGGCCAGGCGTTCAACTACATCGATTGCCTCAACGACAGCCCGGACTGGATCCGCGCCCTGACCGATCTGGCCGACCGGCATCTGCAGGGCTGGCCGACGAAGCTGGCGGATGACCCGATGCAGTTGACGGCGAGCCGGGAGCGGGCGCTGGCTCGGGGGGCGAAGGATTGAGGACGCTTGGAATTCGATTGCCGGATTTATCGAATCTGTTGTACCTACCCCTGACTACTGCGGAGTTGCTTAGTCGCTTGATTTCAAAGAGCTTTCCTGGATGCGAAGGGACTTTGTTTAACAGCAGCAGCTGTGAGCATCCGGCGTTTTGCTTCTTAATCAATTTAAGGCCACAGGAGCATGCATGACCGCATCCACAGGAATTGACCGTCTCTTACTAAATATGCCCGTTGACTTTGAGATTAACGGAAGAATTTTTTGGCAATTACGGGAAATTCTTGGTGACAACTTCTTTCTAATCGGGTTTCGCGATGAAGAAACAAAGGAAAAATTTTCCAACGTCGTCCTGGATGTCATGCTCAAGCTTCATTCAATGCGCTATCACGTGGACAACTTCAAACAAATAGAAGAACAGTACTTAAAGAGCATCGAGACATCTGAGCAGGGGATCTTCCGCACGCATCGAATGCTATTCGAGTTTGAAGCTTTTCTCTTTCAGTTAAAGAGCACACTTGACATCACCGTGAAGGTACTCAGCGTGTTTCTCCCAAACCGCTTCCCAACTAAGACATTCCGGGGCAAAGGGGTAGCACTTTGCGCAAGTCTTGAGAAATACAAGCACGATAAAACTTGCAAAACAGACTTAGCGGACAATCTGATAGGCGTGATCTGTGATGATCGAGAAGCATGGCTTGAACACGCAATCTCACTGAGAGATGACATCGGTCACTACAGAACTCTTGCAGAATTCAACTATCACGCAGTCAATCACGGTACAACACGCAAAATCACAAAACCACAGATTGCCGGAATGCCTCCTCTCGAATACATGCAACTCACGTTTCAGAACTGTATAGAATTCGTTCAGGACTTCCTGTGCATTGCAGTTGCCCTGGCTATCCCAAGTCAATTTGGCCTGTCCGGCGCAAACCCAAACATAGGCGAGCCAATCGCACAGTACATAAAGTACGGTCTTGGCATCCGGTCTGCAGCCTAACTCAGGCGTTGAGTTGCAAAGCATGTCCCTCTCAGACACTGTCTCTTCGGTCCTGCGGAATGCCATCGCTCATCTTGCCGATGCTGCAATTCCTGTCTTTACCTTCGCGCTGTACTTTGACCACGAGTCGAGCGCGGTCTCGGTATGCGCCGACACAGAGGAGAGTTCAAACCGTCTTGTGTCGAACATGAATAGCTACAACACAAAGCACTTCCACAACGCCGTCTCGAGCGCAGACCTAGAGATGGCTGCCCTATGGCAGGCAAACATCGGGCGAAGCCTGTCTCTGGGCGACTTCGCAGTCGTCGACCTGTGCCGCTCTGAATTGCCTGACGTCACCCAAAACGACTCACTGTTTCTGACCATGGTGCGGTGCCTGGTCGCCGTCGAGAAGGATGTGCTTTCGTTGACCACGAGACCCGAGAGGTTGCTCTTCGCCTGCTCGGGCAAAGATAAAGAAGTTGCTTATGTCTGGTCCGCCAGCGGCGACGCCTGACAGGGCTCTACTGCAGCCGACCTGCTGCAGCGTGCCGCCACTCACAGCCGGGCATGCCCTTTGGGCCTTCTGGCCTGATCGCTCCTGGCGTCACGCCTCCGCTGGCGGCTGATCTCTAGGACAACAAACAACCCCATGAGCCTGACCCGCTTCTATTGCCCGCAAAAATACGCGCCGGGAAATGCGCTTGTGAATTGGTCCGGGCGCCCTCTTGAGGACTTGGTGACTTACGCCGAAACGTACCGGTCTGCCGCTTGTAGGCTCGTTCAGGCGCAGCAGAGCCTGAATCTCAACGCTCCGGACCAACAAGCACTGCCAATCCTCTATCTCTACAGACACTCGCTCGAACTCTTCCTCAAGTCAATCGTCTACCACGCCGCAACGCTCTCCATCTCGGAGACAGAACTCCCGATTGCGCTGCCCCGACTCTGGAGAGAGCACTCCCTGCTAAAGCTGCAAAAGATGGCTCGACCCGTGCTTGATATCGCGCGCTGGCCCTCGGTAGACACTGAGGAACTTGCAACTCGTCTTGCCACGACGTCCGCGGCCATCGACTCCGTCGATAGTGGTTCGTATGCCTTTCGATACCCAGTGACGACAACCGGCACTTCAAGCCTTCCACCAGCGTTCCTCGTCAACATGTTCCACTTCTCCGACGAGATGGAGTCTGTTCTTGAGCAATGCCGATTGTTGTGCGGCGATTTAAGGCAACAAGCTGGAACAGCGTCGACTCAGATGAAGCTAGCCCTGCACTCCCTCACTTCGCCAGTTGCTACCTAGCCCATCACAGGTACTCCGCTGCGTGTCAACGTCGCAAGACACGTTTTCCTCGCATGCACCGTGGTCCGAGCCAACAACCCAGGCCTCACTGTCCCGCTAAAAACCGGCTGACCAGATCCAGCTGCTCCGGCACATTGAGCGCCGGCGCGTGGCCGCAGCCCGCAATCGTCACCACCAGAGCACGCGGCCCGCGGTCGCGCATGGCTTCGGCGGTGTCGGCCTGCAGCAGGTCCGAATCCGCGCCGCGCAGGCACAGCACCGGGATGTGAATGCGGTCGTAGGTGTCCCACAGCTCGTAGTCGCCGGGGTGGTGGGTGAACTGCATCACCATGGCCGGGTCGTAGTGCGGCGTGACGCGGCCGTTGGGCAGGCGGCGGGTGGAGCTTTCGGTGAGCAGCTTCCACTGCGCGTCGCTCAGAAAACCGTAGGGCTTGTAGATGGTGCGGAAGTACTGCTCCAGCTCGCCCACGGTGGCAAAACTCGCCGGGTTGCCCGCGTAGCTGCGGATGCGTTCGACCGCCGCGTCGGCCAGCTTGGGGCCGATGTCGTTGAGCAGCAGGCGCTGGATGCGGCCCTGCAATGGACCGGCCGCGCAGACCATGCCGATGGCGCCGCCCATCGAAGTGCCGACCCAGTGAAAGGCCTCCAGCCCGAGCTGGTCCACCAGCGCCGTGGCGATGCGGGCGTAAAAGTCCAGGCAGTACTCGACCTCCGGGTTCGGGCTCCACTCGGACAGGCCGCGGCCGATGGTGTCGGGGCAGATCACACGATGCCCCAGGCCGCTCAGGTGCGCGGCCAGCGGGTCCATGTCGCGCCCGGTGCGCGCCAGACCGTGCCAGGCGATCACGGGCGTGCTTTCGGGCACGCCGGGCGCGGGCGCCCAGTCCATGAAATGGATCTCGCGGCCTTCACACGGGAGGTAGCGCGACTGGGGAATCACGGCGGCGGAGTTCATTTCATGCCTTTCAATCGGGCGAGAACGGAACGCTCCCTGAGCTTGCCCACAATGCCTGTCGGAAAGTAATAGACCGAGAGCACGAACAGCACGCCCATCCAGAGCAGCCAGCGGTCGGGCGTGAGCAGGGCGGGCAGGAGCGGAATGCCTGCGGTGGCCTCGCCGGCCAGACGCAGCAGGTCCTGCAGGTAGCTCTGCGCCAGCACGAAGAGCACGCTACCGATGAGCGCGCCATAGAGCGTGCCCATACCGCCGATGACGACGATGAGCAGGATGTCCAACATGATCTCGAACGAGAGCGAGGTGTCGGGCCCGTTGTAGCGCAGCCAGAGCGCGAGCAGGCAACCCGCGAGCGTGGCGAAGGCCGCCGAGAGCACGTTGGACAGCGTGCGGTAGACCACGGTGCGGTAGCCCAGCGCCTCGGCCCGGAAGTCGTTCTCTCGGATGGCCTGCAGCACGCGGCCGAAGGGCGAGTTCACGATGCGCAGGATGGTGAGGAAGATGGCGCAGACGCTGACGAAGATCAGGTAGTAGGTGATCAGCTTGCCGTTCAGATCGACTTCGCCCAGCGGCGTGACCAGCGGCTCTTCGGTCAGCGTGAAGCCAGGCGACAGCAGCTCTGGCACGCTGAAGCTCAGGCCGTCTTCACCCCCGGTGAAGTCCGACAGCTGCGAAGCCAGCGTGAGAAAAGCCGAGGCCACCGCCAGCGTGATCATGGCGAAGAAGATCGCCCTCACCCGCAGCGAAAACAGCCCGATCATGAGCGACAGCACCAGCGACACCAGCAGCGCGCAGATCACCCCCAGCGCGATCGCGCCCCACGACGGTTCTTCGACCGCGTTGAGCGCGATCGCCACGCCGTAGGCCCCGATGCCGAAGAACATGGTGTGGGCAAAGCTCACGATACCGGTGTAGCCCAGCAGCAGGTCGAAGCTGGCCACCAGGGCCACGAACACCAGCACCTTGGCCGCCACGTTGAGCGCCTTCACGCCCGGGAACAGGAAGGGCGCGAACGCCAGGCCGAGGAACAGGATGATCAGCAGCGCGGCAAGCCAGCGGCTGCGCGGGAGGTCGTTGGAGAGGATTCGGTGAAGCATCAAATCCTCCTGCTCAACGGTTCGTGACCGGGTAAACACCTTGGGGGCGCCACAAGAGAATGGCCACCATCAGCGCGATGTTGGAAAACAGCGCCACCTTGGGCACCAGGAAGCCGGTGTAGTTGGCCATCAGGCCCACCAGCAGCGCGCCGATCAGCGCGCCCAGCGTGGAGCCCAGGCCGCCGATGATGATGACGATGAAGATCAGCACGTTGACCTGCGCGCCCATCTGCGGAATCACGCTCTGCTGGTACAGGCCCCACATCACGCCACCCAGGCCGGCCAGCGCCGAGCCGGCCACGAACACGCCGACGAACAGGCGCCGGATGCGATAGCCCAGCGACTCGACCATCTCGCGGTCCTGCACGCCGGCGCGGATCAGCAGGCCAACCTTGGTGCGGTTGAGCGTCCAGACCATGGCGGCGAACACGGCGGCGCCCACCAGCACCGCGAGCAGCCGGTATTTCTCCACCGCGGCATCGCCCATGAGCACCGCGCCACGCAGTGCCTCGGGCAGCGGCAGCGGGATCTGCTCGGGCCCCCAGATCACCTTGATCAGCTCCTCGCCGATGATCATGCCGCCCATGGTGATGAGGATCTGCTTCAAATGCATGCCGTAGACCGGGCGAATGATGAGGCGCTCGAACACCAGGCCCAGCGCACCCGCCACGGCCATCGCCACCAGCATCGCGGGCAACAGCGCGAGCAGGTTCAGCCACAGGCTGTCGGCCGTGGTGTAGCTGCCCATGCTGGCCAGCACCGTGGTGGCCACGAAGGCACCGAGCGCGATGAACACGCCGTGGCCGAAGTTGAGCACGTCCATCAGGCCAAACACCAGGGTGAGGCCCGAGGCGATGATGAAGACGATCATGCCCATGGCCAGGCCGGCCACGGTGAGCGTGAGCCAGGTGGAGGGGCTGCCGATGGCGGGCAAGGCGGCCAGCGCGAGCACCGGCACCAGGGCCATGGGTTTCCAGTCGAGGTCTTTGAAGAGGCTCATTGATGTGCTCCCAAGCTCAAGCCGAGCAGACGCGACTGCAGGGCCTCGTCGGCCGCGAGTTCGGCCATGGAGCCGCTGTGCACCACACGCCCGTCGTCCATCACGGCCACCGTGTCGCCCAGTTGTCTGGCGAAGTTGAAGTTCTGCTCCACCAGCAGGATCGTGGTCTGCGCCGCCTTGAGCTGGCGGAAGGCTTCGATCATGTTCTGGATGATCGCGGGCGCCAGGCCCTTGCTGGGCTCGTCGATCAGCAGCAGCTTGCGCGGCTCGACGATGGCGCGCGACACGGCCAGCATCTGTTTCTGCCCGCCGCTGAGCTTGCCTGCCGGGTGGGTCCAGAACTTCTTCATGGCCGGGAACAGGCCGAAGATCCATTCCAGGCGCGTGGTGTCGATGTCGTCCAGCGTGCGCGCGCCGCGCGCGGCCAGCAGCATGTTTTCGCGCACCGAGAGGTCCGAGAAGATGCCCATGCTCTCGGGCACGTAGGCCACGCCGCTGTGGGCAATGTCGGGCGTGGGCTTCTGCGTGATGTCCTCGCCGTCGAGCACCACCGTGCCCTGGCTCGCATGCCACAGGCCCATGATGGTGCGCAGCGTGGTGGTCTTGCCCGCGCCGTTGCGGCCCAGCAGCATGGTCAGCTGCCCGGTGGGCACGGTGAGGTCCACGCCGTGCAGGATGTGGTACGCGCCGATGTGGGTGTGCACACCGTTGAGGGTCAACAAGTTGCTCATGCCGACACCCTCACCCCAGCCCTCTCCCGCACGCGGGAGAGGGGGCAAGACATGGAGCTCCAACCGTTCTCTCGCCAGCGGGAGAGGGAGCAAGACACGGGACTCTGACCCCCTCTCCCGCTGGCGGGAGAGGGTTGGTGTGAGGGCTGTTTCATGTGGTCGCCTCTTCTTCGGGGTTGATGCCCAGGTAGGCCTGCTGCACCACCGGCGAAGCGATGACGGTGGCCGGGTCGCCGTCGGCCACCAGCTCGCCGTTGTGCAGCACGATGATGCGGTCGGAGAGTTCGCGCACCACGTCCATCTTGTGTTCCACCAGCAGGATGGTCTTGGTCTTGTCGGCCTTGAGCTGGCGGATCAGGTTCAGGATCACGGGCACCTCGTCCACGCTCATGCCGGCGGTGGGTTCGTCGAACATGAACACCTGCGGCTCCAGCGCCATGAGGATGCCCACCTCCAGCTTGCGCTGGTCGCCGTGCGGCAGGCTGGACGCCAGCGCATTGCCCTTGTCGGCCAGCGCCACGGCGTGCAGCACCTCGTCGGCCCGCACCATCAGGTCCTTGCGGTCGCTCCAGATGCGCCAGAGGTTCAGGCCCGCGCCCGCCCTCGCCTGCACCGCCAGACGCACGTTCTCGCGCACCGTGAGGTTGGGAAACAGGTTGGTGAGCTGGAACGCGCGGCCCAGACCCGCCTGCGCGCGCGCCGGCGCACCCAGCGCCGAGATGTCCACCCCGTTGAGATGAACGCTGCCCGCGGAGGCCCGGATCTGCCCCGAGATGAGGTTGAAGTAGGTCGTCTTGCCCGCGCCGTTGGGGCCGACGATGGCGGTCAGCGTGCCGGGCTGAAAAGCACAGGTCACGCGGTTGACCGCCACGTGGCCGCCGAAGCGGACGCTCAGGTCCTGGGTGGATAGCTGGCTCATGATCTCCTTGGGGTGGTCCGTTGCGTCAGGGGCAGGTGCCGATGACGTAATAGTTGCTGCCGGTCATCTTCAGCGTGGTGGTGATGAAGACGTTCCACAGGCCCATGTTCTGGTTGGACCCGTTGGCGTAGGTGTAGCCGCCCGACTGGTGGGCGCGGCCCGCCGTGGTGTGGGCGTAGTTGCTGGCCGTGGTGCAGGTGGCGGGCGGCGGGGCGCTGCCGGTGGTGGTGCCCAGGGCCGCCGCGGACGCCGCGCCCTCCACGCCCTCTTCGTCCGCCGCGCGCACCGTCCAGCTGTACTGCGTGGCAGCGGCAAGGCCGGTGTCGGTGAAGCTGGTGGCCGTGACCGGCAGCGCGTTGGTCTTGTTGGCGTTGCGGTACACGTTGTAGCTGTCGGCCCCGCTCACGGCGCTCCAGCCGATCGTCATGGTGGTGTCGGTCGGGTTGGACGCCACCACGCCGGTGGGCGCTGGCAGCGTCGGGGTGCCACCGCCGCCGCCCGAACCCGAGGACACACGGTCCACCATGGCCTTGATGGCGGCCATCTGGGTTCCGGCCTTCTGGGCGAAGTTGCCGCCGTACCAGCCGATCCAGTCCCAGCAGGCGTTGGGGTTGGCCAGCGAGCCGCTGGCCGCCGTGCTGCGGCTGGTGTTGTCGATCTTCGTCTGGGGGAACAGCACGATGATGCTGTTGGTGTCGGCCCAGCGGCTGTAGCCCGTGTTCTTGATGAACTTGTCGCCGATCTTGTCGGTGCTCTGCTGGCAGCCGTGCAGCGCCACGTGCAGCTTGCACTGGCTGCCGCTGGCGCAGTTGGCCGGCACATAGGCCCAGCCCGTGGCCGCCATGCCCGGGGTGTTGACGAACTCGCTCTGGTTGAACTCGATGTAATTGCCGGCCGCGGGCGCGTTGTTGCGCGGGTTCAGGGTGCCGTAGAACTTCTGCAGCACGGCCTTGGCGCCGTCGTAGCTGCAGTTGCTGATGTAGGGCGATGCGGCACTGCCGCAGGCGTTGTTGCCCGTGCTGTCGAAGTCGGTGGGAAAGGTGTGGGCCGCGCTGCCGCGCACCACATGTTCCATGTTGGTCGCCACCACGCCGTTGTTGGTGTACTGCGTCTTGAGCGCGGTGACGGGGTTCTGGCCCACCGTGGTGTCGCTGGTGCCGATGAACAGGTACACCTTCTGGCCGGCGATGTTCGACTTGTTGTCGATCGCGCCGCTGGCGCTGTAGCTGTCGATGCGGTTCTGCATGTTGGCCAGCGCCGTGCTTGAAATGCTGGCGTTGTACATGCAGGCCGTGTAATTGCTCAGGCCCGCGCACATGTAGGGGCCGGCCGCGAACACGCCCACCCCCTTGAACAGCGACGAGTAGGCAATGCCCAGCTGGTTGGCCATGAAGCCCCCCGAGGACAGGCCGGAGACCGTGGTCTGGCTGGTGTCCACGTTGTAGGCGGGCAGGTTGATGGCAGCGAATGCGGTGCTGGCAGAAATCGCAGAGAGCGTGGCAAAAACGGCAAGCGAACGAAGCGGCTGGAAGCTCATGGGTTTGTCTCCTGGGGTGTTTTCGGACGAAACATCTCCGGCCCCTGTGTGCCCAGGGGTTCCTCAGTGAACGGAAAAGAAGGCGCCGGCGCGCACGTGCCCCTTCCAGGAACACGGCGGAACCGGCTCCGCCGGGCCGCTCGTGTTGTCCCCCTCTCAGGGGAAAGCTGCGTCAACAGCGCAGGGGGTCAAGCGCTTTCAGCGCTTGTTCCGAATGGGCACATCCATGTCCGCCGGCTTGATCTCGCGCACGAGTTCAGGCACGCCCCACGGGAAGGCCGGGTCCACCTTGATCTTGAAGTGGTACATGCTCTGCATCGCCTGGTGGTCTTCCTTGCGGAAGGTCATCGTGCCCTTGGGCGTCTCGAAACTCATGCCTTCCATGGCCTTGATCAGCGTGTCGGTCTTGGTGTCGCCGTTGGTCTTCTTGAGCGCGGTCACCACCGCCATCGCGGCGCTGAAGCCGCCGGCGGTGAAGAAGTCGGGCGGGCTCTTGAACTGGCTGTAGTGCTGGGCCACCATGGCGTCGTTGACCGGGTTCTTGGGGATGCCGAAGTAATAGTACGTGGCGCCCTCCATGCCGGGGAAGTTCTTGTAGTTCGCCATGGCCGGCAGGATGTTGCCGCCGGTGGCGATCTCGATGTTGTAGCGCTTGAGGTCGAGGTCGGCGATCTTGAACGGGTTGCCCGCGCCGGCCCAGATGATGAAGATCACCTTGCGGCCCGGCAGGTCCTTGAGCTTGTCGATCAGGCGCTGTGCACCGGCGGTGAAGTCGGTGGTGCTGGTCGGCAGGTATTCCTCGTGCACGATCTTGGCGGTCTTGACCGCGTCCTTGAAGGCCTTCACGCCGTCACGGCCGAACGCGTAGTCCTGCGCCAGGGTGGCGATGCTCACGCCGGCCTTGTCCAGCGCCACCGCGTTGGAGATCGCGTCCTGGCTGCTGTTGCGCCCGGTGCGGAAGATGTACTTGTTCCACTTGTCACCGGTGATGGAGTCGGCCACGGCCGGCTCCACCAGCAGGATCTTCTTGTACTCCTCGGCCACCGGCAGCATGGCCAGCGCCACGCCCGAGCCGGTCGGGCCCACGGCGATGTCGGCCTTGTCGTCGGCGAAGGCGGCGGCCAGCTGGGCCTTGCCCACGTCGGGCTTGAACTGGCTGTCTTTCTCGATCACCACCAGCTTCTTGCCGCCCACCATCATCGTGCCGCCGGTGGCGTGGTTCAGGCCCATCATCAGGCCGGTGTGGGTCTGCTTGGCGTAGGCTTCGAGCGGGCCGGTCTTGTCGTACACGTGGGCGATGCGGATCTCGCCCTTGTTCGACTGGGCAAAGCCCAAAGTGGCGGTGCAGGCGAGCGCGATGACCGCCAGACGGCGGGTGGTGTTGTGCATGTCTTGTCTCCTGGTTGGAAGTGTCACAGCGCGTGGCGCCGTGTCTTTCGCATTGCAGGGTCCGTGCCAGGGCAGACAGGCCTTGATTCACAAGGGATTTTTATCAACCCCTCTTGGTGTCGTCTGAAATTCAGACAGCACCGACGTGCCCGACGTGTCTGATTACTGGACAATTGTCCGAAATTCAGACGCCACTTCCATGCCCGCCAGCTTGTCGTAAAAGCTGGCCCGCGAGATGCCCAGCAACCGGGCCGCGGCCGTGCGGTTGCCACCGGTGCGGGCCAGGGCGAGCGTGATCGCCCGGCGCTCCAGCTCGGCGATCTGCTCGGGCAAGGGCCGCAGATCGGCTTCGCCCGCCGGCGCGCCCGCCTCCCCCGGCGGCCAGGCCACGGCGGGTTCGATGCGGTCCAGCCCGGCCTCGCGCAGCACCGGCTCCACCTGCGCGGCGTCGATGTGCGGCGAGTCGCTGCGCAGGGCCAGCTGTTCCAGCACGTTGCGCAGCTCGCGGATGTTGCCGCGCCAGGCCTGGGCCGCCAGCAGGGCCTGGGCCGAGGCGCTGATTTCCAGCTGGGCACCGCCGCCGCGCGCCGCGATGTCTTCGCACAGCGCCTCGATCAGCAGCGGGATGTCGCCCTGGCGCTCGCGCAGCGGCGGCACCCGGATCGGCAGCACGTTGAGCCGGTAATACAGGTCTTCGCGAAAGCTGCCCTCGCGCACCATCTGCTGCAGGTCGCGCGAGGTGGCCGCCACCACGCGCACGTCGAAGCGCACCAGCTTGTTCGAGCCCAGCGGTTCGATCTCGCCTTCCTGCAGCGCGCGCAGCAGCTTGACCTGCACCGACATCGGCATGTCGCCCAGCTCGTCGAGGAACAGCGTGCCACCGTCGGCGAGTTTGAACTTGCCGTCGCGGCCCTTCTTGTCGGCGCCGGTGTAGGCGCCGGGCGCCACACCGAAGAACTCGGCCTCCAGCAGCGTGTCGGGCACGGCCGCCATGTTCACGCTCACGAAGGGCCGCCCCGCGCGCGGCGACGCGGCGTGGATGGCGTGCGCCAGCAGTTCCTTGCCGGTGCCGGTCTCACCCAGCAGCAGCACCGGGCTGGCCGACGAGGCCGCGCGCCGGGCCTGGCGCTTCACCTCCAGCGCGCCCGGGCTGGTGCCCACGAAACTGGCGAAGGTGTATTTGGTGCGGCGCTGGCTGGCGAGCTCGCGCCGGGCGTCGTTCAGGTCCTGCTCCAGCCGCGCGAACTTGGCGATCAGTGGCTGCAACGTGGTTTCCGGGTGGTCGAACAGCACGATGCCCAGCACGCCGATCACCTCGCCCGCGTCGTCGCGCAGCGGAATGCGACTGACCACGAAGGTGCCGGCCTTGTTGGTCAGCAGGTCGATCAGGATCGGCTTGCCGGTGGCCAGCACCTGGTGCATCTGCGTGTTCTGCACCACGCTGGAGACCGGGTGGCCGACGAAGTCTTCCTCGCGCTCGAAACCCAGCGCCGGCAGGAAGCGGCGGTACTGGTCGTTGATCCAGACCACGCGCGCCTTGCGGTCCACCAGCATCATGCCTTCGCTGGCGGTGGCGAACAGGTCGA
>Ga0155522_1411_pt1 | contig 48139 bp, 42 predicted proteins | sample RifCSPhighO2_12_FD_107179 | JGI IMG/M metagenome (GOLD analysis project Ga0155522, IMG submission 107179) | Burkholderiales bacterium RIFCSPHIGHO2_12_FULL_67_38
AACGACTTCAGCGGTGATGACTTCGCCCGAGCGCATTTCGGCGCGTTTCAGGGACTCTTCGAACAGGGCGGCAAAAGATTCAGACATTGAATTTCCTAAAACCGCTCAAACAGTCGGGCGCGGATCCACCACAAGGCGGTTCGCACGGAGATCGACGGATGGGCGGCGTTGACGTTGCGGTGCGTGGCACCGCGGGGTTAAGTGAAAGAACCATCGGGCCTGCGGGCTGTGAACACCCGGCCGTGCCGTCTGGGCCATCAAGGTGGTGGACTCAGTTGCCCGAGAACACCGTTTTGCCCTGCCACCAGTTCAACACCTGCTGCACCGATTGCTCGACGTCCAGCCCGGAGTTGTCCAGTTGCAAGGCATCTTCGGCCGGCTTGAGTGGGGCGTGTGCCCGGGACGAATCCCGGTGGTCGCGCTTTTCCAAGTCCGCCAAAAGACTGGTGATGTTAGCAGCAATTCCCTTTGAAATCAACTGCTTATATCGCCGTTGGGCGCGCTGCTCGGCGCTTGCTGTGAGGTACACCTTGAGCGGCGCGTCCGGAAAGATCACGGTGCCCATGTCACGCCCATCGGCCACCAGCCCGGGCAGGCGGCGAAAACCGTGCTGCAGGGTCAGCAGGGCGGCGCGCACCTCGGGCACGGCCGACACGCGCGAGGCCGCCATGCCAGCCACTTCGCTGCGCAGCGCATCGCTCACGTCCACGCCATCGAGCCAGATGCGTGGGCCGTCAAAGCGCACCTGCAGCCCCGCCGCCAATGTGCCCAGGCGCTGGGCCTGTTCGGGCTGGCGCAGATCGTCTTCGGCGGTGGACAAGCCGGCCTTGCCGGCCGCCAGGCCCACCAGCCGGTACAGGGCGCCGGAATCCAGCAGGTGGTAGCCCAGCCGTTGCGCGACCTCGGCTGCCAGCGTGCCCTTGCCGGAGGCGGTGGGGCCATCGATGCAGATCACCGGGATACGGGCGGCGTCTGCCTGGCACACGTCGAACAGGGCCTCGAAGTAGTCCGGGAAGGTCTTGGCCACGCATTTCGGGTCTTCGATGCGCACCGGCAGGCCTGCCGGATTGAACGCCGCGAGCGAAAAGCACATGGCGACACGGTGGTCGTCGTAGGTATGGATGGAGGCGGCCCGCCAGTGCGCCGGTGTGGCCGGTGGTGTGATGCGGATGAAGTCCGCGCCTTCTTCCACGGTGGCGCCGAGCTTGCGGCATTCGGTGGCCATGGCGACGATGCGATCGGTTTCTTTCACGCGCCAACTGGCGATGTTGCGCAGGGTTGTGGTGCCGTCGGCATAGAGCGCCATCACGGCCAGCGTCATCGCCGCGTCCGGAATGTGGTTGCAGTCCAGCTCGATGGCCTTGAGTGGCCACAGCCCACGCCGGATGTGCAGCCGGTTGGCTTCGCCGGTGATCTGCGCGCCCATCAGGCGGGCGGCCTCCACGAAGCGGATGTCGCCCTGGATGGAGGCCAGGCCCACGCCTTCGATGGTGATGCCGTCCCTGCCAGGCGATGCGGGTGCCAGCGCACCCAGCGCGATGAAATAGCTGGCCGATGAAGCGTCGCCTTCGACCGGAATGCGCCCGGGCGAGGTGTAGCGGCTGCCCGTCGGAATGGTGAAGCGCGACCAGCCATCGCACTGGACCCGGACGCCGAATTTTTCCAGCAGGTTGAGGGTGATTTCGATGTAGGGTCGGGAAATCAGTTCGCCGACCACGTCGATGTGGATGTCCTGCCGGGCCACCAGAGGCAGGGCCAGCAGCAGGGCGGTGAGAAACTGGCTGGACACATCGCCGCGCACGCGGATGGGCGCATCGAGGTTCAACGCCTGCGGCTGACCATTGCCCAGCCGCAGGGGCGGATAACCTTCCTGACCGAGGCAGTCCACCGGGCAACCCAGCTGCCGCAGGGCGTCCACCAGGTCGCCGATCGGCCGCTCGTGCATGCGGGCAATGCCACTGAGCTCGAACGCGCCACCGTGCTGACTGGCCAGCAGCGCCAGGGCCGCGGTGAGCGGGCGCATGGCGGTGCCGGCGTTGCCCAGGAACAACTGCGCGGTCTTCACGGGTAGCGCCCCACCCAGCCCGTGCACCCGCAACGCGCCGTCGTCCTGGGGTTCGATGCGACAGCCCAACTGCGCGAGGGCCGCCAGCATCACGCGTGTGTCGTCCGAATCGAGCAGGTCGGTGATGTCGGTGTGGCCCACGCTCAGTGCCGCCAGCAGCAAAACCCGGTTGGAGATGCTCTTGGAGCCTGGCAGGCGGACGGTGCCGCCCGCGCTCTTCAATGGCGGAATGTCGAGATGGTCGATGGAGTACATGCGGAGGGCTTGCGGCGCGCGAGCGCCGGCGGAAACGACGGGCTCAACTGCGGGGTTTGATGGCGCTCATGCGCCAGTGGGCGCGTGAAGTGCTGGCGCGGTCAATCAGCGACTCCAGTGCATCCGGGTTGTCCGCGGCGATCGCGGTTTCAAAGGCATGCAGGGCGCGCTGGAAGTGCCTGGACTGGGCGATGAGCTCTTCGCGGTTGGACATGAGGATGTCGCGCCAGATGCTCGGATCACTCGCCGCGATGCGGGTGAAGTCTCGAAAGCCGGGGCCGGCCAGCGCAAGGAACTCTTCGCCCTGCGGCTGCCCGGTGACGGCGTTCATCAAGGCAAACGCAATCATGTGCGGCAGATGGCTCACGGCCGCATAGGCGGCGTCGTGGGCCTCGGGCGTCATCTGTTTGACATGGCAGCCCAGCGCTGTCCAGACCGCGTGGGCCTTGTTCAGCTGGGCGGTCTGCGTGCGCTCGATGGGCGTCAGAATCACCTGGCGGCCGGTGTACAGATCCGCATCGGCGTTCTCCACGCCGGCGAGTTCCTTGCCTGTGATCGGGTGGGCGGGCACGAACACGCCGACCTGGTCGCGCAGCACGCGGCGCGCGGCGTCGATCACCTCGCGCTTGGTCGAACCCACGTCCATGATGAGCGTGTCCGGGCCCACCAGGTGGCGAATGGCCTTGAAGGTCGTTTCGGTGGCAGACACCGGCACCGCCAGCAACACCAGGTCAGCGCCGCTGACCGCCAGCAGGGCCGAGGGCGCTTCCACATCGATCACGCCCATTTGGCGTGCCCGTTCGGTGGTGGAAGGCGACTTGCTGTAGCCCACCACGCGCTTGACCAGCCCCGCCTTCTTGAGCGCGAGTGCGAATGAGCCACCCATCAGGCCGCAACCGATCAGTCCCAGTTGTTCAAACATCAAGACTCCCACCGGGCAGCCCCAGAGGGGATAAAGAAGGTATGCGAAGGAGTGCGCTCATTCATTCGCTGACCGGGTACGCACCCAGCACCTTGTAGAACGCGCACAGTCCCTTCAGTTCCTCGAGGGCGGCCGCCACGTGCGGCTGCGAGGGGTGGCCAGCGATGTCGATGTAGAAGTAGTACTCCCACTGCCCGGATTTGGCCGGGCGCGACTCGAAACGCGTCATGGACACGCCGTTGTTCTTCAGCGGCACCAGCAGGTCGTGCACCGCGCCCGGCCGGTTGGGCACCGACACCACGAGGCTGGTGCAGTCCTTGCCGGTGGCGGGCGGCATCGCCAGCGTCTGCGGCAGGCAGATCACGGCGAAACGCGTGCGGTTGTAGGCCTCGTCCTGGATCGCATGGGCCACGATGTGCAGACCGAACTGCGCAGCGGCCCGTTCGCTGGCCAGCCCGGCCCAGGCCGGGTTGGTGGCGGCCAGGCGGGCGCCTTCGGCGTTGCTGTCCACCGCGCGTCGCTCGGCATGGGGCAGGTGCTGGCTCAGCCAGTTCTGGCATTGCGCGAGCGCCTGCGGGTGCGCCATGACGACCTCGATGCCCTTGAGGTCGTTCACCTGGCGCAGCAGGTTGTGTCGCACCAGCAGGCTGACCTCGCCCACGACATGCACCGGCGAGCGCAGGAACAGGTCCAGCGAACGGGCCACCACCCCTTCGGTGGAGTTTTCCATGCCCACCACGCCGTACTGGGCGGTGCCCGCCGCCGTGGCGTGGAACACCTCGTCGAAGTTGGCGCAGTAGATCAGGTTGGCGGCGCCACCGAAAAATTCGATCGCCGCCTGCTCGCAGAACGTTCCCTGCGGCCCGAGCACGGCGACCCGCTGCGGCGCTTCCAGCGCCAGACAGGCCGACATGATTTCGCGCCAGATGGAAGCCACGTGCTGGTTGAGCAACGGCCCCTGGTTGGCCGCCTGGATTTTCTCGATGACCTGGGCGACGCGATCCGGGCGGAAGAAGGGCGAGCCTTCGGCGCGCTTGATCTCGCCCACCTGCTCGGCCACCCGGGCGCGCTGGTTGAGCAGCGACAGCAACTGCTGGTCGAGCGAATCGATCTGGACGCGCAGGGCTCCGAGGGCATCGGATTGTGTGGGTTGCGTCATGGCGTCAGGCCCGGGTTTTCTCGAAATCGCGCATGTAGCTCACCAGCGCCTGCACGCCCGCCAGCGGCAAGGCGTTGTAGAGGCTGGCGCGCATGCCGCCGACCGATTTGTGGCCCTTGAGCTGCAACAGGTCTGCGGCCTTCGCGCCAGCCAGGAAGGCCTCGTTGCGCGACTCGTCGCGCAGGAAAAAAGGCACGTTCATGCGCGAGCGGCAGTTTCGGGCCACCTTGTTGATGTACAGCTGCGACTGGTCGATGAAGTCGTAGAGCAGGGTGGCTTTGGCCAGATTGCGCTGCTCCATGGCCGCCACACCGCGGAACTCACCCTCGGTCTGGCGCTTGAGCCACTGGAAGGTCAGGCCGGCCATGTAGATGGCGTAGGTGGGGGGCGTGTTGTACATGGATGCGTTGTCGGCCACGGTCTTGTAGTCGAACGCACTCGGGCAGATGGACAGCGCGTGCCCCAGCAGGTCCTCACGCACCACCACCAGCGTGAGACCGGCTGGCCCCAGGTTCTTCTGCGCGCCGCCAAAAGCCAGGCCGACACGCGACCAGTCAACCGGTCGCGATGCAACGTGCGAGGAAAAGTCGATCACCAGCGGCGCATCGCTGCCCAGCGCTTTGAGGTCGGGCAACCGATGGACTTCGATGCCGTTGATGGTTTCGTTGCTGCAGAGGTGCACGTACTGGGCATCCCGGCTGAGCTGCCACGAAGCGGGGTCGGGCAATTCGGTGTGCGCCTGTGCCGCATTGCTGGCGGCCAGGCGGGCCTCGCAGTATTTGCCGGCCTCCTTGAACGACTTCTGGCTCCAGCTGCCGGTGACCACAAAGTCCACCATCCCTCCACGCGAGAGGTTCAGCGGAACGATGGCGTTTTCGGCCAGGCCGCCGCCCTGCATGAACAGGATGCGGAAATGGGCTGGAACGGCCAGCAACTCGCGTAGATCCGATTCGGCCGCCTCGATGATGGACATGAACTCCTTGCCGCGGTGGCTCATCTCCATCACGCTCATGCCGCTACCGTGCCAGTCGAGCATCTCGCTGGCCGCTTGTTGCAGCACTTCGGCCGGCATGGCGGCCGGACCGGCGGAAAAATTGTAGGGGCGCGTCGTCATGGCGCTTCGGCGCCGGCGTCATCCGCCTCGCTCGGGTCGGCGAGATCCGGCACGTTCGCATCGTTTTCCACGATGCGTTGCAGGCCGGAGAGCTCGGCGCCTTCGTCCAGAGCGATCAGGGTCACCCCTTGCGTGGCCCGGCCCATTTCGCGGATCTCGCTCACGCGGGTGCGCACCAGCACACCCTTGTCGGTGATCAGCATGATCTCGTCGTCGTTGTGCACCAGTGTGGCGGCCACCACCTTGCCGTTGCGCTCACTTTGCTGGATCGCGATCATGCCCTTGGTGCCCCGACCGTGGCGCGTGTACTCGCCAATCGGCGTGCGTTTTCCATAGCCATTGATGGTGGCGGTCAGCACGCTCTGTTCTTCGTCCTCGGCCACCAGCATGGCGATCACGCTCTGGCTGTCTTCGATCATCATGCCGCGAACACCACGCGCGTTGCGGCCCATCGGGCGCACATCGTTTTCGTCGAAACGCACGGCTTTGCCGCCATCGGAGAACAGCATCACGTCGTGCTGGCCATCGGTGAGTGCCGCGCCGATCAGGAAGTCGCCGTCGTCCAGGTCCACCGCGATGATGCCGGCCTTGCGCGGGTTGCTGAATTCGTCCAGCGCGGTCTTCTTGACCGTGCCCATGGACGTGGCCATGAACACGAAGCGGTCGGACGGGAAGCTGCGCATCTCACCGGTCAGCGGCAGCACCACGTTGATCTTCTCGCCTTCCTGCAGCGGGAACATGTTGACGATGGGGCGCCCACGCGAACCGCGCGAACCGGCGGGCACTTCCCAGACCTTGAGCCAGTACAGGCGACCCCGATTGGAGAAACACAGGATGTAGTCGTGCGTATTGGCGATGAAGAGTTGATCGATCCAGTCGTCTTCCTTGGTGGCCGTGGCCTGCTTGCCGCGACCGCCACGTTTCTGCGCCCGGTATTCGGACAGGGGCTGACTCTTGATGTAGCCACTGTGGCTGAGCGTGACCACCATGTCGGTGGGCGTGATCAGGTCTTCGGTGGAGAGGTCCTGCGCACTGTGTTCGATTTCGCTGCGGCGGGCACCCAGCTTGGTCTGACCAAACTCGATCTTCACTTCCGTCAACTCTTCGCCAATGATGGCGGACACGCGCTCGGGTTTGGCCAGGATGTCGAGCAGATCATCGATCTCGCCCATGACTTCCTTGTACTCGGCCACGATCTTGTCCTGCTCCAGACCGGTCAGGCGCTGCAGGCGCATCTGCAGGATTTCCTGCGCCTGGGTCTCGGACAGGCGGTACAGGCCATCGCTGCCCATGCCGAAGGCTTTTTCGAGTCCATCCGGACGGTAGTCGTCGGCGTTGATCACGCCGCCGTCGGCGCGCGTGCGGGTCAACATTTCGCGGACCAGCTGGCTGTCCCAGGGGTGGGCCATCAACTCGGCCTTGGCCACCGGCGGCGTGGGCGATTCGCGGATGATGCGGATGAAATCGTCGATGTTGGCCAGCGCAACAGCCAGGCCTTCGAGCACATGGCCGCGCTCGCGCGCTTTGCGCAGGTTGAACACCGTGCGGCGCGTCACCACTTCGCGGCGGTGTTCCAGAAACACCTGGATCAGATCCTTGAGGTTGCACAGGCGCGGCTGACCGTCGATCAGCGCCACCATGTTGATGCCGAAGGTGTCCTGCAACTGGGTCTGCTTGTACAGGTTGTTGAGCACCACCTCGGGTACTTCACCGCGCTTGAGCTCGATCACCAGGCGCATGCCGGACTTGTCCGACTCGTCCTGGATGTGGCTGATGCCTTCGATCTTCTTCTCGTGCACGAGTTCGGCGATGCGCTCCTGCAGGGTCTTCTTGTTGACCTGGTAGGGCAGCTCGTCCACGATGATGGACTGGCGCTGGCCCTTGTCGATGTCCTCAAAGTGGCACTTGGCGCGCATCACCACGCGGCCGCGACCGGTGCGGTAGCCGTCCCGGACACCATTCATGCCGTAGATGATGCCCGCGGTGGGGAAGTCGGGCGCCGGCACGATTTCCATCAGTTCGTCAATGGAGGCTTCAGGGTGCTTCAGCAGATGCAGGCAGGCATCGACCACCTCGTTGAGGTTGTGTGGCGGGATGTTGGTCGCCATGCCCACCGCGATACCGGACGATCCGTTGACCAGCAGGTTGGGCAAACGCGAGGGCAGCACCAGGGGCTCTTTTTCGGAGCCGTCGTAGTTGGGGCCGAAGTTGACCGTCTCCTTGTCGATGTCGGCCAGCATTTCGTGGGCGATCTTCGACAGCCGGATTTCGGTGTAGCGCATGGCCGCGGCGTTGTCACCGTCCACCGAACCGAAGTTGCCCTGGCCATCGACCAGCATGTGGCGCAGCGAGAAGTCCTGCGCCATGCGGACGATGGTGTCGTAAACCGCGCTGTCACCATGCGGATGGTATTTACCAATGACGTCACCAACGATGCGCGCCGATTTTTTGTACGCACGGTTCCAGTCGTTGTTCAGCTCGTGCATGGCAAACAGCACGCGCCTGTGCACCGGCTTGAGCCCGTCGCGTGCGTCTGGTAAGGCGCGACCAACGATCACGCTCATGGCGTAATCGAGGTAGCTGCGCCGCATCTCCTCTTCAAGACTGATGGGCAGGGTCTCTTTGGCGAACTGTGTCATGAACGGGTGCTGGTGTACGGATGTGAGCCAAAAGGCAACCGCTCATTTTAGTGGTGGCGTGGCACCGGCCCTGATCGGCGGGTCTGTTGTGCCTCAGCAACGAATGACTTGGAGAAGCAGAATGTGGTTACAACACGGTATGGCAGCGCACAGATGGCTATAGTTTGCTTGTGGCACAATAAATTCAACGTTTTGAGTGGTGGTCACTTCAAGCGTCACCGTCGATAGCAGCCCATTTGGGGCAATACCAAGAGGAAAAACCATGAATAAACTGAACAAAGTGGCAATGTTGATTGCATCCGCTGCTCTGGCAACTAGTGCTTTCGCTGCACCCTCCAGTGGCTCCGAAACCAACGACAACTGGCGCAGTGGCCATGGCAATCTTCAATGGAAGAATGGCGATGGCACCCTGTGCTGGCGCAATTCCAGCTGGACGCCTGCCACGGCAGCCAAGGATTGTGATGGCGCCATTGTGCCGGCCCCCGCACCTGCGCCAGCGCCTATGGCCGCGCCTGCTCCCGCACCGGCCCCAGCTCCCGCGCCTGCTCCCGCACCTGTGGCCACCAAGGTGACATACGCTGCAGACGCATTCTTCGATTTCGACAAAGCTGTGCTCAAGCCCGAAGGCAAAGCCAAGCTGGATGATCTGGCGGGCAAGGTTTCCGGCATCAATCTGGAAGTCGTGATTGCCGTGGGTCACACCGACTCCGTTGGCTCTGACAAATACAACCAGTCGTTGTCCAATCGCCGCGCCGAAGCCGTCAAAGCTTACCTGGTGAGCAAAGGCATCGAAAGCAATCGCATCTACACCGAAGGCAAGGGTGAATCCCAGCCGGTGGCCGATAACGGCACCCGCGAAGGTCGCGCCAAGAACCGTCGCGTGGAAGTGGAAGTTGTGGGCACCCGCGCCGGCAACTAAATCCCGTTTGCTGCGTTTCTGACGCAAGGCCCCATGTGTGAAAGCACATGGGGCTTTTTTCTGCTCGTCGATCCATGAACCGGTTTTTGTCTTTCCTGTGTTGTCTGTCGCTGGTTGCCTGTGGCGCACCTTCGGAAAGACCTGCTGAAGGCCTGTATGAGCGGTATCCGGTGCGTGAAGCGACTGGGCTTGAACGTGACTGTTTGCTGAACCCTGTCGGGGCGCAAACGAGGGTCACCGTGGTGATGCTGTTGTCGCCTCGCATGGCGTACAGTCTTCTCGAATGGCCTCGCATGAAGGCCGCGGCAGAAGGGGCCCACTTTCAGGTGCTTGCATGGAAGGACCCACGGGTGACGGCGTCCGAGTGGGATGACGCCTTGGCTGTATCCGGGCTCGACAGGGTCGACCGCCAACGGCTGCATGACCAGCCGGCTTTGTGCCATTCGCTCTGGAATCGGGTGGATCACCTGCCTTTCAGCCAGGTATTTCTTGGCTCCAGTGTGCATGCGTGGCCCATCCTGGGCGTCATGCCCGATACCGCTTGGCTGGATTCCCTCGAGCTCCGGCGCCAAGCCTTGCTGCATGCAGAGCCGAAAGGTGCCAGGTGAGGGTATCGGCCCAACCTGAGAGGCCGCACGTGAACCTCAAGGAAGTGGCCTCTGATCGGCTGCCTTTCCTGTCCAGGCGCCAGGCGGGGCGCTTGATGGCACTGGCCGGTGCGTTGTGCCTGGGAACTGCCACCGGGCAAGCCGACACCCCCGGCCCGGATGCGTGCATTGATCCGGTCAGCTATCTCGCGCTCGATCCGGACGTGGTCGGGAAGGACAGCAATGGCATCCCGGCCCTGGGGACCTACGAGCGCATCAGCCCGGACGGACGTTTCGTGTTGAGGTCTTTTTCGGGCAGCTTGTTCGGACAGGTGTCCCTGATCGAGTTGCCGGCCGAACCACAGGGGGTTCTGCAGGCCTACCGCACACCCCTGAGCAACGAGGCCTTTCCGGTGCAGGGGAGCTGGCGCTTCCTGGTGGATGTGAACGGGAGCCACTACCGGTTGTCGGATGTCCTGCGCCGGCAGCAAAAGGCGCAACCCTTGTTTTCGGGGGGGATGCGGGGGTTCTATGCCGCAGCCTCGGAGCTTTCAGCGGAGAAGAGCACAGATCCGTCGTTGATCTGGATCCGGTCCATGAGTTGGCCACAGGGGGACCGTTCGGGGCAGGGAACAGGTCCGCTGCAGGTCCGGACCCTGGGGGTGCGAGACCGCGGTGGGCAGGTTGATGTCGTGCACGACACCGGTGCGCAGTTCATCTGTGCTCAAAGGCAGAGCGTCGACGGCAATGTGTACACCTTGCCCATGATCTCGGTGGATGGCCTGGAGTTTTCCGCCATACCGATCAATCCGCGACAGGGCCGGCCGAGCATGCGCGTTTATGGTTTGGCCACGGGGGCGCTGGATGAACAGCACCCCTGCGATTTGAGGTGGGACCTACGCGCCACCCCTGGAAAGGCAGTGTTTGGATTTGCGACCCATGCCCCTGCGATGTTGGTCTACACCTCCAATTCCAGTGTGTACTTTCTCGATCGGCGTCTGCCTCCCGAGGCCGGAGCGTTTCAGGTGGAAGATTGGCGCACACTGGTGCTGGCTAGCGCTTTCCCCGGGCTGACCCGTGACGGGCGCATCGTTTTTGGGGCGACCTGGAAAGACTGTCCACCTGGTGGGTCGTGTGTGGGTCGCGCCGGTTACGTCGTGGCAGATCCCTACCAGAACCCTGCGTACCGAAACCATTGGAAGGCCCGAAACGCGACTGCGCCCAAGGCCTGCATCACTCGGCGGGAGGTCATGGCGGAGCGGCGACGTTTTGCCGATCAGCACGGTCTGGCACCCTGAAGCCGTGTGAAAATTGACCGCATGAATCCAACCGTCAATGCCGACCCCGCCGAACTGGCCAAATTCTCTGACCTTGCCCACCGATGGTGGGATCCTGAGAGCGAATTCAGGCCCTTGCACCAGATCAACCCCTTGCGTCTGGGCTGGATCGACGGCTTGGCCAGTCTGAGTGGCAAAAACGTGCTCGACGTGGGGTGTGGGGGCGGCATCCTGTCGGACTCGATGGCACGCAAGGGCGCAGAGGTCACTGGCATCGATCTGGCCGTCAAGGCGCTCAAGGTGGCCCAGCTCCATGCGTTGGAGGCGGGGACGCAGCACGTGAGTTACCGGGAAATCAGCGCGGAGGCGCTGGCGCAGGAGCAGCCCGGTGCCTTTGATGTGGTGACCTGCATGGAGATGCTGGAGCATGTGCCGGACCCGGCCTCCGTGGTTCGGGCCTGCTCGGCGCTGGTGAAACCCGGTGGATGGGTGTTTTTCTCCACCATCAACCGCAACCCGAAGTCGTTCCTGTTTGCCATCGTGGGCGCGGAATACCTGCTGCAGATGCTACCCAAGGGCACGCACGAGTACGCCAAGATGATTCGCCCCAGCGAGCTGGCCAGCCATTGCCGCGCCGCCGGACTTGAGTTGGAGCAGACGCGTGGCATGGAGTTCAACCCGCTGACCCAGCGCTACTGGCTGAGTCAGGACACCAGCGTGAACTACCTGATCGCGACACGAAAGCCATGACCGGTCGCGTGTTCCGCGGTATCCGGGCCGTGTTGTTCGACCTGGATGGCACCTTGATCGACAGCGCACCCGATCTGGGCGCGGCGGCCGACGCCATGCGCACACAGCGTGGTCTGGCCCCGCTTCCACTGGAGCGTTACCGGCCGCTGGCTGGCGCTGGGGCTCGGGGCATGTTGCGTGTGGCTTTTGACATCGACCCGGATCATGCCGGGTATGAACCGCTCAAACAGGAGTTCTTTGCCCACTACGAAGCCTGCCTGACGCAGCGCACCCAGCCTTTCATGGAGGTGGATCGCCTGCTGGCGGCGCTGGTGCAGGGAGGACTGCTTTGGGGAGTGGTGACCAACAAATCGCAGCGTTTCACCACGCCGTTGACCCAGGCCATGCGCCTTTTTGACACCGCGAGCACCATCGTCAGCGGTGACACGACGCCTCATGCCAAACCCCATCCCGAGCCCTTGCGGGAGGCGGCCCGGCGCCTGGGGGTGTTACCGGCGCAGTGCCTTTACGTGGGGGACGATCAGCGCGACATCCAGGCCGGGCAGGCAGCAGGCATGCCCACCGTGGCCGCACACTACGGTTACCTCGGGCTGGATGCCGACGCATCGGCCTGGGGTGCCGACGCCGAGGTTTTTTCACCCCTTCAGGTCTTGCAATTGCTGGAACTGCCTTAAACTTGGTTGCTCAGGGGCTGCACTGGTTTCGACGTGGGTTCGGACACGCAGCAGGGCATGTCGAGGTTCTGTCACCTCGTAAAACCGCAGAAAAAAACTAACTGCAAACGACGAACGTTTCGCACTCGCCGCTTAATTGCCGGTGAGCTTTGCAACAGCAGGCCTATGGGCTGGGCAAGGGTTCAAACGGCGCAAGCCGCGAGAGTCCAGGCTGCAAAGATAATTCAATAGGCTGGTTGGGCGTCGGGTAACTTGGCGCACAACAAGATTCAAGGTTGCTGGCGTCCTGTGTAGCGTGCCGCTGCGCGATTCAGGAAGCGAGACTCAAATCAGACGGCTACACATGTAGAACTGCGCGAAGAAGGCTTGCGGACGGGGGTTCAAATCCCCCCAGCTCCACCATACACAAGGGCTCGGACTCATCTCCGGGCCCTTTTTTTGCCTGAAATCCCCGCGCCACGCGGGGCTCCGACCCTCAGTGCTGCGGGTGGCTTCCTGCCGAAACGCCCGGAATCCGCCACTTTCTTGGCCAGAGCCGTCTCTTTTTGGAGTTGACCCACTTTCGTGGACGGGTACCGGTTTGGTTCTCAAACCATTTCGGGTGTTGTCTCGACGCGCACGTTGGCGTCCTCGACAACATCAAACAGGGCTTCGTGACTCCTTTCAACGTTCAGGGGTAAGAGATAGGCCAGACCGCTGTGGCGGCACCTGGGGTTGCACCACAGGTGGCGCCCGCCACCGCGGACAAGTCTTTCAGCGCCTCGAACACAAAAATACGGACACTCCAGCTGCCGCCGGCTTCTTCTTGCTTGGCATAGATGCTCCTGTTCGTCATGCTATGCCTCAAACACAAAATTTCTGACAGGCTCACACAAAGAATGATGGGTCCACGGAACGGGTCGACTCCAGTCATTCCTTGACTCCTTGTCGGTATTTTCAACAAGGCCAAGAACTCCTCTTTTCAGGGGCAGGGTCACTCGCTGTAGCGCTTCTCGAGTGCGTCCCAAAATGGCTTGTTCACCAAACGCTGGCGTTCTGCAAACGGCGTTACGAGTCCACTGGACTCCTGCACTTCCATCTCGTCTCGCAGCACCGTCAGTGCCTTGTTCATCCCGGCCAGGGCTCCTTGCAAGGCGGCATTCGCGTACAAGACGATTCCGTAGCCCAGTTCGCCCAGCTCTTTCGCGTTGAAGATGGGCGTCTTGCCGCCAATCACCATGTTTGCCAATTGGGGCTTGGCCAGGCGCAGTGGCAACGCTCGGATCTCCTCGGCCTTGGTCACGGCCTCGACGAACAGGATGTCAGCGCCAGCCTCTGCAAACTTCTGAGCACGCTCCAAGGCTGCTTCGAAGCCATGGGTGGCGGCCGCGTCGGTGCGTGCCATGATCAGAAGGTCTGGATCCCGGCGCGTGTCAACGGCGGCCATGATCTTGCTGACGGCCTCCTCGGTCGAGATTACCGCCTTGCCAGAAAAATGCCCGCAACGCTTGGGTGCGACCTGATCCTCGAATTGGATGCAGTCCGCACCCGCACGCTCCAGTGTGCGCACGGTGTGGTGTACGTTCAGCGCGTTGCCAAAGCCCGTGTCGGCATCCACGATGAGTGGCACCGACACAGCGTCCCTGATGCGCGCAGTGTGATCGGCAATCTCCGCCAGGCCCATGAACCCCTGGTCCGGCATGCCGAACCACATGTTGGTGACGCCGGCACCGGTGATGTAGATGGCCTCAAAACCGAGGTCTTCGATCACTTTGGCCGACAGCGCATTGAAGGCGCCCGGCACCAGCAGGCCGCGGCGGGCTTCGACCAGAGACTTGAGTTGTTTGCGAGTGGACATGTCGTTTCCTTTGTTCAGAAGCTGTCATCGGGCACGCGGACCCATCCTTCCATGAGCACCCGCGCGCTGCGGCTCATGATGGCTTTGGTGACTTTCCACTGGCCTTCGATCCGTTCGGCTCGGGCGCCGACGCGCAGCGTGCCCGAGGGATGACCGAAGCGGACGGCCTCGCGAGCGCCCCCGCCGGCCGCGAGGTTGACGAGGGTGTCGGGAATGGCGGCGGCCGTCCCGATGGCCACGGCCGCCGTGCCCATCATCGCGTGGTGCAGCTTGCCCATGGACAGCGCGCGCACGAGCAGATCCACGTCCGCGGCCTTCACGGTCTTTCCGCTTGAGGCCACGTAGTCGGCGGGTGGTGCGACGAAGGCGAGCTTGGGCGTGTGCTGGCGCTTGGTGGCTTCGGCGATGTCCTGGATCAGACCCATCTTCAAGGCGCCATGGGCGCGGAGGGTCTCGAGGCGCGCGAGCGCCTGGGCATCACCGTTGATGGCGTCCTGCAGCTCTGTGCCGGTGTAGTCGATGTCCCTCGCATTGACGAAGATGGTCGGGATGCCGGCGTTGATGAGCGTGACCTTGAGAGTACCGAAGGCGGGCACTTCCAGGTCGTCGACCGGCCGCCCCGTCGGGAACATCGCTCCACCGCCTTCACCGTCGCCCTCGTCGGCCGGGTCGAGGAACTCCAGTTGTACTTCGGCGGCCGGGAAAGTCACGCCATCGAGCTCGAAGTCGCCGGTTTCCTGCACCCGGCCGTCGGTCATCGGAACGTACGCAACGATCGTCTTTCGGATGTTGGCTTGCCAGATGCGAACGGTGCAGACACCGTTCTCCGGGATGCGATCCGGCGGCAGCAGGCGGTTGGCGATCGCGAACGGGCCCACAGCGGCCGACAGGTTGCCGCAGTTGCCCGACCAATCCACGAAGGCGCTGTCGATGGACACCTGGCCGAACAGGTAATCGACGTCGTGGTCGGGCCGCGACGATGTCGACACGATGACGGCCTTGGAGGTGGACGAGGAAGCCCCGCCCATGCCATCGATCTGCTTGCCGTAGGGATCGGGGCTGCCGATCACGCGCAAAAGCAGCTTGTCGCGCGCCGGGCCGTGGAATTGCGCGGCCTCAGGCAGGTCCTGCAGGCGAAAGAACACGCCCTTGCTGGTGCCGCCACGCATATAGGCAGCGGGAATGCGGATCTGGGCTTGGAATGACATGGCGATGCTCCTCAGGCGACCTGCTCGCGCCCGGCCAGGAAATCCTGCGCGAAGCGCTGCAGCACGCCGCCGGCCTCGTAGATCGACACCTCCTCTGCCGTGTCCAGCCTGCAGATCACGGGGACTCGCAGCGTCTCGCCCTTCGTTCGGCGAATGACCAGTGTCAGCTCGGCCCGCGGCGTGCGCTGGCCGATCACGTCGTAAGTTTCGGTGCCGTCGAGTCTCAGGGTGAGGCGGCTGGTGCCCGGCTTGAACTCCAGCGGCAGCACGCCCATCCCGATCAGGTTGGTGCGGTGGATGCGCTCGAACCCCTCGGCCACCACCGTCTCCACGCCGGCCAGGCGCACGCCCTTGGCAGCCCAATCGCGCGACGACCCCTGGCCGTAATCGGCGCCCGCGATGACGATCAGCGGCTGCTTGCGTTCCAGGTAGATCTCGATGGCTTCCCACATGCGCACAATCCTGCCCTCGGGCTCTACCCGGGCCAGCGAACCGGCCATCACCCGTCCTTCGGCGTCGCGCGCCATCTCGTTCCTGAGCGTGGGGTTGGCGAAGGTGGCACGCATCGCGGTGAGGTGGTCGCCGCGATGGGTCGCGTACGAATTGAAGTCCTCCTCGGGCAAGCCGCATCTGGTGAGGTACTCGCCGGCGGCCGAGTCGGCCAAGATCGCGTTGGACGGCGAGAGGTGGTCGGTCGTGATGTTGTCCGGCAGCAGCGCCAGCGCCCGCATGTCCTTGAGGGTGCGCGGGTTCGCCGCGAGCGCTCCCACGCCCTCGGTGTCCCAGTAGGGCGGGCGGCGGATGTAGGTGGACTTGGGCCGCCAGTCGTACTGCGGGCTCACCGCTGCGCTGCTGTCGGCGTGAATCGCGAACATGGGATCGTAGACCTGGCGGAACATGGTGGGCTTCACGCTGGCCTGGGCGATGGCATCGATCTCCTCGTCGGCAGGCCAGAGATCCCTCAGCCGGATATCCTGGCCGTCCACCACGCCGAGCACGTCGCGCTCAATGTCGAAGCGCACCGTGCCGGCGATGGCGTAGGCCACGACCAGCGGCGGCGAGGCGAGGAAGGCCTGTCTGGCGTAGGGGTGGATGCGACCGTCGAAGTTGCGGTTGCCCGAGAGCACGGCGGTCGCGTACAGGTCGCGGTCGATGATCTCCTGCTGGATATTCGGATCCAGCGCGCCCGACATGCCGTTGCAGGTCGTGCAGGCGAAGCCCACGATGCCGAAACCGAGCTTCTCCAGTTCGGACAGCAGGCCAGCTTCCTTCAGGTAGAGCTCCACGGCCTTCGAGCCTGGCGCCAGCGAGGACTTGACCCAGGGCTTGCGCACGAGGCCCAGCCGGTTGGCATTGCGCGCCAGCAGGCCCGCCGCGATCACGTTGCGTGGATTGCTGGTGTTGGTGCAGCTGGTGATGGCCGCAATGATCACGGCGCCGTCCGGTATCAGGCCTTCGGCCTCCTGCGCCCGTGCCTTGTCCAGATCGACGGCGATGCCGCGCGCGGCCAGGTCGGAGGTCGGTAGGCGGCGATGCGGATTGGAGGGACCCGCCATGGCGCGCACCACGGTCGAAAGGTCGAACTTCAGCACCCGCTCGTACGAGGCGTCCCGAAGCGTGTCGGCCCAGAAGCCCGCCGTCCTGGCATAGGCTTCCACCAGCCGGACCTGCGCCGCCTCTCGGCCCGTCAGTCGCAGGTAGTCCAGCGTCTGCTCGTCGATGTAGAACAGCGCGGCCGTCGCGCCGTACTCGGGACACATGTTGGAGATGGTCGCCCGGTCGCCGATCGTCAGGCTGCGCGCCCCCTCGCCGAAGAACTCCAGGTAGCTGCCGACCACCTTCTCCTTGCGCAGGAACTCCGTGAGCGACAGCACGATGTCGGTGGCGGTGACACCCGGCTGCCGCCGGCCGCTCAACTCCACGCCGACGATGTCGGGCAGTCGCATCCACGAGGCGCGGCCCAGCATCACGTTCTCCGCCTCCAGGCCACCGACGCCGACGGCGATCACCCCCAGCGCATCGACATGCGGTGTGTGGCTGTCGGTGCCCACACAGGTGTCGGGAAACGCCAGGCCGTCCTGCACGTAGACCACGGGCGACATCTTTTCCAGGTTGATCTGGTGCATGATGCCGTTGCCCGCCGGGATCACGTCAACGTTCGCGAAGGCCTGCTTCGTCCAGTCGATGAAGTGGAAGCGATCCTCGTTGCGCCGATCCTCGATCGCCCGGTTCCGAGCGAAGGCATCGGACTCGAAGCCTCCGCACTCCACGGCCAGCGAGTGGTCCACGATCAACTGCACCGGTACCACCGGGTTGACCTGCGCCGGGTCACCACCCTGGGCCGCGATCGCGTCGCGCAGGCCGGCCAAGTCGACGAGGGCCGTCTGACCCAGGATGTCGTGGCAGACCACGCGGACCGGATACCACGGAAAGTCACGGTCGCGCCGCCGCTCGATGAGCTGCAGCAGGCATTCGTCGAGGATGCGCGGATCGCAACGGCGGACCAGGTTCTCGGCGTGCACGCGCGCTGTATAGGGCAGGCGGTTCCAGGCGCCGGCGCACAGCGCATCGACGGCCGCGCGCGCGTCGATGTAGTCCAGCGCCGTATCGGGGAGGCGTCGTCTGTAGGGTGTTTTCATGGGTGCGAGAGAAGAACGATGACCGGTTGTGTGACGTTGCCCGAGGGGACCCAGGGCCATGAAGAAGCTCAGCTTCGCGCCTCGATCGGCAGGAACTTCTGATGATCGGGACCCGTGTAGTTGGCGCTCGGACGGATGATCTTGTTGTCGGTGCGCTGCTCGATCACGTGAGCCGCCCATCCGCTGGTGCGGGCGATCACGAACAGCGGCGTGAACATCGCGGTCGGAACGCCCATCATGTGGTAGCTCACGGCGCTGAACCAGTCGAGGTTCGGGAACATCTTCTTGGCCTCCCACATCACCGATTCCAGCCGCTCGGCGATGTCGTACATCTTGGTCGCGCCGGCTTCCTCCGACAGGCGCTTGGCCACATCCTTGATGACCACATTGCGGGGGTCGCTCACGGTATATACGGGATGGCCGAACCCGATCACGACTTCCTTGGCCTCGATGCGGCGGCGGATGTCAGCCTCGGCCTCGTCGGGGTTGTCATAGCGTTTCTGGACCTCGAAGGCCATCTCGTTGGCGCCGCCGTGCTTGGGGCCGCGCAGCGCACCGATCGCGCCAGCGATGGCCGAGTGCATGTCGCTGCCGGTGCCGGCGATCACGCGCGCCGTGAAGGTGGAGGCGTTGAACTCGTGCTCGGCGTAGAGGTTCAGCGAGGTGTGCATCGCCCGCTCCCACTCCGCAGAGGGTTTGGCCCCATGCAGCAGGTGCAGGAAATGGCCGCCGATCGAGTCGTCTTCGGTCTCCACCTCGATACGCCTACCCTGGGTGCTCCAGTGGTACCAGTACAGCAACATGGAGCCCAGTGAGGCCATCAGGCGGTCGGCGATGTCGCGCGCGCCGGGCGCGCTGTGACCGTCCTTCTCCGGCAGGATGCAGCCCAGCGCCGAAACGCCGGTGCGCATCACGTCCATGGGGTGGGCACTGGCGGGCAACTTCTCGAGCGCTTCCTTCACGCTGGCGGGCAGGCCGCGCATGGCCCGCAGCTTCAATTTGTACGCCTTGAGTTCTGCGCGGGTCGGAAGCTTGCCATGCACCAGTAGGTGTGCGATCTCTTCGAATTCACATGCCTCCGCCATGTCGAGAATGTCATAGCCACGGTAGTGCAGGTCGTTGCCGGTGCGACCAACTGTGCACAGCGCGGTGTTGCCGGCAGCTACCCCGGACAGGGCGACGGATTTCTTAGGCTTGAAGTTTGCAGCGGGGGTTTCGGTCATCGCTCGGCTCTCTTTCAATTTCGACGGGGGGGTGAGTTGTGTTTGCAATCTTCGCAGTGGATAATTGAATTGGCTAGGACTGAATTGGCGAAGCTTTGCGAAGCTGTTGAGCCAGGTTGCAATATTTGCGAATATCTACGATGCACAAAACCTTCATGGGCGTGCGCCTGAAGACACTGCGCGAGCAGCGCGGTTTGACCCAGGCCGCGCTGGCGCAGGCCCTTAAGTTGTCGCCCAGCTATCTGAACCAGATCGAGAACAACCAACGGCCACTGACGGTGCCGGTGCTGCTGCGGCTGCAATCAAGCCTCGGGGTTGATTTGCAGCTTTTCTCGGAAGATGAAGAGGCGCGCCTCATTTCGGAAGTGCGCGAAATCGTCGCCGAAGCTGGCGGACAGGGGCCGGTTTCCATGGCGGAGGTGCAGGCGATGGTTGGCCAGCTGCCGGCTATGGCGCAGGTGCTGGTGCGGCTGCACAAGCGTTGCCGCAGCGCCGAGGAACGCCTGATGCTGCTGGCCGATGGCATCGACAGCGACCGCAACCCCCTGCGATCCACAACTCCCTTGCAACCATACGAAGAGGTACGCGACTTCTTCTATGAGCGGCACAACCACATGGCAGTGCTTGACGAACGTGCCGAGCAGTTGTTCGAGCAACTGCTGCACGATGCAAAGGCCGAGCGCGCGGGAATAGCCTGCGAGGATGAAAACGTTGCCGTTGTCGGTGGTGAACTGGTTGCGCTGCTTGAACAACACCTGTTCAAGGCGCATGGCGTTCGCACGATCAACGCAAGCCGCGGCGGTGACAGCGCCGATGTCGTGCGCGCCTTCGACTCGCCAAGTCGCACATTGCGTCTCTCGGCCGACATCGAGCCGGGCCAGCGGGCATTTCAGCTCGCCACGCAGATCGCGCGACTCGACGCGGCCGACTTGATTGAGTCGTTCGCAACCCACGAGAGCTTCGGCAGCGACGAAGCCCGCGCACTGGCTCGTATCGGGTTCGCCAGCTACTTTGCAGGCGCGTTGCTTCTACCCTACCGCCGCTTCCTGGCCGAGGCACAAGCCTTGCGCTACGACATCGAGTTGCTTAGCCAGCACTTCAAAGTGAGCTTCGAGACCGTTTGCCATCGCCTCTCAACGATGCAGCGACCGGACGCAAAGGGAATACCGTTTTTCTTCGTACGCGTTGACCGTGCTGGCAACATCTCCAAGCGCCAGTCCGCCACGGATTTCCACTTCTCGCGCACAGGCGGCACCTGTCCGCTGTGGAATGTGTACGAGGCGTTTGCCAGGCCGGGCAAGATCCTGACGCAACTCGCGCAGATGCCCGACGGTCGCACCTACCTGTGGATCGCGCGCTGCATTTCACGTCAGCGCGGCGGGTTTGCCGCACCCGCACGCACCTTCGCCGTCGCGCTGGGATGTGACGTCCGGCATGCGCATCGGCTTGTGTATGCGATTGGGCTTGACCTCAACGATCCTGCCGCGGCAACACCGATTGGCGTGGGTTGCAAGGTTTGTGATCGTGAGAACTGCGCCCAACGAGCCTTCCCAGCCATCGGTCGCGAACTCCAGGTCAACGAAAACCTGCGCCAGTTCGCGCCGTATGCCAATGCGAAGCAGATTGAGTCGAAAGTCGTGCGCGCTGTAAGAGGGTGAACTTGGATTCGGTGCCAAACGATCCGCTTCCGACGAGGAGGGGCAGGGGCGGATTCAAATCTGAAGTGCAACACTTTGAGGTTCGATGAACGAGGATGGCGACTGAAAGAGCGGACAAGATTCAACTCCTTTCATCACTGCGCAGCGGGATCACGTTGGTGCCGCGCTTGTGCTCGGCATCAAGCCCGGTACATGGTCAACCATCCGCTACCACACACCCAACCCGGGGGCTCTGATGCCCCGGGGTTTTGCTTTCAATCCCCCAAAGATTTTCCACCGACCGCATCGCGGTTCGCGCGGTCGCGCAACCGTCCGCGGCGCGTCCAGCGGGTCTTGAGTATCCACAGCGCGCTCGTCAGGAAATAAACGGCCAGGCCACTGGCGGTGGCGATGATGGACAGCCCCAACACCAATGGCTTGCCCACGGTCTTCAGTCTGCCTGTCCAGTGCGCCATGCGGTCGGTCCAGCCTTGTTCTTGAGCGGGCGCCGCGTGGGCGCTTTTCAGCAGAGCCTCGGCTTGTGCCTCGGTGAGCGCGGGTTCCCCGAGGATCCGTTTGCCCAGGCGGTAGGCGCCGTAGTACACCGGCCCGAACGTGACCGGGTTGGTCACCAGGGTGCTGGCCACCGCCATGGGGAGATTGGCCCGCAAAAGAACCGCTACCGTGGCCGACACCGGGATTTGGGCCACGGGGATCAACAACCCGAAGAAGATCCCCAGCGCCAGCCCGAGGGCGATGCCCTTGCGGCTGAAATGCCAGAGTCTGGGATGGTGCAACACGGGTTCCAACCAGCGCAGCCAACGGTTCTGGCGCACGGTTTCCGGCTTGGGAAGCCATCTTTTGAATATGTGTTTCACCGACAGACCACCTGATAGAACGCTCTGTCCATTCTCGCCGATGCGCTGAGGTGTCTCCCGTCAGCGGTGACAATCCACCTACCATGATGCAGTTACAGGACATTCTTTTTTCTCAGGGCTTCGGCACGCGCCGTGTTTGTTGTGGGCTGGTACAGCAAGGGCTGGTTCAGGTCGGGGCCGAGCGAGCCGTTTGCACAGACCCGACCCGCGAGTTGGAGGAGCACGGTCTGGAGTTCTGGGTGCAGGGAGAGCGCTGGAACTACCATGAGCTGGCCTACCTCATGCTGCACAAGCCGGCAGGTTATGAGTGCTCACAAAAGCCCAGCACCTACCCGAGCATCTACACCCTGTTGCCGGGGCCGTTGCGCAGCCGGGGAGGCGGCGCGGCGGCAGGGGTGCAGGCGGTGGGGCGGCTGGACCAGGACACCACCGGCCTGCTGCTGTTGTCCGACGACGGCAAGTTCATCCACCGCATGACCTCGCCCCGGCACCATGTGCCGAAGGTGTACGAGGTGCAGGTCAAGCACCCGCTGGATGATCGCCAGGTGGCCCGCTTGCTCGAAGGCGTGGTGCTCGATGACGATCCCAGGCCGGTGCGGGCCGCGGCCTGTCAGGCCGTGACCGATCACCACCTGCGTTTGACGTTGACCGACGGCAAGTACCACCAGGTCAAGCGCATGGTGGCTGCGGTGAGCAACCGGGTGGAAGGCTTGCACCGGTCTTCCATGGGACAACTGGTGCTGCCCGCCGATCTGTTGCCCGGCCAGTGGCGCTGGCTCACGAGCGGGGAGGTGTCGGCCCTCACGCAGAAGGTCGTGGCTCCCGCTGGCACCTGAGCTGGTTCAGAGCAGATCGCCCTTGCGGCTGTCCAGGGGGACCAGGAACGAGTTTTCCTGCCACTGGGAGCCCAGGACGCTGTTGGGCGCCTGACCGGTCGTGCTGTTGGGCCAGGTGGACAGCGGGCTGAAGTCGCTTTGCCGGTTGCTGCGCTGGCGCGAGATGGCCGAGCGCAGGTTGGTCTGCGCGGCAATGATGGCCCGCTCTTCCTGTTCGCGCTCTCGCATGGATTGAACGGTGGGCGATTCACCCAGGAATTCGGCCCGGATTTCCGCCACCGTCGGCAGAGCGTTGGACCGCACCACCCAGTAGGGCAGGCCACACTGGGTCAGCAGCGAGTGCTTGAGCAGGCGGGTGCTGCGTGGCAACGGCAGGCGCCCGGGCACGTCCAGACACCCCACCACCCGCCCGTCTGCTTTGCAGACCGTGAACGTGCAGTACACCCCCCCGAGCAACCGGTACCAGTGCATGCCCTGTTCCATGTCACGCGGCAGGGTGAAGCGGGTCACCGGCAGCTTGATCATGATGTGGTGATCGTAGAAAGCCCGCGCCAGCCAGTGCCAGACGCGTGCTTCTTCGCTGTTGGCGATGGACCGTGTGCTCAGGGGCCAATGTTTGGGCATGCGCCGTTGGCGCCGGGTTCGTCTGGCTTCCCAGGCCCGGTGCAACAGCGCGCCCAGCACCAGAAGTGCAGGGATCAGCGCTGCAAGCAGCCATGGGGTGGGCCAGAAGTTCATGAGCAATGCATTGTCCGGGTTGTTTGTATCAAAGTGTATGTATATCGTTCAAAAAGAAACCAATCAAGGGTGCAGGAGGGAGGCCGTTTGTGTGATTTCCTTGGGGTTTGCTTGGCTCTTCGAGGGCTGACCACGCCCGTCGGGTCGCATGGGGCGTGTAAAAGCCCCCTCGCTGAGAAATTCGGGCCCCGGCCGCAACGCTGCTATTGCCGCCGGACCACCGCGTTTCGGGGTCGCTGGCAGTGCGGGTTCCCGGGTTGGCGTGACATGGGGGGCCTGTGCCTGAAGCCGAGAATTGTGCCCAGAAGCGGGGGCGCCGCCTATCCCGCAAATGAGGTATCCATCGCCCCCAAGCCTGAAACGCCGGGGCCGCCGCGCTGGGGGTGGCGGGGCGGTCCCGCTGCGGGCTGTGTCCACGGGTGGGTATTTCCGTGAGATCAGGGGGCGTGCGGAGTCCCTGTATTCTTGTTCACATGAAGTTGCTGTTCGATTCGTTTTGGCGTGCCGTCGCCTATTGCATGCATCCACGCGTGATCGCGCTCTCGTTCCTGCCCCTGATCCTGATGGTGGTGGTGTCGTTCGGGCTGGGCTACTTTTTCTGGGAGGGGGCGGTGGCTTCCGTGGCCGCCTGGCTGGAGGCCTACGAGCTGATGCAGGCCCTGCTCAGCTGGCTCGACCGCGTGGGCATGGGCTCGCTGCGCACGGTGTTCGCGCCGTTGCTGGTGCTGGTGCTGGCCACGCCGGTCATCGTGTTGTCGTGCCTGCTGCTGGTGGCCGTGCTCATGACGCCGGCCATGGTGTCGCTGGTGGGGCAGCGGCGCTTTGCCACGCTGGAGCGCAAACACGGCGGTTCGCTGCTGGCGAGTGTGTTGTGGTCGCTTGGGTCCACCGTGCTCGCGGTGCTGGTGCTGGTGGTGTCCATGCCGCTGTGGCTGGTCCCTCCCATGGTGTTGATCCTGCCCCCGCTGATCTGGGGCTGGCTGACCTACCGGGTCTTTGCCTTTGACGCGCTGGCAGAACATGCCAGCGCCGATGAGCGCAAGCGCATTTTGCGTGAGCATCGGAGCAGTTTCTTGCTCATGGGGGTGCTCAGTGGCTATCTTGGGGCGGCGCCCAGCCTGTTGTGGGCGTCGGGAGCCATGGTCATTGCATTGGCGCCGCTGCTGGTGCCGGTCGCGATCTGGATCTACACCCTGGTGTTCGCGTTTGCATCGCTCTGGTTTGCGCATTTCGCGCTGACCGCCCTGCAGCACTTGCGGGCGACCTCACCCAGCGACGCGTTCGAGGCCCAGGTGGGCAGTGCCGACGCGGCCGCGCCGAGGCCATCGAATCTGCCCAACGCGGGCGCCCCGGACGATCTGGGTCTGCCGCCGCCTGGACCCATGGGACCTCTCTAAATGCCATCAAAAACGACCATGCCACCTTCTTTCGGGCTCATCATCATCGGAGACGAAATCCTCTCCGGCAAACGGGCCGACAAACACCTGCCCAAAGTCATTGAGCTGCTGGCCGCCCGTGGGCTGTCGCTGGCCTGGGCGCACTGCGTGGGGGATGACCGGGAGCGCATCACGGCCACGTTGCGCGATGCATTCGCCAGCGCCGATGTGGTGTTTTCCTGTGGTGGCATTGGCGCCACACCCGATGACCATACCCGCCAGTGCGCCGCCGCCGCCCTGGGCGTGGAGCTGCATTTGCACCCCGAGGCGCGCGACCTGATCGAGCAGCGCATGCGCGACATCGCCGCCGAGCAAGGGCAGGTTTTTGACCCTGAGCGTGCCGACAACGTGCATCGCTACAACATGGGTGTGTTTCCGGTGGGTGCGCGGATCATCCACAACCCCTACAACCGGATTCCGGGTTTCTCGTGCGACGGCCCTGGCGGTGGTGTGGTGCATTTCGTGCCCGGGTTTCCCGTGATGGCCTGGCCCATGATCGAGGCCGTGCTGGACCAGCAGTACCGCCATTGGCAACGCCCCGGCACCTGGCTGGAGCGTTCGGTGGTGGTCATGGGCACGATGGAGGCCACCCTCACGCCGCTCATGGAGCGCATCGAGCAGACGCATCCGGTCAAGGTGTTCAGTCTGCCCAGCGTGGACCACCCGGAGTTCGGTCGGCACATCGAACTGGGGGTCAAGGGCACGCCGGTAGCCGTGGAGGCGGCCTTTGGTGATCTGTTGTCAGGTCTGCAGGCCTGTGGCGCCGAGCTCGGCCCTGAAATGGTGCGTTGAACGATTGCACCGAATGGGTGCGATTTTGTGAATTGCACTGCATTGGTGCTTATTGCGTGAAGAGCGTTGCTGTTTTGCCCGCACATCCTGGCGTTGCCTGTTTTAAACCGGTGCGTCCGTTCTTGATGGTGCACCGCCTCGGCGATAATCCCGCCCGAGCAAGCGGGATTGGCATTCCGGGTCTGTGTCGCGCGTCATGCAATGGCACAAATACTGCTTAACTCGTACGTCGTTTTTATTTCCACTCACCCAGCTACAGGAGTATTTGATGGCCAAGACCGTCGCAGACGTGATGCAAATGGTGAAAGACAACGAAGTCAAGTTTGTTGACTTCCGCTTCACCGACACCCGGGGCAAAGAGCAGCACGTGACCGTGCCTGTTTCCCACTTCGACGAAGACAAGTTCACCTCGGGCCACGCGTTCGACGGCTCTTCGGTGGCTGGCTGGAAGGGCATCGAAGCCTCGGACATGCAGCTCATGCCCGACCCCAGCACCGCCAACATCGATCCGTTCTACGAAGAAACCACCCTGTTCCTGCAGTGCGACGTGATCGAACCCGGTGACGGCAAGGCCTACGACCGCGATCCGCGCTCCATCGCCAAGCGCGCCGAAGCCTACCTCAAGGCCTCCGGCCTGGGCGACACCGCTTTCTTCGGACCGGAACCCGAATTCTTCATCTTCGACGGCGTGCGCTGGAGCAACGAACCCGGTCGCGTGATGTACGAGATCGAAGAGTACGAAGCCCCCTGGAACAGCGGCGCCAAGCTCGAAGGCGGCAACCGCGGCCACCGTCCCACCGTCAAGGGCGGCTACTTCCCTGTGCCCCCGGTCGACAGCACGCAAGACATGCGCGCCGAGATGTCCCTGATCCTCGAATCGCTGGGCATCCCGGTCGAAGTGTTCCACCACGAAGTGGCGGGCGCTGGCCAGAACGAAATCGGTACCAAGTTCAGCACGCTCGTTGAGCGCGCCGACTGGACCCAGGTCCTGAAGTACGTGGTGCAGAACGTGGCCAACGCCTACGGCAAGACCGCGACCTTCATGCCCAAGCCTTACGCGGGCGACAACGGCTCGGGCATGCACGTGCACCAGTCGATCTGGAAAGACGGCAAGAACCTCTTCGCCGGTGACGGCTATGCGGGCCTGAGCGACTTCGCGCTGTTCTACATCGGCGGCATCATCAAGCACGCCCGCGCCCTGAACGCCATCACCAACCCCGGCACGAACTCGTACAAGCGTCTGGTGCCCGGCTTCGAAGCCCCGGTGAAGCTGGCCTACTCGGCCCGCAACCGCTCGGCCTCGATCCGCATCCCGTACGTGGCCAACCCCAAGGGTCGCCGCATTGAAGCCCGTTTCCCCGATCCTTCGGCCAACCCCTACCTGTGCTTCTCGGCGCTGATGATGGCGGGTCTGGACGGCGTGGAGAACAAGATCCACCCGGGCGAAGCCGCCACCAAGGATCTGTACCACCTGCCCCCGGAGGAAGACAAACTGGTCCCCACCGTGTGCCACAGCCTCGACCAGGCGCTGGACTACCTCGACAAGGACCGCGGCTTCCTGACCAAGGGTGGTGTGTTCACCGACTCCATGCTCGATGCCTACATCGAGCTGAAGATGGCCGAAGTCACGCGTTTCCGCATGGCGCCGCACCCGGTCGAATTCGACATGTACTACAGCCTGTGAAGGCCAGCCCGGTTTTGCCGGGTTGTTCTCACCGGGTCCACGGCCACCGTGGACCCCATGCGAAAGGGACGGCAGACGCCGTCCCTTTCGCATGGGGTGAGGCAAATTCACCACCCTGCGCTGGGAGGCAGGCACTTTTTGGACGGTTTTCGGTCATACTGAAATGTGATGAACACGCGCCGCCGGCGCTTGGAGAGACCTGTTGTTGATTCCCTTGCCTCCCTACGCCATTCGTTGGTTGATTGCCGGTGCCGCTGGCTTGTTTGTGCTTCAGGCGCAGGCCCAGGAACGCATTTACCGCTGCGGCAACGAATACACCAACAACGCCCAGGTGGCCAAAAACCGTGGCTGCAAGCTGATGGAGGGTGGCAACATCACCATCGTGCAGGGCATCACTCCGCAGGCCAGCCGGCCCGCCGCCGCCACGCCCGCCGCGCGTGGGGGGGGTGAGCAGCGCATCAACTCCCCAGAGCAGCGCGCTCGCGACAGCGATGCACGCGTCATTCTCGCGGCGGAGTTGCGCAAAGCCGAAGAGCGTCTGGCGCAGGCCCAAAAGGAGTACGCCAACGGCGAGCCCGAGAAGCAGGGCATTGAATCGCGCAACTACCAGCGCTATCTGGACCGCGTGGCCGAGCTCAAGGCGGCCATGGCCCGGGCCGAGGCCGATGTGGCGGGTATCCGCCGCGAATTGAGCCGACTCGATGGTTCCGCGGGCACCCCCGGAACTGCCGCAAAATAGGTGGCTTGAAAAAGCCTGCCCCCCCCACCCCATCCCTTTCCGCGGACACAGCTGCGGCGCTTGCCAGGCCTGTCGCGCGACCCGTGGCCGCCCCGCTGCGTTTCCAGTCGCTGGACCTGCTGGCCACCCTGGTGGCCGTGGTTGCCTCCGACGGCGCCATTCTGTATGCCAACGCGGCGCTGGAGGACGCGTTGGGCATGTCCCGGCGCAGCATCACCGGCGCTTTGCTGCAGGACTGCTTCACCGAGCCCACGCTGCTGCAGAGCGCCTTGAGCGGTGCCCGCGGCAACGAGTTCGCTGCGCTGCGTTACGACGCCTGGCTCCGGCGTGCGACGCACGAGCCGTTGCCCGTGCATGTGGTGGTGGCACAGACCGAAACCCCGGGGGAGGTCATCGTCGAGCTGCTGCCGCTGGAGCAGCAGACCCGGCAGGAACGCGAAGAGCGTTTGATCGACCAGGCGCAGGCCAACAAGGAGCTGATCCGCAACCTCGCGCACGAGATCAAGAACCCGCTGGGCGGCATCCGCGGCGCGGCGCAACTGCTGCAGATGGAGCTGGAGTCCAAGGAGCTGATCGAATACACGCAGGTCATCATCCACGAGGCGGACCGCTTGCAGTCGCTGGTGGACCGGCTGCTGGCGCCACACCGGCGCCCGCACGTGGTGGGCGACGTGAACATCCACGAGGTGTGTGAGCGCGTGCGCTCGCTGATCGTGGCCGAGTTTCCCAAGGGCCTGCGCGTGGTGCGCGACTACGACACCTCCATCCCCGAGTTCCGGGGCGACCGCGAACAGCTGATCCAGGCGGTGCTCAACATCGCGCACAACGCGGCCCAGGCGCTGGGCGAGCGCATTGCGGAGGGCGACGCGCAGATCACGTTTCGCACGCGGGTCGGGCGGCAAGTGACCTTCGGCAAGCAGCGCTATCGGCTGGCACTGGAATTGCATGTGATCGACAACGGGCCTGGGGTTCCAGACTCGATCAAGGACCGCATCTTTTTCCCGCTGGTATCGGGGCGTGATGGCGGCTCCGGCCTTGGCCTCACGCTGGCACAAACCTTTGTCCAGCAGCACCACGGTCTGATCGAGTGTGAGAGCGTGCCAGGTCACACGGATTTCAAACTGCTGATTCCGTTGCCATGAAACCGAACTCACAACGCCGCGCCTGACGAAGGGACACAGAACACATGAAGCCGATCTGGATAGTGGATGACGACCAATCGATCCGCTTCGTGCTAGAGAAAGCGCTGTTGCGCGAGAACCTGCCGACCCGCAGTTTCACGAATCCCCAGGAGGTCCTCAAGGCGCTGGCGGAAACCCCCGAAAGCGAAGGCCCGCAGATCCTGGTGAGCGACATCCGCATGCCCGGTGGCTCGGGGCTTGATCTGCTGGAGAAGGTCAAGGAAAAGCTCCCCGGCCTTCCCGTCATCATCATGACCGCGTTCTCCGATCTGGACAGCGCGGTGTCGGCTTTTCAGGGCGGTGCCTTCGAGTACCTGCCCAAGCCGTTTGACCTGCCCAAGGCGATCGAGCTGATCCGCCGCGCGGTGGAGGAAAGCCAGCGCGAGGAGGTGTCCGAAGAGCGCATGAGCGCGGCGCCCGAAATGCTCGGGCAGGCGCCCGCCATGCAGGACGTGTTTCGCGCCATCGGGCGCCTGAGCCAGAGCCAGGTCACGGTGCTCATCACCGGCGAGTCGGGCTCGGGCAAGGAGCTGGTGGCGCGCGCCCTGCACAAGCATTCGCCGCGCTCGGCCGGCCCCTTCGTGGCCATCAACACCGCCGCGATCCCCAAGGACCTGCTGGAATCCGAACTGTTCGGCCATGAGCGTGGCGCCTTCACCGGGGCACAGACCATGCGCCGCGGTCGCTTCGAGCAGGCCGATGGCGGCACGCTGTTCCTCGACGAGATCGGCGATATGCCGTTTGATCTGCAGACCCGGCTGCTGCGCGTGTTGTCCGACGGGCATTTCTACCGGGTGGGGGGCCACAGCGCGGTGCGCGCCAACGTGCGCGTGATCGCCGCCACCCACCAGAACCTGGAGCAGCGCGTCAAGGAAGGGGTGTTCCGCGAAGACCTGTTCCATCGGCTCAACGTGATCCGCTTGCGTCTGCCCGCGCTGCGCGAGCGGCGTGAAGACGTGCCCATGCTCACGCGCTTTTTCCTGCAGCAGAGCGCCACGCAACTGGGTGTGGAGCCCAAGCGCATTTCAGAGGCGGCGCTGCGGCTGCTGGGCGCGTTTGACTTTCCGGGCAACGTGCGCCAGCTGGAAAACGTGTGCCACTGGCTGACCGTCATGGCGCCGGCCCAGGTGATCGAACTCAAGGACCTGCCCCCCGAAGTGCTGGCGTTGGCGGGTACGGCGGCCAGTCCGGCCACGGCGGCGCCAGAAGCCGCGCCGTCGATCCCGGTCGTTCCAGAGGCGCTGACGGCGCCCCAGCCACAGGCCCTGGTGCAGCCGCTTCATGCCGAGCCGATGGTGTTCACGCCGAGCGAGCCGCTCACGGCGGTGCCTGTGGTCGGCGTGCCTCAGGCGTGGGAAGCGGGCCTGCAGGCCGAGGCCCAGGCCTTACTGGCGGAGGGGCGCACCGACGTGTGGGACGTGCTCACGCGCCGGTTCGAGACGCGGTTGATCCAGACCGCGCTGGCCAGTACCCGGGGGCGCCGCATCGAGGCGGCGCACAAGCTGGGGATTGGCCGCAACACCATCACGCGCAAGATCCAGGAATTGGATCTGGAGTAACCCCCCGCGGCGCTTTGCGCCACCCCCAGCAGGGGGCAATGCCTGCGCCTGCGAAGCCAGTTCCGCGGCATTCCGGGTTGAGGCATTTCGCGCCGGCGGCGCCTTCGGTTGTTATCCGAGTGTCAGAACCACCGGCGCGTGGTCGCTGGGGCGCTCGTTCTTGCGCGGTGCCTTGTCGATTCCGCAAGCCGTGGAGCGGGCCTTCAGCGCTTCGCTGATCAGGATGTGGTCGATGCGCAGGCCGCGGTTGCGGCGGAAGGCGAGGTCGCGGTAGTCCCACCAGCTGTAGTTCTTCTCGGGCTGGGGAAACAGGCGCACCGCGTCGCACAGGCCCAGGCCGATGAGCGCCTGCAGATGGGTGCGCTCTTCGGTCGTGCAGTGGATGGTTTCACGTAGGCCCACGGGGTCCCACACATCGGCGTCGTCGAAGGTGATGTTGTAGTCGCCCATCAGCACCAGTTGCGGGTGTGAGACCATTTCGGTGCGCACCCAGTCGCGCAACGCATCAAGCCAGCGCATCTTGTAAGCAAACTTTTCGCTGCCGGGTTCCTGGCCGTTGGGGAAGTAAGCACCGATCACACGCACGCCGTCGATGGTGGCGCACAGCACGCGCGATTGTTCGTCCGCAAATCCCGGGATGTTGCGGATGACGTCGCTGGCGGGTGCCTTGCTCAGCAGCGCCACGCCGTTGTAGGTCTTCTGCCCGAAGCACTGTGCCTGGTAGCCGATGTCGGCAAAGGCCTGCGCGGGAAACTTGTCGTCGCTGAGCTTGAGCTCCTGCAGCGCCAGCACGTCCACCGGGTTCGCGGCGAGCCAGTCCAGCACCTGGGGCAGGCGCACGGTGAGCGAGTTGATGTTCCAGGTGGCGAGCTGCATGGTGTGTCGGGCCGGGTTCAGGGCTGGCGGGTGTAGGTGACGAAGGCGAACGGCAGACCGTTGGCCGAGACCTGGGCCTCGCGCGTGGTCTCTTTCCACTCGGGGCCGAAGACCGGGGCGAAGGCGTCGCCCTCGAAATCCCGCGCGATCTCGGTGACCACGGCCGTGTCGGCCAGGGGCAGTGCGGCGGCGTAGATCTGCGCGCCGCCGATCACCCAGGCGTCGGTACCGGGCGGGCAGGCGGCCAGCGCTTCGGCCAGGGAGCCGGCGCGGGTGGCGCCGTCGGCATGCCAGGCCGCGTCGCGGGTGACCACGATGTTCAGGCGCCCCGGCAGCGGGCGGAACCTCGGTGGCAGCGAGTCCCAGGTCTTGCGCCCCATGATGACGGGGCAACCCAGGGTGGTGCGTTTGAAGTGCGCCATGTCCTCGGGCAGGTGCCAGGGCAGGGCGTTGTCCTTGCCGATCACGCCGTTGGCGGCGCGGGCGAAGATGAGGTGCAGTCGGGTGGCTTGGGCGGGCATGGCGCTATTGTGCCGCCGCTACTTTGCGCGCGGGCCACAGCACGCTGGCAATCGCCAGCATCACGAAGACCATGGCCAGCCAGTCCTGCCAGTGCGGCACTTCGCCCACGATGACGGTGGCACTGAGCGTACCCACCAGCGGAATCGCCATCACGCTCATGGCGCTGGTGGCCGGCGGCAGGTCGCGGGCCATGCCGAACCAGATCAGCTGCGCCAGACCGTAGTTGATGAGCGCGCCATAGGCCAGGCTGGTCCACATCAGGGGCGTGAACGTGGCCGGCTGCGGCAGGGGCTCCAGCGTGAGCGCCAACGCCCACAACACGCCACTGCCCAGCAGCAGCATCCAGACCGTGACCACCATGGGCGTGAGCGTGAGGTGCGCGCGGCGAAACATCAGCGTGCCCAGCGCCCAGGACGCGGCGGCCCCCAGCATCCAGACCACGCCCGCGGGGCGACCCGAGAGGCGCTGCAGCTCGTGCCACAGCAGCAGGGCGATGGCGAGCGCCACGCAGACCACCGCCAGGCGCACGCGCGGCGTGATGCGTTCGCCGAAGAAGGCCGCGCCGATCAGCACCGTGAAGATAGGCATGGTGAAGCCCAGGATGGCCGCGCGACCCGACGCCAGTTCCTGCACGCCGAAGATGGACAGCGTGTGCCAGCCCAGCACGTTGGGCAGGCCGAGCCAGGCGATGGCGGCCCACTCGCGCACGGTCGGGCGCATGCGCTCGCCTTGGGCGGCCACGTAGACGAACAGCCAGGCCGCGCCGATCAGCATGGTGCTGGCGCGGAAATACAGCGGGCTCAACTGCTGCAGCGAGAGTTTCATCATGGGCCAGTTGACACCCCACATGAGCGTGAGGGCCAGCAGCGCCCAGAGCTGGCGGCGGGTGATCAAACCGCGACGGGTGCTTTGATGGCCGGGTGGCTTTCGTAGCCGAGCACCTCGAAATCCTCGTACTCGTAATCGAAGATCGAAGCCGGTCGGCGCTTGATGTTCAGCGTGGGGTAGGCGAAGGGCGTGCGGCTCAGCTGAAGCGCCACCTGCTCGTGGTGGTTGCTGTAGATGTGGCAGTCGCCGCCGGTCCAGATGAAGTCGCCCACGTCCAGGTCGCACTGTTGCGCCACCATGTGGGTGAGCAGCGCGTAGCTGGCGATGTTGAAGGGCACGCCGAGAAAGATGTCGGCGCTGCGCTGGTAGAGCTGGCAGCTGAGCCTGCCGCGGCCGCCCGGCTCGGTGGCGGGGGCCACGTAGAACTGGAAAAAGGCGTGGCAGGGCATGAGGGCCATCTTGTCCAGCTCGGCCACGTTCCAGGCGCTCACGATGATGCGGCGCGAGTCGGGGTTGGTCTTGAGCGTCTGCATGACGTCGGCGATCTGGTCGATGTGGCCGCCGTCGGGCGTGGGCCAGCTGCGCCACTGCACCCCATAGACCGGGCCGAGGTCGCCGTCGGCGCGCGCCCATTCGTCCCAGATGGTGCAGCCGCGTTCCTGCAGCCATTTCACGTTGCTGTCGCCGCGCAGGAACCACAGCAGCTCGACGATGATGGCCTTGAGGAACACCTTCTTGGTGGTCACCAGCGGGAAGCCCTCGTTCAGGTCGAAGCGCATCTGGTGGCCGAACACGCTCTTGGTGCCGGTGCCGGTGCGGTCGCCTTTGTCCACGCCGTTCTCAAAGACGTGGCGCATGAAATCTTCGTATTGAGAATGCACGGGGCGCAGGGGGAGGTGGTCGGTCATGGGGCAACTTCGGTGGGCAACGGGCGGGCCAAATCGCGATTGTGCCCGCTCCCCATCACCCCTGCGCCGTGGTGGACCGGAGCGCGCCAGCCGGCTACGATGCGCCCTCGTTGTACCGCCAACCGGAGACCCTGCCATGCCTTCACTCACGCTCTACACCAACCCCCAATCCCGCGGCCGCATCGCGCACTGGATGATGGAAGAACTGGACGAGCCCTTTGAGACCGTCTGGCTGGACTACGGCACCACCATGAAGGCGCCGGACTACCTGGCGGTCAACCCCATGGGCAAGGTGCCGGCGCTGCGCGATGGCGACGCGGTGGTGACCGAGGCCGCGGCCATCTGCGCCTACCTGGGCGACCGATTTCCGGAAAAAGGCCTGGTCCCGCCGCCCGCCTCGCCGGCCCGGGCCGACTACCACCGCTGGCTGTTTTTCGCCGCCGGGCCGCTGGAGCAGGCCGTGGTGGCACGAGCGCTCGGCTGGACCGTGCCCGAGGGCCGCAGCGTGATGGTGGGCTTCGGCAGTTACGCAGACACCATGAACGCGCTGGAGCTCGGGCTGTCGAAGGGGCCGTACGTGTGCGGTGAGCAGTTCACCGTGGCCGATGTTTACGTGGGGTCCAGCCTGGTCTGGGGCCTGATGTTCGGCACCATCGAGAAGCGGCCAGTATTTGAAGCCTACGCCGCGCGGGTGCAGGCGCGGCCGGCCTGGCAGCGCTCGGCCCGGATCAACGAGGCACGGATCAAACCCGCCTGAGAGGCTGAGATCGCACCGTCTCAGGTCAGCCGGTCGAGGGCGCGGGTCGCCCACAGCAGGGCGATCAGCAGCACCACCACCACCGGCATCACCGCACCGAGCCCGACCCAGGTGGCCAGCAGGCCAAACGCGGCCGGGATGACCGAGCCGCCCGCGTAGGCGGCCATCATCTGCCGGCCGATCACCGTGCGCGCCACGTCCGCCGGAAAGCGCCGCGCGGCCTCGTGCATCAGCGAAGGAAACACGGGGGCGCAGCCCAGGCCCATGAGCACCAGGCCGGCCAGCGACAGCGCCGCCGGCAGGCCGGGCAGGGCGAACAGCACAGCGCCCACCAGGGCCAGCGTGACCCCCAGGCCCACCAGCCGCCGGTTGCCCAGGCGGTTGGACACCAGGCCGACGCCAAAACGCCCGGCGGTGATGGACCCGAAATACACCGAGACCCAGAAACCCGCCTGGGCCAGGCTGGTGCCCCGGTGGACCAGGATGCTGGCGGCCCACAGGCCGGTGCCCATCTCGGCCGCCACGTAGAACAGGAAACACAGCGGCGCCAGCCACAGGGCGCGGCGCGCGACCGGTTTGAACACCACGGGCGGCTCGTCCGCCGCAGCGGCATCGGTCGGGTGGCTGTGCTCGCGCCGCCAGAGCGGCAGCGTGGCCCAGAGCAGCGCGGCCAGGGTGAGCTGGGCCAGCCCGAGGGTGAGCACGCCGCGGGTCCAGCCGCCCGGGCCGGCCAGCGCCAGGCCCATCACGGCCGGGCCGGTGGTGGCGCCCACACCCCAGAAGCCGTGCAGCCAGTTCATGTGGCGCGACGAGTAATGCGCGGCGACGAAGTGGTTCAGGCTGGCATCGACCGCGCCACCACCCGCGCCCAGCGGAATGCCCAGCAGGACCAGCCAGGCAAACGAGGGTGCGACGGAGAAGCCCACCAGGGCCAGCGCGGTCATCAGGCAGCTGGCCGCGACCACCACGCCGGTGCCCACCCGCGCGACGATGCGCCCGGCGAAACCCGCGCTGAGCGCGGCGCACACCGTCATGGTGATGGTCAACACGCCCACGGCGGCGAGGGGTTGGCCCAGGTCTTCCCGCATGGCTGGCCAGATGACGCCCATGACGGCGTCGGGCAGCCCCAGGCTGACGAAGGACACGTAGACGATGGCGAGCAGGAGCAGGTGGGCCAAGCAGCGGATCTCGGGGGTGTGCAAGGGGGCCGGCGGCCCCGCTGCCGGGTTCAGGGCAACAGCACGCGCCCGGGGTTGAGCAGGTTCTGCGGGTCCAGCGCCTGTTTGATGGAGCGCATCAGGGCCAGCGCCACCGGGTCTTTGTAGTGCGGCAGCTTGTCCACCTTGAGACTGCCGATGCCGTGTTCGGCGCTGATCGAGCCCTTGAATCGCGCCACCGCATCGAACACCAGGGTGTTCACACGCGCTTCCTGCTCGCGCAGGAAGGCCTTGGGGTCGCCATCGGCCGGCGCCTGCACGTTGTAGTGCAGGTTGCCGTCGCCCAGGTGGCCGAAGTTGACCAGGCGCACGCCAGGGATCTCGCGCTCCAGCAAGGCATCGGTCTCTTCGCAGAAGGCCGGGATGCTGGACACCGGGATGCTGATGTCGTGTTTGATGTTCAGGCCTTCTTCGGCCTGCGCCAGCGGAATGCTCTCGCGGATGTGCCAGAGCGCGTGCGCCTGCTGCAGGCTCTCCGCCACCACGGCGTCGCTCACCACGCCGTTCTCGAACGCGGTTTCCAGCAGGCGCTCGAACTGCGCGCGGGCGTGCTGTTCGGACTCGCTGTCGCTGTTTTCCAGAAGAACGCAGTAGGGGGTGTCTTCCCACAGCGGCACGCGCTGCTGCGGGAAATGTTTCGCCACCAGGCCCAGCGCGAACTGGCTCATGACTTCGAAGCCGGTGAGGCCTGCGCCCAGGTGCTGGTGCGCCAGGCCGAGCAGGGCCACCGCCATCTCCAGCGAGGGCACGGCGGCCCAGGCCGTGAGCGTGGCGGCAGGCAGGGGGTAGAGCTTCATGGTGGCCGCGGTGATGATGCCCAGCGTGCCCTCGCTGCCGATGAACAGATCGCGCAGGTCGTAGCCGGTGTTGTCCTTGCGCAGGCCGCTCAGGCCGTGCCAGACCTCGCCCTGCGCGGTCACCACTTCGAGGCCCAGGCAGAGTTCGCGCGCGTTGCCATAGCGCACCACCTGCGTGCCGCCGGCGTTGGCGGCCAGGTTGCCGCCGATGGTGCAGCTGCCTTCGGCCGCGAGCGAGAGCGGAAACAGAAAACCGGCCTTCTCGGCCGTTTCCTGCAGCGTCTGCAGCACGCAGCCGGCCTCCACCGTCATGGTGAGGTTGGCGCTGTCGATGGCGCGCACGGCGTTGAGCCGCGTGAGGCTGAGCACCACCTGCGTGCCGCTGCTGTCGGGCACCGAACCCACCACCAGACCGGTGTTGCCGCCTTGCGGCACGATGGACGCACCCGCGGCGGCGCAGGCCTTCACCACCGCGGCCACCTCGGCCGTGCTGCCCGGGCGCACCACGGCCAGGGCCCGGCCATGGGCGCGCTGGCGCCAGTCCCGCTCCCAGGCGCTCAGATCGGTGGCGGGGTCTTCGTGCGTGAGCACGTGGGGCGCCCCCACGATGCGCCGCAGTTCGTTGAGCAAGGTATTCATGCGTGTGGGGACGGCGTTGCCACGGGATCGGCCGCGGCGTTGGTGGCGGCCGCGTGGCGGGCCTTGTCGGCTTCCACCGCGTCTTTGCCCGCGGCGCGCAAGCGCATGCGCACATGCAGCGCGCAGGCCACGAACAGCGCCACGCACAGCAGCACCTCGATGCCGGCCAGCGCGGCGGACAGCCCGCTCTCGCTGGTGGCGCGCACCGCGCCTTCGGTGAAATAGACCCACACCAGCAGGCTGAGCCAGCGGTAGGTGTACATGCGGTTCTTCAGCAGCCCGGCCAGCGGCAGGGTCAGCGGCAGCACCTTGAGCACCAGCCAGGAGCCGCCCGGGCGCAGCGGTGCGAGCCAGAGTTCCCAGGCCAGGCCCAGCACGATCAGACCCAGCAGGCTGCCCACGGCAAGCCAGCGCGTGGCGCGCACGGCGGGCGCCGGGTTGGAGGCAGGAGAAACAAGGGTGGGATCGGGCATGACGGGGAGGGGCGCGGACGCGTGATGGGCAAATGGCATGATACCGGGATGACCCTGATCGAGCGTCTGCGGACGATGGAAACCCTCTTGCGCGAACTGTGGCGCGACACGCTGAAATTTCCCTGGCGCAACACCGCTTTCACGCTGCGCGAACGCTTTCGCGAAGACCGTCTGGGCGTGACCGCCAGCAGCCTGACTTTCACCACCACCATCTCGCTGGTGCCGCTGTTCACCGTGGCCCTGGCCATCTTCAGCGCCTTCCCCATGTTCGACCGGCTGCAGGCCACGCTGCAGCGCTGGCTGATCCAGAGCCTGGTGCCCGACAACATCGCCAAGCAGGTGCTGAGCTACCTCAACCAGTTCGCCAGCAAGGCCGGACAGATGGGCTGGGCCGGCGCGCTGGTGCTGCTGGTGACCGCGCTGGCCCTGATCCTCACCATCGACCGCAAGCTCAACGACATCTGGCGCGTGCGCCAGGCGCGTTCCCTGACCCAGCGCGTGCTGGTGTATTGGGCGGTGCTGACCCTGGGGCCGTTGCTGCTGGCCGGGAGCCTCACCGTCACCTCCTACGCCCTGACCGTCTCGCGCGGTGTGGTGTCGTTCATGCCGGGTAGCGTCCGCCTGTTGCTGGACTCGGTGCAGTTCGCGCTGGTGACCGGCGGGCTGGCCGCGCTCTACCGCTACGTGCCCAACACCCACGTGCGCTGGAGCCATGCGCTGGTGGGCGGCGCGTTCGTGGCCATCGGCCTGGAACTGGCCAAGAAGGCGCTGGCTCTGTACCTGGCGCAGGTGCCCACGTATTCCGTGGTGTACGGCACCTTCGCCACCGTGCCAATCCTGCTGGTGTGGTTTTACGTGGCCTGGGTGATCGTGCTGCTGGGCGCGGTGGTGGCCGCCTACCTGCCCAGCCTGCTCTCGGGCGTGGCGCGGCGCGGTGATTCCCCGGGCTGGAACTTCCAGCTCGCGCTGGAACTGTTGCAGCAGCTGCACCGTGTGCGCGACGACGCGCCCAAAGGCCTGGCTCTGGCATCGCTGGCCCAGGTACTGCGGGTGGACGCGCTGCAGCTCGAAGAGCCGGTGGCGGCGCTGGTGGCGCTGGACTGGCTGGGCCGGCTGGACGAAGAGGACGAGCGTTATGTGCTGCTGGTGGACCCAGCGGCAACCCCGATGGCGCCCCTGCTGGACCGCCTGCTGCTGGCGAGCAGGCCCGACAACGCGCGCTTCTGGTCCGAAAGCCGCTGGTCGCAGATGACCCTGGCGCAGGCGCTGGCGCAAACCCCCGATGGGGCGGAGGACCCGCACGGCGCGGTGACCGGACCGTCGGTCGCTGCCGGCTGATCCGATCCGCTGGGTGCCGCTCAGCGCAGGCTGAACGGCGCGTGCAGAAAACCGCGAAAGCGCGCCCGCCCGCCGCGCACCGGCGCCTGGCTGAGCCGGTAGCTCGGAAAGCGCTGAAGGAAGCGGCCGATGGCGATGCGGCCTTCGAGCCGCGCCAGGCTCAGGCCTGCGCATTGGTGGATGCCGAAGCCGAACGCCAGGTGCTTGTTGCCCTCGCGTTTCAGGTCCAGCGTCTCGGGCCGGGCGAACTGCGCCGGATCGCGGTTGGCCGCGCCGATGCACAGCGTGACCAGCGCGCCCGCGGGCAGGTCCACACCGCCCACCTGCGTGGCTTTCAGGGCTCGCCGGTTGCCGAGCTGGTTGGACGATTCGAAGCGCAGGAACTCGTCCACCGCGAGCGTGAGCAGCTGTTCCTGTGCGGCGGCATCACCCGCCGTGGCCCGCAGATCGGCCAGCAGCCCGGCCTTGGCAGCGGGAAACTCTTCGAGCAGGATCAGGCCGTTGCCGATCAGGTTGGTGGTGGTCTCGTGGCCGGCGTTGAGCAGGAAGATGCAGTTCTGCAAGAGCTCGACCTCGCTGAGCCTTTCGCCATCCACCTCGCCCTGGATCAGGCGCGTGAGCACGTCGCGCTCCGGGTCGCCTGGGCGCTGCCGGCGTTCGGCCACCAGGGTGCGCAGGTAGTCCAGCATCTCGGTCACGCTCTGGTTGCCCAGCGCGTGCTGCGCGGGCGACACCACCGGCTCCAGCGCGCCCAGGATGGCGAGCGACCAGGCGCGCAGCGGCCCGCGGTCGGCGTGCGGCACGCCCAGCAGGTTGCCGATGATCTCCACCGGAATGGCCGAGGCGAAATCCTCGATCAGGTCGCCGCCGCCACGGGTTTCGATGGCATCAAGCAGGCTGTCCACCAAGGCGACCAGGCCGGGCTCCATGTCGGCGATGGCGCGGCGGGTGAGGGCGCCCATGATGAGTTTGCGCACGCGGGTGTGCAGCGGCGGGTCGTTGAACACCAGGCTGGTGGTGTGGTGCTCGTACAGCGCCGAATCCGCGCCGTACTTGGGCGCGAACTCCACGTGTTTGTCGGAGCTGAAGGTGGCCGCATCGCGGTACACCGCCACCAGGTCGGCGTAGCGGGTGAGGAACACCGAGCCGTCGGGCATGTGGCGCACCGGCTCGTGCTCGCGCAGGGCGGTGTACACAGGGTAGGGGTTGGCCAGGAAGTCGGCGGGCAGGGCGCGCAGGTCGAAGGCGGTGGCGATCTCCCGCGCCCGCGCCGCGCTCATGGGTGGGGTGATCTGGTCTTGGAACATGGTGCGGCCATTGTGGCCGCGGGCGTTGGAACGCGGGTGCTGGTTTTCCCGCCGGGCTGCCCAAGGCGACACGGTCTCTACGCGCGCCGCAGGACCGGGGGTGTCGGGCTGGCGGTGGGGCGCTCCAGCATCTGGCGCGCGATCTCGCCGATGCGCGCCAGGGCCTGCATGGTCACGGCGTTCCAGGGGCCCGAGAAGTTCAGGCGCAGGCAGTTGCGGTAGCGGTCGGTGGCGGTGAACAGTTCGCCCGGGCCGAAGGTGATGCCTTCGCTGGCGCAGCGCCGGAACAGGTCCATGCTGCCGATGGCCGGATGCAGCTCCAGCCACAGCGTGTCGCCCGACGGCGGGTTGCTCACGCGCGTTCCCGGGGGGAAGTGGTGCGCGATCAGATGCCGGGCCTCGTTCCGGCGCTGCCGCATGTCGGCGCTGAGACGGCGCAGGTGGGCTTCGTAGCTGCCCTGGGTGAGCAGGTCGGCCAGGGCCTCTTCCAGCACCACGTTGGTGGCCGCGCCCTGCAGCCGCTTGTGGGTGGCGATGGCATCGCGCCAGCGACCCGCAGCCACCCAGCCCAGGCGGATGCCCGGCGTCAGGGTCTTGGCGAACGAGCCGCAGATCATGACGTTGCCCTCGGTGTCGTAGGCCTTGGCGGCCTTGCGCCGCTCGTCGCCGGCCAGCAGGTCGTTGAACACCACGTCTTCGATCAGGGGCACCTGCCGGCGGGCCAGCAGCTGCACCAGGCGCTGCTTGGCCGACAGCGGCATCACCGAGCCCAGCGGGTTGGACAGCGTGGGGGCCGCGAGCACGGCCTTGACGGGCTGCGTGTCCAGCGCCAGTTCCAGCGCGGGCAGCGAGAGCCCGGTGGCCGGGTGGGTGGGAATCTCCAGCACCCGCAGGCCCAGGGACTCGATCAGGTCGAGGTAGCCAAAAAAGGTCGGAGACTCCAGCGCCACCACGTCGCCCGGCTGCGTGACGGCGCGCAGGCACAGGCTGACCGCCTGGGTGCAACTGGCGGTGATGACGACGTCCGACGCATCGAGCGCGCAGCCCAGGTGCAGGGCGCGCTGCGCCACCGCCGCTCGCAGCGTGGGCCGCCCGGCATCGGCCTTGTTGTATTCGGTCAGGCTGCGCCGGTGCACGCGCGAGGCGCGGCCCACGGCCACGCGCAGGCGCTCGTCGTCAAACAGGTCGCTGCTCTGCGGTGTGAAACCCCCAAAACTGGCGCGGTCACCGGGCTGGTGGAGCAGGGCGAAGGCTTCGGAACGGCTCTGCCGCTCCAGCAGGAAACTGCGCTGCGGCGGCGCGCTCAGGCTGGGCTGGGCGATGCGCTGGGCGCGACGCACGAAGTAGCCGGCCTTGGGACGTGCCTGCACCAGGCCCTGTTCTTCCAGTTGGCGAAAAGCCTGCATGGCGGTCGAGATGGACACGCCCTGTGTCAGCGCCGTCTCGCGCACCGAGGGCAGGCGTTGGCCGGCCTTGAAGGTCCCGCTGTGGATGAGTTGCGCCAGTGTCTGCGCGATCTGCAGGTACAGCGGCAGGGCAGGGGCGGGGCTGGCCGACGGGACCGGACACAGCGTGAGGGTGGGGGGCGGCGCTGGCATGGCGTTTCCATGCTAACCCAGTGCATGGTCGCCGCCGGGCCCGGTGGCTGGCACCGACCGGTACAGATGGGGTCGAAAGAGACCACACAGATGCGGCCTGCACGGATCTGGCAGGGCGCAAATCGGCCATCTGTGTGCCTGTTGCGAACGGGCGCAAACCGGGACAGTAGAGCCTCATCCACAGGAGGCACGCCATGCACCCCACTGCCCAGACCACCCGACTGTTGCCGCGCCAGACGCGCATGATCGACGCCAGCGCCGGCATGCGCCTGAGGGTGGTCAGCGGCCGCTTCTGGCTGACCCAGCCCAACGCCGCGCAAGACCTGTTTCTCGGCCCCGGCGCCAGCATTGACCTGCTGCAGGACTGGATACTGATCGGCGCCGACGCCGGGCCCCGCCCGTCCGAGGACGCGCCGGCCTGCTACAGCGAGTACCTGCTGACGCCGCTGGTGGAGCCCGTGCCGCGCCATGGCTGGAGCGCGGCCGCCTGGCGCGCACTGCGGCGATGGGCTCGCCAGGCCGTGGCGGCGACCCGCAGCGCCTGGCCGAGCGCCTTCGCCAAGTGAGCCTCAGCGGTTCCGAAGGAAATCGCGGATGGCGAACAGCGTGGCGTCGGGCGTTTCCGTCATCTGGTGGTGGCCGACCGGCAGGCTCTCCACCCGCACGGTTTTGCCCGCCGCCTGAGCAGCCTTGATGAGCCCCTGCGCGGCTTTGGGTTGCGTCATCTGGTCCTGGGCGCCGAGCAGGAACAACACGGGGCAGGTGATGGCCGCGACAGCCGCTTCACCGCCCGCGTAGCGGTCGCAGGCCACGAAACCGCGGTGGAACACGTTGACATTCGGATTGCTGCGCAGCACGCGTCGGTTCAGCGCCAGGTTCGAGCCGTACACCCAGGTGCCGGGTCCGAGTGCCGAGGGCGGTGCGGCCAGTGTGCTGCGAGAGAACACGTTGATCATCTTCATGCCCGCCTCGGGCTCGTTGAGCGAGGCTTCAATCAGCGCAGGCGAGACCTTCATGGGGTAGGCCGTGCCCACCAGCACCAGGTGGCTCACGCGGTCTTTCAGGCGCGCGGCGGCTTCGAGCGCGATCAGCGAGCCCCAGCTGTGGCCGATGAGCGCGGCGCGCTGCACGCCGGCCGCGTCGAGCAGCGCGCCGATGAAGTCGGCCGCTTCTTCCACCGAAGACGGCGCTTCTCCGCCACTCTTGCAGTGGCCGGGCAGGTCCACCGCCAGCACGTTCCAGCCGTGGTGGGCCAGGTAGCGGGTCTGCAGGATCCAGACGCTGTGGTCGTTGAGCACGCCGTGGATGAAGACGACGGTGGGTTTGGCGGCATCGAAGGGCTTGCCCCCGGTGTAGCAGTAGGTCTGGGCGCCGTTGACGATCAGATGCATGAAATCACTCCAGTGAGGCGAAAGTGATGCGCGCCAGCGGCAACCGTGGAACCGGCTTTGCCGGGCCACAGGATGCGTCCCCCTCGGGGGAAGCCGCACAGCGGCGCAGGGGGGATCAACACTTCTCTGCGGCCTTCAAGGCGCGCTTGAGGTCGTCGATCAGGTCGTCCGGATCCTCCAGCCCGATGGACAGGCGGATCGTGCCCGGGCCGATGCCGGCGCCGGCCAGCGCCTCGTCGCTCATGCGGAAGTGCGTGGTGCTGGCCGGGTGGATCACCAGCGAGCGGCAGTCGCCCACGTTGGCCAGGTGGCTGAAGAGCTTGAGCGCTTCGATGAAAGCCTTGCCCTGTTCGCGCGAGCCCTGGATGTCGAAACTGAACACCGAGCCCGCGCCTTTGGCGCCGTGGCGCAGCAGCTTCTGCGCCAGTGCGTGGCTGGGATGCGATTCGAGCAGCGGGTGGCCCACACGGCCCACCAGTGGGTGGCTGGCGAGAAACTGCACCACCTTCTCGGTGTTGCCCATGTGGCGCTCCATGCGCAGCGGCAGCGTTTCGATGCCCTGAAGGATCAGCCAGGCGCTGTGCGGCGACAGGCAGGCGCCGAAGTCGCGCAGGCCTTCGCGGCGCGCACGCAGCAGGAAGGCGCCCACGGTGCTTTCTTCGCTGAAGGTCATGCCGTGGAAGCCGTCGTAGGGCTCGGTGAACTCGGGAAATTTCCCCGAGGCCTCCCAGTCGAAGCTGCCGCCATCGACCACCACACCGCCGATCACGGTGCCGTGGCCGCTCAGGAACTTGGTGGCCGAGTGGTAGATGAGATCGGCGCCGTGTTCGAAGGGTTTGATCAGGTAGGGCGTGGTCAGGGTGCTGTCCACGAGCAGCGGCACTTTCGCTTCGTGTGCGATCTGCGCCACGGTGGGGATGTCGAGCACGTCCAGGCCCGGATTGCCCACGGTTTCGCCGAAGAGCAGCCGGGTGTTGGGCCGCACGGCGGCGCGCCAGCCATCGATGTCGCCCGGTTTCACGAAGGTGGTTTCGATGCCGAAGCGGCGCAGCGTGTAGTGCAGCAGGTTCTGGCTGCCGCCGTACAGCGCCGTGCTGGCGACGATGTGCGAGCCCGCGCCCATGAGCGTGGCGATCGACAGGTGCAGCGCGGCCTGGCCGCTGGCGACCGAGATGGCGCCGATGCCACCTTCGAGCGCGGCCATGCGCTGCTCGAACACCGCGTTGGTCGGGTTGCTGATGCGGCTGTAAACATGGCCCGCGCGCTCCAGGTTGAACAGAGAGGCCGCGTGGTCGCTGGATTCGAAGACGAACGAGGTGGTGAGGTGGATCGGCACGGCGCGCGCGCCGGTCGCGTCGGGCGTGGCGCCGGCGTGCAGCGCCAGCGTGTCAAAGCCGGGGTCGGAATAACCGGGCATGAAGTTGTCTCCGTCAAAGGGTGGTTGCCCCGGGGCTTGGGGGACTCTCGGGGCCGGGCCCGCGTGGTGTCCACAGCGTGGGGATTTTGCGCATTGTGGGCTATATTCCCATGCAAGCCAGCCCGACTGGCGACACCGGAAACCCGAGGAGAACAGCCATGAAAGTCAGTGACATCCTGCGCGTCAAGGGCGGAACGCTTTACACCTGCCAGCCCGACGAACCTCTGGTCAAGGCCATCGAGATCATGGCGGAGTTCGACATCGGCTCGCTGGCCGTCATGGAGCACGGTGAACTGGTGGGCATGCTCACCTTCCGCGAGGTCATCCACACCCTGGCGAAAAACGGCGGCTCGGTCGGCACCCGGCAAGTGCGCGGTGTCATGGACGACCACCCCATGAGCTGCACGCCCGAAACGGAACTCGACGAGGTGCGCCCCATGATGCTGGAGCGCCACACCCGCTACATGCCGGTCATGGACAACCGCATGCTGATGGGCGTGATCAGCTTCTACGACGTGGCCAAGGCCGTGGTGGACAGCCAGAATTTCGAGAACAAGATGCTCAAGGCCTACATCCGCGACTGGCCGGAAGAAGAAACCGGCAAGAACGAACCGAACTTTCCTTGAGCGCCTCAAGCAAGCCCATATAAAAAAACGCCCCGCAATCCGGGGCGTTTTGCATGGCTACGGCGTTTGAGCGAGCTGCCTGCAACCCAGAACACCGCGGGGCTGGCTTTGCCAGACCGCTGGTGTTGCCCCCAGCAGGGGGGTGACGCGCGCAGCGCAGCGCGGGGGGTTACATCGAGCGATGGATGATGTCCCGCACCAGCGGGTAGATCTGCTGGTTCCAGCGCCGGCCGCTGAACACGCCGTAGTGGCCCACACCGGTCTGCACGTGGTGGGTCTTGAGGTAGGGGCGCACGCTGCTGCACAGATCCTGCGCCGCCACGGTCTGGCCCACGGCGCAGATGTCGTCGCGCTCGCCCTCGACCGTCATGAGCGCGGTGCGGCGGACGGCGGCCGGGTTGACCGTGCGGCCCTTCCAGGTGAGCACGCCGCGTGGCAGGTCGTAGGTCTGGAACACCTTGGCCACCGTCTCCAGGTAGAACTCGGCCGGCAGGTCGTTCACCGCGAGGTACTCCTCGTAGAAGTCCTGGATCACGCCGGCCTCTTCGGTGCGGCCGGCGAGCAGGTGGTCGTAGATGTGGCGGAACGACTGTCTGTGGCGATCCGGGTTCATGGCCATGAAGGCCGAGAGCTGCACGAAGCCGGGGTAGACGCGGCGCATGAAGCCGGCGTGCGGCAGCGGCACATGGCTGATCAGGTTCTTCTCGAACCATTCGATGGGCTTGCTGGTGGCCAGGCGGTTGACCTCGGTGGGGTTGACGCGGCAGTCCACCGGACCGGCCATCAGCGTGAGGCTGCGGGGCTGGGCCGGGTGGTCGTCTTCCGCCATCAGCGCGGTGGCGGCCAGCGCGGCCACGCAGGGCTGGCACACCGCCACCATGTGGCTGCCGGGGCCGATGGCCTCGGTGAAGCGCATGAGGTAGCTGACGTAGTCGTCGAGCGAAAAACCGCCATGGCGCAAGGACACGTCGCGCGCGTTGTGCCAGTCGGTGATGTAGACGTCGTGGTCCTGCAGCAGGGTGCGCGCGGTCTCGCGCAGCAAGGTGGCGAAATGGCCCGAGAGCGGCGCCACCAGCAACACCGGCGGCTGGGCCTCGGCGCCTTCCTTGCGAAAGTGCAGCAGGGTGCCAAAGGGCAGGGTGAGCACCGCCTCTTCGTGCACCGGGTGCATGCGATCGCCGGCCTGCACCTGCTGGATGTTGTAGGGCGGGCGCGAGTGGGTCAGGCGCAGGCGCGAGAGCACGTCGCAGGCCGCGGCCATCTTGCGCACCAGGGTGCCCTCGGTCTGGCGCAGCCACAGCGTGGCGCTCAGGTGCTGGGCCAGCAGGCGCAGCGGCGAAATCAGGTCGGACTGGAGTTGGTAAGCCTGATACATCATGGGTTTTTCCTGGGCATCGTGAGCGGGTGCAGGCAAGTAGCGGGCCAGCGGCCAGCGCACCGGGCCGGTGCATGGGCGGCGGTGGGTGTGGCACAGCCCTTGCTCGGGATGGGGCCCCAGAGGAGTGTTCCCATGGCCAAAGCGGTACTCACGATCAGCAGCAAGAACTACGGTGCCTGGGCCTTGCGCGGCTGGCTCATGGCCCGCTTCGCGAAGCTGGACTTCACCGAACAGGTGATCCCGCCCGACGACCCGGCCATGAGGGCCGAGATCCTGCTGCTCTCGGCCTCGATGCGCGTGCCATCGCTGGAGCACGACGGCGTGCACGTCTGGGACACGCTGGCCATTGGCGAATACCTGAATGAAATCAAGCCCAAAGCCGGTCTGCTGCCGGCCGATCGCGCGGCGCGCGCGCATTGCCGCGCGATCTGTGGCGAGATGCACTCGGGTTTTTCCGCCCTGCGCTCGTCGCTGCCAATGAACATCAAGGCGCACTTTCCGGGCTTCAAACTCTGGTCGCGGGCGCAGACCGACATCGACCGCATCGAGATCATCTGGCAGGAATGCCTGGAACAGTACGGCGGCCCGTTCCTGTTTGGGGCCAAGCCCTGCATCGCCGACGCGATGTTCGCGCCGGTGGTCACGCGCTTCATCACCTATGCCGTGGCGCTCGACGAGGTCTGCGTGGGCTACTGCGACACCATCATGGCGCTGCCGGCGATGAAGGAGTGGGTGGCGGCGGCGGAGGCCGAACCGGACGACATTGATGAGCTGGAGGCTGAGTTTTAGTGGGGGCTTGCCGGCTCCCTGGTGCTCGTTGCTTTCTCTCGCCACCGTCTCGCGAGATCGTGGGACACGGCGCTCTGCTCCGCGAATGTCCCCCGCCCCGGCTGCGCCGGGTCTCCTCCTTGACTTCGCTGCGCAGAGCACCCTGCCCCACGGTCTGAAAAGGCGGTGGTGATCCACCTTTTGCCTTTTGTGTGCCTGCATGTCGGCAGGCCTTCGGCCACCGGGTGAGGGGCGCAGCGAAGTAAAGGAGGAGGGGCGGCGCACCGCCCCGGGGGACATTCGCGGAGCCTCTCACCCGGTGGCCGAAGGCCACACAAACCCGGTGGCCTGAATTCTGGCGCAGGCGCGCAACAGACGGGTCCACGCCTGCACCATCGGTGCCTCTGGGATAATCCGATGCATGAGCGGCAACACCTTCGGCACCCTGTTTTGCGTCACCAACTTTGGTGAATCCCACGGCCCGGCCATTGGCTGCGTGATCGACGGTTGCCCGCCGGGCATGGCACTGAGCGAGGCCGACATCCAGAGTG
>Ga0155522_1337_pt1 | contig 40785 bp, 34 predicted proteins | sample RifCSPhighO2_12_FD_107179 | JGI IMG/M metagenome (GOLD analysis project Ga0155522, IMG submission 107179) | Burkholderiales bacterium RIFCSPHIGHO2_12_FULL_67_38
CCTGATCGTGATCGACTTCATCGACATGGAAGAGTCGAAGAACCGCCGCGAAGTGGAAAACCGCCTGCGCGACGCGCTGCGCCAGGACCGCGCCCGCGTGCAGTTCGGCGCCATCAGCAAGTTCGGCCTGCTCGAAATGAGCCGCCAGCGTCTCAAGCCCATGCTCAGCGAGGGTTCGTCCATCCCCTGCCCGCGCTGCGGTGGCTCGGGCCACATCCGCGACACCGAGAGCTCGGCGCTGCAGATCCTGCGCATCATCCAGGAAGAATCGCTCAAGGACAGCACGGCCGCCGTGCTGGTGCAGGTGCCGGTCGAAGTGGCCAGCTTCCTGCTCAACGAGAAGCGCACCGAGATCACCAAGATCGAACTCAAGCAGCGCATCAACGTGCTGCTGGTGCCCAACAAGTCGCTCGACACCCCCAACTACAAGCTCGAACGCCTCAAGCACGACGACCCGCGTCTGGACAACCTGGACGCCAGTTACAAGCTGGCCGACGAGGTGGACGACGTGGCCAGCTTCACGCGCCGCAGCCAGGAACGCACCAACAAGCAGGAGCCGGTGATCAAGGGCGTGCTGCCCGACGGTCCCGCTCCCGTGGCAGCCCCCAAGCCGGAAGCGCCGGTGGCTGCAGCTCCCGTGGCCCCAGCGCCTGTGGCACCCGCGGCCAAGGCCCCGGCACCGGCCGAAAAGGGTTTCTTTGGCTGGCTCAAGGGCCTGTTTGGTGGCGCCTCGGAACCGACTCCAGCGGTTACCGAGAAGCCCGCCGTGGCACCGGCCGCCAAGGCCGGAGACCGCGAACAGCGCCCCGATGGTCGCCGTGATGGCGGCCGCGACGGCCGCGGCCGTGGAGGTCGCAACGGTGCCGAGGGCCGCACCCCGCGCGAAGGCCGTGAAGGTGGCCGTGGTGGACGCGGTGGCGAAGGCCGCGGCGTGGAAGGTCGCCCGGAAAGCCGTGAGGGCCGCGAAGGTGGCCGCACCGGTGAACGCCGTGGCGAGGGCCGGGTAGAGGGTCGCGGCGAAGGCCGCGGTGAATCCCGTGGCGAGGGCCGCAACGGTGGCCGCCGGGACAACCGCCGCGAGGCCGCACCGGTCGACGCCGCGCAGGGCGCTGAACAGCTGCTGAACGCCGCACCGACCGCGGGCGCCGAAACGCCTGAAGCAGCCGAAGCCCAGCGGCGCGAACGCCGCCCACGCAACGACAACCGCCGCCGCCCACAGGAGGGCACCGATGCGGCGCCGCAAAGTCTGAACGAAGCCGCCGCCCAGCGCGTGGAACAGGACGCGCAGGCCAATGCCGAAGCTTCGGCACCCACCGCCGAAGGTGGCGATGCCGACAACGGTGGCCAGCGCGCGCCCCGTGAACGCCGCAGCCGCGACCGTTATGGCCGTGACCGCCGCGAACGTGCTCCGCGCGATGCCGCCGCCCCGGAAGGCGACGACGGCACCGCTTCGAGCGCCCCGGTGAACCCGAGCGAGTACGCCGTGTCCGAGGCTCCGGTGCGCAGCAGCTACTTCAGCCTGCCGGTGGAGCCCAACCCCGCCCAGGCCGTCGTGGCACCGGTGGTGGAGGTGGTTGAACCCGTGGTCGAACCGGTTCCCGTGCTGGCCGCCGCGCCGGCGCCCCGCCCGGTGCCCGCCCCCATGGCACGCAGCAGCGCTCCCGCTCCTGCGGCGGCTCCCGTGGCCCATGGCCTGCCCAAGGTGCAGCCGTTCACGGTGTCGATCGACGAGCTGAACCAGGTGGCTCATGCCAGCGGTCTGGAGTGGATCAACTCCAACGCCGACAAGGTGGCCCAGGTGCAAGCGGCCATTGCCGCCGAACCCAAGCCGATCCATGTGCCGCGCGAGATCAAGCCGGTGGTGCTGCCCGACGACGGTCCGCTGGTGCTGGTGGAGACGCGCAAGGACCTGCGCAACATGCCGCTGCCGTTCGAAGCCCAGTGAGTCCCCGCCCTGCTGCTGCAGGGCGCCCCGCTCTCAACAAAAAAACGCCGGTCGATTCGACCGGCGTTTTTTTGTGCCCCATGAAAACCCGGCGCGGATGCCCGGACCGTGCTCAGCACCGGGCGCGCCCCTAGGGCGATCGATCAGTTCAACAAAGCGGCCTTTTTCCAGGCCCCCTGCGCGGCGGCCTCGTCGCCCCGTTCTTCGGCCAGCCGGGCCAGGGCGCACCAGGTGCGGCGCAGCAGGGTGGGCTCAATCAGGCTGTGGCTCGCCTGACCCAGCAACTGGGCGGCCTTGCCCCAGAGTTGGCGCTGCATGCAGGCCTGCCCCGCGAGGTATTGCAGATAGGCGTTGTTGGGCAACTGGCGCTGGGCCTGCTCCAGGCGTGCCAGCCAGGTGGCGTCGAGCTGGGCGAGGCCCGGTTCCAGTGCCAGCACCAGTTGGCGCTGCTGTCCTGCGTCCAGGGCCTCGAACCCCTGCCACACCGGGTCCAGCCAGGTCCGGGCCAGGTCCGCTGCCTGCACACGGTCGGACTCGCCGACCAACGGATCGGCCACCAGTTGGTTGGCGCGTTGCGCGGCCGCCAACGCCAGCTCGGGCACAGCGTGCTCGCTGGCGTCCAGCCCGTTCCAGACCTCCTGCAACTGCGGCAGGTCGTGCGCCTCGTGCAAGGCATCGAGCACCAGCCCTCGCACGATGCTGCGCGAAGCCTCGGGCGAAAACGCGCGGTGCTTGGCCAACAGGCGCGCTGTTTCCAGCGCCTCGGCGGTGGCCCCACCGAGCCGCGCGACACGCAGCTTCAGGCGCAGCGCCTGGGTGCGACGCGCCGCGCCCTGCGGCAGTTCGGCCAGGCGGCTGCGCGCGGCATCGTGGTCGCGATCTTCCACCGCCCAGCGCACGGCACGCAACAGCGCACCCTCGACGACTTCGGGTGCGCTGCGGGCCAGTCTGGAGTGCAGTGCGGCCTGCAGGTTGGTATCGCGCCGTTCGCGGTTCTGCAGCGACTGCGCACTCTCGGCCAACAACAGATGCGCCAGCAATTGCAGCTGATCACGCCGGGGCCAGGAGGCCGATGTGGCGGATTTCAGCTGGTCCAGCGCCTGCTGGGCCGCCGCCTGAGCCCGCACGAACCGGCCCGACAGCTGGAGCGACAAGGCGTCCATCACGGCGCCCACCACCGCCCGCTCGATCTGCTGGCTGCGCCAGCGCTGCGCCTTCGCGGGCAGGTCGCGCAGGGCCCCGAAGGCCCGCAGGGCCAGGTGCAACAGCACAAAGCCCGCGACCAGGGCAAACAACACGAAGTTGAAGGAAACGTCAAAGCGGTAGGGTGGCCAGAAGAGCGTGAGCGTGGCCGCGTTGTGTCCGACCAGCAGGGCCAGCGCCACGGCCAGCGTGGCCAACCCGAGCAGCCAGAACACACTGCGCATGGCCCCGCCCTGTCGTTTGCCGGTCATCAGCGCCCTCCGGCGGCAGCGGCCAGCGCGGCCAGGGTTTCGTCGGGACGCGGCAACTCGTTGTCCACGAGGTCCTTGCGCAGTTGCGCGAGCGCGCTCCGCGCGTCCCCCACCAGCGGCGAGGTGGTTTCGAAATAGCGTGCCAGGGCCACCTCCACCGCCTTCACATCGGCCTGACTCGACGTGAGGTGTCGGGCCAGCAGGCCCAGGCGGGCGTTGAGCAATTTGAGCTTGAGGTTTTCGCGCAGGAAAAACGCCTGTTCGGGCGCCATCAGGGCGGCTTCCGGGCGGTCGATGCGACTGACGCGCACCAGTTCGCGCCCACTGCGCGTGACGTCGGCCCAGATGCGGGCCCAGAGGGACTGCCAGGCCAGCGACACCCGGTCCCAGCCCTGGCTCGGCGCATCGCCATCGGAGGACGGCAAGACCTCGGTCGATGCGGTCGCGGTGGCATCGCTGCCCACCACGCTTGCCGCGGGAGCCGCTGGCTTCTCTGGCGCCGCTTTGCCCGCCTTGGGCGCGGCGCTTTTGGCTGCCCCCGCCACACGGGCGCGAGGCCCCACCTCGTTGAGGACCGGCCATTCATCCACTTGGCGCGCCAGTTCGTCCAGCCGCAGGACCAGGCCAGGAATGTCGGCCAGCGGGGCCTTCTGGATGCGGTCGATGTCCCGCGCAATGGCGCGCTGCACCGGGTTCAGACGGGGTTGGGCCGCGCGAGCGATGCGCTGGTCGGCCGCCTGCAGCGCGGAGATCAGCGGCTGGGCCGTGCCGGTGAGCTGGGCCTGCTGCTGCGCCAAGCGCAGCGCCGACTCCAGGTCCTGGACCAGGTTGTCGTCGCGCGAACGCGAGAGCGTGAGCATCAGCTCTTCGAGCTGGCTGCGCTGCAGGCTCACCTCGGACAGCCGCACCTCGGCCACCGCCAGCCGGGCCTGCAGCTCCTGCGTCAGGGCCTCGGCCTGCGCGGCCAATCGGCGCGCGTCCGCGGCCTGCGTTGCGCTGTCCTGGCTGCGCCGCGCAAGTTCCTGCTGGGTGGACCCGAGCTTTTCCCACAACAGGCCACTCATGATCAGTGCCAGGGTCGCTAGCACCATGGCCAGCACCGCCGCCCAGCGACCAGAGCGAGGTGCCGCAGCCACCGGTACCGCGGTGGGCATCACCGGGGCCGCGCCGCCAGCGGCGGAAGGCGCGGAAAGAGGGGTATCGGGTTGGGTCTGGCTCATGGGCGGCTCCAGTTCGATTCTAGAGTGCGCAGCACGTCGGGCAGGGTCGGGCGGGTTTCCATCACCCGGCCAAAGCCGATCGCGCGCGCGGTGGCCGCGATGCGGGGGTGCGTGACCAGCGCTGCCGCGCTTGACCAGTCCTGTTCGGGTGCGGCGGCGTGCAGGTGCTCCAGCGCCTCTGAACTGCTGAACAGCCAGACGCTGCCGGTGGCGCTGGCGGCGTCGACCTGTGCACGTCGGGCACTGTCCCACACCGGCGCATGGCGCTCGTAGGCCACGCAGGCGTCCACCCGGGCGCCCGCGGCTTCACAGCGGCGGATCAGCCAGTCACGGCCGTTGCCGGCCAGCGTACCAGCGCCCGGCTCGGCTGGCGCATCCAGGGACGCGCCACGCACGATCAACACCAGGGAGTCGGCACGCAGCTGGGGCGCGACCACCGGCCACAGGGCCTCGGAATCGAACTGCGCCGCATCGGCCGGCGGGGCGTCGATCTGCGCGGCCCCCAGGCCCAGCGGCGCCAGCGCCTGGGCGAGCACGCGCGCGGTGCCGGGCCCCGGGGCCCAGAACCGGGTGTGCATGGCGTCGGGCGCTCGCGCGGGCGTGGCCGGCGACCAGAAGTGGCCGACCGCGGCGGCGCTGACGAACATGATGGCGTCGGCCTCAAACCAATGGGCTCGCCAGTGCGCCAGCGTGGCCAGCTGCGCCGGGTCGTGGGGATCGCTGATCTCGATCAGCGGCAGCGCCTGAGCCGGCCAGCCCTGGGCCCTCAGGGCCTCCACCCAGACAGCTGCCTCCGACGCAGGCCGCGTGACGATGAGCCGCTCCAGCGGGCTCGCCTCGGGCCGCTGGACGGGTGCCGCGGTCAAGGCTTCAAACCTCCACGGCGGGAGGCCGAGCTCCGGCCGCGCGCAGAGCCTCGGCCACACGCTGGCCCAGGGCCTCGGCCTGCGCCAGACCGTGCACCGGAGCCTGCTCGCTCACCCGCACCACACCTTGCAGGCCTTCAGGGTCGCCCCAGGCGGCGTCGAGCCGCAGCTGGCCCGACTCGGCCGCTTCCCACTGGGCATAGGCCGCCAGCGGCATGGAGCAACTGCCGCCCATGGCACGCGACACCGTGCGCTCGGCCGCCACGCGGTACCAGGTGGGCAGGTGCACCAGCGGCGCCAGTGCCTCGATGAGATCGGTCCGGTCGGCCCGCACCTCGATGCCCAGCGCGCCCTGCCCGGCAGCGGGCAAGGAGTCGGCGGGTTCAAAAACGTGGCGGATGCGCCCGGACAAGCCCAGGCGCTTGAGGCCGGCGGCGGCCAGCACGATGGCGTGGTATTGGCCTTCGTCGAGCTTGCGCAGGCGGGTGTCCAGATTGCCGCGCAGCGGCTCGATGCGCACGTCGGCACGGCCGAGCGCGTCGAGCGCTTCACGCAACAGCACCAGGCGGCGCAGGCTGGACGTGCCCACCACTGCCCCCTGGGGCAGCTCGGCCAGCGAAGCGCACACCGAAGACACCCAGGCGTCGCGCGGGTCCTCGCGCTCCATCACGCAGGCCAGCACGAAACCCTCGGGCAGGTCCATCGGGACGTCCTTGAGCGAATGCACGGCCATGTCGGCACGCCCCTCTTCAAGAGCCACCTCCAGCTCTTTCACAAAGAGCCCCTTGCCACCCACCTTGGACAGGCTGCGGTCCAGGATCTGGTCGCCCTTGGTGGTCATGCCCAGCAGGTTCACCCGGTGCCCCCGTTGCTCCAGCAGCGCCTTGACGTGCTCGGCCTGCCACAAGGCGAGACGGCTTTCCCGGGTGGCGATGGTGATGGACAGCGCGGGGGGGGTGTTTGAAATCGACACGGCGAAGGATCACAAAAGATCATGCCCGTAGGGGGCGTTTCCGTACCCGCTTGGTAACGGGAAGGGCAACTTTGGATGCTAGCATGGCCGCTGCCAAAAATACCAGCAACCCCCACCCGACACGCCCGCCATGAGCCGATCGCCAGCCCGTCCCGTCGCCACCTCCCCCGCCCGCCCCGCCCCCACACGGAGCGCCACACGGGCCGACAAAGACCAGCCGCTGATCGACGACATCCGCCTGCTCGGGCGCATTCTGGGCGACGTGATCCGCGAACAGGAAGGACAGGCCGCCTTCGATCTGATTGAACAGATCCGCCAGCTCTCGGTGGCGTTCCGGCGCCACGCCGACCAGTCGGCCGACAAGTCGCTCAAGAAGCTGCTCAAAGGCCTCAGCGGCGACCAGACCGTGAGTGTGATCCGCGCCTTCACCTACTTCAGCCACCTGGCCAACCTGGCCGAGGACCGGCACCACATCCGGCGCCGCGCCGTGCACGAGCGGGCCGGCGATCTGCAGGAAGGCAGCCTGGCCATGACGCTGCAGCGGCTGAAAAAGGCCGGCATCGCGCCGGACCAGATCGTGCAGACGCTCGCGCAGGCCCACATCTCGCCGGTGCTCACCGCCCACCCCACCGAAGTGCAGCGCAAGAGCATCCTGGATGCCGAGCGCGCCATCGCCCATCTGCTGGCCGAACGAGAACACCTGCTGCCGCGCGACCAGGCCGACTTCGACGCCCAGCTGCGCGCCCACGTGACCCAGCTCTGGCAGACCCGTCTGCTGCGCTTCACCAAGCTGACCGTGGCCGACGAGATCGAAAACGCGCTGAGCTATTACCAGGCCACCTTTCTGACGCAGATCCCCCGCATCTACCGCGACCTGGAAGAGGGCCTGGGCGACAGCGTGGCGCCGTTCCTGCGCATGGGCCAGTGGATCGGCGGCGACCGCGACGGCAACCCCAACGTCACCGCCCAGACGCTGGAGCTCGCCCTGCACAGCCAGGCCGACCTGGTGCTGCGCCACCACCTGACCCAGGTGCACCTCCTGGGCGCCGAGCTGTCCGTGTCGGCCATGCTCGCGCGGGTCAGCCCCGAGATGCAGGCGCTGGCCGAACGATCGCCCGACACCAACGCGCACCGCCAGGACGAACCCTACCGCCGCGCCCTCACCGGCATGTACGCCCGCCTGGCCGCCACGCTGCAACAGCTGACCGGCGGCGAGGCCGCACGCCACGCCGTGGCACCGCAGCAGCCCTACGGAAACGCCGGTGAGTTCCTGGCCGACCTCCGCACCATTGAAGCCTCGCTGGAGGCGAACCACGGCGCGGCCCTGGCACGCGCGCGCCTGCACCCCCTGATCCGCACCGTCGAGGTGTTCGGCTTTCATCTGGCCACCATCGACCTGCGCCAGAGCTCGGACCAGCACGAGGCGGTGGTGGCCGAGCTGCTGGCCACGGCGCGCATCGAGCCGCACTATGGGCAGCTGGACGAAGCCGGCAAACGCGCCCTGCTGCTGCGCCAGCTCAACGACGCGCGACCGCTGCGTGTGCCGGGCGCGGCCTACTCGGCCCACACCCTGGGCGAACTGGCGATCTTCGAGAACGCCCGCAGCGGGCGCGAGCGCTTTGGCGCGCAGGCCATCCGCCACTGCATCATCAGCCACACCGAAACCGTGAGCGATCTGCTGGAGGTTCTGGTGCTGCAGAAAGAAGCCGGCCTGATGCGCGGCCTGCTGCAGGAAGACGCGCGCTGCGACCTGATCGTGGTGCCGCTGTTCGAGACCATCGAAGACCTGCGCAACGCCGCGCCCATCATGCGCGACTACTACGCCCTGCCGGGCGTGCGTGCCATGGTGCAGCGGGGCGCGACCGACGGATACAGCGAGCAAGACATCATGCTCGGCTACTCCGACAGCAACAAGGACGGCGGCATCTTCACCAGCAACTGGGAGCTCTACCGCGCCGAGACCGATCTGGTCGAACTGTTCGATGCGCTGAACCTGGACGCGCCGCAGAAGATCGGCCTGCGCATGTTCCACGGGCGTGGCGGCACCGTGGGGCGCGGCGGTGGCCCGAGCTACCAGGCCATCCTGGCCCAGCCCCCCGGCACGGTGCGTGGCCAGATCCGGCTGACGGAACAGGGCGAGGTGATCGGCTCCAAATACGCCAACCCGGAGATCGGCCGGCGCAACCTGGAAACCCTGGTGGCCGCCACCCTCGAAGCCACGCTGCTGCAACCCACGCGCAACGCCCCCAAGGCCTTTCTGGACGCCGCGGCCGAACTCTCGACCGCCAGTATGTCGGCCTACCGCGCGCTGGTGTACGACACCCCGCGTTTTGCCGAGTATTTTTTCGCCGCCACGCCGATCCGAGAGATCGCCGAGCTCAACATCGGCTCGCGCCCGGCCTCGCGCAAAGCCACACAGAAGATCGAAGACCTGCGCGCCATTCCCTGGGGCTTCAGCTGGGGCCAGTGCCGCCTGACACTGCCCGGCTGGTACGGTTTTGGTTCGGCCGTGCAGACCTTTCTGCACCGCGACGGCCCCCAGGGCGTGGCGAAACAGAAGGCCCTGCTGCAGAAGATGGTGAAACAGTGGCCGTTCTTCAGCACCCTGCTCTCCAACATGGACATGGTGCTGGCCAAGAGCGATCTGGCCCTGGCCTCGCGCTACGCCGAACTGGTGCCCGACAAACGCCTGCGCACCAAGGTTTTCACCGCCATCGAAGCCGAATGGCATCGCACCGCCGACGCGCTCTCGCTGATCACGGGTGAGAAACACCGGCTGGTGAACAACGCGGCGCTGCAGCGCTCCATGCGCCACCGCTTCCCCTACATCGACCCGCTGCACCACCTGCAGGTGGAGCTGGTGCGGCGCTACCGCGCGGGGGAGAACCAGGCCGATCGCGACGAAAAGGTGCGCCGCGGCATCCACATTTCCATCAACGGCATTGCTGCGGGGCTGCGGAACACGGGGTAACTCCCCACGCCGGCCCCAGTGAGCCGGCACCCCCCAAAAGGGGCAACACCCGCGGCCGGGCGAAGCCCGTCCCGCGGTGTTCCGGGTGCCAGTCACCTCATTCGTTTCAGGTTTTGTTTCTCGGGTCGGCACGGTGGTCTCGTCAACCCTAAAATGGATCGGTGACCCACATGCTCAACGCCGACCTCCACTGCCATTCCATCGTCTCTGACGGCACCCTCACGCCCGAGGCGCTGGCGAAGCGTGCCCAGACCAACGGGGTGGAACTCTGGTCGCTGACCGACCACGACGAAATCGGCGGTCAGGCCCGCGCCCTGGCCGCCGCCCAGGTGCTGGGGCTGCGCTACATCACCGGTGCCGAGGTGTCGGTCACCTTCGCCGGCACCACGGTTCACATCGTCGGGCTGGGCATGGACCCGGACCACCCTGGGCTGGTGAACGGTCTGCGCGCCACGCGCGGGGGACGCGAGCAGCGCGCCCGCGCCATGAGCGACGACCTGGCCCGCGTGGGCATAGCCGGCGCCTACGAAGGCGCCCTGAAATACGTGGACAACCCCGAGCTCATCTCACGCACCCACTTCGCGCGCTACCTGGTGGAAGCGGGTGTGTGCCGCGACACCAACGAGGTGTTCCGCAAGTTCATCACCGAAGGCAAACCCGGCTTCGTGCCGCACCGCTGGGCCTCGCTGGGCGATGCGGTGGGCTGGATCACGCAGGCCGGCGGCATGGCGGTGATTGCCCACCCGGGGCGCTACAAGCTCACCGCCAACGAAGAGTTCGCCCTCTTCACCGAATTCAAGTCGCACGGCGGCCAGGGCGTGGAGGTGGTGACCGGGGCCCACGGCCAGGCCGACTACGTGAAGTACGCCGGCTATTGCCACGAGTTCGGTCTGGCGGCCTCGCGCGGCAGCGATTTCCACAGCCCCGAAGAGAGTCACACCGATCTGGGCAAGCTGCCCGACCTGCCCGGCAGCGTCACGCCGGTGTGGGAGCTGCTGCAGTCGCGCATCCACTGATGGGCGCGCCATCGTCCCCGCGCGGGAACGCGCACGCGATGCTGGGCATCGTGTTTCTGGTCAGCGCCACGGCCTGCTTCGCCGTGCTCGACACGGCCGTGAAATACGTCGGGGCCTTCGTCTCGGTGCTGGTCGCGGTCTGGTTCCGCTACACCTTCCAGGCGGTCGCGGTCACGGCCGTCATGCTGCCGATGCGCGGGCGCTCGCTGCTGCGCACGGCCCACCCGCGCTTTCAGCTGCTGCGAGGGGCCTTGTTGCTGCTGGTCAGCGTGCTGTCGTTCATCAGCGTGCAATACATGCCGGTGGGCGAGTTCACCGCCATCGTCATGATCACCCCCCTGGTGGTCACGCTGCTGGCGGCGCTGCTGCTGAAGGAGCGCGTGAGCGCCTTGCGCTGGGTGCTGGTCACCGGAGGGTTCGTCGGCGCTCTGCTGGTGGTGCAGCCCGGAGGCGACGTGATCGGCTGGGCCAGCCTGCTGCCGCTGCTGATGGTGTTCACCTACGCCTGGTTCCAGATCCTCACCAGCCAGATGGCGCGCACCGAAGACCCCATGACCATGCACTTCTACACCGGCTGGGTGGGCGCGCTGCTGGCCAGCGCGGCGCTGCCCCTGGCCTGGCAGGTCCTGCCCGACGCGCGGACCTTCGCCCTGCTGTGCCTGGTCGGCCTGATGGGCACGGTGGGCCATTTCCTGCTGATCCTGGCCTTTGCGCGCACCCGGGCCTCCACGCTCACACCCTACCTGTATGCGCAGATCGGTTTCGCCATGTTCTGCGGCTGGCTGGTGTTTGACCACGTTCCCGGCCGGCTTGAACTCGCCGGCATCGCCATGATCGTCTTGTGCGGCGCCAGCGCGAGCTGGCTCACCGCGCGCGACCAGCGCCTGCCGGTGGACCAGCCGGAGGCCTGAGCGCGCCTCGCCAGCCTGGCGACACCGAAGCACGGCGTGGCGAGCGTCGTCACAATACGGGCATGTCCCAGTATTTCGAAGTCCATCCCGACAACCCGCAGCCGCGTCTGCTCAAGCAGGCGGTGCAGCTGCTGGAGCGCGGCGGCGTGCTCGCCGTGCCCACCGATTCGAGCTACGCCCTGGTCTGCCACCTCGACGACAAGGCCGCGGCCGACCGGCTGCGCCGCATCCGCCAGGTGGACGACAAGCACCACCTGACCCTGCTGTGCCGCGACCTGAGCGAACTCGCCAGCTATGCCAAGGTGGACAACCGCCAATACCGCCTGCTCAAGCTCGCCACGCCCGGTCCCTACACCTTCATCCTGGAGGCCAGCAAGGAAGTGCCCCGGCGCCTGAGCCATCCGTCGCGCAAGACGATCGGCCTGCGCGTGCCGCGGCACCACAGCCTGCTGGCGCTGCTCGAACTGCACAACGGCGCGCTGCTCGCCACGACCCTGATCCCCCCGGGCGAAACGGCGCCGCTGAACGATGCGCAGGAGATCCGCGAACGCTTCGAGCACGACATCGCGGGCGTGATCGACGCGGGCGCCTGCGCGCTTGAACCGACCACCGTGATCGACCTCACCCCCATGGGCACCGGCGGCGAACCCGAGGTGGTGCGTATCGGCCAGGGCGCCCTCGAACCCCTGGGCCTCTGAAAGCCGCCAGCCGGTCGCGCCAGCGACCCCGGCCCCGGGCCGGCCACGCCCATCTGGGACAATAGCGCTTTGCCCGCCGCCCGCCATGGATTTCGCCCAGATCGTTCAGACCATCGCCCTGTATGCCATCCCCGTGCTGTTTGCCATCACGGTGCACGAAGCGGCGCATGGCTACGCGGCACGCCATTTCGGCGACAACACGGCCCATGCCCAGGGCCGCATCTCCCTCAACCCGCTCAAACACATCGACCCGGTCGGCACGATCGCGATGCCGCTGCTGCTGTACTTCGCGACCTCGGGTGCCTTCCTGTTCGGCTACGCCAAACCGGTACCGGTCAACTTCGGCCGGCTGCGCAACCCGAAGCGCGACATGGTCTGGGTCGCCCTCGCCGGCCCGGGCGCGAACCTGGCCCAGGCCATTCTCTGGACCCTGCTGATCTATGTGCTGGTGGCCCTGGGCGTGGAAGAACGGTTCTTTCTGGAAATGGCCCGCGCCGGCGTGCTGGTCAACCTGGTGATGTTCGCCTTCAACTTGTTTCCGCTGCCACCGCTGGACGGCGGCCGCATCCTGGTGGGCCTGTTGCCCTGGAAGCAAGCTGAGCTGGTCTCGCGCGTCGAGCCCTGGGGCTTTTTCATCGTCATGGCCTTGGTGATCAGCGGCGTGGTCGGCAACCTCTGGCTGCGCCCGCTCATGATGTTGACCGGCAGTGCCATCGAAGTGCTGCTCACGCCTGTGCGCATGCTGATTCTTTAATTCCCCGCTTTTCCCTCCGCCCATGAAAACCCTGCGCGTCCTCACCGGCATCACCACCTCAGGCACGCCCCACCTGGGCAACTACGTGGGCTCCGTGCGTCCCTCCGTGCGCATGAGCCTGCAACCCGATGTGCACAGCTACTATTTCCTGGCCGACTACCACGCCCTCATCAAGGTCGGCGACCCGGCGCGCGTGCAGCGCTCCACGCTGGAGATCGCCGCCACCTGGCTGGCCTGCGGCCTGGACCCGGAGAAGGTCACTTTCTACCGCCAGTCCGACATTCCCGAAATCCCCGAGCTCACGTGGCTGCTGACCTGCGTGACCGGCAAAGGCGTGCTCAACCGCGCCCACGCCTACAAGGCCTCGGTGGACAAGAACACCGCCGCCGGCGTCGACCCAGATGCGGGTGTGACCGCCGGCCTTTTCATGTACCCGGTGCTGATGGCGGCCGACATCCTGATGTTCAACGCCCATCAGGTGCCGGTGGGCCGCGACCAGATCCAGCACATCGAGATGGCGCGCGACATGGCGGCCAGCTTCAACCACCTGTACGACGAACACTTCACGCTGCCAGAAGCCGCCATCGAGGACCATGTGGCCACCCTGCCGGGGCTGGACGGCCGCAAGATGAGCAAGAGCTACGACAACACCATCCCGCTGTTCGTGCCGCGCGAACAGCTGCGCAAACTCATCATGGGCATCGTGACCGACTCGCGCGCGCCCGGCGAGCCCAAGGACATCGAAGGCTCGGCGCTGTTCCAGCTCTACCAGGCCTTTGCCTCGACGGAAGAAACCGCCGCGCTGGCCAAGGCCTACGCCAACGGCATTGCCTGGGGCGATGCCAAACAGATGCTGTTCGAGCGGCTGGACCAGGAAATCGCGCCCCTGCGCGCGGTGTACGACGAACTGATCCAGAACCCGGCACAGATTGAAAAGACCCTCAAAGCGGGTGCCGAGAAGGCCCGTGCCGTGGCCACCCCGTTCACGGCCCGGCTGCGCCACGCCGTGGGCCTGCGCCAGCTGGACGCCACGTCGTCCACCGGCAAAGCGATCAAGGCCGGAAAGGTCGCTGCCCCCAGCTTCAAGCAGTACCGCGAAGCGGACGGACAGTTCTACTTCAAGCTGCTGGACGCCAAAGGACTGTTGCTGCTGCAGAGCACCGGATTTTCCTCGCCCAAAGACGCCGCGCAGACCATCGCCCGGCTGCAACAGGGTGGCAGCGTGGTGCTGCCCGAGCTGCAGGCGTGCCTGAGCCTGCACGCCGATACCCAAGCCGTGAGCGAGGCGCTCGACCATTTCGCCCACCCCTCGGACTGAAGGGGGCGAGGGGTGGGGTGGCGAATGCGCCACCCTGCGGCGGTTGCGCCTCGGCCTAGCGCCGCCTCGGGCTCAAAAAGCCAAAAACAAGGGCAGCATCCGGACACTATTCGCTATCGCCAAACCCCTGCAATGCCGATATGCTGTCACACTGAAACCAATTATCTACAGCACACCCCGCCATGAGTATTTTTGTCATTGACGATCACCCGCTGATGCGCGAAGCCGTCGTCATGCTATTGCGCCGCCTGCGTGCATCCACCCAGGTGATCGAATTGGAACGCCTCGCCTCGGTGAGCAAGGCGATCACCGAACATGGTGAGCCCGAACTGGTGTGTCTGGACCTCAAGCTGCCCGACACCAACGGTGTTTCGGGCGTGCGTGAAATACGGCAGATGCTGCCCGACACCTCGCTCATCGTGCTGTCGGCCTCCCCCGCCTCCGATTACGAAGACCTGGCCCGTGAGGCCGGTGCCGACGCCTATGTGGAAAAATCCGCCGGCGCGGCCCAGATCGGCAAGGTGCTGCGCGAGTTCCTGGCCGACGAGGTCGAAGACGAGAACGCGCCCACCATTCCCGAAAAACTGTCCAAGCGGCAGAAACAGCTGCTGGTCATGCTCGACCGGGGCCTGAGCAACCGCGATATCGCCGAACAGCTGCAGATCAGCGAACACACCGTCAAGGTGCACCTGTGGCGCCTGTTCAGGCGCCTCAACGTCAAGAGCCGCTCGCAAGCCAGCCATCTGGCGCGTACCGCGGGTCTGCTCGACCTCTGAGACGGCGGCGGCCTGAAGAGGGCCGTGCGCCTGACCCCCTGCCGGTTCAGCGCAGGTCCATGAACTCCGAGTTCAACACCACCGTCGGCACCAGTTCGTCCGGCTGACTCTTCTGGGTGTAGGCCGGCAGCATCAGGCGAAACACACTGCCCTTGTGCTCCACCGAGGTCAGCGCCAGCTGGTAGCCCATAAGGGTGGTCAGCTTGGAGACGATGGTCAATCCCAGGCCCAGGCTGTCCTCGGTGCCCTGGTGTTGCGACACCCGGAAAAACTCCTGAAAGATCGCCTGCTGGTGCTCGCGTGCGATGCCCACCCCGGTGTCCCACACCTCGAACACCAGCATGTCCTCTCGGTGACGCAGGTCCAGCAGGACACCTCCCCGGTGGGTGTGGCGCAGCGCGTTGGAGAGCAGATTGCCCAGGATGCGGCGCAACACCACCGGGTCGGCCCAGATCGTCGTGGGACGCGTGTGGGTCTTGAGCTTGAGCGACTTGCCCGCCGCGACGGGCTCGAACTGCAGGGCCAGATCGGCAAACAGCTGGCGCACGTCCACGTGCTGCAGGCGCACCTTGTAGTTCCCCGCGTCGATGCGGGTCAGATCGAACAACGAGTCGAACAGCTCGTTGATGGCCCGGGTGGACTGCAGGATGCGCGGCGAAATCTCGCGCGCCATCTCGGGCTCGGTGGCCAGCCAGTCGGCGTACAGGCTCAGCGCATGCACGGGTTGGCGCAAGTCGTGCGCGGCGGAAGCCAGAAACCGGTTCTTGGTGGCCACGGCGCGCAACGAGGCACGGGTCTGCAGCGTCAGCGAATCGATGAGTTCCTGATTCGAGAACTGCAGCTCGAAGCTGGAGCGGTACACCTGATGCAACCGCCGCCCCGCGATCAGCAGCAGCCACCAGAACACCATCAGCAGCGCCATCAAGGCCAGGCCGGTCTCCAGCGCGCCAGTCTCCCCCACCGCGCGGATGGTATTGACCATCAGCCCCAACATCACGGACAGCAGCAGGGCATGCACGTAGGCCCGAAAAATGGGCAAATACGCGCTGTAGGAGGTCAGCGCCAGCAGCCCCTGACCGAGCACCATGAGCCCATAGACAAACTGCGTCGTCGAACTGACCTGCTGGTAGGTCAGCAGAACGCCCCCACCCCACAAGAACCCCACAACGGCCCAGGACCACTGGTAGCGGCGAACGAAGTCCAGGCGCTGAGGGCCTTCGCTGCTGTCGTGGCGCAGGTGGTAGATACCGATCAGACGGTAGCGGTAGACCAACATCGCCACCAGCAGACCGATCCACGCGAGCAGGACCCACAGGTCCACCTCGCCCGCCATCAGAAACACCAGCACGGGCAACGCCATGCCGGCCGCCAGCAGCGAGGGCACCATGTTGTCCATCAGGACCGAGATCAGCTGGGAATTGACCCATTGGTCGCGCACCTCGACGGTAGCGGGCACGTGCTGGTAGGTGGCAGGCTGGGTGTCGACGAGCATGGGCGGTGAGGGTGCGTGTGGCGACATTGTCGCACCCGGTGTCGTTCCGTGAACCACCGGAAAGGCACCGTCCGAGGTCCTGCTAGAATCATGGGCTTCGACACTGGAGAGATGGCAGAGTGGTCGAATGCACCGGATTCGAAATCCGGCGTACAGGTATTCCTGTACCGAGGGTTCGAATCCCTCTCTCTCCGCCAAATGCAAAAGCCCCGCACTGCGGGGCTTTTTCTTGGGCGCGCCGCAGGGGCTGGCGCGTCACGCGGCGGTCAGACGCTCCATGCCGCCCATGTAGGGCCGCAGCGCCTCGGGCACGGTCACACTGCCGTCGGCGTTCTGGTTGTTCTCCAGCACCGCCACCAGCGCACGGCCCACCGCCAGACCGGAGCCGTTGAGCGTGTGCACCAGCTCGTTCTTGCCCTGGGCGTTCTTGAAGCGCGCCTGCAGGCGGCGCGCCTGGAAGGCTTCGCAGTTCGACACCGAGCTGATCTCGCGGTAAGTGCCCTGCGCCGGCACCCAGACTTCGAGGTCGTAGGTCTTGCTGGCGCCAAAGCCCATGTCGCCGGTGCACAGGCTCATCACCCGGTACGGCAGGCCCAGTTTCTGCAGGATGGCCTCGGCGTGGCCGGTCATGGCTTCCAGCGCCTCGTAGCTCTTTTCGGGGTGCACGATCTGCACCATCTCGACCTTGTCGAACTGGTGCTGGCGGATCATGCCGCGCGTGTCGCGCCCAGCGCTGCCGGCTTCTGAGCGGAAGCACGGCGTGTGGGCCGTCATCTTGATCGGCAGCTCGGCCTCGGCCAGCACGGTGTCGCGCACGACGTTGGTCAGCGTCACTTCGCTGGTCGGGATCAGGTACAGCGCCTGCGTGTCGGGCATCTCTTCGCCCTCTTGCCCGCCCTTTTTCACGGCGAACAGATCGCCTTCGAACTTGGGCAACTGACCCGTGCCGCGCAGGGTTTCGCCGTTGACGATGTAGGGCGTGTAGCACTCGGTGTAGCCGTGCTCCTGCGTCTGCACGTCGAGCATGAACTGGGCGAGCGCGCGGTGCAGGCGGGCGATGGGGCCGCGCATGAAGGTGAAACGCGAACCCGCCAGCTTGACGCCGGTGTCGAAGTCCAGGCCCAACTTTTCGCCGATGTCCACATGGTCGCGGACTTCGAAGTCGAAGGCCTTGGGGGTTCCCCAGCGACGCACTTCCACGTTGCCCTCTTCGCCCGTGCCCACCGGCACGCTCTCGTGCGGCAGGTTGGGCACGGCCAGCAGCAGGTTCTGCAGCTCGGCTTGAATGACCTCCAGCCGCGCGGCGGAGCTTTCCAGCTCGGCCTTCATCGCGCCCACCTGCGCCATCACCGCGTCGGCCTCGGCGTGCTGGCCCTTGCCCTTGAGCATGCCGATCTGCTTGGACAGGCTGTTGCGCTGGCTCTGCAGCTCTTCGGTGCGCGTCTGCAGCGTCTTGCGTTCCGCCTCCAGTGCGCGGAAAGCGTCCACGTTCAGGAAGGCCTGGGGTTGTTTGCGGGTCTCGAGCCGGGCGATCACGGCGTCAAGGTCTTTTCTCAGTAGGACGATGTCAAGCATGTGGAAATTGTAGTTTTTGGGTTCAGTGCAGGTGTCCGATCAGCGAGGGGCCATCGCCCTCGATCCTCAGGCCCTTGGGCAGCGGGAACTTGACCGTCTCGGTCAGGCCGTCCATGGTGCGCACGGAGATCGCGCCCAGCGCCTTGATGCGGTCGATCACCTGGCGCACCAGGATCTCGGGCGCCGAGGCGCCGGCCGTCAGCCCCACGCGGGAGCGGCCCTCGAACCACTCGGCCTGCAGTTCCTCGGCGCTGTCCACCATGTGGGCTGGCGTGCCGAGCTTGAGCGCGACCTCGCGCAGGCGGTTGCTGTTGGAACTGGTCGGGCTGCCGACCACGATCACCACGTCCACCTGCGGGCTGAGCAGCTTGACCGCGTCCTGCCGGTTCTGCGTGGCATAACAAATGTCCTGCTGCTTGGGTTCGCGCACGCTGGGGAAGCGGGCTTTCACCGCGGCCAGGATGCCGGCGGCGTCGTCCACGCTCAGCGTGGTCTGCGTCACCACCGCGAGTTTCTGTGTCTGGGCCGGCGTCACGCGGGCCACGTCGTCCGCGTCTTCGACCAGGTGGATGCCACTGTCGAGCTGGCCCATGGTGCCCTCGACCTCGGGATGGCCCTTGTGGCCGATCATGATGAATTCGAAGCCTTCCTTGTGCAGCTTGGCCACCTCCACGTGCACCTTGGTCACCAGCGGGCAGGTGGCATCAAAAATGTTGAAACCACGCGCCTGCGCTTCCTCTTGCACCGCCTTGCTCACGCCGTGGGCGGAAAACACCAACGTGGCGCCGGGTGGCACGTCGGACAGCTCTTCGATGAAGATCGCGCCCTTGGCCTTGAGGTCGTTGACGACGTAGGTGTTGTGCACGATCTCATGGCGCACATAGATGGGCCGGCCGAACTTGGCCAGCGCGCGCTCGACAATCTCGATGGCGCGGTCCACGCCCGCGCAGAAGCCGCGCGGCTCGGCCAGAACAATTTCATTCATGTGGATGACTCCTCGGCATGAGGTACAGGTGCCCTGGGTGGCGCGAATCGGGCGCGGGGGGTCAATCCAGCACCCCGATCAGCTGCACTTCAAAGCGCACCGGCTGGCCCGCCAGCGGATGGTTGAAGTCGAACAGCACCGCGCCGTCTTCGCGCACCTCCACGGCCGAGCCGGCGTAGCTGCCCAGGCCGTCGGGTGTGGGGAACTGCACCACGTCACCGGCCACGTACTGCTCGTGCGGGTCACCCAGCTCGCTCAGCAGCTTGCGCGCGACCCACTGCACCATGTCCGGCTGGCGCTCGCCAAAGGCCTCGCCGGCTTCGAGCTCGATCACGGTGCGGCTACCCTCCTCCAGGCCGATCAGACGCTGCTCGATCGCGGGCGAGAGCTGCCCGGAGCCGAGGCTCAGCGTGGCGGGCTGGCCTTCGAAGGTGTCGATGATCACCTGGCCCTGCGGCCCGGACATGCGGTAGTGCAGGGTGAGGAAGGAGCCTTCTTGAACGTGAGCCATGGGTCTTGGGGGAGGTTGAAATATGGTGAATCGCGACGGCGCGCCACGCACGGGCGGGAGCGGGTTTGTGAGCGACAACTCCGCCTATTGTAAAAAGCAGGCTGATCCAGGGAGGAAAAACATGAATGGCCTTGCCAGTACCGGGCTGAAAAGCCTGCCCAACGACGCGCGCCCGCGCGAAAAACTGCTCGCGCGCGGGCCATCGGCGCTCAGCGACGCCGAGCTGCTGGCCCTGCTGCTGCGCACCGGCATCCCCGGCAAACACGTGGTGCAGCTCGCGCAGGAACTGCTCAACACCTTCGGCGGTGTCGGCGGCCTGCTGCACACCGGGGCCGACGCGCTCAAGGTCATCAAAGGCCTGGGGCCGGCCAAACGCGCCGAAGTCGTGGCCGTGCTCGAACTCGCGCGCCGTGCACTGGCGCAGGAGCTGCAGCAGAAAGCCCTGTTCGACAGTCCGAAGGCGGTGCGCGAATACCTGCAGCTGCAACTGGGCGCGAAGGTCCACGAGGTGTTTGCCGTGCTGTTCCTCGACAGCCAGAACCGGTTGATCGCGCTCGAAGAGCTGTTCCGCGGCACGCTGACGCAGACCAGCGTCTACCCGCGCGAAGTGGTGCTGCGCGCCCTGCACCACCACGCCGCGGCCGTGGTGCTGGCGCATAACCACCCCAGCGGCACCGCCCAGCCCTCACGCGCCGACGAAGCGCTCACGCAATCGCTCAAGGCCGCGCTGTCGCTGGTGGACGTGCGCGTGCTGGACCATTTCATCGTGACGCGCGAGCAGGCGGCGTCGATGGCCGAACTCGGTCTGATCTGAAGGTCTTGGCGCCTGCGCGAAAATCGCGCCACCATGAAACTGCGCTCGCTCGCCGAACTCAAGACGCTGCAGAAGCTGATCGCCCAGCGTGCGGCTGCCGAGGCGGCGGCGCGCGAGGCCGAGCGCCTGCGGCTGCAGCGGATGGACCGGGAGACGCGTTTGTTTGAACTGGCGGTGGGCCCGGTGCGGCCCCTGGTTTCCACACGGCGCGTGCACCACCCGCCGAGACCCGTGGAGCCGGCGCCCCGCCAGCGCCAACTGGACGAAGCCTCCGTGATGCGCGAGGCGCTGTCGGACGACTTCGACGTCGAAACCCTGCTGCACACCGACGACCAGCTGAGCTTTCGCCGCCCCGGCCTGGGGCCGGACGTGACGCGCAAACTGCGCGAGGGCCGCTGGAGCATCCAGCGCCAGATCGACCTGCACGGCCTGCGCGTCGACGAGGCCCGCGAAGCGCTGGGCCGCTTCATCCGCGAAGCGCAACAGCAGGGTCTGCGCTGCGTGCGCGTGGTGCACGGCAAAGGCCTGGGCTCGCCGGGCCGCACGCCCGTGCTCAAGGGCCGGGTGCAGCGCTGGCTGGTGCAGAAAAACGAGGTGCTGGCCTTCGTGCAGGCGCGGCCGGCCGAGGGTGGCGCCGGGGCGCTGGTGGTGCTGCTGCGGCCCGCCTGAACGGCGCCCTCAACCGACACCCCCCGATCAAACACTCCCGGGGCGGTTGCGCATCCAGTCGGCGGTCTTGAAGAAGCTGTCCTTCAATCGGGTGCGCAGGTCTTCGGGCACGCCCGTCTCGGCCATGGCCTGATCCATGCAGGCCAGCCACTGGTCGCGTTCGACGACGCCGATGGAAAACGGCATGTGGCGCTGGCGCAGGCGCGGGTGGCCGAAGCGGTCTTCGTAGTGCGAGGGGCCGCCCAGCCAGCCACACAGAAACCAGAACAGCTTCTGGCGCGCATCGTCCAGCGTGCTGCCATGGCTCGCGCGCAGTTCGCGGTAGCCGGGCTCGATGTCCATCAGGTCGTAGAAGCGGTCCACCAGTGCGCGCACACGGGTTTCGCCGCCGATCCATTCGAACGGGGTGGAGGGGGGTACAGCGGTCTCGGATGACGTCATGGGAAGCGAACGGAAGTGGTTTGATCAAGTGCCAGCGTGGGGCTGGTCAAACGGATGCAGCGCGGCGAAGGGTCTCCACCACCGGCGTCTTGAGCACGCTGCGCAGCCCCCACCAGCCGGCCAGCAGTGCCAGCACGGCGCCGGCCAGGCTGCCGGCCAGCGGCACCCAGAGCGAGGCGGTCCAGGTGAACTCGAACACGAACCGGGCCAGCGCCCAGCCCACCACCACCGCCACCACCGAAGCCAGGAAGCCCGCGAGCAGGCCCACGCCAAGCAGTTCGATGCGCTGCACCTGGCGCAGCAGGGCCGAACCGGCGCCCACCGCGCGCAGGATGGCGAACTCGCGCTCGCGCTCGCCGCGCGTGGCGGTGATGGCGGCGAGCAGCACCACCAGACCGGCCGCGAGCGTGAAGGCAAACAGGAACTCCACCGCACCGATCACCTGGCCCAGCACACGCTGCACCTGGGCAATGGTCTGGCTCATGTCGACGTTGGTGATGTTGGGAAACTGGCGCACCAGCGCGTTGTCGAACTGGAGATCGGCATCGGGTGCGCGGAAGGCGCTGATGAAGCTCACCGGCGCATCGGGCACCTGGGCCACCGGAAACACCACGAAGAAGTTGACCCGCATCGAACCCCAGTCCACCTTGCGCAGGCTGGTGATGCGGCCTTCGCTGACCTGCCCGGCGATGTCGAAGCCCAGCCGGTCACCCAGCTTGAGCCCCAGTTCCTCGGCCAGGCCTTCTTCCACACTCAGCGCGTCGGCTTCGTTCTCCTGCCAGCGGCCCGCCACCACCGGGTTGTGTTCGGGCAAGGTGACGGAGTGGGACAGGTTGAACTCGCGGTCCACCAGGCGCTGCGCGCGGTCGCTGGTGAAGTCGTCGGGGCTGATGGCCTGGCCGTTGATGCTGACCAGCCGGCCCCGGATCATGGGGTACCAGTCGAAGCGCTGCACACCGGCCTGGCGCAGCGCCTGTTGAAAGGCCTCGCCCTGGTCGGGCTGCACGTTGATGACAAAGCGGTTCGGCGCGTCGGGCGGTGTGGCGTTGCGCCAGCTGGCGATGAGGTCGGTGCGCAGCAGCACCAGCAGCACCAGCGCCAGCAGGCCCACCGCCAGCGCGCTGATCTGCACCACCGCGTAGGCCGGGCGCGCCGAGAGCTGGCGCGTGGCCATGACCAGGGCGCGTGGCGCGGTGGCCTCGTTGACACTGGCGCGCAGCAGGCGCACCGCCGCGTAGCTGGCCAGCGCGAACAGCAGCACAGCCCCGGCAAAGCCGCCCACGGCGATCGCGCCGAGCAGCAGGTCGCGACTGGCGGCCAGCAGCAAGGCGGCAAACCCCGCCACACCCAGACCCAGCACCGCCAGCGAAGCCGGCTTGAGCTGGCCCACGTCGCGCCGGATCACGCGCAGCGGCGGCACCTTGGCCAGTTGCAGCACCGGCGGCAGGCCAAAGGCCATCATGAGCGTGAGGCCCATGCCCAGGCCCAGCAGCACCGGGGCGGGGCCGGGCGCGGGCAAGGAGGCGTCCACCAGGCCCGCCAAGAGCACCACGAAGCCGTGGTGCACGACATAGCCCAAGAACACCCCCAGCGCGCTGGCGAACAGGCCGACCAGCGCGAACTCGAAGGTGTAGGCGCGTGCCATGCTGCCCTGCGACAACCCCAACACGCGCAACATCGCGCAGTCGTCCAGATGGCGCTGGGCAAACCCGCGCGCGGCGATGGCCACCGCCACCGCGCACAGCAGCGCGGCCAGCAAGGCCACCAGGTTGAGGAATTTTTCGGCCCGCTCCAGCGTGCGCTGCATCTCGGGCCGCCCGCCTTCGAGCGACTCCAGGCGCAGACCCCGCACCCCGGGTTTCTCGATCTGGGCCTGCGCCCAATCGACAAACCGTTTCACGGCCGGGTCGCTGCCGGCCACGGCCAGGCGGTAGGTGAGCCGGCTCGCCGGCTGCACCAGGCCGGTGGCCGGCAGGTCGGCTGTGTTGATCATGACGCGCGGTGCAAAGCTCATGAAGCCCGCGCCCCGATCGGGCTCCAACACGATCACGCGGGTGACGCGCAACTGGGCATCGCCCAGCAGCAGCGGCTGGCCCACGGAAAGATCCAGCGCCACCAGCAGCGCCGCGTCGACCCAGGCGGTGCCGGGCGCGGGGATGTCGCGGGTGGCGGCATCGGGACCCTGCGGAGCCTCGGCCACCCGCAGGCTACCGCGCAGCGGATAACCCTCGCCCACGGCCTTGAGCGCCACCAGCCGCGCCGCGCCGCCCTCTTCGTCGCGGGCCCGTCCCATGGTGGGGAAACCCAGGGTCTGCGTGGTCTGCAGCCCCAGCGCCTTCGCCTGTTGCTGAAACGCCGGCGGCGTGGCGTTGTCGCTGCTGAGCACCGCGTCGCCACCGATCAACGCCCGCGCATCACGCGCCAGGCCACCCTGCAGCCGGTCGGCAAAAAACCCCACCGCCGTGAGCGCGGCCACCGCCAGCGTCACGGCCAGCAACAAGAGCCGCAGCTCACCCGCACGCCAGTCGCGCCACAGCGAGCGCCAGCCGAGGGACCAGAAGGAAACGGAAAGGGAAGCAGGAGCGACGGCCATCCCGCGACCTTAACGCAAGCCGATCAACCGCGCAGCGTCGTGCGGTTTGGCATGGAACGCAACGAATGACCTATCGAAGAACTTCGCACTCCCGGCCCTCACCCCAGCCCTCTCCCAGAGGGAGAGGGAGTGGAGCCACGGCGCGCCGAGTGAGGCCACCGGAGCGCGATGCGCAAAACCCAGAACGCGGAGGAACTGGTTTCGCCAGGCCGCTCGGATTGCCCAGCATCCGGAGCGGAAGGAGCAAAAACCCAGAATGCCGCGGGTCCGGCTCCGCCGGCCCGCAGGCGTTGCCCCTTGAGGGGCGGAGCGGCTACACGCAGTGAGCCGCGATGGGGGTGGGCGTCACTTCGTCCCGAAAATGCGGTCGCCCGCGTCGCCCAGGCCCGGCACGATGTAACCGTGCTCGTTCAGGCCGCGGTCCACCGCCGGGGTGTAGATCGGCACGTCCGGGTGGTGGTCGTGGAAGGTCTTGATGCCCTGGGGGCAGGTCACGAGGCAGACAAAACGGATCGAACGCGGGTGGGTCTGCTTGAGCCGGTCCACCGCCGCCACCGCCGAGTTGCCGGTGGCCAGCATGGGGTCGAGCACGATCACGTCGCGCTCTTCCATGCCCTGCGGCATCTTGAAGTAGTACTCCACCGCCTGCAGCGTGGCCGGGTCGCGGTACAGGCCGATGTGGCCGACGCGGGCGCCGGGGATAACCTGCAGCATGCCGTCGAGGAAACCGTTGCCCGCGCGCAGGATGGAGGCCAGCACGACCTTCTTGCCGTCGATGACGCGCGAGGTCATTTTCTCCAGCGGGGTCTCGATCTCGATCTCCTGCATGGGCATCTCGCGCGTGATCTCGTACGCCAGCAAGGCCGACAGCTCGTGCACCAGCTCGCGAAAACTCTTGGTGCTGGTGTCCTTGCGGCGCATCAGCGTGAGCTTGTGCTGGACCAGGGGGTGGTCAATGACGTGGACTTCTCGGCTCATCTGCGGGCTTTCAGAAAACAGGGGGACATGGCGGGAGGCCGCCGGCCAAGGCGCGCGCGGACCCGTGAACCGGCCAAGTTTATGCCCGTTCGCTGGCGCAGGGCCCGGGCCTGGCAGGGCCCAAAAGGTCAGCGAGGGTCAGACCGTGTGGGTCGGGCTCACCACGGGTGCGGGCGGCGGCACGGCGTCGAGCAGCAGGCGCTGGGGGTTGGCGTAGCAGAGGAAACGCTTGTTGGTGGCGCGCCCGATGGCACACAGGCCCACGCGCTGCGCCACTTCCAGCCCCATCTGCGTGATGCCGCTGCGCGAAACCACCACCGCAACGCCCATCTGCGCCGATTTGATGACCATCTCGCTGGTGAGACGACCGGTGGTGTAGAACACCTTGTCGGCACTACGGGCCAGGGCCGGGTCTTCCAGTGCCATCCAGCCGGCGATGGTGTCCACCGCGTTGTGGCGCCCCACGTCTTCCACGAACAGCTGCAGTTCTTCACCGCGGAACAGCGCACAGGCATGCACCGAGCCGGCCGACTTGTAGGTGCTCTCCTTGAGGCGGATCGCATTCACGATGCCGTAGAGCTGCGACTGGCGCAGCACCGCGGCCTCGGGCAGGCGGATGCTGTCGATCTCGTCCATCAGGTGGCCGAACACGCTGCCCTGGCCGCAGCCCGTGGTGACGACGCGCCGGGCGGTGCGCTCTTCGATGCGGTCGATGCCGTGCCGGGTCTTGACCGCGGCGCTGCCCACGTCCCAGTCCACCGTGATGGATTCGACTTCGTCCACCGAACGGACCAGCCGCTGGTTCAACAGATAACCGAGCACCAGCCACTCCGGCTGGGCGCCCAGCGTCATGAGCGTGACCAGCTCGCGCTTGTCAACGTAGACCGTGAGATCGCGTTCGGCCGGGATCGACACCTGGCTGCTCTGCCCGTACTCGTTGAGCACGGTCACCTCCTGCGTCAATGGCGCCCGGGCGTGGGTGAGCTGCGGCAGGCGCGCGGGACGCGGCTTCGCATCGGTGGACGCGGCGCGCAGGACTTCAGTCGGAGACATGGTTTCGAGCAGGCTCGTTGGCATGGTGGGCGGGGTTCAAAGTATGACGCCACGGGCAAAGGCCCTGGCGCAGCCGGGGCCGCCCGGGCGCACAGCACCAACAAAAAAGGCCCGACGGGCCTCTTCTGTACCGGTGGCCCCAGCGGCGTGAGGCATCAGGATTTCTGGGGCGCGGCCGCCGCCGGGGCAGGCGCTGGCGCCGCACCCGCGGCCGGTACGAACGGCCCCGGATCGGTACAGGCCGGTGCCGCCTGGGCCGGTTTGACGGTCTTGCCCGCGGTGGACGCGGTCTTGAAATAGTTGGCCGCGGCGCGGTCCATGGACAGGCAGAGCTTGTAGGCGTCGACCTTGCCCGCGTGCGCGGTCTTGGCCTTGGCTTCCTCGGCCTTGGCCTTGGCCGCGTCGTCCAGCACCGGTGCGGGCAATTTGGCCATCACACTGGCCGAACCGGCGAGCAGCAGGGAGATCAGCAGGATTCGTTTCATGGCAAATGTCCTTGGAGGGGTTCAGGCCTTGGCCACCGCATCGGCCGAAGGCGCCGGCGGCGTTGGCTGGCTGCGCTGGGCCGGGATCTTCCCGGCCTTCACGTCGTCGTACCAGAGCTCGTGGTGCTCCTTGGCCCAGGCTTCGTCCACGTAGCCGGTGCGCATGGCGCCGTAAGCGCCTTTCATTCCGACCGTGCCCATGTAGATGTGGCCCATGATCAGCGCCATCATGATCAGCGCCCCCACGATGTGCAGCATGTGCGCGATCTGCATGTCTCCGCGCAGGTACAGCATGCCCGGCAACAGCTTGTCGAGGAACAGGCCGGAGCCCACCACCACGATGCCGGGGATGGTCACGCCCCACCAGAACAGACCCTTCTCGCCGGCGTTGAAGCGGTGCGACGGCACTTCCTTGTCGCCCAACATGCCGCCGGCCTTGCTCAGCCAGACGAAGTCGGCCGCGTTGGCGATGTTGTCCTTGATGAAGGTCACGACCACGATCAGCAACGACACGGCAAACAGCGGGCCCATGAAGTTGTGCGCGTTCTTCAGCGCGAACGTGAGCCAGCCAAACAGCGTGCTGCCAATCACCGGCAGGATGAAGAACTTGCCGAAGGCCATCACGATGCCGGAGATGGCCAGCACCACGAAGGCGATCGCGTTCGACCAGTGGGCGGCGCGCTCGAAGGGCGTGAAGCGCTCGATCTTGCGCCCGGTGTCCTTCAGGTGGCCGCCCAGCGGCCCCTTGGTCAGGTAGAAGATGGCCAGGGCCAGCAACACGATGAACAGCAGCGAGCCGCCGTAGGGGATCAGCCAGTCGTTGCGCACCTGGCGCCAGGCTTCACCGGCGGTGGTCAGGCGCGAACCCGGGTACTGCACGAAGGGCTGGATCAGGTTGCCGGCCTCGGGTGCCTGGCTCAGCGGCAGGCTGCTGTAGCCGGTGACGCCCTTGCCCACATCGCGCCACATCGGTGCGTTGTTGCCCGGCTGCACCTGGCGGCGCTGCGCGTTGGTCTGGTTCGCGTAATCCGGGTCCTTGCTCGCATCGGGCGCGATCTCGAAGATGTTGGCGCTCTTGATGCCGCCCACGGCCGCGGGCGCGGACTGCGCAGCGGGTGGTGCCGGATCGTCGGGGACGGGTGGGGTCTGGGCGGTCTGGGCCGCGGCCCAGCTGGTGCCGAGCGCCAGCAGCGCGGCGACGCCCCAGCCACGCCAGGCCGCGGGGTTCAGGATCGGGTGCCGGTTCATGGCTGTCCCTTCAAGGCTTGGCGCCCATGCGGGTGTAATCGTTCTGGCCGTACTGGGCACGGGCCTTGAGCTGCTGCTCCCAGCTGTCCTTGTCGCCGGCCTTCCAGCCGGCCTGGGCGTACTGGCTGTCGCCCACGCCCTGGTAGGGCGCGTCGTCCTGCTTGACGCCGGCACCGGTCATGTCCTGCGGCTTTTCGCCGCAGGCCCCCAGAGCCAGGACAGCCGACAGGGCCAGCAGACGGATCATCGTGGTGGTGTTCATCATGACTTGGTCTCCTGAGCCGTACCGTAGGCGGTGCCCCAGCCCCAGACTTCGGCGCCCTTGCCACGGCGCAGCACCCGGGTGCGGAAGATGTCGGCCACCACGTCGCCGTCGCCGGCGATCAGGGCCTTGGTCGAACACATTTCGGCGCAGGCCGGCAGCTTGCCTTCGGCCAGGCGGTTGCGGCCGTACTTCTCGAACTCGTCCTGGCTGCCGTGCTCTTCCGGGCCACCGGCGCAGAAGGTGCACTTGTCCATCTTGCCGCGCACGCCGAACGTGCCCTGCGAGGGGAACTGCGGTGCGCCGAACGGACAGGCGTAGGAGCAGTAGCCGCAGCCGATGCAGACGTCCTTGTCGTGCAGCACCACGCCCTCGTCGGTGCGGTAGAAGCAGTTGACCGGGCAGACCGCCATGCAGGGCGCGTCGCTGCAGTGCATGCAAGCCACCGAGATCGACTTTTCGCCCGGCACGCCGTCGTTGAGGGTGACCACGCGGCGGCGGTTCACACCCCAGGGCACCTCGTGTTCGTTCTTGCAGGCCGTGACGCAGCCGTTGCACTCGATGCAACGCTCGGCGTCACAGATGAATTTCATTCGTGCCATCGTGCGTTCTCCTTATGCTTTTTCAACGTTACAGACCGTCGTCTTGGTCTCTTGCATCATCGTGACGATGTCGTAGCCATAGGTGGTGGCGGTGTTGACCGCCTCACCACGCACCACGGGGAATGCGCCATCCGGGTAGTAGGGCTTCATGTCCTCGCCCTGCCAGCGCCCGGAGAAGTGGAACGGCAGGAACACCGTGTCCGGCCCCACCCGTTCGGTCACCAGGGCCTGCACGTTGATGCGCGCGCCGGTGGGGGTGCTCACCCACACGCGCTCGCCGTTGCGGATGCCGCGCTCGCTCGCCGCCGCCGGGTTGAGTTCCACGAACATCTCTTGCTGCAGCTCGGCCAGCCAGGGATTGGAGCGGGTTTCCTCGCCACCGCCCTCGTACTCGACCAGACGCCCGCTGGTCATGATCAGCGGGAATTTCTCGTAGACCTTGTCGTCCACGTTCTTCTGCTGCAGCGACTTGTAGAGCACCGGCAGGCGCCAGCGGTTCTTCTGGTCGTCGTGGCTGGGGTACTTGGCCACCAGATCGGGGCGCGTGCCGTAGATGGGTTCGCGGTGCTGGGGAATCCCGTCGGGGAAGTTCCACACCACGGCGCGGGCCTTGGCGTTGCCGAACGGGTGGCAGCCGTGCGCCATGGTCACGCGCTGGATGCCGCCGGACAGGTCGGTCTTCCAGTTCTTGCCCTCGGCGGCGGTCTTCTCGGACTCGGTGAGGTCGTCCCACCAGCCCAGCTTCTTGAGCAGCACGTGGTCGAACTCGGGGTAGCCGGTGGTGATCTCGGCGCCCAGCGAGTGGGAACCGTCTTCGGCCAGCAGGCTCACGCCCTCACGTTCCACGCCGAAGTTGGCGCGGAAGTTGCCGCCGCCTTCCATCACGTGTTTGGAGGTGTCGTACAGGTTGGGCGAGCCCGGGTGCTTGATGGCGGCGCTGCCATAACACGGCCAGGGCAGACCGAAATAGTCCCCGCTCATGTCGTAGCCGGTTTCCTTGTCCACCACCTTGCCCTTGCACTTGAGCGACTTCACATCGAAGGCGCCCATGTTGCGCATGTGGGCCTTCAGGCGCTCCGGGCTCTGGCCGGTGTAGCCGATGGTCCAGACCGAAGCGTTGATCTCACGCAGGATGTCTTCGGGCACGGGCTCGTCCAGACCCTTGATCTTCTGCATCTTGTAGTTCTTGGACAGCTCGGCGCCAAAGCCCAGCTTTTCGGCGAACTGGTGCATGATCATGTGATCGCTGCGGCTCTCCCACAGCGGGTCGATGACCTTCTCGCGCCACTGCAGCGAGCGGTTCGACGCGGTGCACGAGCCGCTGGTTTCGAACTGCGTGGCCGCCGGCAGCAGGTACACCGCGCGGTTCGGGTTGAGGTCTTCGGGCTTGCCGGGCATGGCCGCCATCGACGCCGTGGCCGAGGGGTACGGGTCCACCACCACCAGCAAGTCGAGCTTGTCCATCGCGCGCTTCATCTCCAGGCCCCGCGTCTGCGAGTTGGGCGCATGGCCCCAGAAGAAGATGCCGCGCAGGTTCGGGCCCTGGTCGATCAGCTCGTTGTTTTCCATCACGCCGTCGATCCAGCGCGAGACCGTGATGCCGGGCTTTTCCATCATGCCCTCGGCGTACTTGGCCTTGATCCAGTCGTACTCCACGCCCCAGACCTTGGCGAAGTGTTTCCACGAGCCGGCGGCCAGGCCGTAGTAGCCCGGCAGCGAATCGGGGTTGGGGCCGACGTCGGTCGCGCCCTGCACGTTGTCGTGGCCGCGGAAGATGTTGGTGCCACCGCCGCTCTTGCCCACGTTGCCCAGCGCCAGCTGCAGGATGCACGAGGCGCGCACCATGGCGTTGCCGATGGTGTGCTGGGTCTGGCCCATGCACCAGACGATGGTGGCGGGCTTGGCCTCGGCCAGCATCTTCGCCACCTTGGCCATCTGCGCTTCCGGCACGCCGCAGGCCTCTTCGACCTTGTCCGGTGTCCACTTGGCCAGCACGTCTTCACGCACCTTGTCCATGCCGTAGACGCGGTCGTTGATGTACTTTTTATCTTCCCAGCCGTTCTTGAAGATGTGGTGCAGCAGGCCGAACAGGAAGGGAATGTCGGTGCCGGAGCGGATGCGCACGTACTCGTCGGCCTTGGCCGCGGTGCGGGTGAAGCGCGGGTCCACCACGATCATCTTGCAGCCGTTTTCCTTGGCGTGCAGCATGTGCAGCATGGACACCGGGTGGGCTTCCGCCGCGTTGGAACCGATGTACAACGCGCACTTGCTGTTCTGCATGTCGTTGTACGAGTTGGTCATCGCACCGTAACCCCAGGTGTTCGCGACGCCGGCCACCGTGGTAGAGTGGCAGATGCGCGCCTGGTGGTCGCAGTTGTTGGTGCCCCAGAAGCTCACGAACTTGCGCAGCAGGTACGACTGCTCGTTGTTGTGCTTGGAGGAGCCGACGAAGTACACCGAGTCGGGGCCGCTGGCCTCGCGCAGTTCTTTCATCTTGGCGGTGATCTCGTCCAGCGCGGTGTCCCAGCTGATGCGCTGGTACTTGCCGTTGACCAGCTTCATCGGGTAGCGCAGGCGGTACTCGCCGTGGCCGTGTTCGCGCAGGGCAGCCCCCTTGGCGCAATGGGCGCCGAGGTTGATGGGGGAGTCGAACACCGGCTCCTGGCGCACCCAGACGCCGTTTTCCACGATGGCGTCGGTCGCGCAACCCACCGAGCAGTGGGTGCAGACGGTGCGCTTGACTTCGATCTTGCCCGAGCCGTCGGTGGAACCGCCTTCGGCGGCCTTGGCCTTCTTCACCAGCGTGAGCTGCGTGGCGGCCAGGCCCACACCGACCCCAAGGCCGGAGCGGCGCAGGAAACCGCGGCGGTCCATGGTGGGCAGCGCGGCCGACAGGCCCCGCTGCAGGCTGTGGACGAAGGCGCTGTGCGCACGGCCGCCCTGGGCGCCGGTGGTGGATGTTTTTTTGGTCAGCAACATGGGGTTCTCCTGCTGGCTCAGATCTGGGTGGTCTTGTAGTACTGCTTGACGTGGTCCGACAAGCTGTAGCCGCCGCCCCGTTCGGGCGCCGGGAGCGGCTCGGCGGGGGTCACAGCGGTGGGCTGGGCACGCGGGATCAGGGTGGCCGCGGCGGCCAGGGCCCCGACGGTGGAGGCACCCGCAAACAAGGTGCGGCGGTTCAGGCCTGGGCGGCCCTCGCGAGGGTCGGAAAGGGGCTTGCTCATGCATGTCTCCTGGTTGAACAAAAGCCCCTCAAGCGCCACATGGCGCCACTTGCGGACTTTTTGCATACGTGGAATTTACCCCCCGTTACAGGGGTGCGCAAGGAAGACTTTCCACTGGCGACATGGATTTGCAACGAACCGGGGCTCTCGCCCTCTTGCCGCGTTGCAGCACGAGGTGCCGCTTCCGTTTTGATAGCCAAAATCGTGCCATAAGGCATCACTTATTTTCCAACACAGGGTCAGCGGGCCGCATGCTTCTGCGTGCCCGGGCTTCGGCACCACAACCGCACGGGATAACCCTGATGCCCCCGAACGCCACCGCATCGCTGCCTGCGTCAGGCTGTCATGCACAGGCGCGACAACTTGTCGCAACCTGGGTTGAGCGAAGCTTCTGCGGTCACCCCGCGGGAGCGTCGGAATCGCGTGAATACCCAACTGATCTTGTAGGCTTCATCCGTAGAATGCCGCCGGGTGGAACCCAATTTCTTTCCGTCAACGCCCGAGAAAAGCCTCGAAGGCTGGCCCGACTGGTCGATCCTGATCGTCGACGACGAACAGGGCATGCTCAACTTCCTGGTCAAGACGCTGGCGCCACGCTGTCACTTCGTGATGAGTGCCGGCAGCGCCGAGGAAGGCGCCGAGTGGCTGCGCGGCCACCACGTGGACCTGATCATTCTCGACATCTCCCTGCCCGGCAAAAGCGGTGTGGCCTGGCTCAAGGAACTGCGCGAATCGGGCTTCAACGGCGAGGTGATCCTGATCACCGCCTTCGCCGATCTGGACACCGCCATCGAGGCGCTGCGCGCCGGTGCGTCCGACTTCATCCTCAAGCCGTTTCGCGTGCCACAGATTCTCAACGCGGTGAAACACTGCGTCGAGCGCTCGCGCCTGCGCCGCGAGAACTTCGTGCTGCGCCGCGCCGTCGCCAACGCGCCGGGGCCGGGCCACGCGCTGGTCGGCCAGTCGCCCGCCATGCAGGGGTTGCGCGCATCCATCGACCGGGTCGCGCCGTTCAACAGCACCGTGCTGCTGCAGGGCGAGTCGGGCACCGGCAAGGAGCTGGTGGCGCGCGAGCTGCACGCCAGCAGCCCGCGCGCCAGCGGCCCCTTCGTGCCGCTGAACTGCGCCGCCGTCTCGCCCGAGTTGATCGAGAGCGAGCTGTTCGGCCACGCGCGCGGCGCCTTCAGCGGCGCCACCCGCGCGCGCGAAGGGCTGTTCCACTACGCGCAGGGCGGCACCCTGTTTCTGGACGAGATCGCCGACCTGCCGCTGCCCATCCAGGCCACGCTGCTGCGCGCCATCGAAGACCTGAAGATCCGCCCGGTGGGCAGCGAGCAGTTGATGCCGGTGAACCTGCGCATCATGGCCGCCACCAACCGCCGCCTGGCCGACGAAGTGGCCGCCGGCCGCTTCCGCAAAGACCTGTATTTCCGCCTGCAGGTGGTGGACCTCACCCTGCCCCCGCTGCGCGAACACAAGGAAGACATCGCCGCGCTGATCGCCCACTTCATGGACCAGCTCGCGCCCTCGCTGGGCGTGGCGCCGCTGCGCATCAGCGATGCGGAAATGGACTTCCTGCGGCAGTACGACTGGCCCGGCAACGTGCGCGAGCTGCGCAACCTGATCGAGCGCTCCCTGATCCTGGGCACGCTCAACGTGTCGGCGCTCTACCCGGGCGAGGCCCCGCGGCAGAGCGCGTCCACCGGCCCCAGGCCCACCGACCTGCACACGCTGGAGAAACAGCACATCCTCTCGGTGCTCGACTCGGTGCAGGGCGACAAGACGCGCGCGGCCCGGCTGCTGGGTGTGTCGCGCCGCACGCTGGAACGCCGCGTGGCCGAATGGAACCACTTGTGAAGGCACCCCCGCCGCGCTTCGCGCGACCCCCTCAAGGGGGCAACGCGGTGCGGCCCGGCAAAGCCGGTTCCGCCGCGTTCCCGGTTAGGGCACTTCGCGCCGGAGATGGCCCAGCCCCACCGCGCTGTGCGCGCCCAGCAGCATGACGCTCTGGCGCACGCCCCGCTGGCTCGCCACCTCGGTGCGCAACAAGCTGCTGGCCATGGCGTTGCTGCCGCTGCTGGTGGCGTTCCCGCTGCTGGTGCTGGCGCTCGCCCTGTGGGGCAATGTGGCCTACGACCGCCTGCTCATCACCAAGGTGCGCAGCGATCTGGCGGTGGCGCGCGGTTATTTCGACCAGGTGCTGATCGAGGTGGGCTCGGGCACGCAGGGCGTGGCCAGCTCGCAGGCCCTCTTCGCCGCCCTGCAGGCGCCAGCGCCCGACGGGCCGAGCGCCCTCCCCGCCCAACTGAACCAGGCCCGCGAACGCCTGGGCCTGGACTTTCTGGTGCTCTACCAGCCGCAGGGTCAGCCGCTGGCGCGCGCCCTGCCCGCCGGCCTGAGCGCGAGCGACGCCGCCGCGCCCCTGGCGGCCATGCCCGCCGCCCTGCGCGACTCGCTGCAGGACAACCGGCAACGGGCCCAGGCCAGGCTGCTGCTGCTCGACCCGCAGGCGATGGCCGCGCTGGCGCCCCACCTGCTGGCGCGCGTGCGGCTGCCGGTGGTGCCCACGCGCAACGCCGCGCCGAGCACGCGCACGGTCGAAGACCGCGCCATGGTGGTGCTGTCCACCCTGCCGGTGCGCGACGGCGCGGGCCGCACCATCGCGCTGCTGACCGGTGGCCTGCTGCTCAACCAGAACCTCGGCTTCATCGACCACATCAACCGCATCGTCTACCCCGACGGCTCACTGCCCTTCGGCAGCCAGGGCACGGCCACGCTGTTTCTCGACGACGTGCGCATCACCACCAACGTGCGCCTGTTCCAGGACCAGCGCGCCATCGGCACACGGGTCTCGCAGACCGTGCGCGAGGCCGTGCTGGGCCAGGGCATGACCTGGCTGGACCGCGCCTTCGTGGTCAACGACTGGTACGTCTCGGCCTACGAGCCGCTGCAGGACGTGCGCGGCCAGCGCATCGGCATGCTCTACGTGGGCTACCTCGAGGCCCCGTTCCGGCTGGTGCGCTACGCCATGCTCGGCGCCATCGGCCTGATCTTCCTGCTGGTGATGGCGCTCTCGGCGCTGTTCTCCGTGCGCTGGGCACGCAGCATTTTTCGGCCCGTCCAGCGCATGAACCGCACCATGCAGCGGGTGGAAGCGGGCCAGGCCGGCGCGCGCGTGGGCCCGCTGCGCGCGCGCGACGAGCTCGGCGCACTCGCCGGCCACCTGGATCAGCTGCTCGACGTGATCGACGACAAGACGCGCGCGCTGCAGCGCTGGGGCGAAGAGCTCGACGGCAAGGTGGCCGAGCGCACGCGCGAGCTCGAAGCGAGCAACGCCTCGCTGCAGCTGGCGCAGCAACAACTCGTCAAGAGCGAAAAGCTGGCGGCCATCGGCCAGCTCACGGCCAGCATCGCGCACGAGATCAACAACCCCATCGCCGTGATGCAGGGCAACCTGGACCTGATGCGCGAGACCCTGGGCGAGGCCAGCCTGCCGGTGCGCGGCGAGCTCAAACTGCTCGACGAACAGGTCGAGCGCATGCGCATCATCGTCACGCAGCTGCTGCAGTATGCGCGCCCCACCGAATACGCGGGCTACGTGGAAAACCTGGACCTCAACCGCACGGTGGACGACTGCCTGGTGCTGGTGGCGCACCTGCTGGCGCAGACCCGCATCGAGGTGGTGCGCGAACCGCAGGCCACGCAGCGCGTGGGCTTCAACCGCCAGGAGCTGCAGCAGGTCATCATCAACCTGCTGATCAACGCCATCCAGGCCATGCCCGAGGGGGGTGTGCTGCGCCTGCGCACACAAGACTGGACCGACGAACACGGCGCCGGCGGCGCCGTGCTGCGCGTGGAGGACTCGGGCACTGGCCTGGCGCCCGGCGTGGCCGAACGCCTGTTCCGCCCCTTCTTCACCACCCGGAACGACGGCAACGGCCTGGGCCTGTGGATCAGCCAGGGGCTGGTGGAGCGCTACGGCGGCAGCATCACCGCCGCCAACCGCGAAGACGGCCAGCGCGGCGCCGTGTTCAGCGTGCGCCTGCTGACCGAGCCGCAGGCGCCGGAGGCGGTGAACACGCGGGATGGGCGGCCTGGGGGGTGAGGAGCTTGATGTAGATAGTGGGTTTTCGATTCAAAGCCAGCATACGGCCTGTCTAAAAGCAGCGCTCAAATCGAGCACTGCTGCAAAACTTGCCTCATTCAAAACATAGGACCTCGTGATGGAACACGCAAACTTCGGCAAGGCCATCCCAGTGCTCGCCTCCCTCAATTTGAAGCGCACTTTGGACTTCTACAAAACTGTGCTCGGGTTTCAGACGCGGCAATTCGAAGAATTTGCCTATGGCATGGCGGTGCGCGGCGATACAGAACTGCACTTCTGGGCCTGTGACGACAAGCGCATCGCTGAGAACACCTCGTGCTACATCCGGGTAGAGGACATCGCGGCCGTGCATCGAGAACTCAGCCCAAGACTGCCGTCACTGCGGGATGTGGTTCGCACGGCTTGGGGCATGGACGAGATCCATGTCATCGACCCGGACGGCAACCTGATCAAGTTCGGACAAGAGTCGTCCGCACAGTAATGCCCAATACGGTCGAATGGCCGAGAGTGCCGGTGGCAACGAGGTGCTTGCGACCCTGAGCAGGCATCTGGTCGACGATCGAAAATCGGTCATCCCATGCCCGATAAATCGGTTTCAGAGCATCTGAAACTGCAGAGGTGTTTTCCATCCGTAGACCGCGAATCGGGTCGCGCACCCGATTGATCAACCAGATGACGGAGAAGAACCCCTTCACCCCATCAAATCAAACCCCTGCGTCTCCACACTGACGAACGCCGCCGCAAATCCCGCCAGCGCGCCGTAAAAGCGCGCCCTGGGGTGGGCGACGATGGCGTCGCACAGGGCCGGGGCCCAGTTCTGCACGTGGGTGCTGAAGAACTTCTGCTGCTGGGTGAGGTTGGCCACTTCCACGTCGTCGCCGGCGATCAGGTAGCGCATGACTTCGCAGACGCAGGCGAAGTGGTCTTCGGTTTCGTTCATGGTCTCGTCGCGCGTCAGGCCCAGGGCGGCCAGATCGCCGCGCAGCGCGGCCAGGGGCTTTTCGTTGAGGAAGCCGCTGAGGTAGTACGAGCCGAACAGGTAGACCTCGGGCTTGCCCACGCCGCCGAACAGCGCGTCGTACTCGTCAGCCACCTGCTGGTCGCTCAGTTCGCGCGCGCTGCCCACGAACTGGCGCCAGGGTTCTTCCAGAAAGCCGCCGGGCGCGGGTGCTTCGGTCACGGCCACACGCAGCTGGGCCAGCAGCTCGGGCGTGGGTGGCGCGTAGAACAGTGCGGCCAGCAGGCCGTACACCTCGGCGCGGGCGGTTTCTTCGTCGAGGGCGGAGGAGACGGGGATCGGTTCGTTCATGGTCACAGGTCGGTGATACGGGTCTCGCCCGGGTTCGAATAGATGTCCACCACGCGGCAGTCACCGCACATTTTCAGGCGCTCCAGCGCCTCGCCCTGGAACATGGCGTGGCCCGAGAGCTTGGTGAGCATGACTTCGATGCCCTTCAAGGTGCCGAAAGGTTTGCCGCAGCGGATGCACTGGTAGGGCTGCGCCTCGTTGAGCACGCGCAGTTGCTTGCGCTGCTCGGTGAGCAGCAGGCGCGGCTGCAAGGAGATGGCGTTTTCCGGGCAGGTCTTTTCGCACAGACCGCACTGCACGCAGTTCTTTTCAATGAAGCGCAGCTGCGGGCGCTCGGCGTTGTCCTGCAGCGCGCTGGCCGGGCAGGCGCTCACGCAGCTCAGGCACAGCGTGCAGCGGTCCTTGTTGACGGTGATGCTGCCCAGCAGCGAGGCCGCGGGCAGTTCGATGACGTCGGCGGCGCGGGCGTGCGTGCTGCTGTCCTGCACCAGGTGGTCGAGCGCCAGCTCCACCGTGGCGCGCTTCTCGGCCTGCACCGCGAAGCTGGCCCGGCGCGTCACGCCCTGGGCCGGGGCCGCTCCGAGTTCGGCGTCCAGCGCCATCAGGTCGCGCGCGTCGCGGGCCTCGATCAGCTTGAAGTGTTGCCCCGTGTAGCCCAGGCCGCTGACGATGGCCTGCGCGACCGCCATCTGCTCGCGCACGGCGTCGCGGTACTGCGGCGCTTCTTCGCCGGTCATCAGCACCCAGACCTGTGAGGCGCCGTAGGCAAACGCGGTGAGCCAGACGTCCAGCCCGATGGACGCGGTGTGCCACAGCGGCAGCGGGATCACGCGCGCGGGCACGCCGCGCACGGTCTTGTCCAGCGCGGCGGCGCGGCCCAGGTCGCCGATCAGCGCCGCGCCGGCTTCCTGGCTGTGCAGCAGCAGGGCGGCGTCCTTTCCGCCGGCTTTGGCGTAGGTGGCCAGCAGGGTGCGCAGTTTCACGCCCTGCTCGCTGGCGCGCGGGTAGGCGTAGCTCAGCGCGCCGGTGGGGCAGACGGTGGTGCAGGTGCCGCAGCCCACACAGAGGTTGGGGTTGACGACGATCTGGTTTCTTTTCAGGTCGCTGCTGATGGCCGAGGCCGAGCAGATGTCGACGCAGGCGTTGCAGCCCACCTGCTCGTTGCGGCCGTGCGCGCAGAGTTTCTGCTTGTAGGTGAAGAACTTCGGTTTCTCGAACTCGCCCACCAGGTCGCGCAGGCGGATCAGCGCCTGCAGGGCCGCGGCATCGTTCAGACCACCGGGCAGGTGCGTGTAGCCCTGCGGCAGGGCGTGCTGCGTGAAGGCCGGCGCTTTGCGCAGGTCCAGCACCAGGTCGAAGTTTTCGCTGCGGCTCTGCGGTTCGCGCTGGAAGTTGATGGCGCCCGCGGCCTCACAGGCCTTCACGCAGGCGCGGTGCGAGCGGCAGCGGTCCATGTCGATCTGGTAGTCCAGGCCGATCGCGTCTTCCGGGCAGGCCGCGATGCAGGCGTTGCAGCGCGTGCACAGGTCCAGGTCGATCGGGTTGCTGGTGCGCCACTGCACTTCAAAGGCGCCGAGCCAGCCGCGCACCTGCGGCAGCTCGCCCGCGATCACCGGGTAGCGGCGTGCCTGCATGCCGGCGCCGCCGGTGGCCATGATGGTCACGTCCAGCGCGTCGGCCACCAGGTCCGCGGCGCGTTCGGCGTCTTCCAGCGCGCCGATCACCAGCAGCCGCCCTTCGCTGCGGTAGGTCACGGTGGGAACGGGCTCGGCGTCGGGCAGGCGCGCCGCGGTGAGCAGCGCCGCCATCTTCGGCGTGGACTGCGCGGCCTCGCGGCCCCAGCCGCCGGTTTCGCGGATGTTCACGAACCGGATCGGCCGCACGTCGAGCGACACGGCGCCTTCGGTCTGCTCCGAGAGTTCGGTGAACAGCCGGCTTTCCTGCGTGCAGGCCACCACCAGATCGTCGCCACTGCGGCAGGCCTTCTGGAAGGCGGGCGCGTCGCGGCGGCAAAGCGTGGTGTGCAGTGTCAGGTCTTCATCCAGCGCCTCGCCCAGGGCCTTGGGGTTCAGCGGCATGGTCTGGTTGCAGTTGCAGATCAGCGTGGTCATCGTGGGGTTCTGGTTGGTCCGGCCGAGCGACCTGTTCGGGCGCATCGGCCTGGGGAGCCTGGGCCTCTTCGGGCGCTGCGGCGTGTTCTTCGGCGGCGGCAACGGGAGCAGACGCCGCCGGGGTTTTCACTTCGTTGGGGTCGTCGACCAGTTTCAGGAACTGCGCGCCGACCATCTTGGCCATTTCGGCGGCGGACAGCGGGCTGGGTTTCGAATAGTCGTCGATGTAGATGTCGAGCCCGTCCATCACGTTGTAACGCGGATCGGTGAAGAGCTTTTTGACCGCGGCGTTGCGCACCTCGGCCGGTACGCCGCGCGCCACGAAAGGCTTGAAGTCACCGTCCAGCGACAGGCGGGCCACGTCTTCCAGCGTGGGTGTGGGCGGGGGTTCGGCGGGCGCATCTTCGGGTGCCGGCGCGGCCGGAACCACCGGAGCCGCAACGGGCGTCGCAGCCACCACCGCCACCGGGGCCACGGGCTGCGCCGGTGGCTCGGGCGGCAAAGGAATGCCGCTGCGCACCTGCACCTTGCGGCGCGACCAGCGCGAGAAGAAGTTGCTGTCGTCTTCGGCGGCCATGCTCACTGCCCGGAGTGCCCGCCGCCACGGAGCTTCTCGGTGCTGATGCGCACCGGCTGGCCGAAGCGGTCCGTCAGGGGCTGGAAGCTCTGCGGCCGCTGGCGGCGCTTGGGCTCGGGCTGGTAGGTCGCGTCCACGAAGCCGCGCAGCCAGTCGATCACGTCGTCCGAGGCCGCCACCTGCTCCACCCGCTCCTGTGCGTCGAGCCAGCGCCCGGCGTCGTGGTAGCTCAGCGTGACGGTCTGCGGCACGGCCATGGGTTCGCCGTCCAGCAGGCGTTCGTCGTCGGGGCGCCAGACCACCCAGAAACAGGGACTGGGGCTGTTCAGGTTCAGGAAATAGCCTTCGGCATCGTCGCGGAACAGCTCCACACGAAAGCGCGGGAACAGCCAGTGCGTGCCGGGGTGCTCCGCCGCGCCTTCGACCGGCTCCACCGCCTGTGGCTCGTGCGACGCGGCAAGCGCACTCGCGGCGGTTTCTTCGGGGCTGCTGTGCAGCAGCACGTCGGCCAGCACCCAGCGCCAGGCTTGCCAGCGGCTCATGGGACCACTGACCGGTTCGCGGCGCATGACCACGTCCACCTCGATGGCGGGACGCTGCGCAGCGGCGGACAAGGCATGTTCAATCGTCATACGTAGCCCGGAATGTAAGCCATCCCCCGCCGCTCCAGAGGGCCAACGGGGTTCACCCCACCCCCGGGCGTGTTTTGCAAGGGAAAACCCGAGGCCCGGGCCACGGCCCGGTGCCGCGCCACCCAGTCTCTCAGTAGGTTTCCAGATGCAGCCGCCCCTCGCGCTTGAGCGCCGCGCCGATCTGCTCCCAGCTCAACCCGGCCTGCGTGGCCACGTC
>Ga0155522_1313_pt1 | contig 40680 bp, 36 predicted proteins | sample RifCSPhighO2_12_FD_107179 | JGI IMG/M metagenome (GOLD analysis project Ga0155522, IMG submission 107179) | Burkholderiales bacterium RIFCSPHIGHO2_12_FULL_67_38
AAGCCGTCTGACCCATCATGGTGTGCACCTCCATCGATGACGAAGCGCATGCAAACCATGGGCCAAAAACGGGCTTCGGCGGAGTTTTTCAACACAATTGGCCAGGAGCGGATGTACAGTCAAGCCACCTGCATCCGCTGGCGGTTTTAACTTTATCTTGTCACTATGGGCCTGCTTCTAGTTGTACTGGTCTTCGTGTTCCCCTTGGCATTGCCGGTTTTCACCTTCGCCACGCTGCTGTTTGTGGCGTTGGCTGCCGAGCGGGGAGCTAAGACGTTTTTGTCGCGAGGGCTGAAGGCGATTGCACTTCTTGTGCTGCTTGCCGGGCCGGGCACCGTGTCGAACAGCGCAGGCAGCTTTTTACTACCATGGTGGATGCACGTCGCAGTTGGCCACTCAGGCGTGCGCTACTACGTCTTTCAGTACGCGGGACTTTGTGTTGTGCTTCTGTTTGTACTGCTCGTAGCAGTCGCTATTTGGAGAGGTCCAGCACCACAGACTTCATTGAAGGGACATGCGCCGTTTAGTCGGCGTCGCCTTCCCCCCCGTTGAGCGGCAGATTCCGTGCTGCCGCATTCACATAGTCACATAGCCGTCTGCAAGGGGTCGGCATGAGTCGGTCGTGCCTGACTCGTACCGCCCGAAAGCTACCGCTCATGCATTCAGGCAACATCTGCTCACTGAGCGTTTCCCGTCAGGTTCAAACGCCCAGGTCTGGCGCGTCCTCAATACCCAGCAGCACGTCTGTGACGTCGTCCGCGAACAGGTAGCGCCTTTCGCCTATCAACACGATGTCCGTGCCACTCGGGTCGGGTCTTGCAGGGGGCAGGCCGTGGGCGCACAGGGCCCGGGCGCACCCGACCCAATCACCGCCATCCACTGGCTCATTGAGCGAAGCCCAGGACAAGCTGCCGCACGCGTTGTCGCCGAACCCGTGTTGCGTGCGCCAATCCGCGTTGTGTTCCAGCAAAAACCGGGTGAGGTCGGCGTCGCCTCGGAAGACCGCATGGTTGAGGGCGGTGGCGTCGATGTCGCCACCCCGAATTTCCAATGGCCAGCCGCAAGTCACCATGGTCTTGACCGCTGCGCTGCAACCCTGCTCTGCGAGTTCGGGCAGCAGCCGCAGCCGGGCATCGTCCAGCGCCCCGATCACGCCCGGGTGGTTTCTCTGGATCGCACGGGCCGATTCAACATCACCACACGCGCACGCCACCACAAAAGCCTCTTCCGCTGCCAATGGCTCAGGTTCCGTGCTTGCAGGCGCCAACAATTCCGCAACCTCAGGCCGCCCGAAGCGAAGCGCCAGTGTGCGGGCCTGCACGCCGTTCCTTGTGCAGGCGTCAGCCCTGGCACCGGCCGCCAGCAGCGCCTGGATATGCGCGTGTGAACGGCGCCTGCGAATGGCCCACAGCAACGGTGACCCCCACTCGGAAGTGGGTGATCCCATCGGAGGTTCGTTCGGATCGCCGCCGTGGACGAGCAGCATCTGCAGCACTCCGGCGTCGTCGAGGTCGAGCGCTCGGTACATCGCGTTCGTGCCAGCGATTCGCGCACCGGCGTTCAGCAGCAGTTGGGTGCAGGCCGGCGCCTCAAGCGAGTGGTAGAGCGATTCGCCGTCGTTGGGATTGGCGCCGGCATCCAGCAGTAGCCTGGTCAGTTCCGGGTCGTGGGCCTTGCCCGCCGCACCATAGAGGGCGCTGAGCCGTTCGGTATCGGATGGCGCTTCCAACGAGGCCGGTGGCCACCGGTTGCCGATGGACTGGTTCGGCGATGCGCCGGCACTCAACAAGAACTTCGCGCAATCGCGCAGCCGCTCGCGGAAGCCCGGTTGCCTCGTCAGCCCTGAGTGGGTCACGGCCACCAGCGGTGGCAGGCGCAATGGCCCACCTTCGCGATGAATCCATCCTGGGTCGCGCTCGGTGGCGCGTTGAAGCGCGTCCTCATCCCCAATGGCACAGGCCAGATAGGGATCGTCACCCAGCGGTGTGCTGTTCTCGTTGAGCAGCCGGGCTGCCACGGCAGGTCGGCTGGTGTGGTTGCCGCCGGCTACGTCGCCTGCATAGACCATGAGCAGCCAGCGACGCAGGGCTTGGTCCGGGTCGTCGGCCAGCGCGCGGCGGGCATGCACAAACAGCTGCAGTTCGAACCAGGAGGGAAATCCGTACTCACGCGCCACGCAAGACTGTGCGTCGTGCAGGCGCAGGGCATGTGCGACCAAGCCCTTATCGTCCTTGCCGCGAACGGCAGGTAGCGATTCGCGGAACCGCTGCAACGCGGCGGGATCGCCTTGACGGTAGAAAGCAAGCAATTCCTTGGCTTGCTTTTTCAATTGGCCCAAGTCAGGCCGAGGGGGAATGCGCTTCATGGACACCTCCGTGCATCAGATGCCGATGGCCCGCAACGTCGGCTGCACAAAAGGCGTGGATAGGCAGATGGAGGCAAGTGGGTTCAACCCTTCCCGCGGGCCCGGGGGCGTCTTGCACGCGACCGAAATCATAAAGGATGTGGCCAGGGCCGATCGAGGGTGTCCGCTCAGGGGCGAAACCAGGCAACCACTCTTCGTGTTCTAGCGCCTCGGCAGAGGAAACGGTGCCGACTGGCCAGCGCTTTGCAGCTGCGTGTCCAGCGGCTTCAACAACACGTCCACCGCCTGTTCGCGGTGATGCGCCTCGGCGTCCGCACCCTCACCAAAGCGCTCGGGGTACTTATACCGGTCCAGATGGTGTTTGAACGCGCCTTCGCAGACCGATAGCAGCTCGAGGTTCGCGGCGCTTTGCGCGCGCGCCCACCAGCCTTCGGTGTCGCCGGTTTCAACGAAGGCCCTGCGCATGATGTCCAGGCTCTGCTCCAGCGCTTGTCCATCGGGCAGCCGCAGCACGGGCACGGTGCCCTTGGGTGAAATGGCCAGCATCTACGCGGGTTTGTCGCGCATCACGATCTCGAACGCGTCAAACGCCACGCCCGCCTGCAGCAGGACCATGCGGGCGCGCATGGCGTAGGGCAGCGCCGGTCGGTGTAAAGCAACGGGGCAGGGTCATGGTGGGATGGCCTTCGACGCGCTAAGCAGCGCCGCCCAGTCCCCCGGCGGATGCCCACTCTGTATCCGCATGTAAAACCCCACCCAAACAGGCCAATGGCTCACCCATGCAGGGGATGGCGCTCTCCCATGTTGGGGATGCCGCTGGGGTAGGCGGCTCGCACACTGAATGCGGTCGTTTCCCATGACGCATCGGGCTTCATGCGGATCGATCGCCCATCCCCCATCACCGAGGAGTCGCCATGGCCAAGTCACCCCACCCGAGCGCGGACAGCAAGGCCCGCACCACCACCTCGCCCGTTCGCCCCACCGCCGCTGCGGCGGTGCGTCTGGACGCCGATTTTGATGCCGCCGAATCGGCAGTCATCGGCAAGCTCGGCGCCGCGCGCCTGGCGGCCTTGAGCGGTGCGCCGATCAAGCGCCTGGCCGGTCAGCCGGTGGCCGATCTCAAAGCCAGGCTGGGCCATGTGCTGGACCCGCGCTGGCTCTTCATGCAGCGGGTGTGCGGCAAGGTGGTGCGCACCGACGCGACCACGGGCCGCGTGATGCCGGTGCCGCTGGCCACCGTGCAGGTGGAAGACACCGACTGCTCGCTGTTCGCCTACCACCCCATGGGCTCGCAGTGGAGCTGGCTGTTCCCGTTCAACTGCCGGCGCGAGGTGATCGCCACCGTGAAGACGGACGCGTGTGGCAATTTCTGCGTCTGGATTCCGCGTTTTGACATCGACTGGGTGCTGCGCTGGCGCACGCTGCGGCTGTGCTTTCCGGTGCTCTTCGAGCGCCCGAACTGGCGTGAGCTGCTGGACGATCTGCGCGAGCGCATGCCGGTGCTGACCGAGCGCGGCCCGCGCGGGCCCATCCCCGGGCCGGACCCGGCACCCGACTTCGCGGCCTTGCGGCGCATGGCCGTGATGAGCGATTCACGCGCCGCCGAGGCGCTGGCCCGCTTCGAGGCCCTGCCTGGCGCCGCGTTTGGCGAAGACACCTCGGCGCTCGACCAGGCGCTGGACGCACCGGCGGCGCTGCGCATGGCGCCGCCGCTGCCGGCCGACTTTCTGGCCGACACCGAGGGCAAGAAGGGGGTGCTGTCGCGCGTGGCGCTGGACAGCGTGGCCGCGCAGCTGCGGCTGGACCCCCAGGCGTTCGAGGGTTTTGATCCGCGGCACTGGATCGGCCCGATGCGGCGCTGTGTGAACGTGCGCATGCCGGAGTGGGTGCCCATCATTGACGTGCCCGACATCACCTTCCGCGTGCTGCAGGACGTGGACGGCGACGGCGTGGAAGAGGTGATCTACGGCGAGAGCCATTTCGACGTGCGCTGGAACGCCGGGAACCTGCCCTTCGTGACGCTGGAGGCGGACCCGAGCGCGCGCGTGGCACCCGACTGTTTCCCCGACGAACAGATTCCCTGCGGCAACGCGCCCGCCATCGTCATGGCCGGGCGCCTGCCGCTCACCGGCGACCCGACCACCTTCGACAGCGCCACGGGCTACAACCTGCGCACCAACCGCCCGCACCCGTCGGGTACCAGCGTGGATGCCTTGCCCAACCCGACAGCGCGTTCCCCGGCCTACGGCAAGCTGTCGCTGCTGGGCTGCCACCGCACGCACCCGCAGGCCACGCACTACCGCGTGCTGTACCGCCACCGCGCGCCGGGCAGCGCGGCCTTTGGCCCGCAGACGCCTTTTGTCGGCGTGAGCTGGTGGCTGTACCGGCTCAATGGCGTCGGTGTGGGCGAGTGGCACGCCCCCACCAGCGACCCCAACGGCTGGTACCCGATCAACCTGCCCGCCGGGCCCAACAGCTGGCTGCCGAGCGAACAGCTGCTGCTGGACTGGCCCACCGGTGGCGCCTACCCCGACGGCACCTACGAGCTGGTGCTGCAGGTGGGCACGCTGCCGGGCAACGTGTTGTCCAGCGCGGCACCGGTGTTGATGGTGGTGGACAACCATGCCCCCGGGTTCGTGTTCGACATCGCGTGGCGCAAGGCCGGCGATGCCGACTGGCTGCCCATCGGCGGCAACTGCCCGGTGGTGCGCCGCGGGGCTGTGCCGGTGGCGGTCGAATTCCGCGTCACGATGGACGTGCACAGCGAGCACTTCCGCAACGCCTACTTCCACCCGACCGTCTGCGGCAACGTGGGCATGGTGCGCACCGGCGGCAGCGGCGGCGCGGACGGGCCGTTCGGCTTCGAACACTGGCACACCACGGTGGGTGACCAGGGCGGGCTGATGCAGGCGGTGTACACGCTGCCGGCCAATGCCGCCCAGGGCACCTACGGCTTCTTTGCCCGCAGCGTCTCGCGGGCCTTTGACACCAACCAGGTGATGGCGCCACCGACACCGGCCTTCGAATACGAGGCCCGTCGTGTGTACCAGGACGCGAGCCGCGTGTTCGCGGTGTTCGACGCCAATTGAGCCCGCCCATGGGCCTCGGCTTTGGCACTGAGCCACCGTGGTTTGAAGCGGTGCTCTCGGTGCTGGCCGTGTGGCGGCTGGCCCGGCTGGTGGCGCGTGAGCGGGGTCCGTTCGACCTCGTCTCGCGCCTGCATGTGGCCGCGGCCGGCACGCCGCTGGCCGACGGCCTGGCCTGTGTGCATTGCCTCGCGGTCTGGCTGGCGGTGTTGCCCGCGGCCCTGCTGGCGCCCGGCTGGGCAGCGGGCCTGCTGCTGTGGCTGGCCGTGGCCGGCGGCGCGAGCGCGGTGGAACTGGCCATGGGAGAACGATCATGAGCTGTTGTCAACGATCCTCGGTGCCGGTGCCCGACCGCTGGGCCTCTGCCGCTTCGGCGCAGCCGCCGTCAGCGGTGGCGGCCGTGCCCGAGCGCCTGCGCTTCAACGGTGCCCGGGCGCTCAGTCTCCCGGTGGGCCACCGCCGGGTGCTGGCCCGGCCGGGTGAGGAACTGCAGGGCTTGAGCGAGGCAGAGCGGCATGTGCTGTGGCGCACCGGCTTGTTCGGACCGGTGGTTTGAGCGTCTTCGCCGTTTACCATCCCCCCATGACCCAAGACACCCAAGAACCGATCCACGAAGACCGCGTGTGGAGCGACGAGCACTGGACCGCGCGCGTGATCAAGAACGAAGACGACGATGGCTGGGCGGTGGCCATGTTCCTGGACGGCCAGGCCGAGCCCGCGCTGGTGGGCCCCTGGACCATGGGGCGCAACAAAAAGGACCCCAAGCCACTGGACACCAGTGCGTTCAACACGCTGGTGAAGACGGCCAAGGAGGTGATCCGCCGCTCCGAGCAGCAGCGCCACGCCGAATTGCACAAGAACGTGAGCATCACGGTGGGCGGCCAGCGCATCCGCGTGGAGCTGGCCATCGTGCCCGACGAAGAGGGCGCCACCGCCACGCTGCGCGCGCTCAACGAATTCGACGAGGAACTGGCCCTGGTGTCCGCGCCGCCGAACTTCCGGCTCAACGCGGCCAGCGCCGAGGCCTGGGTGGTCTCGGGTTTCGAGAAGCCGCGCTCATGATCGACGGACTCATTGCCGGCCGCCTGATGGGCGACGCTTCCCGCCGTGTGGACAAGGCGGGCCGCGGCTACATCGTGGCGCGCGTGCTGGCGCGCAACAAGGCGGACGAAGAGTTCATCGTCAACGTGATCGCCTTCGACGAGGCGCCCTGCGCGGCGCTGCTGGCGCTGGCCGATGGCGAGGCGCTCACGCTCTCGGGCGCGCTCACGCCCAAGGTGTGGACCGACAAACAGGGCATCGTCCGCCCGAGCCTGGACCTGATCGCCGCACAGGTGATGACGGCCTACCACGTGAGCCACAAGCAGGCTGCGCTGGGTGGTGGGTCGGTGTCTGAATAGTGGCGAACTGACACGCGACCTTCATACGCCTGACACCGAAACCCCGAAGACTGCAGCGCTGTTGCAACTGTCTTTGGAGTGTTTCAAATGGATCGTCGTCTTTTCGTGGCCCGCGGGGCCCTTCTTGGGGGTGCCGTGGTGGCGCCAGCGTCGCGTGTCTGGGCGCAGGGCGCCGCTGCACCCGCCCTCATCACGCGCGATGGCATGCGGCCGCAAATGGCCCATGGCATCCAGAGCGGTGACCCGAAGGCCGATGGCGCGGTGATCTGGACGCGCAGCGACCGCCCGGCACGCCTGTGGCTGGAGTGGGCCACCACCGCGAGCTTTGCCAACGCCACCCGCGTGCGTGGCCCGCACATGCTGGAAGACAGCGACTTCACCGGCCGCGTCGACCTGACCCGGCTGCCCGCCGGCCAGGAGATCTTTTACCGCGTGGTGCTGCAGGACCTGCACAACGAGCGCGTGCTCTCGGAACCCCTGCAAGGGCACCTGCGCCTGCCACCGGCGGCCACCCAGGGCCGGGCCACACGCGACGTGCGCTTCGTCTGGAGCGGTGACACGGCCGGGCAGGGCTGGGGCATCAACGAGGCCTGGGGCGGCATGAAGATCTACGAGCAGATGCGCAAGACCAACCCCGACTTCTTCCTGCACTGCGGCGACACCATCTACGCCGACGGCCCGATCAGCGCCCAAGTGAAGCTGGCCGACGGCAGCCTGTGGAACAACGTGGTCACCGAAGAGGTGAGCAAGGTCGCCGAAACGCTGAACGAGTTCCGTGGCCGCTACCGCTACAACCTGATGGACGCCAACGTGCGCCGCATGGCGGCCGATGTGCCCCAGATCTGGCAGTGGGACGACCACGAGGTGGTCAACAACTACTCGGACGCCAAGGACCTGAGCGACGACAAGCGCTACACCGAGAAGAACATCCCGCTGCTGGTGGCGCGGGCCACCAAGGCTTTCAACGAGTTCGCACCGATGCGCCGCACGGCCGATGTGGAGTCCGAGCGCGTGTACCGGCATCTGCCGCAAGGCCCGCTGCTCGACCTGTTCGTGGTGGACATGCGCAGCTACCGCGGCCCCAACACCGCGAACCTGCAGACCAGCGAAAGCGCCGAGACCGTCTTCATGGGCAAGCCACAACTGGACTGGCTGCTGGACGGGCTCAAGCACTCGAAAGCGGTCTGGAAAGTGATCGCTGCCGACATGCCGCTCAGCCTGCATGTGGCCGATGGCAAGGAAAAATGGGAAGCCATCGCCAACGGCGAAGACGGCGCACCCAAAGGCCGGGAGCTGGAGCTGGCCGGTCTGCTACGCGCGATCAAGAAGGCGGGGATCCAGAACGTGGTGTGGCTCACCGCCGACGTGCACTACACCGCGGCCCATTACTTTGATCCGGCCAAAGCGCAGTTCAGCGACTTCTCGCCGTTCTGGGAATTTGTCTCCGGCCCGCTCAACGCCGGCGGCTTCGGCCCCAACAAGACCGACGCCACGTTCGGCATGCAGGTGGTGTACCAGAAGGCGCCCACCGAGGTGAACGCACCGCCCACGAGTGGCCTGCAGTTCTTTGGCCAGGTCGATATCGACGCCCGCACGCGCGCGATGACGGTGACGCTGAAAGACCTCGCGGGGGCTTCGCTCTACAGCAAGACGCTGGTGCCGCAACGGGGATAAGCGCCGCTTCGCCGCGCCTGGGAGCCGGGCGTTCGGGTCCACGTCCACGCCTTCCCGGAAATGCTTGAGCCAGCGCAAGCAAGGCTCCCACGGCATCGGTGAAACTGTGTCCATGGAACTCAGTGAACTGGGCATGGATGCATGGCTCGCCCCCAGCATCAGCGAACTGGCGGCGCTGGACCTGTGTGCCGCCCGGGTGACGGCGGTGGACCGAGGCCGTTACCTGGTGCGCAACGAGGCGGGCGAGGTGCCCGCCGAGCTCACGGGCAAGCTGCTGCACCTGGCCGAAAGCTCGGCCGATCTGCCTTGTGTGGGCGACTGGGTGGGCGTGCGTTTGCGCGATGGCGGCACGCAGGCGAGCATCCACACGGTGCTGCCGCGGCGCTCGTTCCTGCGGCGCAAGGCAGCGGGCCGCGACGTTGAATTCCAGATGATCGCCGCCAACATCGACGCGGCGTTCATCGTGATGTCGTGCCACTTCGATTTCAACCTGCCCCGGCTGGAACGTTACCTGGTGATGGCGCACGACGGGCACATCGAGCCCGTGGTGCTTCTGACCAAGACGGACCTGATCGGCCCGGAGGCGCTGGAGCAACTGATCGGGCAGATACGGCGGGTGGGCGTGGAGGCCCGGATCGTCTGCGTCAGCAACGTGACCGGCTCGGGCGTGGAGCAGGTGCGCGAGCTCATGACACCGGGCAAGACGTACTGCCTGCTGGGCTCATCGGGCGTGGGCAAGACGACGCTGATCAACCGCCTGCTGGGCGACGGCGATCTGGAAACCCGCGAGGTCAGCCACACTGGCGAGGGTCGCCACACCACCACGCGGCGCCACCTCATCGTGCTGGCGCACGGCGCGCTGTTGATCGACATGCCCGGCATGCGCGAGCTGGGCCTGCTGGGTGCGGGCGAAGGCATCGAAGACAGCTTCGCCGACATCGCCGCGCTGGCGCGCCAGTGCCGTTTTCCCGATTGCACGCATGGCAGCGAACCGGGCTGTGCGGTGCGTGCCGCGATCGACCGGAACGAGGTCAGTGAAGCGCACCTGCGCAACTACCTGAAGCTGCGCAAGGAGTCCGAGTTTCACGAGCTGTCGCTCACCGAGCGGCGCAACAAGGACCGCGCGTTCGGCCGCTTCATGCACAACTACAAGAAGCGGAAGGGCAACCGGGACTGATGGCGCCAGGCGCAAGCGGGATGCGGGGACGCGGTTCACAAATAAAAACCGCCCGTCGCGCCCAGAGGCGCATAATGCCTTGGCGTAGGCGTCAAGCCTGCGCATTCAGGTGATCGGTCAGTTTCGCGCGCTACGGCGGCACTCTAGGGTTTGTTGAGCTTTCGGGACCCCATCGCTTTTGTGTATCTGTTTTTTCTGGAGTCCCTATGGGCAATAAACTTTACGTCGGCAACCTGCCGTACACCGTCCGTGACGAAGACCTGCAACAGTCTTTCAGCGAGTTCGGCTCGGTCACCAGCGCCAAGGTCATGATGGAACGCGACACCGGTCGCTCCAAGGGCTTTGGTTTCGTCGAAATGGGCAGCGATGCCGAGGCGCAAGCCGCCATCAGTGGCATGAACGGTCAGTCGCTGGGTGGCCGCAGCGTCACGGTGAACGAAGCCCGCCCGATGGAGGCACGTCCTCCCCGCACCGGCGGCTACGGCGGCGGCGGTGACCGCTCGGGTGGCGGCGGTTACGGCGGTGGTGGCGATCGCTCCGGCGGTGGCGGCTACGGCCGCGGCGGCTACTAAACCCTGCGAATCCGCCGTCTCAGCCCAGCGCTGAGACCAGCCAAGAGGCTTCGGAACTCCGGTTCCGAAGCCTTTTTTCTTGGGGCGCGTGCCACAGCGTCGGCAAAGCGTTGACCCTGAACGCTCGCATCGGGCCCGTGGTGCGCTGCCGAAGGCGGGACCGGATCACCGGGGCCGTGCCGTTGAAGCGGCTGTGCGCACCGGTTGTCAGTGCACCGAACGGGACCAGGCCAGCTGCGGGCGGGTTGGTGGGGGGTGATTCATAGAATGTGCGCTTTTTCACGAAAGCAGGATTCGAGATGCCCCCGATGCCGCGTTCCTCCGCCGCCCAACCGATGGCTCACGATGTCCTGTCGCGCAGGACGCTGATGTACCGTCTGGGCGCGGGGCTGTTGTTGCCTGCGCTCCATGCGTGCGGAGGCGGCGACGATGCCGGTCTGGATGACGGGGCCGGCGTCGGTGAAGCGACGTTGAAAAGCACCAGCGACCGCGGGTTGGCGGCCCCGGCGGCCACCGGCGGTTTTGCCCACCCCGGTGTCATGCACAGCGCGGCCGATCTCGCGCGCATGAAAACCCAGGTGGACAACGGTGTGTCGCCCTGGACCAGTGGCTGGAATGCGCTGACCGCCAGCGGCCGTTCGCAATTGGGGCGGGAACCTGCGCCCCTGGTCACGGTGGTCCGTGGTGGAGACGGCGAAAACTTCCGCGCCATTGTGGAAGACGTGCAGCGCGCCTACCAGTTCGCGTTGCGTTGGAAGGTGTCGGGCGACACGCGCTACGCCGATGCGGCGGTCGCGTATCTGGACGCCTGGTCGTCCACCATGACCACGCTCACGGGCAACGCCGACCGCTTTCTCGCCGCCGGCCTGTATGGCTACCAATGGGCCATGGCCGGTGAAATGATGCGCGGCTACGCCGGCTGGTCCAGCACTGGTTTGAAGGCGATGCAGGACCTGTTGCTGGCGGAGTTCCAGTCCAAGTGCTCGGATTTTCTGGACAACCACAATGGCTCCAACATCACCAACTACTGGGCCAACTGGGACCTGATTGCCCTGTGCGGCCAGATGGCCATCGGCATCTTCTGCGACCGCCGCGACATCTACGACAAGGCGCTGGACTACTACCGGAACGGCCGGGGCAACGGTGCCGCGGACCACAGCGTCTACTGCGTGCACCCGGGTTATCTGGGCCAGTGGCAGGAGCTTGCCCGCGACAACGGGCACGCCACCCTGAGCGTGGGCCTGAGCGGCCTGCTGTGCGAGATGGCCTGGCTGCAGGGCGATGACCTGTACAGCTACCGCAACAACCGCCTGCTCGCGGGCGCGGAGTATGTGGCCAAGGCGCAGCTGACCGACAGCAACGGTGTTTACTACACGCTGCCTTTTTCCCGCTACGTCAACCGGCAGGGCACGTTCACCCAGGTCTCCGAGTCGGGCCGGCCGCATCTGCGCCCCATCTGGGAGTGCCTCTACAACCACTATGCCAATCGCAAGGGCCTGTCTGCACCCTACGTGCGTCGCATGGCGGAGCGGTTGCGCCCGGAAATGAACCAGTGGGGCGGCGACACCCCCAGTTTTGGCACGCTGACCTTCTCGCTCCCGCCCGCGAGCGCGGCGGTGGCGCCCAGCGGGCTCACGGCCTATGTCACCGATGGCAAGGTGCTGCTGTCCTGGTGGGGCAGTGCCTTGGCCACGTCGTATCTGGTACAGCGCAGCGCATCGGCCAACGGCACGTTCACCACCGTTGCCACCCTGGGCAGTGACGCAACGCGCACCCATACCGACAACCCGGGCACGGGCCAGTGGTTTTACAGGGTGTGCACGGTGCACGGCGGCCAGACCCTGGTGGGTGCCGACCGTGCCCGGGTGCAACTGGGCATTGAATTGCGCCTGGACCTGCCGCTGAACCAGACCTCGGGCACCAGCGCCACCGACAACAGCAGCACCGCCCGCCATGGCAGCCTGATGGGCAATGCCAGCTGGACCACAGGGCGCACCGCCGGCAACGCCCTGGCCTTCAACGGCAGCACCAGCCATCTCGCGCTGAGCACAGGGGTGGTGGAGGAACTGGGCGACTTCACCATCGCACTCTGGGTGTACTGGAACACCGCCGTGAACAACACCCGCATCTTCGATTTCGGCAGCAGCGACATCAGCTACATGTGCCTCATCCCCAGGGATGGCAGCGGCAAGATGAGCTTTCGCGTCACCGGCACCACCTACTTTGGTGAACAAGTCGTCTCCCACACGGCGGCATTGAGCACGGGGACCTGGGTGCACGTGGCCGTGACCCTCAAAGGCCGGCTGGGCACGCTGTACGTCAATGGCGTGGCGGTGGGCTCCAACCCGGACATCGACCTGGCGCCCTTCCAGCTGGGCTCGACCCACCAGAACTGGCTGGGCCGCTCGCAATATTCGGGGGACCCCTATTTCAACGGCAAGATGCAGGACCTGCGCATCTACAGCGGCGCGTTCAGCAGCAGCGCCATCCGCACTTTGATGACGGGTCTGCCCGCACGCACCTGCACCGAGACCCGCGTCCCGGCGCAAACGACCCCGCGGCCGGACCTGGCGCCCAGCCCGAGCCTGTGCGCGCAGTAGCGCTCGCGGTTGAAGCTTCCGCGGCTCCCGGCCCGCTCAACACTCCACGATGGCCTTGATCACCCCGGCGGCGGGGTCGAGCAGGTTCTGGAACTGGGTCGGCACATCGGCCAGCGCCAGGCGGTGGGTGTTCAGGCTGGCCGGGATCAGGCCCGCGCGCATGGCGTCGAGCACGGTGCTGAAGTCTTCGGTGGTGGCATTGCGGCTGCCCAGCAGCGTCATCTCGCGCTTGTGGAATTCGGGGTCGGAGAAGGTGATGTTCGCGCCCACCACCGAAATCAGCACATAGCTGCCGCCGTGGGCCACGAAGCGGAAGCCGCGTTCCATGGCCTGCGGGTTGCCGGTGGCGTCGAACACCACGTCGAAGAACTCGCCGCCCGTCAGCGCGGCGAGCTGCGCTTCATCGCCTTCGCCCAGCATCACGCCTGCGTGGATGCCCAGGGCGCTGGTGCAGAAGTCCACCCGGTCCTGCCGGCCATCCAGCGCGGTGACGGTGGCGCCGCGCAGCTGCGCAAAGATCATCGCGGCCATGCCGATGGGGCCGGCCCCGACCACCAGCACGCGCTTCCCCGCACGCAGGCCCGAGCGCCGCACAGCGTGCGCACCGATGGCCAGGAACTCCACCATGGCGGCCTGGTCGAGCGACACGCCATCGGCCTTGTGCACGAAGGCCTGGGGCACGGTGAGGTATTCGGTGAAGGCGCCGTCGCGGTGCACGCCGAGCACCTGGATGTTCGTGCAGCAATTGGTCTTGCCCGCGCGGCAGGCGATGCAGGTGCCGCACGACAGGTAGGGCATGACGTAGACCGTGTCGCCGGGGCGCAGGGCGCTGTCGGCAGGGGCGGCTTCGACGATGCCCGAGAGCTCGTGGCCCATCACGCGTGGGTAGCTCAGGTAGGGCTGTTTGCCGGTGAAGATGTGCAGGTCGGTGCCGCACACGCCCACGCGCTTGACGCGCAGCAGCACGTCGTTGGGGCCGCGTTCGGGCACGGGGCGGTCCTGGGCCAGCAGGGTGCCGGGGGTTTCGCAGACAACGGTCAGCATGGGGTGTCCTTCGATTCAAACAATGGCTTGTGCGGTCAGCTCGGCCCTGGTGGGCAGGCCTTCCATGTCGCCGATGACCTGCAGCGCGCGTGAGGCGATCCAGTTGGCGCGGCGCAGGGCCTGGGGCCAGTCCAGGCCTTCCAGACGGGCGCTGATGATGCCCACCGCAAACGCATCGCCAGCGCCCACGGTGTCCACCACCACCGGCACGGGCACGCAGGGCACCTGGCCGTGTTCGCCGCTGGCGGTGCGCACGTAGGCGCCGTCGGCGCCCATCTTCACCACCACGGCTTTGGCGCCCCGGTCGATGTACCAGGCGGCGATGTCGGCGGGGGTGGTCTGGCCGGTCAGCAGCCTGCCTTCGTCGAGGCCGGGCAGCACCCAGTCGGCGTGGCGGGCCAGTTCGTTCAGGGTGTCGCGCATGGTGGCGGTGTCGGGCCACAGGCTGGGGCGCAGGTTGGGGTCGAACGACACGCTGCGGCCCGCGCTGCGCAGGGTCATCATGGTGTGGGCCACCAACTCGCGGGCCGCGGGGGACAGGGCGGGGGTGATGCCGGTGGTGTGCACGTGTCGGGCCTTGAGCGCGTAGTCCGGTTTGAGGTGCGCCACGGCCAGCTGGCTGGCCGCCGATCCGCGCCGGTAGTACTCGATGGCCGGGTCGCTGCCGTCCACGCTGCGCGACTTGAGCATGAAACCGGTGGAGCGGTTCGGGTCGACTTCCACCTGCGAGGTGTCCACGCCTTCGGCTTCTATGGTCTGGCGCACGTAGCGGCCAAACGAGTCGGCCCCCACGCGGCTGATCCAGCCCACCTTGAAACCCAGGCGCGCCAGGCCGATGGCGACGTTGCTGTCGGCCCCCGCCAGCCGTTTGCTGAAGGTCTGCACTTGGGCCAACGGCCCGGGCTCCTGAGCCACCAGCAGCGCCATGGTTTCGCCCAGGGATAAGACGTCCAGTTGATCGGGAACGGTGCGTATGGGGATACCTTCGCCCTGCGGGCTGCGGTGCGAGCTTGCTTGGGAATGGCCCTGCGCTGTGCTCATTGGGCCAGCTCCCCATGGTTCACGGCCACCAGCGTGGCCGGCACACCACGGGTCTGCAGCGATTGCAACGCTCTCAGCAACGCGGTGGCCAGTGGTTCGTTGCCCGCCAGGTCGCCGAACACCGGCGCGTAGGACAGCATGGCTTGCACGGCCTCGGTGCTGGCGCCCTGCCCCAGCGTGCGCTGGTAAAGCGCCGTCAGTTCGGCCGCATGGGGGTCGTCGATGGCGTAGGCATTGCCCAGTTCGTCCACCCCGCGCAGGTAGTGCATCCAGGCAGCCACCCCCAGCGCCATGCGCGGTACCGGCAGGCCTTGGGCCAGCCGGTCGCGCACGGTGCAGAGCAGGCGCTGGGGCAGCTTCTGCGAGCCGTCCATGGCGATCTGCCGCGTGCGGTGCGCCAGGGCGGGGTTGGCGTAGCGGGCCAGCAGGTTGGCGCGGTAGGCGGGCAGGTCCAGGCCGGGCAGCTCGGCCAGGGTGGGTTCGATCTCATCGCGCATCAACGCTTCGATGTGCTCGCGCAGCGGCGCCTGGGCAATGGCTTTGTCCACCGTCTGCCAGCCCGCCATGGCGCCCAGGTAGGCGATGCTGGAGTGCGTACCGTTGACCATGCGCAGCTTGAGCCGCTCGAAGGGCTCGGCGTCGGCCACGAAGCGCGCGCCGCCCAGCGTCCAGTCGGGCCGGTCGGCGGCGAAATCGTCCTCCACCGCCCAGTCGAAGAAGGGCTCGCCCAGCACGGGCCAGCGGTCTTCGCAGCCCAGGGCCTGGCTCACGGCGGCACGGTCGGCGTCGGTGGTGCGGGGCACGATGCGGTCCACCATGGAGCAGGGGAAGCGGCAGTCGGCGGCGATGCGCCGGGCCAGCGCCGGGTCCAGCGCTTCGGCGAAGCTCAGCACGGCGCCGCGCAGAACGCGGCCGTTGGCGGGCAGGTTGTCCAGCGACATCAGCGTGAGCGGCCCGTGGCCAAGCGCGTATCGCAGCTGCAGCCCAACCACCAGCACGCCGATGGCCGAGCGTGGCGCAGCTGGGTTCGCCAGGTCGTGGACGATGTCCGGATGGTCCAGCCGCAGGGCGCCGGTGGCCGGGTCGTGGCAATAGCCCTTCTCGGTGACGGTCAGGCTCACGATGCGGGCGTCGGCGGCGGCGATGGCGTCCAGCACGGCGCCGGGGTTCTCGGGCGCCACCAGCAGGCTGCGCACCGCGCCGATCACCTGCAGGCGCTGGCGCGGTTGGTCTTGCGCATCCGCGTCGCGGATGGCCAGGGTGTACAGGCCGTCCTGCGGCGCCAGCGCATCGCGCGTGTCGGGCTGGCGCAGCGACACGCCGACGATGCCCCAGCGCAGGTCGCCCGCTGCAATGGCCGCTTCGGTGGCGGCGGCCATGTGGGCGCGCATGAAAGCGCCTAGCCCCAAGTGCACGATGCCGTTTTGCAGGCGTTCGCGGTCGTAGGCCGGGCGAGCCACTTCGGCCGGCAGTGTGGTCAGGTGTTGGGGGTGAAGCCGGTTCATGGGAGGTTCGTGGGAGGGCTCACCAGTTGGTCAGCGTGCCATCGTGCTGCAGGCGGTTGACCGGCAGGTAGGCGCGCTTATAGGGGTACTTGGCGGCCAGCGCTTCGTCGATGGTTACACCATGACCGGGGGCTTCGCCGGGGTGCATATAGCCGTCCTTGAAGCTGTAGGCGTGGGGGAACACAGCATCGGTTTCGTCGGTGTGTCGCATGTACTCCTGGATGCCGAAGTTGGGCACCCACAGGTCGAAGTTGAGCGCGGCGCCCATGCACACGGGTGAGAGGTCGGTGGCGCCGTGCGAGCCGGTGCGCACCTGGTAAAGCGCGGCCAGGTCGGCGATGCGGCGCAGGTGGGTGATGCCGCCCGCGTGGACCACGGTGGTGCGGATGTAGTCGATCAGCTGGTTCTGGATCAGGTCCTTGCAGTCCCAGATGGTGTTGAAGATCTCGCCCACGGCCAGCGGCGTGGTGGTGTGCTGACGGATCAGGCGGAACGATTCCTGGTTCTCGGCCGGCGTAGTGTCTTCCAGCCAGAACAGGCGGAAGGGTTCCAGGTCCTTGCCCAGGCGCGCGGCCTCGATGGGTGTGAGGCGGTGGTGCGCGTCGTGCAGCAGGTGGACGTCCGGCCCCACGGCGGTGCGCACCTTGTCGAACAGCTCGGGCGTGTGGCGCAGGTATTTTTCGGTGGACCAGTCGTGTTCGCTGGGCAAGTCGGCGTCGGCCGGTTCGTAGAACATGCTGCCGCGGCCCACGCCGTAGACCTTCTCCAGCCCCGGCACGCCGCTCTGCGCGCGGATGGCCTTGTAGCCCATCTCCTTGTAGCGCAGCACTTCTTCCACCGTCTGCGTGATGTCCTTGCCATTCGCGTGGCCGTACACCATCACGCCGGTGCGGCTCTTGCCGCCCAGCAGCTGGTACAGCGGCATGTTGGCGGCCTTGGCCTTGATGTCCCACAGCGCCGTGTCCACGCCGGCAATGGCGCTCATGGTCACCGGGCCGCGGCGCCAGTAGGCGCCCTTGTAGAGGTACTGCCAGATGTCTTCGATCTGTTGCGGGTCGCGGCCAATGAGGCAGGGGATGACGTGGTCGGTGAGGTAGCTGGCCACGGCGAGTTCGCGGCCGTTGAGCGTGGCGTCGCCGATGCCGGTCAGGCCTTCGTCGGTTTCGATCTTCAGGGTCACGAAGTTGCGGCTGGGCGCGCACACGATGACTTTGGCGGCGGTGATCTTCATGATGTGTTGCTGAGAATGAGGGTTACATGACGGCGCCCAGCGCCCAGGGCACGAACTCGTTCTGGCCGTAGCCGTGTTGTTCGCTCTTGGTCTTGCGGCCCGATGCGGCGGCCAGCATGTCCTGGAAGATGCGTTCGCCGAGCTGCTCCACGCTCTCGCTGCCGTCGATCACGGTGCCGCAGTTGATGTCCATGTCTTCTTCCTGCTTCGCCCACAGCGCGCTGTTGGTGGCCAGCTTGAGCGAGGGCGAGGGTGCGCAGCCATAGGCCGAGCCGCGCCCAGTGGTGAAGCAGATGAGGTTGGCGCCACCGGCCACCTGGCCGGTGGCGGACACCGGGTCGTAGCCCGGCGTGTCCATGTAGACAAAGCCCTTGGCGCTGATCGGCTGGGCGTATTCGTACACGTCCACCAGGGGCGTGGTGCCGCCCTTGGCGATGGCGCCCAGCGATTTTTCGAGGATGGTGGTCAGGCCCCCGGCCTTGTTGCCGGCCGAGGGGTTGTTGTCCATCTCGGCGTGGTGGCGCGTGCAGTAATCGGTCCACCAGCGCAGGCGGGCTTCGAGCTTGTCGGCCACGGCTTGTGACACGGCGCGTTGCAGCAGCAGGTGTTCACCGCCATAGATCTCGGGCGTCTCGGACAGCACCGCAGTGCCGCCGTGGCGCACCACCAGGTCCACCGCAGCGCCCAGCGCCGGGTTGGCGCTGATGCCGGAGTAGCCGTCCGATCCGCCGCACTGCAGGCCCACCACCAGGTGGCTGGCGGGCACGGGCTGGCGCTGCACGGCGTTGGCCTCGGGCAGCAGGGCCTGCACCGCCTCGATGCCGCGCGCCACGCTTTTGGCGGTGCCGCCCGTGTCCTGGATGCTGAAGGTCACCAGCTTGGCACCTTCGCGCAGGCCCTCCTGCGCCAGTAGGCCCTGGATCTGGTTGGTCTCGCAGCCCAGGCCCACCACGATCACCGCCGCGAAGTTCGCATGCCGCGCGTAGCCTGCCAGCGTGCGGCGCAGCACGTGCAGGCCCTCGCCTTCGCTGTCGGTAGCGCAGCCTGCGCCGTGGGTCAGCGCCACGATGCCGTCCACATGGGGGTAGGGCGCCAGCGCCTCGGGGTGGATGTCGCGGCGGAAGTGGTCGGCGATGGCGCGCGCCACCGTGGCCGAACAGTTCACGCTGGTCAGCACGCCGATGTAGTTGCGCGTGGCCACCCGGCCATCGGCGCGCACGATGCCGTCGAAGGTGGCGGGCGTGTCCACGTAGGCCACCGGCCGCACATCGCCGCCCACGGTGTGGCCACGGTCGAAGCGGCTGAAAGCCAGGTTGTGCGTGTGCACATGCTGCCCGGGCGCGATGGCCTGGGTGGCGGTGCCGATGATCTGGTTGTAGCGGCGCACCGGTTCGCCCGCCGCGATGGCGCGCACCGCGATCTTGTGGCCCGGCGGTACCAGGCCCGCGATGGTGATGCCTTCGGACGCGATGCGCGTGCCGCCCAGCAACTGCTGGCGGGCGATGACGACGTCGTCGTTCGGATGGATGCGGATGATGGGGTTCATTTCAATAGCCCTAACTGTTGCGGCAGCCACAGCGTGAGGGCCGGGATGTAGGTGATGGCGACGAGTCCGACCACCAGCGGAATCAGCCAGGGCAGGATGGCCAGGGTGGCGCGTTCCACCGAGAGCTTGGAGATGCGCGCCAGCACGAACAGCACCATGCCCAGTGGTGGCGTCATCAGGCCGATCATCAGGTTCAGCGTCACGATGAGGCCGAACTGGACCGGGTCGATGCCCAGCTTGAGCACGATGGGCAGCAGGATGGGCACCAGGATGGTGATGGCCGCGATGGTGTCGATGAAGCAGCCCACGAACAGGATCAGCAGGTTGGCCAGCAGCAGGAACACCCACTTGTTGCTGGTGATGGAAAGAATCCAGTCGGCCAGGGCCTGCGCGGCCTGCGTGGTGGTGAGCAGCCAGGCAAAGATGGACGCGGCGGTGACGATGAACAGCACCGAGGCCGTGGTTTCGATGGTGTCGAAGGTGGCTTGCGCCAGCGTCTTGAGGGTCATGGAGCGGTAGCGCACCAGGCCCAGGAACAAGGCCCAGAGCACCGCGGCCACGGCGGCCTCGGTGGGGGTGAACCAGCCCATGGTCATGCCGCCGATCAGGATCACCGGTGCCATGAGGGCCAGCACGGCGGAGAAGTTGTAGCGCCAGTCCAGCGCCAGCAGCACCACGAATGCCGTGATGGCCGCCATGTTCACCGACACGCCGGCTTTCACGGCCAGCCACACGGCCATGGGGAAGCCCAGCACGACCAGAACCTCCAGCCCAGCGCTGCCGAGGCGCCCCCAGTTGAAGGCCACGTCGCCACCCCAGCCATGGCGGCGCGCGAAGAAGGTCACCGTCAGCATCATCAGCCCGGTGAGAAACAGGCCCGGCAGGATGCCCGCCACAAACAGCGCGCCGATGGAGACGTTGGCCATCATCCCGTAGATCACGAAGGGCAACGAGGGCGGAAAGATCGGGCCCAGCGTGGACGAGGCGGCCGTCACACCCACCGCGAACTCGGTGGAATAGCCGTGGTCCTTCATGGCCTTGATCTCGATCGATCCCAGGCCTGCGGCATCGGCGATGGCCGTGCCCGACATGCCCGAGAAGACCACCGAGCCGACGATGTTGACCTGCCCCAGGCCGCCCTTCATCCAGCCCACCAGCGCGATCGCAAAGTTGTAGATGCGGCCGGTGATGCCGGCGATGTTCATCAGGTTGCCGGCCAGAATGAAAAAGGGCACGGCCAGCAGCGGGAAGCTCTCGATGCCCGAGATCATGCGCTGGGCCAGCACGATGTCGGGCACGGTGCCCGACACCAGGATGTAGATCAGCGAACCACCGGCCATGGCCACCGCCACCGGCAACCCGCAGAGCATCAGCCCCACGAAGGAAAGGATCAGGATCAGCATGGGGGTCCGTTCATTTGGCCGAGCCGTCGAAGAAGCCGGGGTTCTGCAGCGCAGAGAAGCCGCGTCGCCAGTTGTTCACCGCCACCTGCACGGCGCGCACGGTCATCAGGGCAAAGCCGGCAAAGGCCAGCCAGTACACATAGCTTTTGTTCCAGTCGATGGTGGTCATAGGCTCGTTGTCCACCGCCAGCGCGTAGCGCGCCACCAGCCAGCTGGCATAGCCGTAGAAGGCGATGGCCGCCAGGTCCACCAAGGTGGACAACACCCGGCCCGCCGTGGCCGGCAGGTGGCTGTACACCAGGTTGACCTGGATGTGCCGCACCCGGCGCACGCACATGGACGCGCCGATGAACACCACCGGCATCAGGCAGTACACGGCCAGCTCCTCGGTCCAGGCGAACGAGTCGTTCAGCACGTAGCGGCTGAAGAACTGCAGGAACACCAGGCCGGCCATGGTCCAGAAGAAGCCGAGGCAGACCCAGTCTTCGATGCCATAGCCCGAGAGGTCAACCGGGTGCTGGTCGGCCTCCGCGAAGCTGGCCGCCAGCGCTTGCGCGCTGGTCTCGACCGGATGCGACTCCGCTGCACCACCCGACAAGGGCAGAGCGCTTTGAAGCGACATGCGGTCCGCCTTACTTGACGGCCTGGATGCGGTCCCAGTCGGCCTTCTGGTAGCCGAACTGCTCGAACGCGACGTTCTTCAGCACGGTGTCGCGGAACTCGCCGGTGTTCACCGCGGTCACGCTCACGCCCTTGCCGCGGAACACGGCGGCCAGTTCGGCCTCGCGCGCCGCCACTTCTTTCGATGCCTTGGCCGCGGCCTCCTGCGCCACTTCGGTGAACATCTTCTTGTCCGCGTCCGACAGCTTCTTCCAAAGGCCGCCGGCCACCACGGTATTCAGGTGGTCCACGATGTGGCCGGTCAGCACGATGTGCTTCTGCACCTCGAAGAACTTCTTGGCTTCGATGGTGGGCAGCGGATTTTCCTGGGCCTCCACGGTGCCGTTCTGCAGCGCCAGGTACACCTCGGCGAAGGCGATGGGCGATGTGTTGGCGCCGCAGGCGCGCGGCATGGCCAGGTAGGCCGGCACGTCGGGCACGCGCATCTTCAGGCCCTTCATGTCGGCGCACTTGGCGATCGGCTTGTTGCTCGTGGTGTGGCGGGTGCCGTAGTAGGTGGTGGCAATGATCTCGTTGCCGCTCTTTTGCACGTAGCCGGCCGTGAGCTCTTTGTAGATGTCACTCTTGGAGTAGGCCAGCAGGTGGTCCACGTCGCGGAAGGTGTAGGGGTAGTAGGTGACGCCAATGCGCGGGAAGGCCTTGGCGGCGAAGCTGGAGCCCGAGATGATGATGTCCACCGTGCCCAGGGAAAGGCCCTGGTTGATGTCGTTTTCCTTGCCCAGTTGCGAGGCGGGGTACACGTCGATCTGGTAACGGCCAGCGCTGCGCTTCTTGATCTCTTCGGCCGCCCACACGGAGGCGGTGTGGAAAGGCTCGGAGGTCTCGTACACGTGGGCCCACTTGAGCTTGGTCTGGGCGAAGGCCGGAGCTGCGGCAATCAGGCCCGCGGCCAGGGTCAGTGTGAGGCGTTGCAATTTCATGGTTTGTCTCCTGTCGTTGTGGATGCGGTGTCAGCCGGCCCCTAGCCAGGGATGAGCTGCACCTTGGTGCTGCGGCTGCGGTCCAAAGCCAAATCGAAAGCCGCCTTCGATTCGCTGATCGGGATCTGTGCGCTGATGAGCGGGCGCACGTCGGCGCGCCGGCTGCGGATGGCCTGAACGGCCCAGTCGAATTCCACGTCGGCGCGGAACGCACCCACGTAGTCCAGCTCGCGGGTCATGATGTCGTTGGCCGGGAACGGCAGCTCGGGCGGCAGCGTGCCGACCTGCACGATGCGGGCACCGCGCCGCACGGCAGACAGGCAGCCCGCGAGCGCGGCCGGATGCCCCGCCGCCTCGATCGCCACATCCACCTGGCCTTGCCATGAGCGGGTGTCGGGCTGGGCCTCGTCGGCGCCCACGGTGAGTGCCATGTCGCGTGCCCGGTCGCTCGGGTCGCTGCACAGCACCCGGCCCGCGCCGGCCAGCCGCGCGGCGATCACCGACATGCAGCCGATGGTGCCGGCGCCCGTGACCAGCACCGTGGCGCCCAGCAGCGAGCCGGCGCGGTGCACCGCGTGCAGCCCCACCGACAGCGGCTCGGCGCAGGCGATCTCGCCCAGGCTCACGTCCTCAATCACCGCCGTGAGCTGCGATTCGGCCACCACGAACTGTTCCCTGAACAGGCCCGGCAGGTGCGGGAAGATCGCGGCACTGCCCAGGAACACCATCTGTTCGCAGAGGTTGCTGCGGCCCGCGCGGCAGGCCGGGCACACGCCACAGGGGTGAGCTGGGTTCACGGCCACCTTCTGGCCCACCCGCACCCGGGTGACCCCGGCGCCAACGGCCTCGACCACGCCCGAAGCCTCGTGGCCCGGCACAAAGGGCGCGCGGATGGCGAAGGCGCCCGCGCGGCCGTGCTGGTAGTAGTGCAGGTCCGAGCCGCAGATGCCGCCCGCGCCCAGGCGCAGGCGCACCTGACCCGCCGCCGGTTCGACCGGCGCCAGTTGCTCCACGCTCAGTTGCAGAGGGCCGTGCAGGGTGCAGGCCAGGCTCACGAAGTGCTCCCGTGGGCTTCGGTCTCGGCCGGTGCGGTCCAGCCTGCGGAGAAGCGCTCGTGGGAACGCTCCAGGTGGCTGCTCATGGCCTTGCGGGCGGCCTGTGGGTCGTGGCGCTCGATCGCCTTGACCACGGCCCGGTGTTCGGCCACCGCCTGTCTCCAGGTGGTTTCGCGCTCGAAGTGGCTGCCCAGGCGCGCAAACAGCGGGCCGTTGCGTTCGTCGAACAACTGGGTGACGACGGCCAGCAAGGGGCTGTTGTCGCTCGCCTGGGCAATGCGCAGATGGAAGTTGCGGTCGCCGGTGATGGGCAGCGTGCGTGCGGCGATGTCGGCCTCCATCTCGCGCAGGGTTTCTTCCAGATCGGGCACCAGGCTGCTGTCTTCGCTGCGGGCGGCCACGGCGGCCAGTTCGCATTCGATCAACTGGCGCGCCCGGATGATTTCCAGCGGGCCGTGGGCGTTGTCCAGCCGCCGCACCGGCTCGCGGCCAATGACCACGATGCCTGAGCCCACGCGCACTTCGATCAGCCCCTGCACCTCCAGCGCGATCAGCGCCTCTCGCACGGAAGGCCGCGACACCCCCATCTTCACGGCCAGGTCGCGTTCGGCCGGCAGGCGCGAGCCCACCGCGAATTCGCCGCTCTGGATGAGCTGGCGCAGCTGATCGGCAATCTGGCGGTAGAGCCGGCGCGGCTCGATGGGCTGGAAGGGCATGGGTTTGATTTGGTAAATTGGTCAGACCAATTGACCGCAGTGTAGACCGCGTCGGATCCAGGGTGTGCTGGGGTTTACCCGGATGATGGGCGGACGGGCGGACGGGCGGACGGGCGGACGGGCGGGCCGCGGCTGCGGCCGCGAAGCCATGCCCCCACGCACCCCATGAAAAAAGGGCCAGACCCCGAGAGGACTGGCCCTTTGCGCGCGAAAGAAGGCTCAGCGCCGGATGCGGTGCCCCGTCTTGAACACCCACCACACCACGGCGAGGCAGGTGAGCATGAACAGCAGCGTCATGCCGGTGCTGACCCCGATGTGCACGTCGGCCGCGCCGTAGAAGGCCCAGCGCAGGCCGCTGATGAGGTAGACCACCGGGTTGAACAGCGAGACCGTCTGCCAGGGTTCGGGCAGCATGTTGATGCTGTAGAACGCGCCGCCCAGGAAGGTCAGCGGGGTGATGACGAGCAGCGGGATCACCTGCAGCTTCTGGAAGCTGTCGGCCCACAGGCCGATGATGAAACCGAACAGGCAGAAGGTGACGGCGGTGAGGATCAGGAACCCCACCATCCACACCGGGTGCGCGATGTCGTAGGGCACGAAGACGCGCGCGGTGGCCAGGATCAGCAGGCCGAGCATGAGGCTCTTGCTGGCCGCCGCGCCCACGTAGCCGAGCAGCACCTCCACCCAGCTCACGGGCGCGCTCAGCAGCTCGTAGATGGTGCCGGACCACTTGGGCATGTAGATGCCGAAGGAGGCGTTGGAAATGCTTTCGCTCAGCAGCGAGAGCATGAGCAGGCCGGGGATGATGAAGGCGCCATAGCTCACGCCGTCGATGTCGCCCATGCGCGAGCCAATGGCCGAGCCGAAGACGATGAAGTACAGCGAGGTGGACAGCACCGGCGCCACGATGCTTTGCCCCAGTGTGCGAAAGGTGCGTGCCATTTCAAAGTGGAAGATGGCGCGCACGCCGTGCAGGTTGATGCGGTTCATGCGTAGGCTTTCTGGGTGTCGCCCTGGTGGCGGGCGTTCGGCTGGTGCACCAGGCTCACGAAGATGTCTTCGAGCGAGCTTTCGCTGGAATGCAGGTCCTTGAAGTCGATGCCGTGCTCGTTCAGGGCGCGCAGCAGGGCGGCGATGCCGGTGTCTTCCTGCTGGGTGTCGAAGGTGTAGGTGAGGGCGTGGCCGTCCGCGGCCAGGCTCAGCGGCCAGCGGCCGAGGGCCTCGGGCAGTTGCTGCATGGGCTGCTGCAGCGTCAGCGTGAGCTGCTTCTTGCCGAGCTTGCGCATGAGCACGTCTTTTTCTTCCACCACGATGAGTTCGCCCTGGCTGATGACGCCGATGCGGTCGGCCATGTCTTCGGCCTCTTCGATGTAGTGCGTGGTGAGGATGATGGTGGTGCCCGCTTCGCGCAGCGCGCGCACCATGCGCCACATCTCGTGCCGCAGCTCCACGTCCACGCCGGCGCTGGGTTCGTCCAGAAACAGGATCTTGGGCTCGTGCGACAGCGCCTTGGCGATCAGCACGCGGCGCTTCATGCCGCCCGAGAGCGCCATGATCTTGGTGTCCTTCTTGTCCCACAGCGAGAGGTCTTTCAGCACCTTTTCGATGTAGGCAGGATCGGGCGCCTTGCCGAACAGGCCGCGGCTGAAGCTCACCGTGGCCCACACGGTCTCGAACGCGTCGGTGTGCAGTTCCTGCGGCACCAGGCCGATGGCGCCGCGAGCGGCGCGGTAGTCGCGCACGGTGTCAAACCCGTCGGCCGTCACCGTGCCCTCGCTGGCGTTGACCATGCCGCAGATGATGCTGATGAGCGTGGTCTTGCCGGCCCCGTTGGGGCCGAGCAGGGCAAAGATTTCGCCGCGCCGGATGTCGAGGTCCACGCGCTTGAGCGCCTGGAAGCCGCCGGCGTAGGTCTTGCTCAGACCGCGCACGCTGATGATGGCGTCGGCGGAGGCGGCCGCTACAGGAGATGGGTTCATGGTGTGCTGGCGTTGTGTGCTGCGCTGCCGCGCGGGATGGGGCCAACCGTGGCGGGGCGGTGGCGGCAGCTGTCGGGGAACTGCACTTTATACCGGCATGGGAACGGCCTTGCAGCGCCGGGGGTTGAGTGGCCCATGGGCGCGCTGGCGCCGGTGGGGCCATTTGCCGCCCGCTGCGCGGCTGCGGGCCGCAGCCCCGACAATGCGGCGCAGGCCGCCGGGCGAGGCCGTGCCCTGGCGGCCGGGCAGCGCTGGCGCGGACAGGCCCGGCCCGGACAAACGAAACACGAGGAGACGCTGTATGGCGGTGGAAGGCGGGGGCGGCGATCTGTTGCCGGTGGTGATGTTGCTGGGGGCGGCCGTGGTGGCGGTGCCGCTGTTCAAACGCCTGGGGCTGGGCTCGGTGCTGGGCTATCTGGCCGCGGGCCTGGCCATCGGGCCGTTCGGCCTGGGCTGGTTCAGCCACCCGCAGACCATCCTGCACACCGCCGAGCTCGGCGTGGTGATGTTCCTCTTCATCATCGGCCTGGAGATGCGGCCTTCGCACCTGTGGAGTTTGCGGCGCGCGATCTTCGGCCTGGGCAGCCTGCAGGTGGTGGTCTGCGGCGCGCTGCTGACGCTGGTGGGCATTGCTTTCGGTTTCTCATGGACGGTGTCCTTCGTCAGCGCCATGGGCTTCGTGCTCACCTCCACCGCCATCGTGATGCAGTTGCTCGGCGAGCGCGGCGATGTGGCCGCACCGCGCGGGCAGAAGATCGTGGCCGTGCTGCTGTTCGAAGACCTGTTGATCGTGCCGCTGCTGGCGCTGGTGGCCTTTCTGGCGCCCCACGCCGCGGGCGAGGCCGCGCCGGTCGGCTCGCGCTGGGCCACGGTGGGCCTGGCCGCGGGCGCGGTGGGGGTGCTGGTGGCGGCGGGGCTGTGGTTGCTCAACCCGCTGTTTCGCGTGCTGGCCAACGCCAGGGCGCGCGAGGTGATGACCGCGGCCGCCCTGCTGGTGGTGCTGGGCGCGGCGCTGTTGATGCAGCTCGGCGGCCTGTCCATGGCCATGGGCGCGTTTCTGGCGGGCGTGCTGCTGTCGGAGTCCACCTTTCGCCACCAGCTGGAGGCCGACGTCGAGCCGTTTCGGGGGCTGTTGCTCGGCCTGTTCTTCCTGGGTGTGGGCATGTCGCTGGACCTGGCCGTGGTGGCGCGCAACGGGGGCTTGATCGTGGCCGGCGTGCTCTCGCTGATGGCCGTCAAGGCCTTGTGCATCTACGGCGTGGCGCGGCTGGCGAAGAGCTCCCACGTCGACGCGCTGGACCGCGCCGTGCTGATGGCCCAGGGCGGCGAGTTCGCCTTCGTGCTGTTCGCGGCGGCATTGGCCGCGGGCGTGATCGACCCGGTGGTGAACGCCAACATGACGGCCATCGTCGTGCTGTCGATGGCGCTGACACCGCTGAGCGTGTTGCTGCACCAGCGTTTCGCGTCGCACGCCGAGGTGTCGATGGAGGGCGTGGAAGCGGTGCGCGAGCGCAGCGCCAACGTGTTGATCATCGGCTTCGGCCGCGTGGGCCAGATCGCCAGCCAGGGCGTGCTGGCGCGGGGCGCCACGCTCACCATCATCGACGTCGACACCCAGGTGATCCGCGACGCGCAGACCTACGGCTTCAAGGTCTACTACGGCGACGGCAGCCGCGCGGAGGTGTTGCGCGCGGCCGGCGCGCAGGATGCCTGCGCCATCGTGGTCTGCATCGACGACAAGGCCGCCGCGACGCGCATCGCCGAGATCGCCAAGCTGGCCTGCCCGCAGGCGCGCGTGCTCGTGCGCGCCTTCGACCGCGAGCACGCGGTGGAACTGGCCAAGGCCGGGGCCGACGTCTTCGTGCGCGAGACCTTCGAGTCGTCCATGGTGCTGGGCCGCGAGGCCGTGCTGGCCACCGGCGCGAGCGAGGACGAGGCCGACGAGGTCATGGAGCGCGTGCGCCGCCGCGACGCCGAACGCTTCGATCTGGAAGTGGCCGGCGGCCTGTTCGCCGGCCGAGCGCTGGTCCTGGGCAACGTGGCGAAACGCAACGCCCGGCACGAAGGTGATCAGGCCGCCGTTAGCTGATCAGGCCGCCCGCAACGCACGACACGATGCGGTCGTGAACACTCTCCGGAGCGCAGTGCCCAAGCCCAGAACGCGGTGGAACCGGCTCCGCCGGGCCACTCGCGTTGCCCCCTGGGGGGGGGTGACGCGAAGCGGCGCGGGGGGGTCAAGAAAACCTTGCGCGCAAGTGCCACTCGCCGGGCGCGATGTCGTTGGCGATGGCGCGGCGCGTGGCCGCGTCGATGCCGGGGTCGTCCAGCGCGTACAGGCCGCACAGGCGCAGCGCCTGGCGCACGTCGATGCTGCGGCCCAGGTACTCGTAGACCACGCGCGCGCAGCAGGGCATGCGCTCGCCGCTGCCCGACACGCCCAGGCGCAGGCCGGTCAGGCGCGTGACGCGGTTCTTGTACGAGGGGAACAGGATGGTCTGCGTCATCTCCAGCCCGGTCAGTGTTTCGTAGTCGCACAGGAAGATGCGGTCGGTCAGCAGGTGCACCAGGCCCAGGTACAGGCCGTGGTAGGCCTTGTCGTGCGGGCCTTCGGCCAGGCGCTCGGTGCGCTGGTAGACCACGCGGTCCTCGTGCCGCTCGAACGCCACCAGCGTGCGCAGCACCTGGCCCGGGTAGGCCATGGACAGGTAGGTCTCGAAGTAATAGCCCAGGAAGCGGTCGAGCCCGGCGGAGCCGATGGCCTTGAGGTGCGCCAGGTGCGGGGCTTCGGGCGTGGTGCTGGCCTCGCTGGCCGGGCGGCGCGGCCGCACCTGCACCAGGCGCTCGAACTGCGCGCTGGGCAGCAGGATCTCGTGCGCTTCCACGCCGAAGAATTCGCACAGGCGGCGCAGGGTGTGGCCGCCGGGGCGGAAGCGCCCGCTGAGGTAGCGGTTGAATTGGGGGCGGTTGATCTCCAGGCGCCGGCACACGTCGGCGATCGAGGGGTAGTAGCCGCACAGCAGCCGCAGGTTGCGGGCGAAGTCTTCGTTCATGGGGTTGCCGGTGAAAGATCGGGTTGGCGCACTTTGGCGCACATTTTGCTCCACATGGCGCCAGACTGCGGCAATGCCGCGAATCCCCCCGGGGGCCCGGCCTTGTTCAAATGCGCCAGCCTGCCAGGGCACCTGGCCTGCGCCCACAAGGCGCCCATTTCAACAAGGAGATGCACACCCATGCCAACGCTTCACCGCGCGACACACCCCCAGCGGGCCCCGTCATTGAACCCTTTTGAAGGAGGCCGCCATGCTTGATCTGCTCAACGACTTCCTCTGGAGCAAGGTGCTGATCGTGGTGCTGATCGGCCTGGGCCTGTGGTTCACCATCGGCTCGCGCTTCGTGCAGCTGCGCCATTTCGGGCGCATGTTCCGCATCCTGGGCATGAACCAGGCGTTCGCCAAGGACCAGCAGGGCCACCTCAGTTCGTTCCAGGCCCTGGTGCTGTCGGTGGCCGGGCGCGTGGGCGGCGGCAACATCGCCGGGGTGGCGGTGGCCATCACGCTGGGCGGCCCGGGCGCCGTGTTCTGGATGTGGGTGGTGGGCCTGATCGGCATGGCCACCAGCTACTTTGAATGCACGCTGGCGCAGGCCTACAAGTCGGCCATGCCCGACGGCACCTACCGCGGCGGCCCGGCCTACTACATCGAGCGTGGCCTGGGCGCGCGCTGGAAGTGGCTGGCGGTGCTGTTCTCGGCGCTGCTGCTGGTGACCTTCGGTTTCGGCTTCAGCGCGCTGCAGTCGTATTCGGTGGCCACTTCGGTGCAGGACGCCTTCGGCATCCCGGTGATGGCCACGGGCGCGGCCCTGGCCATGGTGGTGGGCGTGATCGCCTTTGGCGGCGTCAAGCGCATCACGCAGGTGGCCGAGGTGATCGTGCCGGTGATGGCGCTGGGCTATGTGGCCATGACGCTGGTGGTGCTGGCCATGAACCTGGAGCAGCTGCCCGCGGTGTTCGGCCTCATCGTCAAGAGCGCCTTCGGCCTGGAGCCGGCGGTGGGCGGCGGCATCGGCGCGGCCATGGTCATGGGCATCAAGCGCGGCCTGTTCTCCAACGAGGCCGGCCTGGGCAGCGCGCCCAACGTGGCCGCCGTGGCCTACGTGCCGCACCCGGCCAGCCAGGGCATCGTGCAGGCCTTTTCGGTGTTCATCGACACGCTGATCGTGTGCTCCTGCACCGCCTTCATCGTGCTGCTGGGCGACGCCTACCAGCCCGGCATGGCCACCGAGCTCGGTGGCGTGGCGCTCACGCAGGCCTCGCTGGCGGGTCATGTGGGCGAGTGGGGCCGCTCCTTCGTGAGCGTGGCGATGCTGCTGTTTGGCTTCACCACCATCATCTACAACTACTACCTGGGCGAAAACAGCCTGGCCTACTTCGGTGGCGACCGGCGTGGCGTGGTGGCCGGCTACCGCCTGGCCGTGATCGCGCTGTGCGGCTGGGGCGCCACCACCGACCTCGGCACCGTGTTCGCCTTTGCCGACGTGACCATGGGCCTGCTGGCGCTGGCCAACCTGCTGGCCCTGGCGTTGCTGTTCAAGAAAGGCCTGCGCCTCATGCGCGACTTCGACGACCAGCTCCAGCGGGGTGTGCGCGAGCCGGTGTTTGACGCCCGGCGCTTCGCCGACATGGGCGTGGAACCCGAGGCCTGGGTGCTGGAGCCCCAGGACAGCGCCGCGCTGGCCCCGGCCGGCGCCGCGCCCACCGCGCAGGCCGTGCGATGAGCGCGCGCGTCCTCGTTCTCTACACCGGCGGCACGGTGGGCATGGAGCCCTCGCCCGAGGGCTATCGGCCCATGCCCGACTTCGCCGTGCGCCTGCGCGAGACGCTGCAGCGCAGCGCCGGCGACGAACTGCCCGAGCTGGACGTGGTGGCGCTGGAGCGCCCCATCGACAGCGCCAACCTCAGCCCGTTGCACTGGCAGCGCATGGCCGAGCCGCTGCTGGCGAACTGGGACGCGTACACCGGCTTCGTGCTGCTGCACGGCACCGACACCATGGCCTGGAGCGCATCGGCCCTGTCCTTCATCCTGCAGGGGACGGACAAGCCGGTCATCTTCACCGGCTCGCAGATCCCGCTGCTGCAGCCGCGCAGCGACGCGCCCGCGCACCTGCAGGCCGCGCTGCAACTGGCCGCGTGTCACCGCGTGCCCGAGGTGGGGCTGTGTTTTGGCCGCCACCTCTGGCGCGGCAACCGCAGCAGCAAGATCGCCAGCCAGGCGCTGGACGCGTTCGGCTCGCCCAACTACCCACCGCTGGCCGATCTGGCCATCGAGCTGCAGGTGCACCCGGAGCGCCTGCTGCGCGCCCCGGCGCAGCAGCGCTTCATCGTGCCCGCGTTCGACCCCCAGGCCGTGGCGGTGCTCAACCTCTACCCCGGCATCAGCGGCCATGTGGTGGACGCGCTGCTGGGCTGTGCCCACGTGCGCGGCCTGGTGCTGCGCAGCTACGGCGTGGGCAACGCGCCCGAGGCCGACCGCTCCTTCATGCAGGCGCTGGAGCGCGCCAGCCAGCGCGGCGTGGTGCTGCTCAACACCACGCTGTGCGCCACCGGCCCTGTGGTGCAGGGTGCCTACGCCACCGGCTCGGCGCTCACGCAGGCAGGCGTGGTGCCCGGCGCCGACATGACGCTGGAAGCCGCCTTCGCCAAGCTGCACGTCTTGCTGGGCACCGAAACCGACCCCGACCGGGTGCGCGAGCGTCTGGGCCAGCCGCTGTGCGGGGAGCTGACGACACCCGCCTGAACGACAGACGGTGAAGGTCTGGGCTAGGCGGAGGGGCTGGTATTTTGTACAGTACTAGTTTCCACTTCCGCCGCCCATGCCCGACGTCCTCATCCCCCTGCACGCCCTCAAAGGGCGCGGCGTGGCCCACCGCCAGCCGCACCGCTTCGAGCGCGACGCGCGCGCCGCGTTCGACGATGGCTGGGGCTCGCTGGACGAGGCGCTCGCCCGGGGTGAGGAAGCCGCCGCGCCGGCCACCCAGGTGAGCTGGGAAACCGCGAAAAGCGCGATCACCCGCAACGACTCGCCCGACATCGGCTTCAACCAGGGCCTCAACCCCTACCGGGGCTGCGAGCACGGCTGCATCTACTGCTACGCCCGGCCCACCCACAGCTACCTGAACCTCTCGCCCGGGCTCGACTTCGAGACCCGGCTGGTCGCCAAGCGCAACATCGCCGAGGTGTTGCGCGGCGAGCTGCTGCGACCGGCCTACTTGCCCGAGCTGCTGGTCATCGGCACCGTGACCGACGCCTACCAGCCCATCGAGCGCGATCTGCGCCTCACGCGCGCCGTGCTCGAGGTGCTGCACACCGCGCACCACCCGCTGGCGATGGTGACCAAGGGCAGCGGCGTCGAGCGCGACCTGGACCTGCTCGCGCCCATGGGCGCGCAGCGCCTGGCCGCGGTGTACGTGACCATCACCACGCTGGACGCCAAGCTCGCGCGCATCCTGGAGCCGCGCGCGGCCGCGCCGTACCGGCGCCTGCGCACCCTCCGCACGCTGGCCGAGGCGGGCGTGCCGGTGGGCGTGAGCGTGTCGCCGCAGATTCCCTTCATCAACGACGACATGGAGCAGGTGCTCGAAGCCGCTTTCGACGCGGGCGCGCGCCGCGCCTTCTACCAGGTGCTGCGCCTGCCCTGGGAGCTGAGCGACATGTTCCGCCAATGGCTGGAGCTGCACCACCCGGACCGCGCCGCGCGCGTGATGGCGCGCGTGCAGGACATGCGCGGCGGCAAGGACTACGACGCCGACTTCGCCACCCGCATGAAAGGCCGGGGCATCTGGGCCGACCTGCTGCGCCAGCGCTTCGTGAAGGCCTGCGACCGGCTCGGCTTCAACCGCGAGCGCGAGGCGCTGGACACGGGCCAGTTCCGGCCGGCGGCGCTGCGCGGGCAGGGCGATCTGTTTTAGGCCGTGTCCGTCGGGCCGCTCAGCAGCGCCAGCGCGTCTTCGCGCCAGCAGCCCAAGGCGGTGTAGAAGCCTTCCCACACACAGCCGTTGCAGCCACGCCCGCAGCAGGTCGTGGGCTCGGGCGGGGGCGGGCGCAGGGCGGTGTCCAGATCGACGCAGCGGCGCTGCGCCAGGCCGCGCAGGTGGGCGATCAGCGCGTGCGCCGTGGGCAGCTCGCCCAGCGGCACGGTGGCCGGGTCGTGGCGCGCGAAGCGGGGCTGCTCTTTGCCGTCGAACAGGCCCGAGGCGTTGAACATCGCCGCCGGTCGCACCCACAGGCCGAAGCCGCCGTAGAGCGCGCGGTACAGCGTCATGCCTTGCAGCGTCTCGCTGCAGCGCACAGTGTCGGGATCGTTCGCCGGGCCGCCCCAAGACCGATCGCACCCCCTCGGGGGGCCTGGCCAAGCCAGGGCTGGGGGCGCAATCACCTCGTACCAGCCACCCTTGTAGTGGCGGTACAGGCCGGGGGGCGTGGCGTTCAGCGGGGGCAGGTCGTCGTCGGTGGGGGCGTTCGGGCTCATCGGGGCGCGATTGTCCCCGATCGCGCTCAGGCCGCGCTGGGCAGCCCGATGCCGTTGTCGTCACGCAGGGTGGACACCAGCACGTCGCACACCGCCTCGGTCAGCACGTGCTGGGTCACGCTGCCCAGCAGCAGCTCTTCGGCGGCCTGGCGACCGTGTTTGCCGATCGCGATCAGGTCGCAGCCGCGTTCGTTCGCCTCCTGCAGGATGTGCATGGGCGCGTCGCCTTCGGTCAGGCTCAGCGTGAACTGGTCGGGCAGCAGGCCGCTGCGGTCCACCAGCGCCTGCAGGTGGTCGCTCGCGTCGATGCGCGCGCGTTCGCGGTAGTGCTCCAGCGTGGCGTCGTCCACGCCGGCGAAGCGCAGTTTTTCCTCGAACGGGATGGAAAAGCTGTGCATCAGGATCAGGTGGGCACCCGGCGCCGCCGCGCCCGCCACCACGATGGCCTGCTCCGACCACGGCGAAAAATCCAGCGGCACCAGCACGCGCTGGTACGGCGCGTCGGCTTCGGTGCGCACCACGAGCAGGGGCCTCTCCGTCTGGTGCAGCAGGCGTTCGGCGGTGGTTCCGATCAACAGGTGGTGCAGCGGGTTGGCGCCTCGCGCGCCCACCACCACCAGTCCTGCGCCCAGGGCGCGGGACTGCGCGCAGATCGTGCGCACCGGCTGGCCGGTGGCCAGGTGCGGCTGCGCGGGCGCGTGGCCCTGTGCTTCCAGGCGCTGCACCTCGTCGAGCAGGCTCTGGCGCGTCTGTTCGGTCATGCGCTCCTGCCACTGGCCGCTGTTGTCCAGCCAGGCGCGCATGCCGTCGAACAGGCTGTTGTTGATGACGTGCAGCAGGTGCAGGCTCGCGCCGCACTCGCGGGCGATGAGTGCCGCGCGCAGGGCGGCGCGCGCCGAGGCCACCGAAAAGTCGGTGGCGGCAAGGACGGACTCAAGCGGGAGCTGGTGTCGGGCATTCATGGTGGGGCATCCTCGGCGCTGGCGTAGAGGGGTTGGCCGTGGCCGCATTGTCGGCGCAAGCCGCGCCGTGTGGGCATGGGATCGACGCACGGTTGCGCGCGCTGGCGTTGCGCCACGGCGGCCGCCCCATGGGCTTGCGGCCGTTGCCGTGCCCCATCCCGGCGTTCAGCCAGGCCGGCGGTCTGTGCCTTGGCCGTGGTTCTTGGCCAACGCGAGCAATTCGTCCAGCGACCACTGGTCGTCTGCATGAGCGCCACGGTGCGCCGCCACGACACGCCCGCCGGGCGCGATCAGGAAGTCGGCGGGCATCCCCAGGACCGACTCACCTCTGGTGGGCAGCTTCAAGCCATGCTGCAACAGTCCTTGCACGGCAGCCCGCCATGCGCGGGGATCCAGCACGGAGCGCCACGAGGTTTCGATGCCGAACTGGCGGTACAGGGCCTTGTGTGGATCGGCGATCAGGGCAAACGGTGCCTGCGCGTGCTGTGCCCGCAGGGCCGCCTGACTGGAGTGGAACACCGCGACTTCCTGGATGCCCGCCTGTGCCAGTTCGGTGTGCCGGCGCACGAAGCTGTGGATGTGCAGGTTGCACATCGGGCAGCCTGCAAACCGTCGAAACTGCAGATGGGTCAGCGCTTGACCGTCCGGGATGCGGACGGTCTGGCCATCGATGGACGTGAGCTGGAGCGGGGAGATGTGGTCGCCGGGGCGCGGTCTGGGCATGGGGCAGGTCGGGAAAGGGTCGAGGTGCCCGCATGCTAGTGCGCGCCGTGCCCTGGCGGTTGTCCGATCGTCTCGTTATCGGGTCGTGCCTGCTTGTCGCGCAGCGGCCGGGGGGGCGGTCTGCGGCGCGGCCAGCCAGGCCGAAGGGGGCACACCCACCAGACGCACAAAGGCCTTGCTGAAGGCGCCCACGGTGGCGTAGCCCACATCACCCGCCACGCGCTGGATGGGCAGTCCCTTGCGCAGCAGGGCCTGCGCCGTGGCGATGCGCCAGGCGGTGACGTAGGCCATGGGCGGGTCGCCCGTCACCTGTTTGAACAGCAGTGCTAGGCGGGCCCGGGACATGTGCGCCAGGGCGGCCAAACGATCCAGCGTCCAGGGGGCCTCGGGCTGTTGGTGGATGGCCTGGAGGGCAGGGGCCAGCCGGGGGTGGGCCAGGCCCGCCAGCGTGCCACCGCGGGCGATGCCCTGTTCCACGCAATGCCGCAGCAGGCGCAACGCCACGATTTCGCAGCAGCGGTCGAGAATGGCCTGCCGACCGATGCGCTGCGCGAATGCCTCGGTGAACAGGGTCGTCAGCAGGCCGTCGAGGTCGGGCAGGTCCGCCAGCGGCACCGAGACCACGTCGGGCAAGGCGCTGGTGACGGGGTTCCATCCCTCCAGGCCAAACTGGACCGTGCCGCACACCATGTCCGATCCGGCCTGGGCGTCCACCACCAGCCGGCGGGCCGCAGGGCGGGTCAGGAACAACAGGGTGGGGCTGTCGATGTCGATGGCGCGCTTCTGGATGCCCAGGATGCGCACACGCCCGGACCGGATCACGTGAAGATGGCCACGGCCGGCGTCGTCGGGGAAACCGTGTGTGCCGCACAGGTTGCCGGCGAAGAAGGCACCCGCCCGCAGGCTGTGGAGGTCAAGCAGTGTGCTGAGGCTGTCCATGGTGGGTGCCATGGTAGCGAGCCGGTGCGGTCACAGGCTGGGGTGTGGCAGCGCGGGTGCGGCCTGTCCGGGCGCCACCCGTCCCTCGTTCCATGCCTGTTGCCATGCGGGCCAGGAGCGTGCCGGGTCTTCGCCCAGGCCCCGCACCACGCAACCGCCCTCGGCCCCGCAGGCCGCCGCTTGCGCAAGTTGCTCGGGGGCGAGGATGCCGCCAATGGCCACCACCGGCGCGGGCGCCATGTGCGCCCACCAGGTCAGGTTGTCCAGGCCCTGCGGCACCCAGGGCATGTCTTTGGTGGTGGTGGGCCACACCGGGCCGCAGGCCACGTAGTCGGGCAGCAGGGCGTGGGCGCGGCACAGTTCCCACAGGCAGTGCGAACTCAGGCCCAGGGCCACGCCCTGGTCGCGCGCCTGGGCGAGCCGGGCGTGTTCGGCGCGCGAGAGGGACAGCAGGTCTTCCTGACCCAGGTGCAGCGCACGGGCGCCCAGTGTGAGGGCTTGCTGCCAATGGTCGTTGATGTAGAGCGTGGCGCCGGTGGCGTCCGCTGCGGCCTGTGCTGCCCCGATTTCCGCGGCCAGTTGATCGCGCCAGCTGGGGTCATCCGCCGGTGTCGCCGACGGGCGCTTGATGCGCAACTGCACCGTGCGCGCGCCGGCCTGCACGCACTGCCGCACCCGTTCGGCGCTGTCCACGATGGCGTACACGCCCGGCGCGGTGGCGCGGGGGCGGGTGTGCCAACTGGCCGGGGTTTCGGGGCCGAGCGAAAACCGTGGCAGCAGCGACGGGTCCAGCCCGAAGCCCTCGCGGGCAATGACCGGCCCCACGCCACGGCCGACCGCGCGGGCGTGCCGCAGGGCGTGGGTGGCGGCCATCTTGGCCAGCACGGCCGCGTCGGCCAGCACCCAGCCCAGCGCGAGGGCGGCAGCCAGGGCCGATGCAAAGGTGCAGCCGGTGCCGTGGTTGTGCGGTGTTTTCTCGCGTGGCAGGCTCAACCAGCCTTGCGCGAGCGAGGTGTCCAGCCAGTCGAGCGAGAGGCTGGCGTGGGGGGGGGTGGCAGCGGCATCGCCCCCGGTGATCACCACCGCTTCACAGCCCAGCGAGCGCAGCGCCCGGGCCTGGGCGGGAATGCCCTCTGGGCTGCCTTCTCCCAGCAGGGCCACCGCCTCGCTCTGGTTGGGCGTGATCACCGTGGCGCGAGGCAGCAGCAGGTCGCGGTAGGTGGCCCGCAGCTCGGCATCTGCCAGGGCGGCGCCGGTGCTGGCGCGCAGCACCGGGTCCACCACCAGGGCCAGTGGGCGCTGCGCGCGCAACTGGTCGACAAAGCGGGCCAGCACCCGCACGTTCTCGGCGCTGCCCAGCAGCCCGGTCTTGATCACACGCGGTGGCATGTCCGCCGCCAGCGTGTCCAGCTGCGCTTGCAGCACCTCGGGCGGTGTGGCTTCGATGTGGGTGACTTCGGTGGTGCTCTGCGCCGTGATGCTGGCGACCACGGTGCAGCAGTGCACGCCGAAGGCGTCCGCCGCGCGCTGGTCGGCGGCCAGACCGGCGCCACCGCCGCTGTCGGTGCCGGCGATGCTCCAGATGATGGGGGTCATGTTTTTTCTCCTCGAGCGCCGCAGCGCCATGCGCAGCGCGGGGGGTGCTTCACTGAATCAGGAAGGGGTGTCCGCTGACCGGCGTGCTCGCCACCGCCATGTCCTGCGGCGCCATCACGCCGGCTTCGAAGGCGCCGCGTCCGGCTTCGATCGCCTGGCCGAAGGCGCGCGCCATGCGCACCGGGTCCACCGCCTGGCTCACGGCGGAGTTCAGCAGCACGGCGTCAAAGCCCAGCTCCATCGCGGCGGCCGCGTGCGAGGGCGAGCCGATGCCGGCGTCCACCACCAGCGGCACGCCGGGCAGCCGCGCGCGCAGGGTGCGCAGCGCGAACGGGTTGATGAGGCCCTGGCCCGAGCCGATGGGCGCGCCCCAGGGCATCAGCACCTCGCAGCCCGCGTCCAGCAGGCGCTGGCAGGTCACGAGGTCGTCGGTGCAGTAGGGGAAGACCGCGAAACCATCCCGGGTCAGCTGCGCCGCCGCCTCCACCGTGCCCCAGGGGTCGGGCTGCAGGGTGTGCTCGTCGCCCACCACTTCGAGCTTGATCCAGTGCGTGCCGTACAGCTCGCGCGCCATGTGCGCCAGCGCGATGGCTTCGCGCGCGGTGCGGCAGCCGGCGGTGTTGGGCAGCAGCTGCGCGCCGCGCTCGCGCATCGCCGCGCGGATGATGTCGATGAAGCCGTTGTCGCCTCCGGCCGCCAGCGTGCGCTTGAGGCCGACGGTGACCACCTGGGTGCCGCTGGCGGCAATGCTGTTGGCGAGCACCTGCGGCGAGGGGTAGCCCGCCGTGCCGAGCAGGAAGCGGCTGGTGAGTTCGACGCCGTAGGGCGCCCAGGTCTGAGTTGTGTTGCTCATCGGTCTAGCCTCCAACGATGGCTTGAAAGGTCAGCACGGTGTCGCCGGGTTTCAAAACGGTGGATGCGCGCAATCCGCGTGGCACGAACTCGCCGTTCACCGCCGTGGCCACTTTGTTGACGTCCACGCCTTGCGCCTCCAGCAGCGCAGCCAGCGTCAGGCCTTCGGGGCAGAGCAGTGTGTGGTCGTTGAAGCGCAGTTGGGCCTCTTGATGGGCAAGGGTTTCTGGCATGGGCATTCCTTGGGTGAACCTGGGTCAGGGGTTCTGGTGTGATTCAGGCGTTTGCTCAGGCGTGCCCCTCACCCCAGCCCTCTCCCCAGAGGGGCGAGGGAGTGACGGCCCCTCTGCGGCGTGTGCGGTGCGATGGCATGGAGCTCCCTCTCCTGCTGGCGGGAGAGGGTTGGGGTGAGGGTCTGCGGGTGCGCGAGACGCGACATCCACCTGAGCCAGCGCATCCTCCACCAATGCCGGCGCGAGCAGCCAGCCATGCCGAAACAGACCATTGATGCGCAGCAGGCCAGGTTCCACGTGGGTGTGGGGTTCGTTGTCGGGCAGGGCGGGGCGCAGGTTGGTCTCCAGGTGCACGATGCGCGCCTCGGCCAGCTCGGGGATCACGCTCTGCGCCGCAGCCATCAGCTCCACCGCGCTCTTGAGGCTCACCGGCGAGCGGTCTTCGCTCTCGATCTCGCTGGCGCCGATGACGATGTGGTCGCAGGGGCGCGGCACGATGTAGACGCGGTGGCGCGGGTGCAGCAGGCGCACCGGGCGGTGCAGCGTCACGCCAGGCGCCTGCAGCCACACCACCTCGCCGCGCACGCCGCGCACCGGCGCGTCGGGCCGGGCGCCCACGCCGCGCACGTCGATGGCCAGGTCGAAGCGCGGCGACGATCCGTCTTCCAGCCGCAGCTGCCCCGGGGTCACCTCGCGCACCCGGGTGTTCCAGCGCCAGCGCACGCGGGGTGAGGCCGCGCACAGCGCCGGCAGCATTTGCAGCGGCAGGATCTGCCCTTCGCCCGGCAGCAGCCAGGCGTGCAGGCGCGGGTCGATGCTGGGTTCCAGCGTGGCCAGGGCCGCGCGGTCCAGGGCCTGCGGCGCGGGCAGTCCGGCGGCCAGGGTCGGCGCGGTCTCCAGGCGCGCGAGCACGCGGCGCGCGGCGCCCAGGTCGCTGCCGTGGGCCAGCAACAGGCTGCCGAGCGCGCGGAAGTGGATGTCGGCCGGCGTCGCTGCGCCGGGCGCGGGCGCACAGGCGGTGCAGGTGCCGCAGGCCTCGGGCAAGGCGCTGGCCGCCAAGGGCGCGTGGCTCAGCGCCTGGGCGATCTCGCGCCACAGTGCGATGGAGCGCCAGCCGAGTTCGGCGACACGGGGACCGCTGGTTTCCAGCTCGGCGAGCGGGCTGAGCATGCCCGCGGCGGTGAACGCCGCGGCACCCCGGCCGTCGCTGGTGGCCTGCGGCCCATCGGCCGGGTCGAACACGGTGACCTCGTGTGTGGCGCTCAGCCGCCAGGCCAGCAAGCGGCCCAGCAGGCCGGCCCCTGCAATCCCGATGGACGCCATGGCTCAGCCCTTCGTGGTCAATGAAGGATCTGAGCCCCCAACCCTGGCTTCGCCAGGCCCCCCGAGGGGGTGCTGTCGTTCTTGGGGCGGCCCGGCGAACGACGACACCGGCACATAGAACTCGCCGCCCACAGCCTTGAACTCCGCGCTCTTCTGCGCCATGCCCTCGCTCAGCGCCTGCTCGTCGCTCACACCCTTGGCGGCGGCGTAGTCGCGCACGTCCTGCGTGATCTTCATGGAGCAGAATTTCGGCCCACACATGGAGCAGAAGTGCGCCTCCTTGCTCGAGTCCTTGGGCAGGGTTTCGTCGTGGTAGTCCTCGGCGGTCTGCGGGTCCAGGCCGAGCGCGAACTGGTCGCGCCAGCGGAATTCGAAGCGCGCCTTGCTCATGGCGTCGTCGCGGGCGCGGGCGCCCGGGTGGCCCTTGGCGATGTCGGCCGCGTGGGCCGCGATCTTGTAGGCAATGATTCCCTGCTTCACGTCGTCGCGGTCGGGCAGGCCCAGGTGTTCCTTGGGCGTCACGTAGCAGAGCAT
>Ga0155522_1001_pt1 | contig 40530 bp, 35 predicted proteins | sample RifCSPhighO2_12_FD_107179 | JGI IMG/M metagenome (GOLD analysis project Ga0155522, IMG submission 107179) | Burkholderiales bacterium RIFCSPHIGHO2_12_FULL_67_38
AGGCTCCATTCGCGGTTGCCTCAGAGTCGGCGTACCAGCTGCGCAGTTGACGAACCCATGTTGGCGCACCAGAAGCAGCCGCCCGCGAGGTGAGCCGGAGAACGACAGCTCCACCATCCACCTGGCGCGAGGTGGTGGCGAGAAACGGGAGGGAGTGTGAAGAAGACGCCGAGGCAGAGAGCCCTCACCCCAGCCCTCTCCCAGAGGGAGAGGGGGAAAATCCCGCTTACTTGCCGAGCAGCTTGAACACGTCCCGCGCCGCCGCCACGGTGTCCGCAATGTCCTGAGCCGTGTGCGCCGCGCTCACGAAACCGGCTTCGTACAGCGCCGGGGCGATGTACACGCCGCGGTCCAGCAGGCCGTGGAACAGGGTGTTGAAACGCGGGCCGTCGGTGGTCATGACCTTGGCGTAGTTCTGCGGCAGTTCATCAAACAGGAAGAAGCCGAACATACCGCCCTGGCTGTCGCCGCACAGGGTCACGCCTTCGGCCGCTGCGGCGGAGGTCAGGCCACTCACCAGCGACTGCGTGGTCGCTGAGAGCGCCTCATAGAAGCCCGGTTTCTGGATTTCCTTCAGCGTGGCCAGACCGCAGGCCGTGGCCACCGGGTTGCCGGAGAGCGTGCCGGCCTGGTAGACACCGCCCAGCGGAGCGAGCTGTTCCATCACCGCGCGCTTGGCGCCAAAGGCGGCCAGCGGCATGCCGCCACCGATCACCTTGCCCATCACCGTCATGTCGGGCTCGAAGCCGGGGATCAGTTGGGCGTACACGCTCTGCGCGCCACCGAGCGCGACGCGAAAGCCCGTCATCACCTCGTCGAACGCCAGCAGCGCGCCGTGCTGCGTGCAGAGTTCGCGGCAACGCTTCATGAAGGGCACACTCGCGCGCACGAAATTCATGTTGCCAGCGATCGGCTCGATGATCAGGCAGGCCACATCAGGGCCGTGTTCGGTGAACGCGGCTTCGAGCTGCTCGATGTTGTTGTATTCGAGAACGATGGTGTGTTGCACCACCTCGGGCGGCACGCCTGCGCTGGTCGGGTTGCCAAACGTGGCGAGGCCCGAACCGGCTTTCACCAGCAGCGCGTCGGCATGGCCGTGGTAGCAGCCTTCGAACTTGATGATCTTCTTGCGGCCGGTGGCGCCGCGCGCCAGGCGGATCGTGCTCATGCCGGCTTCGGTGCCCGAGCTCACCAGGCGCACCATGTCGATGCTGGGCACGAGTTTGATGATGGCTTCGGCCAGCTCCACCTCGCGCTCGGTCGGCGCGCCGTACGAGAAACCTTCCTGCACCGCCTTCTGCACCGCTTCCAGCACGGCTGGGTGGCCGTGGCCCAGGATCATCGGGCCCCAGGAGCCGATGTAGTCGATGTACTTCTGGCCATTGGCGTCCCAGAAATACGCGCCCTGGGCGCGCTGCACGAAGCGGGGCGTGCCGCCCACGGCGCGGAAGGCGCGCACGGGCGAGTTCACGCCGCCGGGGATCAGCGCTTTGGCGCGGTCAAACAGTTCTTGGTTGCGGTCGGTCATGATGGATGGAAGATTCAATGTCTGGTGGTGTCCAGCGGAAAATCATCGACGTCGAGCGTGCTGTCGGGGGAGGGGTCGCCCGCCTGGCCTTCGCCCTCTTCGTCGTCTTCGTGGGCCCAGAACAGACGATCGGGCACGGCGTGGCCCATGCCGGGCTGGAAGCCCGCGTCCAGGCACTGATCGAGGTAGGTCAGCGCCTCGGCGCAGGCCGCCTGCAGGTCGGCCCCCCCGGCGATCAGGGCACACAGCGCGGCGGACAAGGTGTCGCCAGCACCACTGAACGTGGCTTCAAAGCGTTCGTAGCGGGCCGAGGCCAGCACCGTTTCCGGTGAGGCCAGGTGGCTCTCCAGATACTGGTCGGCGGCGTTGAAGCCGGTCACCAGCGTGTAGGGCACGCCGTGCACGGCGGCCGCACGGGCGACCTCGCGGGCATTGGGCGGGCGGTCGCCTTCCCACTCCGGCAGCAGCCATCGGCACAGTGTGCTGTGGTTGCCAACCAACACGGTGGTCTGCGGCAGCAACAGTTCAACGCAGGCGTCCAGGTAGGTTTCGATGGCCAGTTCGTCCCACCACGACAGGTCGGGCATGTAAGCCACCACGGGCACTTCCGCATAGTCGGTGGTGATGCCGGCGATCGCGCTGAGGTTCTCCGGACTGCCCACGAAGCCGACCTTGAACGCCTGCACCGGCACATCTTCCAACGAGCAGCGTGCCTGGTCGGTGACGGCCTCCTCATCGAGGGCGATGTGGTCGTGGATTTCGCTGGTGTCGCGCACGTAGACACCCGTCACCACGGGAAGCACATGGGCCGATGCACTGGACATGGCCGTGATGTCGGCGCTCAGGCCGCCCGCGCCGCTGGGATCGTTGGCGTTGAACACCATCACGCAGGGCAGGCTGGTTTCGCCCAGAGCCTCAAGCGAGGTGGGCGTGGAGGTGTCGGGGGTGTCGGGCATGAGGGTGGTGTGGGGTCAGAGCCGGGTGCTGATGCAGGATCGGCGGTCCGCGCACATGGGGAAAACCAGCGGCTGATGGCCTGAGGAGGCCTCATGGGGCTCGATACAATGATTGCATTCTATGACAATGGCCCCTATAACCATGAGCGAAACCAAGACTTGGATGTGCCTGATCTGCGGCTGGATCTACGACGAAGCTGCTGGCGCTCCCGAGCATGGTGTCGCACCGGGAACGCCCTGGTCGCAGGTGCCCATGAACTGGACCTGCCCGGAGTGTGGCGCACGCAAGGAAGATTTTGAAATGGTGCAGATCTGAGGTCGACCATGCCGTGGCACAACAGTTGCGTGTGTGCCCAAGCCCTGACACCCTAACTGGAGCGACACAACCGTGAGCACGACACCCGCGCTGAAAGTCCTGGTGGTGGATGACAGCAATACCATTCGCCGCAGTGCGGAGATCTTCCTCAAGCAGGGCGGGCATGAAGTCCTGCTGGCTGATGACGGCTTTGACGCACTGGCCAAAATCAACGATTACCAGCCCGATCTGGTGTTCTGCGACATCCTCATGCCGCGGCTGGATGGCTACCAGACCTGTGCCATCATCAAGCGCAACGCCCGCTTCGCGAGCATTCCTGTGGTGATGCTGTCTTCCAAGGACGGCGTGTTCGACAAGGCTCGCGGACGCATGGTCGGTTCCCAGGACTACCTCACCAAACCCTTCACCAAAGACCAGTTGCTGCACGCAGTGCAGCAGTTCGGCGCCCACCTCACCGGAGCTGCATGATGCCCATACATAAAGTGCTTGTTGTTGATGATTCCAAGACCGAGTTGATGGTTTTGTCGGACCTGTTGATCAAAAACGGCTACAGCGTGCGCACCGCCGAGAATGCCGAAGAGGCCTTTCGTCGGCTCGGCGAGGAAAAGCCGGAACTGATTTTGATGGACGTGGTGATGCCCGGTCAGAATGGTTTTCAGTTGACCCGGGCGATCGCGCGGGACCCGCAGTATTCCCACATCCCCATCATCATGTGCACCAGCAAGAATCAGGAGACCGATCGTGTCTGGGGCATGCGTCAGGGCGCCCGTGACTACGTCACCAAGCCGGTGAATACCGAAGAGCTGATTTCCAAGATTCGGGCGCTGGGTTAAGCGCCAGGCTCGACACCACCGCACGCGCCCCGAACCTTACCCAGCATGGCCACCAACCGACAGTCACTCAAGGATCTGCAGGAACGACTGGCGCAACGTCTGTCCGCCGCGAAAACCGAAGCTGCGACAGCCTCCTGGCTGGCCGTGGAAGCGGGCGGGCAGCGCTACCTGATACCGCTGGTCCAGGCGGGCGAGATTTTCCCCTGGTCCCCCATTCAGTCCGTGCCTTACACCAAGCCCTGGTACGCCGGGGTGGCCAGTCTGCGGGGTGGCTTGCACGGCGTGGTGGATCTGGCGCGTTTGCTGAACCGGTCGCTCGCGCCTGCCACAAGTGGGGAGCGCGTGTCTTCCGAATCGCGGCTGGTCAGTCTGCATGCCGCGCTGGGTGTCAATGCCGTGCTCTGGATCGATCGCCTGCTGGGCCTGCGCAACCCGGCCATGTTCAGTGCGCTGGGGTCCAACCCCGAGAATGCTCCCGCTTATTTCACCCGTTGTCTGATCGACCACCAGGGCCAGCTGTGGCAGGAGCTTGATCTTCAGGCCTTGGCGGGTGAGTCCGAATTTCTGGCCATCGCTGCCTGATGGCCGAACGCCGTCGGCCAATACCGGTTTCCCGTATGTTGTTTTCTGTTGGAAGGTTTTCTCATGGCCATGCTTGATCGATTCCAGGGACTGTTCAAGAAAAAAGCTGGTGATGAACCCGAACCCGACCTGGGCGATTCCATCGACCAGGACATCGCCGATCTGGCCGCCGCGCGGCTCGCGCCGGACTCCGCAGCGGGTGACCTTCCGGAAAGCCGGTCGCCGGACGATGAAAACCCGTCCGAGGCCGGGATGGTGTCGCTGCCCTTGCTGGGCCGCCGCTTGGCCGAACAGCACCAGAGGACCCTGGCCACCTTGCTGGCGTTTGGCCTGGTGGTGTTGGGTGCGGTGACGTTCTTCGTGCTGAATCAGACCCAGAACCTGAGTCTGCAGGTGGCCGCTACCGGCGAGGCGCTGATGCAGTCGCAGCGACTGGCCAAAAGCGCGTCACAGGCCTTGATCGGCAGTGCTGCGGCTTTTCCGGAAGTGGATCAGAGTGCCGAGGTGCTGTTTGACAACGTCGCCGCGCTCCGTGTGGGCGCCAGCGGAGAACATGGCGCAGGCGACAGCCATTCCCATGGCGCGGACCTTGTCGCGCTGGCGGCCGAACTCCAGCCGCAGCTGAGTGAACTTACCCCGGTGGTGCAGCGTGCGCACGACAACGCCGCCGCCATTCTCGCGCAGCAGAAAATTCTGACCCAGGTGGGCGACGCCCTGCGCACGATCAACCGGCAGTCTTCCGACCTGCTGGAAATCGCCGAGACCGTCTCGTCCCTCAAGCTGCAGCAGAACGCGCCAGCGGCCGAAATTTCGGCGTCTGGCCAGCTGGTGATGTTGACCCAGCGCATCGGCAAGTCGGCCAACGAATTCCTGACCATGGAGGGTGTGAGTCCCGAGGCGGTGTTCCTGTTGGGCAAGGACTTGAACACCTTCAAGGAAATCGCCGACGGCTTGCTCAAGGGCAGTGAAGAGTTGCGCCTTGCCGCCGCCAAGGACGAACAGGTGCGCGAACGGCTGGAGGCACTGCTGGCCATGTACGAGCAGACCCGCACCGAAGCTGGCGCGATTCTGGGCAACCTGCAGGGTCTGGTGTCGGCCCGGGAGGCGCAGGCCGGCATCATTGCCGACAGCGAACCCTTGCGATTGGCATTGGGCAAGCTCCAGTCGAGCCTGTCGTCCCGCTCTGGCTTGGGCGGCGCAGAAATCGCCGTCTTGCTGCTGTCCGCGGTCTTTGCGCTGGGTTGCGCGGGCGGCCTGGCCTATGTGCAGCTGCAGGACAGCCGTCAGCGCCAACGGGTGGCTGAGCGTCAGCGGCAGGCGGCCGAGTCGCTGGAGCAGGATGCCAAGCGCGTGAACGACGCCAACCAGGCGGCCATTCTGCGGTTGATGAACGAACTGCAGACGGTGGCCGAAGGCGACCTGACCCAGGAAGCGACCGTGACCGAGGACATCACCGGCGCCATCGCCGACTCGGTGAACTACACGGTGGAAGAGCTGCGTTCGCTGGTGGGCAACGTGCAGGCCACGGCCACCCGGGTGGCGCAGACCACGTCCGCGGTGGAAAGCACCTCGACCGAGCTGCTGGCTGCGTCCACCGAGCAGCTGCGCGAGATTCGTGAAACCGGCCAGTCCGTGCTGGACATGGCGCAACGCATCAACCAGGTTTCCGGACAGGCGCAGGAATCGGCCTCGGTGGCGCGGACTTCTCTGCAAGCCGCCGAATCGGGTCTGCAGGCCGTGCAGGACGCGATCGGCGGTATGAACGCCATCCGCGACCAGATCCAGGAAACCTCCAAGCGCATCAAGCGGCTGGGTGAGTCTTCGCAGGAGATTGGTGAAATCACCGAACTGATCTCGGACATTACCGAACAGACCAACGTGCTGGCCCTGAACGCCGCCATCCAGGCCGCATCCGCCGGTGAAGCCGGTCGGGGCTTCTCGGTGGTGGCCGAGGAAGTGCAGCGACTGGCCGAACGGTCGGCCGACGCCACGCGCCAGATCGCGGCGCTGGTGAAGGCGATTCAGACCGACACCCAGGACGCGGTGGCCGCCATGGAGCGCTCCACCCAGGGTGTGGTCGAAGGAGCCAAGCTGTCCGACAACGCCGGTACCGCGCTGTCCGAAATCGACCGCGTGTCGCGGCGACTGGCCGAACTGATTGAGCAGATCTCCAGTGCCACGTCACGCGAAGCCGAGTCGGCCAACGAGGTGGCCGGCAACATTCAGCACATTTTTGCCGTGACCGAGCAGACCGGTGAAGGTACGCGTTCGACGGCCCAGCAGGTGCGTGAGCTCTCCGCCATGGCCGAAGAACTGCGTCAGTCCGTGTCGCGGTTCAAGATCGCCTGAGAGCCCTCCCGCGTCTGTGCACCAACCTGACTGATGATCATGCTCGACACCACCGCCGACAGTTTGCAGACGGACGCCCCGCTCGCCGACCTCGGTCCGCTGGCCTGGGTGTTCGACGAGTTGCGCAAGTCGCTCGACGCGGCCAACAAGGCCATCAAGCGCTTCGTGCGCGAGACGGAACGATCCCGCAGCGACGACCTGGAGGCGGTGGACCCGGGTTCGCTGCGGATCGCCCGCCAGCAGCTGCACCAGGCGGTCGGTGCCCTGGAAATGGTGGGCCTGCTCGCGCCGGCCCAGGTGTTGCGGGCGATGGAGGCTGCGGTGCAGCGCTTCGTGCAGCGTCCCCAGGTCTGTGACGATGAGGCCGCTGGCAAGGTTGAGCGGGCCAGTTTCGCCCTGATCGAATACCTGGAGGCGGTGCTCAACAACAAGCCGGTCCAGCCCGTGGCGCTGTTTGCGCAGTACCGGGAGGTGCAGGAACTGGCTGTCGCCGAGCGTGTGCACCCTGCCGATCTGTGGCCCTTCGATCAGCGTGGCGTGGTGCTCGAGGCCCCGAAGGGCGCGTCCGCGTCGCAGTGCGATGCCCCCCAGCGCCTGTTGTTCGACCGGCTGGTGTTGCTGGTGGTCAAGACCCAGAGCCCCGCCGCCGCACAGCAACTGGCCCGGCTCAGCGGGGGACTGTCCGCCGGCGCCACCGAGGCCCGGGTGCGGACTTTCTGGAGCGTGGCCGCGGCCTATTTCGAGGCCCTGTCCCAGCGCCTGTTGCCGGTGGATGTGTATGTCAAGCGGGCGGCTTCGCGCATCCTGCTGCAGTTCGCCACGCTCGCCCGGGGTCAGAACCAGGTGTCCGAGACCCTGTTGCACGACCTGCTGTTTTTCTGTGCCCAGGCCGATGGCGCCACGCCAGACAAAGCGCCTCACCTCGTGGCGGTGCGTGAGGCATTTGATCTGGCCGCGACCAAGCCGGTGGACTACCACCTGGCGACGCTGGGGCGTTTTGATCCGGCGCTGTTGACCCAGGCACGCAAGCGCATCCATGCCGCGAAAGAAGCCTGGTCGCTCTTTTCGGGTGGGGATGCGAGCCGGGCCCGCCAGGTGGCCGACCAGTTTGGTCTGGTGGGCGATTCCCTGCTCAAGCTCCATCCGGCCAGCACCGTGCTGGCGCAGGCCTTGTTCAAGACGGCCGAGCAGTCGGCGCGCGATGCCGGCGGTGTCAGGCCCGAACTGGCCATGGAGGTGGCGACCACCACGCTGTACCTGGAAGCTGCTTTTGAGGATTTCGACCCCAACGACAGCGAGATGACCGAGCGCACCCAGGCGCTGGCCGCGCGTCTGGAGAGTGTGTTGGCGGGCGCGCCCGCGCAGCCGCTGGACGCCTGGATGGAGCAGCTCTACCGCCGCGTGAGTGATCGCCAGACCATGGGCAGTGTGGTGGGCGAACTCAAGGTCTCGCTGGGCGAGGCTGAAAAGTCGCTGGACCAGTTTTTCCGCACCCCCCACGAAAAGGGCGGGTTGCATGTGGCGGTGTCGCAGCTCGCGCAGATGCGTGGCGTGCTCTCGGTGCTCGGGTTGGAGCAGGCGGTGCAGACGGTGGCGCGGATGCGGGCCACGGTGGACCAGATCCTGGATACCGAGGTGGACGAGACCATGGCCCGCGAAGCCGGAACCTTCCAGCAGTTGGGCAACAACCTCAGCGCGTTGAGCTTCCTGGTGGACATGCTCAACTACCAGCCCGCGCTGGCCAAGAAGCTGTTTGTGTTTGACGAGGCCAAGGGCGAGCTGTTGCCGCTCATGGGTCGTACGCTCAGTTCCGAGGCTTCCAAGCCACCGGCCCATCAAGATGCCCAGGCCATCAATGCCGAGGTGCAGCGCGTGGTGGACGGCGTGCAGGAGGGGGTGGCCCTGGTCGATCTCAGCCAGCAGCTCGACACGCTGGCCACGCAAGCCTCGCTGGCCGAACAGCCCGGGGTGGCACGCGCCGCGCGCGACGCGGCCCAGGCGGTGGTCAGCGACAGCGCCAGCGCCGGCGCACAGGCGCTGGTGGGCCTGTCGCAGGCGTCCGCGCCCGTTGCCGCTCCGGTGCCCAACACCCTGATGGCCGAGGACAACGAAGAAGACGATCTGCTCGACATCTTCCTGGAAGAAGCCCGCGAGGTCGTGGCCAATGGACTCGATGCGGTGGAACATCTGCGGGTCGACCCCGCCGATCTGGAACACCTCACCACGCTGCGGCGCGCGTTCCACACGCTCAAGGGCAGCTCGCGCATGGTGGGTCTGAATGAGTTTGGCGAGGCGGCGTGGGCCATGGAGCAGATGCTCAATGCCGTGCTGGCCGAGCAGCGCGGAGCCCATCCCGACATGCTCCGGCTGGCGGGTGAGGCGATGGCCGCGTTCTCCCGTTGGGTGCAGGACATCGCGGACCGGCGCGACACCCATTGGAGCGCAGGGCCGTTCCGTGCCAGCGCCGAAGCCTGGCGCAACCAGGCGCAGTACCTGGCACTGGCGTTGCCGCAGGCCGAGCAGCGCGTCGAATCCGACGGGATGGGCGACCCCGCTCCCGCGGCGACCGTGGTCGAGACCGCGGATGAGGCCGCTCCCGCCCTTGACGAAATCGCACTGCCCGAGCCGACTCACGCCGAAACCCTGGCTGAGGCGGTGACCCTGGACGACACGTCGCACCAGCCCCCCGAAGGGCAGACGCCCGCGGGTGTTGAAGGTTTGGTGCCCGCGTCTGCGGAGGTCGATTTTTCTGCCACCGTGCCGTTCGCGGATGCCCCCACGCTGGATGCCGATCGACCGAACGCCGACGCCTCAGGTGACGCTCCTCTGCCATCCATGTTCGAAGAGATCGACTTCGACAGCCTGATGGCCGCGTCATCCAGTGCGCAGGCCGAGGCTGCCGCCGCGGTGGTCGCGAACGGTGCGGATCTTGAGGTGGAGCCGGCGTCGGCCCCGGTTGATCCCGCTCCTCTCCCATCGCCCGCGCCCGATGAAGTGTCGGCCCTGTTTGACGGTCTCTCGCTGGATCTGGATGCCCATCCGTCGCAGGAGGTCGAGTCCATCACGCTCGACGCCGACTTCGATCTGGACACCCGAGATGCGCCGCAAATCCAGGCCGAGCCGGTGTCTGATGATGCAGGGCTGGCTGTCGTTCAGGACGAGGTTCCCCCGACGCCCGAGACTGAAACCCATGCGGAAACGCCGACCGATGGCCTGCAGCCACCGGTGGTGGATGAGGGCGCGGAACCCCAGGTCGTCGAGACTGTTGAGGAGTCCTTTCCGGGTGCTTCAGACGAACAGATCCGGGTCATTGGGGACCTGCGCATCGGTATCAAGCTGTACAACGTCTACCTCAATGAGGCCGACGAGTGGTCGCGCCGCCTGTGCACCGAACTGGCCGAGTGGGCGCTGGAGCGCCACCAGCCGGTGCCGGACCAGGCCGAGGCGCTGGCGCATTCGCTGGCCGGCAGTTCGGCCACCGTGGGCTTCCAGTCACTGTCCGACATCGCCCGCGCGCTGGAGCACGCGATCGAGTCGATCGGCCTGCACCAGCAGGCTGGCTGGGCCGCCAGCGCCGAACAGGCGCAGCTGTTCGTTGACGCTTCCGAAGACATTCGCCGACTGTTGCACCAGTTCGCGGCCGGCTTCCTCAAGGAGCCTTCCCCCGAGCTGATGGCAGCGCTCTACCGCGTCGTGCACGAGCCTGTGCCTGAGGGATTGCCCCCCGAAGTGCCCGAGGCGCAGTCCGATCCGCTTTTTGAGGCCCCGCCGACGAACGCGCCCACCCCGATGCTGGCACCTGCCGGCGTTGAGGTGGCCGCGTTCAGCGAACCCAGCACCGGTTTTGGTGGCCTGCACGAATCGACCGGTCCCGCTGCGGGCCCGGTGCAGGACATCGACGACGATATCGATGCCCTGGACACGATCGACGTCGATCTTTTTCCGATCTTTGCCGACGAGGCGCTCGAACTGCTGCCACGGCTCGGTGGCGCCTTGCGCCAGTGGGTGGCGCGCCCCGACAACGGCAGCGCCCGCTCCGAAGTGCTGCGCAATCTGCACACCCTCAAAGGCAGCGCCCGTTTGGCCGGTGCGCTGCGCCTGGGTGAGATGGCGCACCGCATGGAGACGGCGGCCGAGCGTTTGGGGTCCGACGTCGAACGCAGTGCCGACCTTGAGCCGCTGCAGAGCGCGTTCGACGCGATCAGCGCCCGTTTTGACGTGCTGCGTCGCACCGACGCCGAACCGCAGGATGTGATTCAGCGGGCGCCCGAACAGGCGCCGCCCGACGAGACGGGTGAGGTGCCCGAAGCCGTGGCCGCTCCGGTGGCGTTGCCCGTCGACGCTGCTGCGCCCACGGGTCCCGCGGAGGGACTGGCCGGGATGACCCTGCCGCAGGTGCCCGCGCTGCTGCAGGCGCGGGCCGGAGCCGCCGTGCGTGTGCGGCCGGAGCTGCTCGACCGGCTGGTCAACCAGACCGGCGAGGTCATGATCACCCGCTCGCGCATGGAGTCCGAACTCGTGACCTTGCGCGGCTCGCTCAAGGACCTCACGGGCAACCTGGACCGTCTGCGCGGTCAGCTGCGCGACATCGAACTGCAGGCCGAGACCCAGATGCAGTCGCGTCTGGCTCAAGCACGCGACGCCGACCAGTCCTTCGACCCGCTCGAATTCGACCGTTTCACCCGGGTTCAGGAACTCACGCGCATGATGGCCGAGTCGGTCAACGACGTGGCCACCGTGCAGCGCAACCTGCAACGCGCGGTGGAAGCCACCGAAGACAGCCTGGTGGCCCAGGCGCGCCAGACCCGCGAACTGCAGCGCGACCTGCTGCGCACCCGCATGGTGGAGTTCGAAGGCATTTCCGAGCGCCTGTACCGCGTGGTGCGACAGGCGTCCAAGGAGACCGGCAAGCAGGTGCGGCTGGACATCGTGGGCGGCAATATCGAAATGGACCGCGGCGTGCTCGACCGGATGACCGCCGCGTTTGAGCACTTGCTGCGCAACAGCGTGGTGCACGGCATCGAACCGACCGAAACCCGGTTGGCGGTGGGCAAAGCGGCCGAAGGCCACATCGAGATTCACCTGGCCCAGGAACTCAACGACGTGTCGGTGGTGTTCCGCGACGACGGCGCCGGGCTTGACCTGGCCCGCCTGCGCGAAAAAGGCGTGGCCCAGGGGCTGGTGCCTGCCGGCACGCAGCTCAGCGACGACGAAGCCGCCCATCTGGTCTTCACACCCGGCCTGAGCACGGCGAGCGAGATCACGTCGCTGGCGGGCCGGGGTGTCGGCATGGACGTGGTGCGCAACGACGTGGTGGCGCTCGGTGGCCGCATCGAGACCAGCACCCGCGCCGGCCAGGGCACCAGCTTCAAGCTGGTGCTGCCCCTGACCACCGCGGTGACGCAGGTGGTGATGGTGCGCGCTGGCGGGCTCACCTTTGGCGTGCCTTCCAACCTGGTGCAGGTGGTGCGCCGTCTCTCCAGCGCCGAGCTGGATGGGGCTTATGCCAAGGGCAGCCTGACGGTGGCGGGCGAAGAGGTGCCGTTCTACTGGTCCGGTGCCCTGTTGCAGTCTTCCGCGCAGTCTCAGGAGGCCAAGGGCCGCACGCTGCCTGTGGTGATCTTCCGAAGCGCAGCGCAGCGCGTGGCCATGCACGTGGACCAGGTGCTGGGCAATCAGGAAGTGGTGGTCAAGAACCTCGGGCCGCAGCTCTCGCGTCTGCCCGGCCTGGCCGGCATGTCGGTGCTGGCCTCGGGCGCCGTGGCGCTGATCTACAACCCGGTGGCCCTGGCGACGGTGTACGGCACCCAGGTCCATGAGTGGATCGCCCAGCAGCAGCGCCAGACCCCGCAGGTGGTGGGCGAGACCTCGACCCCCGTGGACGCCGCGCTCAGCGCCGTGCCGCTGGTGCTGGTGGTGGACGACTCGATCACCGTGCGTCGGGTGACCCAGCGTTTGCTGCAGCGCGAAGGCTACCGCGTCTCGATGGCTGCCGATGGTCTGCAGGCATTGGAACGCCTGCAGCAGGAACGCCCGACCGTGGTGTTGTCCGACATCGAAATGCCGCGCATGGACGGTTTCGACCTCGTGCGCAACATCCGCAGCGACCCGCGCCTGTCCGATCTGCCGGTGATCATGATCACCTCGCGCATCGCGGAGAAACACCGCGAACACGCGCGCGAACTGGGTGTGGATCACTACCTGGGCAAGCCGTACTCCGAAGACGAGTTGCTGGCGCTGATCGCGCACTACACGCAGATCGCTGCCGAAGCCTGATGATCTGACCCCCCAAGGTGGATCAGCCCCTCGGGGGGCAGCGACCCGCGCAGCGGCGGAGTGTGGAAGGCCGACGATCCACCGCCGGGCCGCCCCAAGGTGGATCAGCCCCCTCGGGGGGCAGCGACCCGCGCAGCGGCGGAGCGTGGGGGTTCTTTCTTCTTCACCACCGCATACCGCAGCAGCGTGCGCTCGCGCGCCTTGGCGTGATCGACCACCGGCAGCGGATAGGTCTTGCCCAGCACCACGCCCGCGGCAGACAGCTCCAGCTCGCGGGCCTGCCAGGGCGCGTGGATGGCCGCGTCGGGCAGTCCGGTGAGCTGCGGCAGATAGCGTCGGATGAACTTGCCCTGGGGATCAAAACGCTCGCTCTGCGTGACGGGATTGAAGATGCGAAACCAGGGTTGCGCGTCGCAGCCGCTGGAGCTGGCCCACTGCCAGCCGCCGTTGTTGGCAGCGAGGTCGAAGTCGATCAGGTGTTCGGCGAAGTAGCGCTCGCCCCAGCGCCAGTCCAGCCCCAAGTCCTTCACCAGAAAACTCGCGACCACCATGCGCAGCCGGTTGTGCATGTAGCCGGTCTGGTTGATCTGGGCCATGGCCGCGTCCACCAGGGGGTAACCGGTGCGGCCCTCGCACCAGGCAGCGAACAGTTCCCTGGCGTGTTTGCCACGCTCAAACCGGATGTGGTCGTATTCGGGTTTGAACGCCCGGTCCGCCACCTGCGGGAAATTGGCCAGCAGCTGGTGGTAGAAGTCGCGCCAGATCAGCTCCGAGAGCCAGGTGCTCGCCCCGGCGATCCCCTGCAGATGCATCCGGTGGGCCACCGAAACCACCCGCCGCACGGAGAGGGTGCCAAAGCGCAGGTGCACGCTCAGGTAGCTGGGTCCTTTGACGGCGGGGAAGTCGCGCGCCTGGTCGTAGCGGTCGATGCGCTGCAGGAAATCGGTCAACAGCTGACGCGCACCGCTGGACCCGGTGGGCACGGGCAGTTGCGCGAGGTTGGTGGTCTCGAAGTCCAGGTCCGACAGGCGCGGCACCGGCACCGCCCATTCGGTTGGCACGGGCGCGAGCGTCGCGGCGTAGCGCGCCACCGGGTAGGCCTTGAGGTGGAACGGATCGAGCTGCTTGAGCCACGCATTCTTGTAGGGCGTGAACACGCCAAACGGGTGGCCGGCCTGGGTCAGCAGCTCGCGCCGCTCGAAGATCACGTGGTCCTTGTGGCTGTGCAACAGGATGCCGGCGTGGGCCAGATCGCCAAACACCTGGGCGTCGCGCGCCAGCGCCGCCGGATCGTCGTCGTGGTTGCCGAACACGGCCTGGACCTGCAGCCGCCGGGCCAGCGCGGGGATGGCCTGGCGGGCCTGGCCGTGCAGCACGATCAGGCCGACGCCTTGCGCGCCGTTGGCCTGCCCGAGGGCGCGCAGGTCCTCGTCGAGCTCCACCAGCGACTCGCGGATGAACTCGACGCGCCGGTCGGCCCGGGGCAAGGTGTCCAGAATGTCGGTGTCGAAGACGAAGACACACCAGACCTGGCGGCACACCTTGAGCGCGTGGTACAGCGCCGCGTTGTCCTCGCAGCGCAGATCGCGACGGAACCACATCAGGCCTTTGTCGTAGGTGTTCATGGCGGTGGATGGGTGCGGGCCTGCACGACCGGGCGCTGCGGGGGCAGCGGCTTAAAATCAACGCATGTCCGCTGATTTTGCCCCCATCAACCTGACCAATCATTTCCTGATTGCGATGCCAAGCCTCAGCGACGAGCTTTTTGCCCGCAGCGTGGTGTTCATGTGCGAGCACAGCGAACGAGGGGCCCTGGGGCTGGTGATCAACAAGCCCAGCGACATCCTGCTGCCCCGGCTGTTTGAAAAAGTCGATCTGCCCATGGGGCGCGACGACCTGGCCCTGCTGCCGGTGTTCCAGGGCGGTCCGGTGCAGACCGAGCGGGGCTTCGTGCTGCACGAAGCCGTGGAAGGCGGGGCCGGCGAATCGGTCTACGCCTCCACGCTGTCCATTCCCGGGGGGCTGGAAATGACCACCTCCAAGGACGTGCTCGAAGCCATGTCCTCGGGCGCCGGTCCGCGCAAGGTGTTCGTCACGCTGGGTTATGCGTCCTGGGGGCAGGGCCAGCTCGAATCCGAGATCACCGAAAACAGCTGGCTCACGGTCGAAGCCGACCCGAGCCTGATTTTTGACGTGCCGGTCTCCGAGCGTTACGTGCGCGCCATGGCCCTGCTGGGCCTGCAGCCCTGGATGCTCTCGCCCGACGCGGGCCACGCATGACGGACGACGCCTCCGCTTGCCAGACCTTCATGGCGTTTGACTATGGCCTCAAGCGCACGGGCGTGGCCAGCGGCAACCGCCTCACACGCACCGCCACGCCGCAGGCCACGATCGCCGCCGAGGGCGATGCCCGTTTCGCGCAGATCACCCTGCGGCTCAAGGAGTGGGAGCCCGACGCCCTAGTGGTGGGCGTGCCTTTTCATCCCGATGGTGCCGCGCACGAGAACACCGCGCGGGCGCGGAAATTCGCGCGCCAGCTGCGGGGCCGTTACGGCCTGCCGGTGTTCGAGGTGGACGAGCGTTACAGCACCACCGAAGCACACGCCCTGGGCGCCAAAGACGCCGACGCGGCGTCGGCCTGCATCATCCTGGAACAGTTTTTGAGGAGCCTGCCTTGAGTGCATTGCAACTGGACGCCGAACAACTCTACAAAACCCTGCTTCAGGGCGTCAAAGGCCTGATCGCGGCGACCCCGCAGCCGCTGCACCTCGCCGGCGTCACCTCCGGCGGCGCCTGGCTGGCCGAGCGTCTGCAGCGCGACCTGGGCCTGCCCGGGAGCGTCGGCGTGATCTCGTCCAGCATGCACCGCGACGACTTCGCGCAGCGTGGCCTGGCCATCAGCGCCCAGACCGTGCTGCCGTTCGAAGTCGATGGCGCCCACGTGGTGCTGGTCGACGACGTGCTCTACACCGGGCGCACGCTGCGCGCCGTGATCAACGAACTGTTCGACTACGGCCGCCCGGCCAGCGTGCAACTCGCGGTGCTGGTGGACCGGGGCGGGCGCGAACTGCCGATCGAAGCCAAGGTCTGCGCGGCCACCGTCGCATTGCCCGCGACGCAGACGCTCGAACTCGCGCGCAGCGACGACGGGCGCCTGAGCTTCGTGGTGGAAAACAAGAAGGAAGCCTGAACGTGGCACGCAACCCCCAACTCAACAAAAACGGCGAACTCATCCATCTGCTCTCCACCGAGGGCCTTTCGCGCGACATCCTCACCCAGATCCTGGACACCGCGGCCAACTTCGTCAGCGTGAGCAACCGCGAGGTCAAGAAGGTGCCGCTGCTGCGGGGCAAGAGCGTGTTCAACCTGTTCTTCGAGAACAGCACCCGCACCCGCACCACCTTCGACATCGCGGCCACCCGCCTGTCGGCCGACGTGTACACGCTGGACATCGCGCGCAGCTCCACCGCCAAGGGCGAGTCGCTGCTCGACACCATTGCCAACCTGTCGGCCATGGCGGCCGACATCTTCGTCGTGCGCCACAGCGAGTCGGGCGCGCCATACCTGATTTCGCAGCACGTGGCACCGCACGTGCACGTGGTCAACGCCGGCGACGGCCGCCACGCCCACCCCACCCAGGGCCTGCTGGACATGTACACCATCCGGCACTACAAGAAAGATTTCACCCAGCTCTCGGTGGCCATCGTGGGCGACGTGCTGCATTCGCGCGTGGCGCGCTCCGACATCCACGCCCTCAGCACGCTGGGCTGCCCCGACGTGCGCGTGGTGGGCCCGCGCACCCTGGTGCCCGGCGATCTTTCGCAGATGGGCGTGCGCGTGTGCCACACGCTGGAAGAGGGCATCAAGGACTGCGACGTGGTGATCACCCTGCGGCTGCAGAACGAGCGCATGAGTGGCGCCCTGCTGCCGTCGAGCCAGGAGTATTTCAAGAGCTTCGGTCTGACCACCGAGCGCCTGCGCTGGGCCAAACCCGACGCCATCGTGATGCACCCGGGCCCGATCAACCGCGGGGTGGAAATCGACTCCGCCGTGGTGGACGGACCGCAGAGCGTGATCCTGCCGCAGGTCACCTTCGGTATCGCGGTGCGCATGGCGGTGATGGGCATCGTGGCCAGCCACGACGCATGAGGACACACACATGAAAATCCTGATTCAGAACGGCCGTGTCATGGACCCGGCCACCGGCCGCGACGAGATGGCCGACGTGGCGATCGCCGCCGGTCGCATCATCGCGATCGGCAACGTGGCCGCCGACTTCCACCCCAACCGCACCATCGACGCCACCGGTTGCGTGGTCGCGCCCGGTCTGGTGGACCTGGCGGTGCGCCTGCGCGAACCCGGCCAGGAACACGCGGGCATGCTGGAGAGCGAGATGGCCGCGGCGGTGACCGGGGGCGTGACCTCGCTGGTCTGCCCACCCGACACCGAGCCCGTGCTCGACGAACCCGGCCTGGTGGACATGCTCAAGTTCCGCGCCGAGAAGTTGCACCAGTCGCGGGTGTTCCCGCTGGGCGCGCTCACGCGCGGCCTGCAGGGCGAGGTGCTCACCGAGATGGCCGAGCTCACCGAGTCGGGCTGCATCGGCTTTGGCCAGGCCGAGGTGCCCATCGTCAACCACCAGGTGCTGCAGCGCGCGCTACAGTACGCCGCCACCTTCGGCTTCACCGTGTGGCTGCGTCCGCAGGACTTCTGGCTCGGCAAGGGCGTTGCCGCCAGCGGCCCGCTGGCCACGCGCATGGGCCTGGCCGGCGTGCCGGTGATGGCCGAGACCATCGCGCTGCACACGCTGTTCGAGCTGCTGCGCGCGGTGCACGGCAAAGGCAGCGAAGCGCGTGTGCACCTGTGCCGCATCAGCAGCGCCGCCGGTCTGGCCCTGGTGCGCCAGGCCAAGGCCGAGGGGTTGCCGGTGAGCTGCGACGTGAGCGTGCACAACCTGCACCTGACCGATGTGGACATTGGCTACTACGACAGCCGGCTGCGCCTGCAGCCGCCGGTGCGCCAGCAGCGCGACCGCGATGCCCTGCGCGCCGGTCTGGCCGACGGCACCATCGACGCGCTGGTGTCCGATCACAACCCGGTCGACAGCGACGCCAAGACGCTGCCGTTCGCCGAGGCCGAACCCGGCGCCACCGCCGTGGAACTGCTGCTCGGCCTGGCCTGCAAGTGGGCGCAGCAGGACGGCCTGGGCCTGATACAGGCGCTCGCCGTGCTCACCACCGGCCCACAGGCGGTGCTGGGCAGCAGCCTGGGCACGCTGGCGCACAGCGTGGGCCGGCTGGCGGTGGGTGGCCAGGCCGACCTTTGCGTGTTCGACCCCAACGCCAACTGGCGCGTGGAGCCCGCGGGCCTGCGCAGCCAGGGCAAACACACGCCGTTCGAGGGCCATGAAATGCCGGTGCGCGTGCGCGCCACCCTGGTGGGTGGGCAGGTGGCCCACGAGGCCGCTCGCGCCGCAGCGGTCCACGCGCTGGCGTGAGCGCCGCCCGCGTGTCCCCGCTGGTGGCCGCGTGGCGCGCGGTGCGGGCGCTGGTGCACGTGCTGGGCGGGTTGTGGACCATCCGCAGCGAGTTCGGGCGGCTCACGCCCGTGCAGTGCGAGTTGCTGGTGCGCGAATGGTCGCGCCAGATGCTGCGCATCATGGGCGTGGAGCTGGTGGTGCGCGGCACGCCGCCCGCGCGCGGTCCGGTGCTGCTGGTGGCCAACCACGTCTCCTGGCTCGACATCCTGGTCATGAACGCGGCCCAGCCCGCGCGCTTCATCTCCAAGGCCGACGTGAAACACTGGCCGGTGCTGGGCGCGCTCATCACCGGCGTGGGCACGCTCTACATCGAGCGCGAGAGCCGGCGCGACGCCATGCGCGTGGTGCACCAGGTGGCCGAACGCCTGCGCGCCCACGACACCATCGCCGTGTTTCCCGAAGGCACCACGGGCGACGGCCGTGCGCTGTTGCCGTTCCACGCCAACCTGTTCCAGGCGGCGATCTCGGCCAATGCGCCGGTGTTGCCGGTGGCGCTGGCTTTTGTCGACGGCGCCAGCGGACAACGCAGCGACGCCCCGCTGTTCATCGGTGACACCACCTTGCTGGCCTCGCTCTGGAGCACCTTGCGCGCCCGCGGTCTGCAGGCGGTGGTGCATTACGGCGAACCCCAGCGCTTTCAGGGGCGCGACCGGCGCACCTGGGCGCAGGACATGCGCGCCGAGGTGGCTCGCCTGCTCGGCCTCTGAGCCGCCACCGGAGCTCGAAGCGGTTCAGGTTTTGGCGGCGCGGGCGCGCTGCAGCATCAGCTCGGTGCTGGTCTTGCGATCGGCGTTCACCCGCTGCACCGCGGGCCGTTCACCGAGGCGCTTGAGGTAGTCGCGCACCGGTAGCTCGGCAAGGTGGTCGCGGCCATAGATGATCCTGGTGGCGCTGCTGACCAGCGGCAGATGGACCGCGGCGGCGACGTCGGCCAGGGTGAATTGCTCCCCGGCGATGTAGGGCGAGAACATGGCCAGCTTGGCAAACGCGGCGACGTTCTTCTCCAGTTGCTGGCCCACCTTTTCCTTGGCCGCGTCGCTCACCTTGCCGCCAAAGAAGGCCTCGGGGTAGAGGTTGCGCGCCACCAGCTCCAGGTGCAGCTCGATGAAACGCAGCAACTCGCGCACCTTGGCCGCCGCAAAGGCGTCGCCGGGCATGAGCGGGTGCTGGGGGTAGGCGTCTTCCAGGTACTCCAGGATCACCGTGGACTCGCACATCGGGCCCCGCTCGGTGAGCAGGTAGGGCACCTTGCCCAGCGGGCTGGCGGCCTTGTCGGTCTCGCCCACCCAGGCCAGCACCTCTTCGAACGGCACGCCCTTTTCGAGCAGGGCGAGCTTGACCTTGTTGTAGTAGTTGCTGGCGGCGAAGCCACAAAGTTTGAGCATGGGTTGTCTCCGGGTGGGTTCTGTTGGCAGCGGGTTTTGAGGCCCTGCATCGTATCGGCCGCCGGTGGCCCCCGGGCGTCGCGCAGGCAACAGCGATTGGCTGGGCCGGGGCGTGGCGGGCTGCTAAACTGCGCCGATGCCGTTCGCCCGCGCCCACCGCCGTTTCACCGCCTGGCTGGCCATGCTCGCCATGGTGCTGGGCGCGCTGGCGCCCACGGTGGCGCAGGCGGTCGTGGCCTCTTCGGCTCACGACGGCTGGGTGCAGGTGTGCAGCGTCAGCGGCATGGTCTGGGTCCAGACCGACGCCGACCCGGCCTCCGGTGACGGCAACCCCATGGCGTCCGCCACCATGGACTGCCCCTGGTGCAGCCTGCATGGTGGCGCAGCCGGGCTGCCACCGGTGTCGGCGCACGCCGAACCGCTGCGGCCGCAGGCCCAGCCGCTCCCGGTCTATTTCCACGCCGCCGCGCTGCGCGGCACCTGGGCCTCCGGCCTGGCCCGCGCGCCCCCGCTCTCCGCCTGAACTCGCCACGGTTGCACACCCCGTTCGTGGGTGCTGCGTGTGTTCCCTGATGTTCAGGAGGCCCCATGCCTCGTTTTCCTGTCTCTCGTGCGGGCGCGCCCGCCGACCTCCGCCGCCGTGCGGCCGCCCTGTGGCTGGGCGGGCTGGCCCTGGGCGCGGGCGGCCTGCTCGCCGGGTGTGACCAGACACCCCTGGGCGCGCCGGCCCCGGTGTTCAAGGGCATCGACATCACCGGCGCCGCCTACGGGCGCCAGTTCGCGCTGACCGATTTCAACGGCCAACCGCGCACCCTGGCCGACTACCGCGGCCAGGTGGTGATGCTGTATTTCGGCTTCGTGCAGTGCCCCGATGTGTGCCCCACGGCACTCACGCGGGCCGCCGCCGTGAAGCAGCAACTCGGCGCCGACGCCACGCAGCTGCAGGTGATCTTCGTCACCGTGGACCCGGAGCGTGACACGCCCGAGCTGCTGCGCGACTACATGGCCGCGTTCGACCCCTCGTTCATGGCGCTCACGGGCAGCCCGGCGCAGATCAAGGCCGTGGCCGACGAATTCCGGGTCTATTACAAGAAGGTCCCGACCGGCAGCACCTACACCATGGACCACACCGCGCTTAGCTACCTGTTCGACCGCGAAGGCCGCATCCGCGTGGTGCTGCGCCACGAACAGACGGCCGACGACTACACCGCCGACATCCGGCAACTGCTGGCCCAGACGCCGGCCTGAAGCTTTCCCTTCTTTCCTTTTCTCTCAACCTTTCTCAACACAACAGGAGTTCCTCATGAAAAAACTGCTCATCGCTTCACTGCTCGCCGTCACCGCCGGTGCCTGGGCGCAAGCCACGGTCAAGGTCGAAGACGCCTGGGTGCGCGGCACCGTGGCCACGCAAAAGGCCTCGGGCGCCTTCATGCGCCTCACGCCCTCGGCCAACGCCCGTCTGGTGGCGGTCGAGTCGCCCGTGGCCGGCGTGGTGGAAATCCACGAAATGGCGATGGAAAACGACGTCATGAAGATGCGCCAGATCCCCGGTCTGGAGCTGACCGCTGGCCGCACCACGGAGCTCAAGCCCGGTGGCCTTCACGTGATGCTGATGGACTTGAAACAGCCGCTCAAGGGCGGCGAGAGCGTGCCCCTCACGCTGGTGTTCGAAGACGCCGCCAAGCAGCGCTTCACGCAGGAAATCAAGGCGCCCGTGACCGCGCTGGGCGCAGGCAATGCCGCCATGCCCATGAAACCGGGCATGGAACACAAGCACTGAGCCTCGACGGTCTGCGCCGAGTCGCCTTCGCCTGATCTGAAAAGCCCATGCCGGTCCGCCCGATGCGCCTGCTCGCACGTGCCCTGCTGGGCGCGATGCTGCTGGCCGCGCTCGCGCCGGCCATCTCGCGCACGCTGGCCTCCACGCGTGGGGCGGGCGACTGGGTGGAAATCTGCACCCCCAGCGGGATGCGCTGGGTGCAACTGCAGGCGCCCGGCCCGCAAGGCGCTGCGGCCGATGCCGACGATCTGGCCCACGCGCTGGATTTCTGTGGCCATTGCAGCCTGGCGGCCGAACGGTTCGCGCCGCTGATCCCGAGCCTGCCGGGCGTGGCGGTCCTGCCCGACCACCGTTCCCCACCGGGGTACATCGCCCGTGCCGCGCGGTCCTGCGCAGCGCCCCACCCAGCCGCGCGCGGCCCCCCGCTCCTGGTCTGACCCACCGGCCTCCCGTTGTGGAGGCCCCGTCTTGCCGCCGCTGCACGCCATCGGTGGCCCGGTTCGTCAGCTTCAGGAGCCCCTCATGACCCCCTCCGTCCGTCCGGACGCGCGCGCCTTTGCGAAGGCCGAGTCCGTTTTTCTCGCCGGCGAAACCGGCCCCGTGTGGCGCGTGGTTGAAGGCATCGTTCGCCTCGACCGCGACAGCGGTCCGGTCCGCCAGCCGGTGCAGCTTGCCCTGCCGGGCGATCTGATCGGCATCGATGCCCTGTGCGAGCGGCGCTACCAGTTCGGCGCCACCGCCTTCACCGCCTGCCGTCTGGTGCCCATGCCGCTGGGCGCCGACGGTCCGCGCGTGGCGTTGCTGCAGCAAGCCCTGCTGCAGCACCAGGACCGCAGCGAAGACATGACCGCCCTGCGCACCGGCAGCGTGCCACAGCGCATCACCCACCTGCTGTGCCTGATGGGCCTGGAGTGGCGGCCCGACGGGAGGGCGTTGGGCGGTGAGGCCGATGCCATCCGCGACGCCTTGCCCACCCTGCGCGAGGTGGCGCAGGTGGTCGATGCGAAGACCGAGACGGTGTGCCGCGCGTTGGCGCAGCTGCTGCCCCCGCGCAGCCGCAAGAGCGGACCGGTGCGCGCCCTGCGCGACTGGTCGAGCACCGCCCCCGGGCGCCTGGCCACGGCCTGGGCGGCCCACGCGGCACCGCTCGGCGCGGCCCCGTGAGCGGGCGACCACCAGCGGCACCGCCCGCCTGCTGCAGGACATCCCCTGCGTGAGCCTCAACGGTGCGGGCGGCGTGTCCAGCCTGCCCTCGACGCACGGCTTGGCCGACGACCGCTGCGCATCCAGGCCGATGGCCGGCATTTCGCCGGCGGTGACAGCATCGGCGGCGGCATCCTGGCCGAGGCGCGCGCCAAACATGGGCGAAAGCGACCGCCCGCGCGGGCACGGGCCGCACGTTGTACGCGGGCGTGAACACGAAGTTCTGAGCTTGCCGTGCGGTTGAGGAGGGCGCCGCGAGTGCGCCGTCCTCAACGTTCCACACGGGTGGGTGCTGCCCGCAGGCCGCAGCGGACCACCGAACCCGATCAGAGGCGGGTGTCGGCGACCGGCCTCTTGGCGCCCGGCGCGGGTGGCGAGGTGGCGCCCGCACCGCGCGCGAACGTGACCACGTGGTCCACCTCGGCGCGGATGCCGATCCACTCGCCCACCGCGTGGTTGTGGTGCGAGGGCACGTGGGTCATCAGCACCTCGCCACTGGCCAGGCGCAGGGTGTAGAGAAATTCGGAGCCACGAAACGCCTTGCGGATGATCTGCGCCTTGGCCGGCGCGCCGTCGTCGTGCACGATGTCGTCGGCGCGCAGCAGCACGTCGCACAGGCCGGCCTCGTAGGCGCTGGGCAGCGGGCATTCGTCCACGTCGTGCAGCGCGCCCAGCGGCGTCTGCACCGACACCTCGGTGCCCACCAGCTGGATCTGCGCCGGCGCGAACACCCCGTGGCCGATGAACTCGGCCACGAAGCGCGTGGCCGGGCGGTGGTAGAGCGCGTAGGCATCGTCCCACTGGTGCAGATGGCCCTCGTGCATGACGCCGATCACGTCGCCAATGGCAAAGGCTTCGAGCTGGTCGTGCGTGACGAACAGGGCGGTGGCGCCCGCGGCCTTCAGGATGCCGCGCACCTCGTGCGCCAGGCGCTCGCGCAGGTCCACGTCGAGGTTGGAAAACGGTTCGTCCAGCAGCAGCAGGCGCGGGCGCGGCGCCAGCGCGCGGGCCAGCGCCACACGCTGCTGCTGCCCGCCCGAGAGTTCGTGTGGAAAGCGGCGCTGCAGGCCGTCCAGCCCCACCAGCTGAAGCACCTCGGCCACGCGGGCCTCGCGTTCGGCGCGCGGCAGGCGGTCGATGCCGAAGGCCACGTTGCGGCCCACGTCCAGGTGGGGAAACAGCGCGTAGTCCTGGAACACCATGCCAATGCGGCGCTGCTCGGCCGGCATGTGGCGCTGGCCGTCGCTCACGGTCTCGCCTTCGAGCGTGATGCTGCCGCTGCTGGCGCGCTCCAGCCCGGCCACGGCGCGCAGCAGCGTGGTCTTGCCGCAGCCCGAGGGGCCGATCAGCACGCCGATGTCGCCGGCACGCAGGCCGAGCGACACGCCGTCCACCGCCGCTTGCGGCTGGTCGGCGTAGTGCACACGCAGTTGCGAGACGTTCAGGAACATGGCACTGATTGTAGATAACTACAATTCTCATTTGTGTTGATGCGGATCAATGTCCGACCCTGGTCCTGCGGTGTGTGGGCCGTGCCATCATCCACGCGTTCGTTTGTGCCCGTTACCCCCGTCCGTTTCCTCACCCACCTTCATTGCCCCTCATGCTGCGCTGGCTGGCCCCGACCCTGTTGCTCCTGCTGGCCCTGGCGCTGACGCTGCCCGTGCTCGCGCTCGGGGCGTCCTGGCTGCAGTTCGACGCCGTCGCGCGCGATGTGCTCAGCCAGATGGCGCAGACCGTGTTGCCGGAATACGCACTCACCACGCTGCTGCTGTGCGTGAGCGTCGCGGTGGGCGTGGCCGTGGTGGGCATGACCACCGCCAGCGCGGTCACCCTGTTCGACTTCCCTGGGCGGCGCTTCTTTGAATGGGCGCTGCTGCTGCCCCTGGCCATGCCGGCCTACGTGGTCGCCTACGCCTACACCGACTTCCTCCAGTTCAGTGGCCCGCTCCAAGTGGGCCTGCGCGAAGGCTTCGGCCTCTCCGGGCGGGTGTTCCCCGAAATCCGCAACACGCCCGGCGCGGTCTGGGTGTTCACCTTTTCGCTCTACCCCTATGTGTACCTGCTGGCGCGCACCGCCCTGGCCGAACGCGCCGCCCAGCTGATGGAGGCCGCGCGTCTGCTCGGCGCACCGCTGGCCCGGCGCATCCGCGAAGTGGCGCTGCCGCTGGCGCGCCCGGCCGTGGCCGCTGGCGTGGCGCTCGCGCTCATGGAGACCCTGGCCGACTTCGGCGTGGCCAGCTACTTCGGCATCCAGACCTTCACCGCCGGCATCTACAAAGCCTGGCTTTCCATGGACAACCGCCTGGCCGCCGCGCAGCTGGCCACTGTGCTGCTCGCCACCGTGGCCCTGCTGCTCTGGCTGGAGCGCCGCGCCCAGCACCGCATGCGCTTTGCCTCGCTGCGCGGCCAGCGCGCGGGCAGCGCCGAGGCGCAGCCGGTGCGCCTGCGCGGCGGTCGCGCGGCGCTGGCCGTGGTGGCCTGCAGCCTGCCCATCCTGTTCGGGTTCGTCCTGCCCGTGCTCTTCATGCTGCGCCCGCTTATCGGCGGCTGGGACGAACTGCCCTGGACCATGTTCGTGCAGTGGTCGCGCAACAGCGTCTGGCTCGCCGGCCTGAGCGCCGCGCTGGCCACCGCCGTCGCGCTGGCGCTGGCGTTCGCGCTGCGCGCGCGCCCCGGCGTGGTCACGCGCGGCGTGGTGCAGCTCGCCAGCCTGGGCTACGCGGTGCCGGGCGCGGTGATCGTGGTTGGCATCCTGCTGCCGGTGGGCTGGGTGCAGATGGTCCGGCCCGAGACCAGCGTGGGCTACTTCGTCACCGCCACCGCGCTGGGCATCGTCTGGGCCTACCTGGTGCGCTTCACCGCGGTGGCGCTGCAGTCGGTGCAAAGCGGCTACGCCCGCATCCCGGGCAGCCTGGACGACTCGGCCCGCATGCTCGGCACCACCGGCGCCGGCCTGGCCGCGCGCGTGCACTGGCCGCTGCTCAAACGCTCCACCGCCGCCGCCCTGCTGCTGGTGTTCGTGGACGTCATGAAGGAACTGCCCGCCACCCTGGTGCTGCGCCCCTTCAACAGCGACACCCTGGCTGTGGTGACCTACCAGCTCGCACGCGACGAGCGCCTGGGCGAAGCCGCCTTGCCCGCGCTCACGCTGGTGCTGGTGGGGCTGGTGCCGGTGATTCTGCTGAGCCGGACGCTGCGGGCGCGGTGAGGGCGCCTCGGCGCCAGGGGCGTTCCGCAGGATCCCATCACCGTCAGGTCGGCCGCATCTCCTTCGGCCCCCCGTTCACCGCCCAGGCGGTGCCAAACCGGTCGGTCAACATGCCGAAGGTGTCGGCCCAGAAGGTGGCGGCCAGGGGCATCTGCACCGTGCCGCCTTGGGCGAGGGCGTTGAACACGCGCTCGGCGTCGGCCACGCCAGGGTAGGTCAGCGCCATCATCACGCCCTTCATGCCGTCGAAGGGCATGCCGGGCGGCGTGTCGCCGGCCATCAGGGCGAAGTCGGGGTGCACCAGGTAGGCGTGCATGATCTTGTCGGCGTGTTCGGGTGGCACCGGGTCGCCGTCGGGCATCTGCGCGAACGTGATCAGCGCCTCGAGCTTGGCGTCGAGCACCTTGGCGTAGAACGCCATCGCTTCGGCGCAGTCGCCGTCGAAAGACAGGTAGGCACACAGCTGTGGCATGGGGTTTCCTTTCAAGGATGGTTTCGGGGTCGTGCATGGGCACGACGGACCAGACCCGCGGTTTTCGACACGAGCCCGGTGCGCGCCGACGAGCGGTTGGCCGGGTTCGGCGGTGCGCACAAAGACCCCAAAGCATGGGCGCGATCTCCTGCCCTTGAATCGGTCAACACATATACTTGTCAATATACTTGGATGACCCGGTGAAAGGAGCGACGCCATGTCACAAATCACGCTGTACCTGGACGATGCCACCCAAGCCTTGGTGGACCAGGCCGCCAAGGCGCAGGGGCTTTCCAAAAGCCGCTGGGTGGCCGAGATCATTCGCAAATACGCCGCCCATGAATGGCCCCAGGACTGCCTGGCGCTGGCGGGGCGTTTCCCGGATTTCCCCCTGCGCGAAGAGCATGGGACGCCGCAGCCCGCCGATGTGCCGCGCCTGGGTTTTTGACGGCCTGCCATGCTCATTCTCGACAGCAACACCATCAGCTACTACTTTCGTGGAGACCCGCAGGTGGTGCCACGCCTGCAAGCCCTGCCCCCGGTGGATCTGGGCGTGCCTGCCATTGTGGAATACGAGCTGCGCTATGGGCTGATGCGCCTGCCGCAGGAGGCGGCGGCCCCGCGTCTGGCGGCGCTGGCGCAATTGCTGCGGCCCATGCAGCTGTTGCCTTTTGACAGCGAATGCGCCGCCCATGCCGCCCGCATCCGTGCCGCCCTCGAGGCCGCAGGCACCCCCATTGGCCCGCACGACACGCTGATTGCCGCCACCGCCTTGCGCCATCAGGCCACGCTGGTGACGCGCAATGTGCGCGAATTTTCCCGCGTGCCGGGCCTGCAGTGGCTGAACTGGCACGAGGCCCAGTGATGGTGCCCCTGCGTCGGCAGGCATTCGTTTTCAACCCATGACCCAGGAAGGACAGAAGACATGGACCCGTTTATGCAAGCCGCGATCGACGAAGCCCAGGCCGGCCGGGATGAGGGCGGCATTCCCATCGGCTCGGTCATCGTGCACCAGGGCAAGATCATCGGGCGCGGTCACAACCGCCGCGTGCAGCAGGGCAGCGCGATCCTGCACGGCGAGATGGACGCCTTTGAAAACGCGGGCCGCCAGAGCGCGCAGGTCTACCGCGAGTCGGTGCTCTACACCACGCTCTCGCCGTGCCCCATGTGCAGCGGCGCTATCCTGCTGTATGGCATTCCCAAAGTGGTGATCGGCGAAAACCAGACCTTCATGGGCGACGAGGACCTGCTGCGCAGCCGGGGAGTGGCGGTGGAGGTCCGGCAGGACCCGACCTGCGTGGGCCTGATGCGCGATTTCATCGCCGCCCGGCCGCAGCTCTGGAACGAGGATATCGGCGAGCCCTGAACGGGCGGTGGGCGCCCATCGCCGCCGACCGGGTGCGGCGCTTGGCGAATGGCGGCTCTGGGGTGGTGGTGCGGCCAGTAGGAATCGAACCTACATCTGGCCCTTAGGAGGGGCCCGTTCTATCCATTGAACTATGGCCGCAGGGAACGGCGCATTGTAAAGGGGGGCCGCCGGGCCTCTGGTTCACGGCACCTGCCCGGGGGCTTCGCTGCCCAGCAGGCTGCTGTGGGTGGGCACGTGTTCGCCCAGGAAATCGAGGAAGCAGCGCACGGCGGGGGTGAGGCCGCGGCGCGAGGGGAACACCGCGTGCACCAGGCCGCGCGGCGTCTGCCAGTCGGGCAGCAGCCGGACCAGCCGGCCCTGGCGCAGGTCGTCTTCGCACATGTAGCTCGGCAGCCAGCACATGCCGGTGCCGGCGAGCGCGGCCACGTGCAGCGTGAGCAGATCGTCGGCCACGTAGCGCGGGGTGTGCTGCAGGATGGTCTGGCGCCCGTCCGGGCCGGTCAGGGGGATGCTGGCGCGGCCGTCGGTGGTGGACATGGCCATGCTGTCGAGCCGGCTCAGTTCGTCCAGCGTGGTGGGCGTGCCCTGGCGGGCCAGCAGGGCGGGGCTGGCCACCAGCAAGGGTTCGTCGTCGCCCAGGCGCTTGATCACCAGGCTGCCGCTGTCGTCCAGCGAGGTGCGCACGCGCAGCGCCACGTCCACGCCTTCTTCCACCAGATTCACCACGCGGTTGTTCACCAGCATTTCCACGCGCACCAGCGGGTAACGCGCCAGGAAGTCGGGCATCAGCTCGGCCAGCACCGTCTGCGCCAGCGTGACCGGGCAGGCCACGCGGAGGGTGCCGCACGGTTCGGTCTGCACCTGGGCCACGGTGTCGGCCGCGGCCTGGGCCGATTCGCGCAGCGCCTGGCAGTGGCGCAGGTAGGCCTCGCCGACCTCGGTGAGCGAGAGCTTGCGCGTGGTGCGCTGCAGCAGTCGCACACCCAGCTGCGCCTCCAGACCGGCCACGCGGCGCGACAGCCGCGACTTGGGCAGGCCCAGCGCCCGTCCGGCCGCCGCGAAGCCACCGCGCTCCACGACTTCGGCGAAATACAGCATGTCGTTCAGGTCCTGCATGGCGCTTTTTTCGGTTGATTGTCCTGATTATGGAACGATGAATCTCAGAATTACCGCCTTATCAGTGAATCGATACAAAAAGACAATCTATCCACCGCCACGTCACGTGGTTCCCCTTTCCGCTTTCAGGAGATCACCATGCAACTGCTGCACATCGATTCCGCCATCACCGGCGAACAGTCCGTTTCCCGCCAGCTCAGCGCCCGCACCGTGGCCGCCTGGGTGGCCACCCACCCCGGCACGCAGGTGCAACACCTGGACCTGGCCGCCGACGTGGTGCCCCACCTGGGGGCCGACGCGCTGGGCTTTCGCACCGGCCAGGCCGCTGAAACCGCGGTTCAGCGGGAAGAAAACGCGCTGTCCGAAGCGCTGGTGAGCCAGTTCCTGGCCGCCGACGTGATCGTGATCGGTGCGCCGCTCTACAACTTCTCGGTGCCCAGCCAGCTCAAGGCCTGGATCGACCGCGTGGCCCAGATCGGCCGCACCTTCAAGTACACCGAAACCGGCCCGGTGGGCCTGGCCGGCGGCAAGACGGTGATCGTGGCCATCACGCGCGGCGGGGTGTATTCGACCAGCGAAGCCGGCCGCGCCATGGAACACCAGGAGAGCTATCTGCAGACCGTGTTCGGCTTCCTGGGCATCACCGATGTGCGCTTCGTGTGCGCCGAAGGCGTGGCCATGGGCCCGGACGCCAAGGCCCAGGCCCTGACCACGGCCGAGAGCGAGATCCAGAGCCACACCGCGGTGGCGGCCCATCAGGCTGAAGTGGCCGAAGCGGCCTGATAAAAAGTCAGAACACGCCAAAAGCCAGCCCGACGCCGGCGCGAAATGCCCCCCAACCCAGAATGCGGCGGAACCGGCTCCGCCGGGCCGCTCGCATTGCCCCCTGGGGGGTCGCGCGCAGCGCGGCGGGGGGTTAATCGAATCTTTGCGTAAAGATCAGATCCAGCGCGTTTTCTTCGCCCGCGCGGGCGCGCAGCGTCAGGCGGCGTGACAGGTCGTAGAACATGGACACCGTGCCCATGGCGCCGGCCAGGCTGCGTTCGTAGGTCAGGTACAGCTGGCTCGACAGGCGTTTGCCCATCGTGACCGCGGACGCGGTGGTGCTGCCGTTGCTGGCCGTGCCTTCGCCCCGGTAGCTCAGTTCGTCCAGCCCGAGGGCGCTGGCCAGGCGGCTGTCGAGCCCGCCTTCGTTGCCCGCCAGCAGGGCCAGCGCGGCCTGCTGCAGCACGGCGGCTTCGGCGCCGGCGCCGCTGGCCGGGCGGCCCAGCACCAGCCAGGCGAGTTTTTCGCTGTCCGGCAGTTCCGGCGTGCTGATCAGGCGCACGCGCGGCGTCTGCGCGCTGCCGCTGATCTGCACGCCCACGCGCTGGCTGTCGTCGCGCGCCTGCGGGCGCACCGCGACGATGTCGAGCGTGGGGTTGTCGTAGGGCCCGGTGAAGCGCAGCACGCCGGTTTCGATGGCGAGCCGCTGGCCGTAGGCGCGGTAGGTGCCGTTGACGGCGCGCACTTCGCCCAGCACCCGCGGCTCGGGCTGCGTGGGCGTGGCGCGCACCTGCAACTGGCCGCTCAGGCGGGACTGCAGGCCGCGACCGCGCACCTCGAACTGCTCGCCCAGATCCAGATCGACCAGCACATCGGGCTGCACGCGCTGAGCGTCGTCGGCCGTCGGCGGGGGCAGGTTGCGCCCGCCGCGCACCACCACGTCGGCGCCCAGCGAGGGGGTGAGTTCGTCGGGCAGGATGAAGAGCGCCGAGTCGGCGGTGAGCCGGCCGCGGATGTTGAGCAGCGGGCCGGCGAGCTGGGCCGTGACCTGGCCCGAGAGGGTGAGCCGGCGGTCGGCCCGGGTGGACACGCGCAGTTTGGTGGCGGTGGCCTGCAGGTCGATGAAGGTCTGGCGGCGCCCACCGGGCTCCACCGCGCGCCACTGGGCCACGCCGGTGGCGTCCAGCGTGCCGCCCACCTCGGCGCCGCGCGGGCCCTGCAGGTGGAAGCGTTCGATGGTGACGCGGTCGCCCGTGAGCGTGGCGCGCAGCTGGCCGTTGGAGAACGAGAACCCGTCCACCACCGAGCGCAGCGCCAGCTGGTCGGCCTGCAGCGTGCCGTTCCACTGTGGTGAAGCGCGCGTGCCGCCGATCGTGGCGCTGGCCTGCAGGGTGCCGCGCATGCGCCAGCCCGGTGGCGCCAGTGCCGACCACACGCCCACCTCGGGCAGTTGCGCGCTGAGCGTGCCGCGCAGGGGCGCGCTGGTGGGCCACCAGCGCTCGAGCGCGCTGGCGCCCGGGGTGGTGTCGGGGGTCGCGGCGAGTTCGGTGTCCAGGCTTGCGCTGGCCTGGCCCAGGCGCTCGCTGTCCCAGCGCAGGCGGGCCTGCACCGCACGGCCTTGGGCGCTCAGGCTCAGGCTCGCCTCGCGCACGCCGGCCTGCACCCGCAGGGCGGCGCTCCGGCCGGTGCCTGTGGGCGCGCTGGTGTTGTTGTTGCCGCTGCTGCTGGTCTGCACCGAGAGGTCGCCGCCGGTGCGCTGCAGCCGGGCCGACAGGCGCAGCGGCGTGCCGGCCTGGGCGGGCAGCAGCAGGTCCCAGTCACCGTCGAACAGCAGGTCGCCCGCCACGCCGGCCTGGGTGATCGGGCCGCTGCTCTGGCCCTCGGCGGTGGCCAGCGCGTCCACCCAGGACAGCGGCAGACCGCGCAATTGCCCCTTGCTCTGAAACGCGCCGGCCTGCCAGCTCAGGCTGTCCCAGGCGAGCGTGAGGGGACGGGTTGCGATGGGCGCGGCGGCGCGGGCGCTGGCCGTGGTGGGCGCACCCGCCACCGCGCGCACGCTGGGCAACAGCTGCAACTGACCGGCAGCGGTCTGCAGGGCCAGGCCGGCGGCGCCGGTCTGCATGGCCAGCGACAGGGGTGTGCTGCTGTCGAGCGTCCAGTCCACCACGCGGTCGGGCCGTGAGGCGTCGCTGGCCTGCAGCCGCAGCGTGCGCAGGTCGAGCAAGGTGGACGCGGGGGCGCTGGCCGTGGCCCGGGTGTGGCGCAGGCGGCCGCGGGTGTCGAGCACCCCGCGCCACGGCGCCTGCGCCGCTTCGCCCCGGAGCTGCAACGCCAGATCGGTCAGGGGGCCGCTGGCCTGCAGGCGCAGCTGGCGCACCTGCCAGGGGGTGTCGCCCGCCGCGTCGAGCTGGGGCAGGTCCAGCGAGGCGTCCAGTTTCAGCGGCACCGGGCGGCTGGCGCTTGCGCCGCCGCCAGCCGGGGCCGGTGGGGCCGGGTGGCCGAGCTCGGCCAAGCCGCCTTGCCAGCGCGCCGCGAGCCGGGCCTGGCCGCTCAGCGCCAGCTCGCGCAGCGTGGGCTGTTGGGCCAGCCACTCGGCCACGCGCGGGCCGATCACCGGCAGCGTGTCCAGCCCGCGCAGCCAGGCCAGCAACTGGCGGGCTTCATCGACCCGCAGGGCCAGATCGCCCCGGCCATCGGCGTGCGCCAGGGCGCCGTCGAAACGGCCGCTGGCGCCCGGCAGCCGCAGCGTGGCCTGGCCGGTGAAGGCCTTGGCGGTGAGGTCCACCCGGCCCTGGGCGCTGGCGCGGGCCTGCGCGGCGTCGAGCACGGCTTCGCTGAATTCGAATACGCCGCCCGTGCCGCCCGGGCTGGTCGGCGCGGCGGGGGTCCAGCGGCCTTTCAACTTCGCTTCGTTCAGGCGCAGGCCGGGTGGGGCGTTGGCGGGCCGGCCGGGCGAGGACAGGACGCGCGCGTCCAGATCGATCGCCGCCGGGGCCGGCCCGCCTGCGCCGCCAGCTGTGGCGGGCGCGGCGCTGCGGGCGCTGAGCGTGGCGTCGAGCGCGGTGGTGGTCAGCGTGCTCCACAGCTGCGCCGGGTCCAGGTTGCGGGCCTGCAGCTCGCCTTGCCATTGCGCCGGGGTGCGATCAACAGCGGGCTGGAATGTGCCGCTGGCCTGCACCCGGGCGCGCCCGATCTGTGCCACCAGCTCGGGCAGCAGCCAGCGTTCGCCGCGCTGTTCCAGGCGGGCCTGCAGGCTTTGCAGCGGCAGGCGCTGCTGGTCCCAGGGGCCGCTGTTGGCGTTGCTCAGGTCCACCCGGGCCAGCCAGGCCTGGCCGTCGGGTTGTGCGTGCACCGTGCCGCTGAGCGTGGTGGCCGGGGCCTGCGGCCAGAGCGTGGCCAGGTCGAGCCGGTGGGCGGTGGCGTCCAGGGCCTGCAGCGGTTGGGTGGCCCAGGGCATCACGCGGGCGGTGGCGGCGAGGGTGGGGGTGTCGCCCGGGGTGGTTGGCGCCGGGGCGGACGGTGCGGCACCCACTGCGGCGGGTGGCCCGGGCCGCACGTCCGCCGTCACGTCCAGGGTGGCGTCGCGGCCGGCCAGCGTGCCTGTGGCGGCGGCCGTGGCCTGCAGCGCCAGGCGGGCCGAGCCGCCGGGCAGCTCGGTCAGCACCGTGCCCTGGGCGCTCAACACCAGTGGCATCGGGGCCTGCGCGCCGAGCAGGGCCTGCAGGCGGTAGCGGCCCTGTGCCAGTTGCAGCGAATCGACGTTGAGCTGGTGGGTCTGCCGCACGCCGGGCCGCTCGCCCAGCGCGGTCCGGTCGCTGGCCTGGGCGTCGCCGTAGCGGTAGCGGCCCTGGAGGGTGTCGAGCGTGAGCGGGGTCGCGCCTTCGTAGGTGAAGCGGCCGACCGACCAAGCCAGCGACACCGGCAGGGGCAGCGCGAGCGACTGCACCGGTTCGCCCGGGGGCGTGGGCGCGCGCTGGTCGCGCACTTCCAGCCGTTCGAAGGCGAGTTCCTGCAAATGCACGCCGCGCCCGAGCAGGGCGTCGGTCCACAGGCGCGGGTTCCAGTGCAGGCGCACGCCGTGGGCCTGCACCTCCAGGCCGTTGAAGGTCCAGCGCAGGCGCCCGATGGCGCCGCCATGGCTCAGGCTGCCCACGGCGCCTTCGGTTTCGAGTTGCCCCAGGGTGTCGGCGCGCTCGGCCAGCCAGTCCTGCGCCCAGCCCAGGGTCTGGCCAAGCGAGCCGGGGCTGGCGGCCCAGAGCCACAGCGCCAGCGCGGCGGCCGCCAGCAGCGCGACCGGTGCGCCGAGCAACCACAGCAGCAGCCAGCGCAGGCCACGCCAGCGCCGGGGCACAGGCGCGCGCGGGGCTTCGCCGGGCGGGGCGGGGGGTGGGGTCTGGTCGCTGTCCATCGGTGGGCTCAGGGGCTCAGAACGTGAAGCCGACGTTGAAGTGCAGGCGCAGGGCCTTGGGCTTCACGCCGTAGGCCAGGTCCAGCTGCAGCGGGCCGACCGGGCTGTTGTAGCGCACGCCGGCGCCCACGCCCCATTGCGGCGGGCGCAGCTCGCCCGGCTCGTTGGCCACGGCACCGGCGTCCACGAACACCACGCTTTCCCAGGGGGTGCGCACGCCGTCGCGCCAGATCGGGCGCTGCCACTCGACGCTGGCCACCGCCAGATAGCGCCCGGGCGAGACCCCGCCGTCGGCCTGGGGGATGCCGATGTCGCGCAGGCCGTAGCCGCGCACGCTGGTGTCGCCGCCGGTGAGGTAGAGCAGGGTTTCCGGTATGCCGGCGTCCTTGCGCGCCCACAGCGCGCCACCTTCCAGGCGCAGCGCCAGCCGGCCGGCCTGGCCGGTCTCGTCGTCGCTGGGGCGGGCCACGCCCAAGGGCGGCGCACCGCGGCGCACCAGGCCCTCCAGCGAATTGGCCAGGGCGGACACGCCCGAGTCGATGGGCCAGTAGCTCAGCCAGCGGGTGTGCAGCCGCACGAAGGGGCGGCGCGGGCTCTCCAACGTGGTGCCCACGCCGATCTCCATGCCCAGGCCGTTGCCGGTCTTGGGCAGGGGCATGCTGTCGAAGCGGCGGCGCGTCCAGGCGTAATTGATGCTGAGGGCCGATTCCGCGTGGGTGGTCTCCGGGCTGCCGAGCACGGCGTTTTCCGCGCGCGCGCGCTCGAACTGCAGGAAGTAACTGCGGTCCAGCGGGGTGCTGTCCTGCGAGCGGCCCGCGCGCAGGCGCTGGCTGGTGGTGGTGTCGAAGCCGTCGATCTGGCGCGCCATCTGGGCGCTGGCGATCCAGCGCCAGCCCTGGCTGTCCACCGGCGCGCTCCACTGGCTGCTGAGCAACTGGTCTTCGCGCTCCAGCTGCAGTTTGTTCACCGACTGCCAGCCCAGGCCGGGCACGCGGTGGTGGGTGTACTCGGCCGAGAGGCGCGCGCCGTTGTCGGTGCTGCCGCCCACACCGAGCACCAGTTTTTGCCGCGGGCTCTCGCGCAGTTGCACCACCACCGGCGCGGTGCCGTCCTGCGGGTGGTCGGTGTCGACGAACACGAACACCGAGTCGTAGGCGCCGGATGCGGCGATGCGTTGCTGCGCGTCCTGCAACTGGTCCAGGTCGTAGTCGCTGCCGGGCCTGAGGCCGGAGAGGTGCACCAGGTGTTCGACCGTGGCGGCCTCGTAGCGCTCGGCGCCTTCCACGCGCACCTCGCCCACCCGCAGGGGCGCGCCCGAGTCCAGCTCCACGCTCAGGCGCGCGCTGTGGGTCTTGGGGTCGATGTCGGCCAGGCTGTTGGCCACGCGCCCCGTGGGGTAGCGGCGGGCGGTGAGCGCGCGCAGCACGTTCGTCTTGGCGCTGCTCCAGTCGGCCTGGGTGAAGCTCTGGCCGGGTTTGAGCGTCCAGGCGCGGGTGACGGCCTCGCGCTGTGCCGTGGCCTGCGGGTTGCTGGCGATGTCGCCCAGGAAATAGAGGTCGGCCGACTCGACCCGGGTGATCGGGCCCGGGTCGACCCGGATGCGCACCGTGCCCAGCGGGGTGGGGCCGGTGGCGGCCGGCTCGTCGATGTGGATCTCTGGCGCGAAATGGCCCAGCGTGCCCAGCAGGTTGCCCAGGTCGTCGGGCGTCTTGCCCAGCAACCGGTCGAGCTCGCTGGCGTCCAGGTCGCGCAGCGTGCGAAAGCGCATCAGCTCCATGTGGCGCAGCAGGAAGTCGCGCAGCTCGTCGTTGCCGGCTTGCAGGTCGACGTCGAAGCGCGGCGGCGCCGGGGCCCGCGTGCGCGGGGTGCGGCGGGTCGCCGAGGGCGCGAGTGTCTCCACGGCAGCGTCGTCGGTGGCCTCCTGGGCGGCCTCGGGGGTGGGGGTGCCGGTGGCGGGCGCGAGCGCCGGCGAGGGGGTGGTCTGGGCCAGCGCCCAGAGGGGAAGCAGGACCACCGTGCCCACCAGCCACAGGGGCGGTCGCGCCCATCCTGCGCGGCGCAGGAATGGAGATTTCATGCGGTGTTTATTTCGACAACAGTCTCATGGCGTCTTCCAGGCCCTTCAAGGTCAGCGGGTACATGCGCTGGCCCATCAGTTGCTGGACGACGCTGATGCTCTGTCGATACTGCCACACGCCCTGCGGTTCGGGATTGATCCAGGCAAATTTCGGGAAAGCATTTGTGAGCCGTTGCAACCACTCCGCGCCGGCCTCTTCGTTGTTGTATTCCACGCTGCCGCCGGGCTGCAGGATCTCGTAGGGGCTCATGGTGGCGTCGCCCACGAAGATCAGCTTGTAGTCCTTGTTGTACTTGCGGATGATGTCCCAGGTCGGGAACTTCTCGGCGTAGCGGCGCCGGTTGTTCTTCCACATGAAGTCGTAGACACAGTTGTGGAAGTAATAGAACTCCAGGTGCTTGAACTCGCTCTTGACGGCGCTGAACAGTTCCTCCACCCGCTGGATGTGTTCGTCCATCGTGCCGCCCACGTCCATCAGCAGCAGCACCTTCACGTTGTTGTGCCGCTCGGGGATCATCTTGATGTCGAGCCAGCCCGCGTTGGCCGCAGTGGCGCGGATGGTGTCGGGCAGGTCCAGCTCGAAGTCGTTGCCCTCACGCGCGAACTTGCGCAGGCGGCGCAGCGCGACCTTGATGTTGCGCGTGCCCAGCTCCTGCGTGTCGTCGTAGTCGCGGTAGGCGCGCTGGTCCCAGACCTTCACGGCCGTCTTGTTGCCGCCCTTGCCTCCGATGCGGATGCCCTGTGGGTTGGACCCGCCGTGGCCAAACGGCGAGGTGCCGCCGGTGCCGATCCACTTGCTGCCACCCTCGTGGCGCTCCTTCTGCTCTTCGAGCCGCTTCTTGAGCGTCTCCATCAGCTCGTCCCAGTCCATCTTGGGCGCATTGGCCTTCTGCTCGTCGGACAGCAGCCGCTCGATCTCCTGGCGCAGCCAGTCGGCGGGAATGGGCTTGGTGAAGTCCGCGATCAGTTCCACGCCCTTGAAGTAGGCGGCAAAGGCGCGGTCGAACTTGTCAAAGTGCTTCTCGTCCTTCACCAGCGCCGTGCGCGCCAGGTAATAGAAGTCGTCCATGGAGCACGCATCGGGATTGCGCGGTCCCACCACGTCGGCCTGCAGCGCTTCAAGCAGGGTCAGGTATTCCTTGACCGAGACCGGCAGCTTGGCCGAACGCAGGGTGTAGAAGAAGTCGATCAGCATGGCAGGACCTCCGGATGGGGGGCGCAAGGACTGTCGTTCAACGGTTCCTCTGGTTCATGAACACCAGCTTCTCGAACAGCGTGGTGTCCTGTTCGTTCTTGAGCAGCGCACCCACCAGCGGCGGGATGCTGACCTTGTTGTCGGCGCTCTGCAGTGCTTCGAGCGGAATGTCTTCGGCCATCAGCAGCTTGAGCCAGTCCAGCAGTTCGCTGGTGGAGGGCTTCTTCTTCAGGCCGGGCAGGTTGCGCACGTCGAAGAAGGTTTTCATCGCGGCGGTGAGCAGTTCCTTTTTCAGCTCGGGGAAATGCACGTCCACAATCTTGTGCATGGTCTCGGCGTCGGGGAACTTGATGTAGTGGAAGAAGCAGCGGCGCAGGAAGGCGTCGGGCAGTTCCTTTTCGTTGTTGGAGGTGATGAACACCAGCGGGCGGTGTTTGGCGCGCACCAGCTCGCGCGTCTCATAGCAGTAGAACTCCATGCGGTCGAGTTCGCGCAGCAGGTCGTTGGGGAATTCGATGTCGGCTTTGTCGATCTCGTCGATCAGCAGCGCCACCGGCTGGTCGGCGGTGAAGGCCTGCCAGAGCACGCCCTTGACGATGTAGTTGTGGATGTCCTTGACCTTCTCGTCGCCCAGCTGCGAGTCGCGCAGGCGGCTCACCGCGTCGTACTCGTAGAGGCCCTGCTGCGCCTTGGTGGTGCTCTTGATGTGCCACTGCAGCAGCGGCAGCTTGAGCGCCTGCGCCACTTCCTCGGCCAGCATGGTCTTGCCGGTGCCGGGCTCGCCCTTGACGAGCAGCGGGCGCTTGAGCGTGATGGCGGCGTTGACGGCCAGCATCAGGTCTTGCGTGGCGACGTAGTTTTCGGAGCCTTGGAATTTCATGGACGGGGTCGGGTGTGGTGGAGGTGGCGGGAGGGCCTTGGGGCAGGCCGATGCTGCATTCTGTGCGCGACTCGGGGCTGCGAAAGCCGGCGGCGTCAGGGTTATCAATAAGTCGGGGGTGATAGACCAGTCTATATAATCGAGCGTTGATTTTTATCAAACATCCATCTCATTGTGCTTGCAAAATGAACCAACTGTTGCCCATGATCGTCCGTTCCGTTGTCGCCGCTGCGACGTTTTCCGCAGCAGCACTGAGCGCTCAGGCTCAGGGTGTCACCGGCAGCGCCGAAGCCGGCCAGAAGAAGGCTGAAATGTGCATCGGTTGCCACGGCATTCCGGGCTACCAGAACAGTTTTCCCGAGATCCACAAGGTGCCCAAGATCTCCGGGCAGTCCGACAAGTACATCGTTTCCGCGCTGACCGCCTACAAGAAGGGCGACCGCAAGCACCCGTCCATGCGCGGCATCGCGGGCTCGCTGTCCGAGCAGGACATGGCCGACCTCGCCGCGTTCTACACCGCGCAGGGCGACCAGCCCGCCGACGAAACCCCCAAGGTGGCCAACGTGGCCGCTGCGGCGCTGATCGAAAAAGGGGCCTGCGCGTCCTGCCACGGCGCCAACTTCAGCAAGCCGATCGACCCGAGCTACCCCAAGATCGGTGGCCAGCACGCCGACTACCTGTTTGTCGCGCTCAAGGCCTACACGGTCGAAGGCAACAACGTCGTGGGCCGCTCCAACCCCATCATGGCGGGCATCGCCAAGCAGTTCAAGCCCGCCGAAATGCGCGAGATCGCCAAGTACCTGGCCTCGCTGGACGGTGAACTCAAGACCGTGCCGCAGTCGCGTTTCCGCTGATCGTTGCCCACCCATGAAAAAGCCGCTCGATGAGCGGCTTTTTCGTTTCAGTCCTGCGTCGCTCGGCGGCGCACCTGATCGATATAGGCCTGGCCGTCGGGCGGTCGGCCGGCGCGCTGGCTTTCCCAGAGCATGGTGCCCAGGCACTCCATCACCTCGTGGTGCGCGGCGTGCAGATCGCCGCGCCGCGCCGCCAGCAGCTCCACCGCCTGGCGGATGCCCGGCGGCTGGTCGATGCTGCACTGTTCGCTGATGGACAGGTGCATGGACAGGTGCAGGAATGGGTTTTCGCGGGTGGCGCTGCCCGGTTCGCCCAGGCGAGCCAGGGCCGCGTCCACGTCGGCCAGCTCGGCGTGGTACTCGGGGTGCTCGGCGATCCACTGGCCCGCCAGCATCTCGATGGCCTCCATGGGCTGCTGTTGCAGGCTCTTGTCATAGACCGCGCAGAAGAAGCGGCGCACATCGGTTTGGGACGGACTGAACATGGGGGGATTGTCCCGCAAGCGGCCCGGCCCCTGGGTGGGCTTGGGTACAGTCGCTTGCCATCTTCAGGAGACAAGAAATGACCCAGGCCTACATCTGCGACGCGATCCGCACCCCCTTCGGCCGTTACGGCGGTGCCCTCAGCAGCGTGCGCACCGACGACCTCGGCGCCATCCCGCTGCGCGCCCTGATGGCGCGCAACCCGGGCGTGGACTGGGCCGCCATCACCGACGTGCTCTACGGCTGCGCCAACCAGGCCGGCGAAGACAACCGCAACGTCGCCCACATGAGCAGCCTGCTCGCCGGCCTGCCGCTGGAGGTGCCCGGCGCCACCATCAACCGCCTGTGTGGTTCCGGTCTGGACGCCGTGGGCACGGCCGCCCGAGCCATCAAGAGCGGTGAAGCCAGCCTCATGATCGCCGGCGGCGTGGAAAGCATGAGCCGCGCGCCTTTCGTGAGCCCGAAGGCCGAGAGCGCCTTCAGCCGCAACAACGCCGTCTACGACACCACCATCGGCTGGCGCTTCGTCAACAAACTCATGAAAGCCCAGTACGGCGTCGATTCCATGCCCGAAACGGCAGAGAACGTGGCGACCGAGTTCAAGATCGAGCGCGAAGCCCAGGACCGCATGGCCCTGGCCAGCCAGATGAAAGCCGTGGCCGCGATCAAAGCCGGCCACCTGGCGCGCGAGATCTGCGCCGTGAGCATTCCGCAGAAGAAGGGCGATCCGCTGGTGGTGGACACCGACGAACACCCGCGCGAGACCAGCCTCGAAGCCCTGGCCAGGCTCAAGGGCGTGGTCAAACCGGACGGCAGCGTGACCGCCGGCAATGCCAGCGGCGTGAACGACGGCGCCTGCGCCCTGCTGCTGGCCGACGAAGCCACGGCCACGAAGAACGGCCTCACACCCAGGGCCCGCATCGTCGGCATGGCCACGGCCGGTGTGGCCCCGC
>Ga0155522_1200_pt1 | contig 39334 bp, 34 predicted proteins | sample RifCSPhighO2_12_FD_107179 | JGI IMG/M metagenome (GOLD analysis project Ga0155522, IMG submission 107179) | Burkholderiales bacterium RIFCSPHIGHO2_12_FULL_67_38
AAATGCTGGCCAAGGAGCTGCAGTGCCCGGTGATCGCGCTCTCGCAGCTCAACCGCAGCGTGGAGCAGCGTACCGACAAGCGCCCCATGATGAGCGACCTGCGCGAATCGGGCGCCATCGAGCAGGATGCGGACATCATCATGTTCATCTACCGCGATGAGTACTACACCAAGGACGCGTGCAAGGAGCCGGGTGTGGCCGAAATCATCATCGGCAAACAGCGCAACGGCCCCACCGGCACCGTGAAACTGGCGTTCCTGAACATGCTCACTCGTTTCGAGAGCCTGGCGGGCGGTGGCGATTTCTGATCGCGCGGCCATCGCTGTCGGATTTCTTCAAGACCCACGGCGTTTCCATCGGTAGAGTCCGGGGCTCTCTATTCAAGGAGTCTCCATGCAACTGGGTTACGCCATCCTGTACGTCGAGGACGTCAAGCGTTCCGTCGAGTTCTACCAACAGGCCTTTGGCCTGGCCGCGAAGTTCGTCCACGAGGAGGGCGATTTCGGCGAGCTGGACACGGGCAGCACCTCGCTCGCGTTTTCCTCGCGTGAACTGATGCGCCGGCTGGGCAAACACCCGCAGGCCGCCCGGGCCGACGCACCCTGTTTCGAGATCGCCTTCACGACCCCCGATGTGGCTGCCGCGGTGGAGCGTGCGGTGAACGCGGGGGCTGTTCTGGTGCAGGCTCCCCAGGCCATGCCCTGGGGGCAGACCGTGGCCTATGTGTCCGACCGGGATGGATTCCTGGTCGAGCTCTGCACCCCGATGACCGGGTCGCCATAACCCGACTGGGCCAAGAGGAAACGCCATGAAGCGCTGGCCTGCGCGCGGGCCGGCGTGGTGCCCAGCCACCGACGGAATTCCCGCGTCATGTGGGCCTGGTCCGAGAACCCGTGATCGACCGCCAGTTCGGCCAGCGGCGCATCCGACGACAGGGCCTGTGCCGAGCGGCGCAGGCGGGCCAGGCGCTTCCAGTAAACGGGTGTGCGGCCAGTGCCGCTGAGCAGCAGCCGTTCCAGGCTGCGTTCACTCAGGCCCAGCGTCCGAGCAGCGCTGGTTACGTTCGGCGCGGCTGCCAGCGCGTCGAGCGCTTCCGACGTGCCGGTGTCCATGTGGGCGAGGGCGCCCAGCAGCGCGTATGCCCGCTGGATATCGGCCGGATCGCCCGCGCGTGCGAGCCGCAGCAAGGCATCGTCATCGATGCGGACACCCGGTCGCAGGCGGTACCCGGTGTAGATCGCACCGGCGACGCTTTCAACGGTGTAGCCGCTGTTGGCCAGGGGCGAAACCAGCCATCGCGCGGGCTGCCCCGGTGCCTCAATGGCGATCAGGTCCCGGCAGCCGTCGGGCACCACCAGTGTGCGGGACGCTTCAGGGCTGGCGTGTCTCCAGGCTTCGAGCAGGGCGGCGGGCCGGTTCATGCCCTCGCACCCCGTTTGAAATCAGAGCACCTCGCTGGCGAAGTCGGCCAGTCGCGAGCGCTCGCCGCGCGCCAGGGTGATGTGCCCGCCATGTGGCCAACCCTTGAAGCGGTCCACAGCAAAGGTCAGCCCCGAGGAGCCTTCGGTGAGGTAGGGCGTGTCGATCTGCGCCAGGTTGCCCATGCAGATGATCTTGGTGCCGGGGCCCGCGCGTGTGATCAGCGTCTTCATCTGCTTGGGCGTCAGGTTCTGCGCTTCGTCGATGATGACGTACTTGTTCATGAAGGTGCGGCCGCGCATGAAGTTCATGCTCTTGACCTTGATGCGGCTGCGGATCAGCTCGTTGGTGGCGGCGCGACCCCATTCGCCGGCGTTGCCCCCATCGCCCTTGGCCAGGAATTCGAGGTTGTCGTCCAGCGCGCCCATCCAGGGGCCCATCTTTTCCTCTTCGGTCCCGGGCAGGAAGCCGATGTCTTCACCCACGCTCACCGTGGCACGCGTCATGATGATCTCGGTGTAGCGGCGGTCGTCGAGCACCTGCGTGAGGCCGCTGGCCAGGGCCATCAAGGTCTTGCCGGTGCCGGCCGTGCCGGCAAGTGTCACGAAGTCGATCTCCGGGTCCATCAGCAGGTTCAGCGCGAAATTCTGCTCGCGGTTGCGGCTGGTCACGCCCCACACCGCATTCTTCAGGTGGGTGAAGTCCTTGAGCGTCTTGAGCACCGCGGTCTTGTCGCGGATCTCGGTGACCCGGGCGTACAGGGACGGCTCGCCGGGGGCTTCGAAATAGACGAACTGGTTGATGTAGAACTGCCCCACGGCCGGGCCACTGACCCGGTAGAAGGTGTGGCTGCCACTCTGCCAGCTCTCGATGGTCTTGCTCTGGCGCGTCCAGAAGTCCTGCGGCAGGGCGAGCGCGCCGGCATACAGCAATTCACCGTCGTCCAGGGTCTTGTCGTTCTGGTAGTCCTCAGCCGCCAGACCCAGCGCACGGGCCTTGACCCGCATGTTGATGTCCTTGGACACCAGAATGACTTCGCGCTGCGGGTGTTTGTCGCGCAGGGCGTGCACCACACCCAGAATCTGGTTGTCCGCCTTGCCCTGGGGCAGGCTGCTCGGGAGCTGGGCGTCCAGTGGCTCGGTCTGGAAGAACAGCAGGCCGCGTGCCGTCTGGTGGCCGGTGGCGGAGAGCTTGAGGCCGCGCGCCATGTCGCCACCCTGCTGGGCCGCGAGGGCGTCCAGGGTGCGGCTGGTCTGCCGGCCATTGCGCGCCACTTCGGTCATGCCCTTTTTGTGGCCGTCGAGTTCTTCGAGCACGATCATCGGCAGGAAGATGTCGTGTTCCTCGAAGCGGAACAGGCTCATGGGGTCGTGCAGCAGCACATTGGTGTCGAGCACGAACAGGCGGGACAGCCCCGCGCCGTTCGGTCTGCCCGGTGAGCGGCGGCGGTTGCTGGCCACCGGCGAAGGGGCGGACGCCTTTTCCGCCACCGCGGGCAGCTCCTGGCGCGACTTCTCGATCCGTGCCTCGGTGGGTTGCACCACGGGCAGGGCGACGACGGTCGCTGTTGCTTCGGCCTTGGGTGTAACCGAGGGCTTATCGGTCGGGGGCGACTTGCGGGTGCGGCTCTGGGGGCTGCGGCGGCCGGTCTTGGGCGTCAACGCGGTGACGGTGGTCTCGACCCGTGGCGCAGGGGCTGCGACCGGCTGGGGCTGATCCAGCGTATCGGCAAGGTCAAACGGATCGTCTGCGGCTTTCAGGTTGTAGGCGTCGGGAGAGAGCAGGGCTGCGCGTTTGGAGGGGGCGGGTGGCAGTGGCATGGAGGGCGTTGTTGTTCAGCGCAGGATGAAAAAACAAAAAGCCGCCACGGTGACCGGGCGGCTTTCTGGGCTGCTGGGGGCAAGGAAAGAAGGAGGAGCTGACTGGCTTCCCGTTGTCATGAACCCATTATGCATGACTGCCGTGACAGCCCCATACCCATCATGGGGAGTGGGGTGTCGAGGCCGTCCCGGCGTTCAGGCGGCCTTTTTCAGGGTCTTGACCGCCTTGAGCACATCTTCCACATGGCCCGGCACTTTCAGTCCGCGCCATTCCTGCTTGAGCACGCCGTCAGGGCCAATCAGAAAGGTGCTGCGCTCGATGCCCTTGACCTTCTTGCCGTACATGATCTTGTTCTTGACCACACCAAACATGTGGCACATCTTTTCTTCGGTGTCGGCGATCAACTCGAACGGCAGTTCCAGCTTGGTCTTGAAGTCGTCGTGCGACTTCATGTTGTCACGCGAGACGCCAAATACCTGGGCGCCCGCCTTGACGAAATCCTTGTATTTGTCGCGGAACTGCATGGCTTCGGTTGTGCAGCCTGGCGTGTTGTCCTTCGGGTAGAAGTACAGCACGATGGTCTGGCCAAGGTGCGTCTGGTTGCTGACCTTGACGCCGCCGGTGGCCAGCGCTTCAAATTCGGGAATGGGTTTATTGACAACGACTGCCATACTGCGTGGGCCCCTGACGTAAGTTGGTGGTGATTCGTTGGCTTCCCGGTTGCGTGATGCACGCCCTGCAGCTGCTCTGGCTTACAAGGGGGCATGGCAGGAAACAATCGGGTATTTTACCCTGAATGGGCCCCTGGCGCTGAGAGACGGGCGTAACTGCCCGTCTGGTACCGGCGCTCGCGCGGTCATTGGCGCCCCCCGTAGCCGGCCACCCCGCCGGTCGGGCCGCAGACCATCTGCCGCCGCTTCAGCTCTCCATCAGCAGGGCGGTGAGCACTCGGCGTCCTTCGCCGGCCAGGATGTTGTGGGTCCGGCAGGCGGCCAGGGTGTCCATGGTTTCCACGCCGATGCGCCGGTCGATCAGGCTCTGCAACAGAGCGGGGCGCACGAATCGCAGCCGCGCACCGCTCCCGAACAGCACCAGTTCGGGCAACCATCCGGGCGGGAGCGCGGTATCTGTGAGCAACTGTTCAAAATGCGCGGCGCTCAGGTCTTCGAAGCGCGTGCAGGGCCAGGGCACCAGCAGCCCGCTCGACGACAGGACCAGGCTGTGCGCGTGGCGCTGGCCGTTGACGGCGATCCAGCCGTCGCCATAGGACGTGATGGTGTGCAGGTCCGGTTTGTCGGCGTGCAATTTCATCGGGATATGGCTCGGGGTTCGGGGGGTGATGACGCACCGTGAGGGTGCGGAACTGTGGTCAAATTGCAGGTTTTCCCCTGCTGGGCCTGCTGAATATAGCGTTTCGCCATGCCCTTGGCGTTTCCCCACTCATCCGACCGCTCCCGAACGGAGGGACTTTGAAAACCATCCAGAAATCCGCCAAGCTTGCCAACGTCTGTTACGACATCCGGGGGCCCATCATGGACGCGGCCATCCGGATGGAAGAAGAGGGGCACAAGATCATCCGGTTGAACATCGGCAACATGGCGCCGTTCGGGTTCGATGCTCCCGAAGAAATCCAGCAGGACATGATTCGCAACCTGCCGAACTCGGCCGGGTACTCGGACAGCAAGGGGATTTTTGCGGCGCGCAAGGCGGTGATGCACGAGACACAGAAACAGAATGTCAAGGGCGTCACGCTCGATGACATCTACCTCGGCAACGGTGCGAGCGAGCTGATCGTGATGTCGGTCAATGCCCTGCTGGACGAGGGAGACGAACTGCTCATGCCCGCGCCCGACTACCCGCTGTGGACGGCTGCGGTGAGCCTGTCGGGCGGCACGCCGGTGCATTACATGTGCGACGAGGCCAACGGATGGATGCCTGATCTGGACGACATCCGCCGCAAGATCACCCCGGCCACCAAGGGCATCGTGGTGATCAATCCGAACAACCCGACTGGCGCGTTGTACTCAGACGATCTGCTCAAGGCCATTGTTGGCATCGCGCGCGAGCACGGCTTGGTGATCTTTGCCGACGAGGTCTACGACAAGGTGCTGTACGAGGGTGCCAAGCACACGGCGATCTCTAGCCTGTCCGAAGACGTGCTGACCCTGACCTTCAACTCCCTGTCCAAGAGCTACCGCTCCTGTGGCTACCGCGCCGGCTGGATGGTGGTGTCGGGCGACAAGAAGCCGGCTCGGGACTACATCGAGGGCCTGAACATGCTCTCGAACATGCGCCTGTGTGCCAACGTGCCAGGGCAGTGGGCGATCCAGACCGCGCTGGGCGGGTACCAGAGCATCAAGGACCTGGTGTGTGAAGGCGGCCGACTGCGCCGCCAGCGCGACTTGGCCTACGAACTGATCACCGCCATCCCCGGTGTGAGCTGTGTCAAGCCCTCGGCCGCGCTGTACATGTTTCCGCGACTCGATCCGGCGGTGTACCCAGTCGAGGACGATCAGCAGCTGTTCCTGGAACTGCTCCAGGAAACCCGCGTGATGCTGGTGCAGGGCTCGGGCTTCAACTACCCGGACAACCAGCACTTTCGCATCGTGTTCCTGCCGCACGAGGACGATCTGCGCGAGGCCATTGGCCGGGTCGCGAAGTTCCTGGAGGGCTGGCGCAAGCGCCATGCGATCCAGCGCGCATCAATCGCCCCTGCGATCAGCAACACCGCGGACGCGGCGGCTCCCTAAACTCGAGCGGCCGGGTCCGGGTGGGCGCGGCGCCGACATTTTCCGAAGCAGAGAGAACAACGATGAAACCGATCCAAGTAGGCCTGTTGGGCATAGGCACCGTAGGCAGTGGCACGTTCAACGTGCTGCAGCGCAACCAGGAAGAAATCCGCCGTCGTGCGGGTCGCGGCATTGAAATCACCATGGTGGCCGACCTCGATGTGGCCCGCGCCCAGAGCATCGTCGGCCCGGACGTGAAGGTGGTGAACGACGCGCGCGCCGTGATCGCCAACCCCGAGATCGACATCGTGATCGAGCTGATCGGTGGTTACGGCATTGCCAAGGCCCTGGTGATGGAGGCCATTGCGGCGGGCAAGCACGTGGTCACCGCCAACAAGGCGCTGCTGGCCGTGCACGGCACGGAGATCTTCGCGGCGGCGTCGGCCAAGGGCGTGATGGTGGCGTTTGAAGCGGCCGTGGCCGGCGGCATTCCCATCATCAAGGCGCTGCGCGAAGGCCTCACGGCCAACAGCATCCAGTGGATCGCCGGCATCATCAACGGCACGACCAACTTCATCCTGTCCGAGATGCGCGACAAGGGACTGGACTTTGACGTTGTGCTGAAAGAGGCGCAGCGTCTGGGCTACGCCGAAGCGGACCCGACCTTCGACATCGAAGGCGTGGACGCGGCGCACAAGGTCACGCTCATGAGCGCGATCGCCTTCGGCATTCCGGTGCAGTTCGACAAGGCCTACGTGGAGGGCATCACCAAGCTGGGCGCCACCGACATCAAATACGCCGAACAGCTGGGTTACCGCATCAAGTTGCTGGGCATCACCAAGCGCACCGACAAGGGCATCGAGCTGCGCGTGCATCCGAGCCTGGTGCCGTCCAAGCGCCTGATCGCCAACGTGGAAGGCGCGATGAACGCGGTGGTGGTGCAAGGCGATGCCGTGGGCACCACGCTGTATTACGGCAAGGGTGCCGGCAGTGAGCCCACCGCCAGTGCCGTGATCGCCGATCTGGTGGACATCACCCGCCTGCACACCGCCGACCCGCTGCACCGCGTGCCGCACCTGGCGTTCCAGCCCGATGCCATGAGCGACCTGAGCGTGCTGCCCATGAGCGAGGTGGTGACCAGCTATTACCTGCGCCTGCGCGTGGCCGACGAGGCCGGCGTGCTCGCCAAGGTGACGGGCCTGCTGGCCAACGCCGGCATCAGCATCGACGCGGTGCTGCAGCGCGAGGCCGACGAAGTGGGGGGCGAAGGTGCCACGTCCACCGATCTCATCATCCTCACGCACGACACGCGCGAAGGCACGATGAACGAGGTGCTGGCGCAGATGCAGGCGCTGCCGAGCGTGCTCGCGCCCATCACGCGGATACGAAAAGAAGAGCTGAACTGAGATGCTGTACCTCTCCACCCGCGGCCACCCGGACCGCAAACACTTCTGCGACATCCTGCTCGAAGGCCTGGCGCCCGATGGTGGTCTGTATTTGCCCGAGCGTTATCCGCAGGTGGACGCAGCCATGCTGGCGCGTTGGCGCGGCGTGTTCAACGGCGGCGCGCCCGGTGGTTACGCTGCGTTGGCGTTCGAGGTGTTGTCGCTCTACATCGACGACATTCCTGCCGCCGACCTGAAGGCGCTGTGCGACAAGACCTACACCGAGGCGGTGTATGGCACAGCAGCCATCGTGCCCTTGAAGCCGCTCGAAAAGGGCTTCTATCTGGAAGCCCTGTCCAATGGTCCGACGCTGGCCTTCAAGGACATGGCCATGCAGCTGCTGGGCAATCTGTTCGAATATCAACTGGCGCGCCGCGGCGAAGAGCTCAACATCCTGGGCGCCACCAGTGGTGACACCGGCAGCGCGGCCGAATACGCCATGCGCGGCAAACACGGGGTGCGCGTCTTCATGCTCAGCCCGCATGGCCGCATGAGCCCGTTCCAGCAGGCGCAGATGTTCAGCCTGATGGATCAGAACATCCACAACATCGCCATCGAAGGCGTGTTCGACGACTGCCAGGACATCGTCAAGAACGTGTCGAACGACCTGGCGTTCAAGCGCCAGTACAAGATCGGCACCGTCAACTCGATCAACTGGGCGCGTCTGCTGGCGCAGGTTGTTTACTACTTCGCGGGCTACTTCCAGGCGACCACGGGCAACGACCAGAAGGTGGACTTCACCGTGCCCAGCGGCAACTTCGGCAACGTCTGCGCCGGCCATGTGGCGCGCCAGATGGGCTTGCCGATCCAGACGCTGGTGGTGGCGACGAACGAAAACGACGTGCTTGACGAGTTCTTCCGCACCGGCGTCTACCGCGTGCGTTCGAGCGCCGACACGCACGAGACCTCCAGCCCGTCGATGGACATTTCCAAGGCCAGCAACTTCGAGCGCTTCGTGTTCGATCTGCTGGGCCGCGATGGCGCGCGGGTCAAGGCGCTGTTTGGTGACGCGCTGGCGCGCGTTGGCCGGTTCGATCTGGGTGGGGACCCGGTGTTTGCCGAAACGGCCAAACACTACGGCTTCGTCAGCGGCAAGAGCACCCACGCCGATCGCCTGGCGACCATCCGGGACACCTGGGCGCGTTTCGGCGTGATGATCGACACGCACACCGCCGATGGCGTGAAGGTCGCACGCGAGCACCCGAACCCGGCCGTTCCGATGATCGTGCTGGAAACGGCCCTGCCGATCAAGTTCGCCGAAACCATCGTCGAAGCGCTGGGCCGTGAACCGGACCGCCCGGCGAAGTTCGACGGCATCGAAGCCCTGCCCAAGCGGGTGCAGGTGATGCCGGCCGACACCGCGGCCGTGCAGGCGTACGTCGCGCAGCACTGTCCGCGCCCGTGACATGAAAGTGGTCGGTTTCGCGGGCTACTCGGGCTCCGGAAAAACCACCCTGGTGGAGCAGTTGATCCCGGCACTCAAGTCGCGCGGACTGCGTGTGTCGGTGGTCAAGCATGCCCACCACAAGTTCGACATCGACCACCCCGGCAAGGACACCTGGCGCCACCGCGAAGCCGGCGCTTTCGAGGTGGTGGCGGCTTCGTCGAAACGGCTGGTGCTGATGCGGGAGTTCGAGCAGTCCGCCGAGCTCTCGGTGCACCACCTGCTGGCCGAGCTCTACCCGGGTGTGGACTGGGTGCTGGTGGAAGGCTTCAAGAACAGCGATCTGCTCAAGATCGAGGTCTGGCGCGATGCCAGCGCCCGACCTGTGCAGTACACCGACGACCCGTTCATCGTGGCGATCGCCACCGACAGCCCGGCGCAGCTGCCCGAGTCCACCCTGAGGCCCGTGCTGGATTTGAACGACGCCGACGGGGTGGCGGGCTGGCTGGTCGACAATGGAGCGCGGTTCGAATACAACCCGCAGGCGTATCTCTGACGCCGTACCGCCGACCACCTCCACACCGCCCGCCATGACCGCTGCCGTCCCCAAATCCGCCCGGACTCCGTTGATGCCGCTGGACGACGCGCTGGCCGATCTGCTGCGCCGGGTCGAACCCTTGTCCCGCCACGAAACCGTGGCCACCTTCGAGGCCGACCGCCGGGTGCTGGCCGAGGACCTGGTGTCCGAGCTGCATGTGCCGCCGCAGGACAACTCGTCCATGGACGGCTACGCCCTGCGCGCGGCCGACGTGAGCGAACCCGGCGTGGTGCTGCCGGTGTCGCAACGCATCGCGGCCGGACACGCGGGGGAAGCCCTGCGGCCCGGCACCTGCGCCCGCATCTTCACCGGCGCGCCCCTGCCCGAGGGGGCGGACGCGGTGGTGATGCAGGAAGAAACGCGCGAGGTGGGGGGCGACCTGCATGGCGTGCACATCGACGCCGTGCCCACCCCGGGCCAGTGGGTGCGCCGGGCCGGGGAAGACGTGGCGCGCGGTGCGGTGGTGCTGGCCCGTGGCGAGAGGCTGACGCCCGCGAGCCTGGGTCTGGCCGCCAGCATTGGCCGCGCGCAGCTGCAGGTGCTGGCGCGCCCGCGCGTGGCCCTGTTTTCCACCGGCGACGAGCTGGTGATGCCGGGCGAGGTGGCCCCGCGGGACATGCCGCCCGGCGCCATCTACAACTCCAACCGCTTCTTCCTGCGCAGCCTGCTGCAGCGCCTGGGCTGCGAGGTGAGCGACCTGGGCATCGTGCCCGACCGGCGCGAGGCCACGCTGGCCGCGCTCAAGACCGCGGCCGACCACCACGACCTGATCCTCACCAGCGGCGGCGTGTCGGTGGGCGAGGAAGACCACATCAAGCCCGCCGTGCAGCAGCTCGGCAGCCTGGACCTGTGGCAGATCGCCATGAAGCCGGGCAAGCCCTTCGCCTATGGCACGGTGCGGCGCGACGCCGGGGCGGGCATCGACGCTGCCCAGGCCTGCCACTTCATCGGTCTGCCGGGCAACCCGGTGTCCAGCTTCGTCACCTTCCTGCTGCTGGTGCGCCCCTTCCTGCTGCGGCTGCAGGGCGCGCGCGTGCCCACCTCCCAGCCGATCCTGCTGCCGGCGCATTTCGATCTGCCCCGCGCCGACAAGCGCCGCGAATTCCTGCGGGTGCGCCGCAATGGCGCCGGAGGGCTGGATCTGTTCGCCAACCAGAGTTCGGGTGTGCTGACCTCGGCCGTCTGGGGCGATGGTCTGGTGGACCATCCGGCCGGGCGCACCATCGCGCGTGGCGACCTGGTGTCCTACATCTCTTTTGCGGACCTGCTTGCATGAAAGTTCAACTGCGTTATTTCGCGTCCATCCGCGAAGCCATTGGCACCGGCAGCGAGTCGCTGGAAACGGCCGCCACCACGCTCGCGACCCTGCGCGACGAGCTGATCGCCCGCGGCGGTGCCTACGCCGAGGTCCTGGCGCATGGCCGCGCCGTGCGTGTGGCGCTCAACCAGACCATGAGCGACGAGGCCGCGGTGCTGAGCGACGGCGCCGAAGTCGGCTTCTTCCCGCCCGTGACGGGAGGCTGAGCGTGAATCCCCGCGTCAGCATCCAGACCGGCGACTTCGACCTCTCCACCGAAGTGGCTGCGCTGCGCGAGCAGGACAAGCGCGTGGGGGCGGTCTGCAGCTTCATCGGCACGGTCCGCGACCGCAACGATGGCCAGAGCATCCGCACCATGGAGCTGGAGCACTACCCGGGCATGACGGAAAAGGCCATCGAGGCCATGATCGACGAGGCGTTCAAGCGCTTCAACATCTATGCCGCGCGGGTGATTCACCGTGTGGGCCTGCTGCAGCCGCTGGACCAGATCGTGCTCGTGGCCGTGAGCTCGGCACACCGTGGCGAGAGCTTCCAGGCCTGCGAATTCCTGATGGACTACCTCAAAACCCAGGCGCCGTTCTGGAAAAAGGAACAGACGCCCGAGGGCGCGCGCTGGGTCGATGCCCGCGAAAGCGACGACGCGGCCCTGGCCAAATGGGGCATCGAGAGCCGCAATGCCTGAGCAGCGCATGAGCGACACCCTGAACCTGAGCGCCGAGGACGTTGAATTGATCGAGCGGGCCACGCTGAAGGCGGTGGCGCCCGAGCGGGTGGACGCCATCGAAGGCTGGCTGCTGCCCATGGACAGCGGCGCGGTCGGCCGTGCTCACAGCGCCGTGCCGCTGCACCATGGCGCACACGATCCGGCGCTGATCGACGGCATCACACAACGCTATCGGAACGCTGGCCTGCGGCCGGTGTTGCGCCTGCCGGATGTGCCCGCTTTCGATGCCTGGTGGCCGGCACTGGCGGCACGGGGTTTCCGCCGCGAGCAGCCGACACTGACCCAGACCGGCGCGCTCGAAGGGCTGCTGGGTCTGGCCTCCGACGCCGAGGGCGTGTCGCTGGACCCGCGCCCTGATGCTGCCTGGATGGCGATGTTTCTGGGCGAGGGGCTCGACCCGGTGGACGGCGCGAGCCGCTCGCGCGCACTGTCGCGGGCCGAGGGCACGCTGTTCGGCAGTCTTCGGGAAGGCGGGCAGACCGTGGCTTGCGGCGCCGCCTGTTACGCCGAAGGCTGGCTGAGCATGCACGGCCTGCGCACGGCGGCCAGCCAGCGCGGGCGCGGGCTCGCGGGTCGGCTGATTCGCGCCATGGCGCTGGAAGCGCAGCGCCGGGGCATTGCCCGGGTGTTCCTGCAGGTTGACGGCGCCAACGCGCCAGCGCTGGCGCTCTACCGTCGCGCTGGCATGACCACCGCCTGGTCCTACGCCTACTGGCGGCTGCCCGCCACCGCCACCACTGCTGCGGGCTGAACGCGGCGCGGCGGGCGAAACACCAGCACGTTGCCCAGCATCACCAACACCAGCCCGGCCAGGGTCGGCGCGGTCCACTGGTAGCCTTCCAGCCAGGCCGACACATTGAGCGCCACCACCGGGAACAGCACCGTGCTGTAGGCCGCGCGCTCGGGCCCGAGGCGCCCCACAAGTGTGAGGTAGGCGGTGAAGCCAATGACCGAGCCGGGAATGGCCAGGTAGAGCAGGGCGCCGGTGTAGCGCCAGGTCGGCTCGAAGCTCAGCGGCAGGCCGGCGAGCAGCGCGTAGCCCAGCAGCACCAGCGTGCCTACCAGCATGCCCCAGGCATTGGTTTGCACGGGCTTGAGCCCTTGGCCCTGCAGCGCGGCCGAGAGCAGGTTGCCGCAGGAAAAACACAGCGTGCCCGCCAAGGCCCAGGCCAGCCCGGCGAGGCTGCCCGCGCCGGCATGGCGGATTTCGGGCCAGAACAGCAGCACCAGCCCGGCCAGCCCCAGCGCGCCGCCGGCCAGCACCTGGGGCGCGAGCCGGCGCCCATGGATCAGGCGCGCGAGCAGGGCGTTCCACAGGGTGGCGCTGGAAAACACCACCGCCACCAGGCCGCTGGCCAGGGTCTGGCTGGCCTGCAGGAAACACACGAAATTCAGGCAGAACAGGCACAGGCCCTGACCCAGCACCCACCTCGCGGCCTGCCCGCGCGGGCGCACCAGTTGCCGCCGCCAGGCCAGCCAGCCAAACAGCAGCAGGGCCGCCAGCCCGAAACGGTAGGCGATCGACAGGGCGATGGGCACGGGGCCCAGTTGCCACTTCAGGGCGATCCAGGTGGTGCCCCAGATCAGCACCACACTGGCGTACAGAACAGCGTTCACGGTGTTTTCTCCAACAGATGCCCCGAGCATCGGGCCAACGCGGCGTGGCCGGTTGCAGATTCCTGCGGTTTTGTGGCCCCGCCCGGCGCAGACAGGCCGCCGCCTCGCTACGATGCGCAGGTGACCACCACCACCACCGCCGCGTCTGGGCGCCCGTCCACCACCCGAACGCCTGGCGTGTTCGAGGTGTTGAGCCGATCGCGCGCGCGGTTGGAACGATCCGTCCCGCTGGGCGACGCCCTGCTGCTGGCCCAGTGGCACAACGCGCTGGACCGCCCGAGCTACCAGCGGCCCGGGCACCACACGCTGTCGGTCTACCTCGAAGGCGGGCAGGGCACACGGCTGGTGGGCCGCGCGGGCGAGCCCGGCGCGCCGGGCCTGCACTGCGTGCTGCCGGCCGAGCACGAGTCGCACTGGCAGGTGGAGCAACCGTTCCGTTTTCTGCACCTGTACCTGTCGGAGCAGGCCTGGGCCGAGCGCGTGGTGCGCCTGCTCGATGCCGAGCCGCGCGCCCACACCCTGGAGCCCTGCATCTTCGGCTCGGACCCGGCCCTGGCGGCTTGGGCCCAGGCGGTGGCCGGGCTGGACTGGAGCGACGCATCGGCCCGGCTGCACGCCAACGCCTGGAGCCATCAGGCGCTGGACCGCCTGGTGCTGCGCGCCGCCCGGCCACGTGCGCGTGCCGCGGCCCAGCGGCCGCTGGGTGGGCTGTCCACGGCGGTGCGTCGGCGGGTGCTGGAGCACATCGACGCGCATCTGGACGGCGCCCAGGACGCGCTCACGCTGGGTCGCCTGGCCGCGCTGGCCCATTTGTCCGAGTTCCACTTCGCGCGCATGTTTCGTGTTTCCATGGGCTGCAGCGTGCTGGGCTGGATCATCCAGCGTCGCATGGCCCGCGCCCAGGCCCTGCTGGCGGCCGGGCGGTTGCCGCTGGCGCAGGTGGCGATGGACTGCGGGCTGGGCAGCGCCAGCCACCTGAACCAGCTGTTCCGGCAGCGGCTGGGCGTCACGCCACTGCAGTACCGGCGGTTCGCCGCGGCCTGATCTGGATCAAACCCGCGCTGCGGGCGGATACTGCGTGGAGGTATCCGCCTTGAAATGCCGGGGACCAGCTCCACATGTCGGGCAATACCATTCATTCGGGAGTGCCCATTCATGCGACTCGACAAACTCACCACCAAGTTCCAGGAAGCCCTGGGGGAAGCCCAGACGCTGGCGCTGGGCGCCGACCACGCCTACATCGAACCGCCCCACCTGCTGCTGGCCCTGCTGCGCCAGGCCGATGGCCCCGCCTCGCTGCTGCAGCGCGCGGGCGTCAACGTGCAGGGCCTGGCCAAAGCGGCCGAAGCGGCCATGAAGCGGCTGCCCGAGGTGCAGGGGCAGGACCAGGTGCAGGTCGGCCAGGAGCTGGGCAAGCTGCTGCAGGCCACCGAAAAGGAAGCCATCAAGCGCGGTGACCAGTTCATCGCCAGCGAGCTGTTCCTGCTCGCCGTGGCCGACAGCAAGGGCGAGCTCGGCCGCATCGCGAACGAAAACGGCCTGAGCCGCAAGAGCCTGGAAGCGGCCATCACGGCGGTGCGCGGTGGCCAGAAGATGGACAGCCCTGAGGCCGAAGGCCAGCGCGAGGCGCTCAAGAAATACACGCTCGACCTGACCGAGCGCGCCCGCCTGGGCAAGCTCGACCCGGTGATCGGCCGCGACGACGAGATCCGCCGCGCCATCCAGGTGCTGCAGCGCCGCACCAAGAACAACCCGGTGCTGATCGGCGAACCCGGCGTGGGCAAGACCGCCATCGTCGAAGGCCTGGCGCAGCGCATCGTGGCGGGCGAAGTGCCCGATTCGCTCAAGGGCAAGCGCGTGCTCAGCCTGGACATGGCCGCGCTGCTGGCCGGCGCCAAGTTCCGCGGCGAGTTCGAGGAGCGCCTGAAGACCGTGCTGAACGAGCTGGCCAAGGACGAAGGCCAGACCATCGTCTTCATCGACGAGCTGCACACCATGGTGGGCGCGGGCAAGGCCGAAGGCGCGATGGACGCCGGCAACATGCTCAAGCCCGCCCTGGCGCGCGGTGAGCTGCACTGCGTGGGCGCGACCACGCTGGACGAATACCGCAAATACATCGAGAAGGACGCCGCGCTGGAGCGCCGCTTCCAGAAGATCCTGGTGGACGAGCCCAGCGTGGAGGCGACCATTGCTATCCTGCGCGGCCTGCAGGAGAAGTACGAGGTGCACCACGGCGTGCAGATCACCGACCCGGCCATCGTGGCTGCGGCCGAGTTGAGCCACCGCTACATCACCGACCGTTTCCTGCCCGACAAGGCGATCGACCTGATCGACGAAGCCGCCTCCAAGATCAAGATCGAACTCGATTCCAAGCCCGAGGTGATGGACCGGCTCGACCGCCGCCTGATCCAGCTGCAGATCGAGCGTGAGGCCGTGAAGCGCGAGAAGGACGAGGCGTCGCAGAAGCGGTATGGCCTGATCGAAGAAGAGATCGCCCGGTTGGAGAAGGAAATCTCCGACCTCGACGAGATCTGGAAGGCCGAGAAGGCGGCTGCGCTGGGCTCCAAGGACGTGATGGAAGAGATGGACCGCATCCGCTCGCAGATCAAGAGCTACACCGACAAGGGCGACTTCAACAAGGTCGCCGAACTGCAATACGGCAAGCTGCCCGAGCTGGAGAAGCGCCTGAAGGACGCGCAGGCGGTGGAGTCGGGCAAGGCCGCGAACAAGGACGGCAAGGGCCGCCCGCAGCTGTTGCGCACCCAGGTCGGTGCCGAAGAGATCGCCGAGGTGGTGGCGCGCGCCACCGGCATCCCGGTGAGCAAACTGATGCAGGGTGAGCGCGACAAGCTGCTGCTGATGGAAGGCAAGCTGCACGAGCGCGTGGTGGGCCAGGACGAGGCCATCGGCGCCGTGGCCAACGCCATCCGCCGCTCGCGCTCGGGCCTGTCCGACCCGAACCGCCCGACCGGCTCTTTCCTGTTCCTCGGCCCCACCGGCGTGGGCAAGACCGAGCTGTGCAAGGCGCTGGCCGGTTTCCTGTTCGACAGCGAAGACCACCTGGTGCGCATCGACATGAGCGAGTTCATGGAGAAACACTCCGTGGCTCGCCTCATCGGTGCGCCGCCCGGCTACGTGGGCTACGAAGAGGGCGGCTACCTCACCGAAGCCGTGCGCCGCAAGCCCTACAGCGTGCTGCTGCTCGACGAGGTGGAGAAGGCCCACCCCGACGTGTTCAACGTGCTCCTGCAGGTGCTCGACGATGGCCGCCTGACCGATGGCCAGGGCCGCACCGTGGACTTCAAGAACACCGTGATCGTGATGACGAGCAACATCGGCTCGCACATGATCCAGGCCATGGTGGGCGAGCCCTACGAGGACGTGAAGGACGCCGTGTGGGGCGAGCTGAAGAACCACTTCCGCCCGGAGTTTCTCAACCGCATCGACGAGACCGTGGTGTTCCACGCGCTGGACGCGCAGCACATCGAGTCGATCGCCGCGATCCAGCTCAAGGTGCTCGAAGCGCGCCTGGCCAAGATGGACCTGCACCTGCAGGTCTCGCCCGCCGCGCTGGCCGAACTGGCCAAGGTGGGTTTCGACCCGGTGTTTGGCGCGCGGCCGCTCAAGCGCGCGATCCAGCAGCGCATCGAGAACCCGCTCTCGAAGTACCTGCTGGAGGGCCGCTACCCGCCGAAGTCCTCGATTCCGGTGACCGTGGACCCGGTGCAGAACCCGGGCGTGTTCCAGTTCGGCGCGGCCGTGGAAGAGGCGTAAGCCTTCCCGGAGAGGGGTTCAGGCCCGGTGCCATCTTGGCGCCGGGCCTTTTTCATGTCGACCACTTCGCCACTCGGCCACGCCGGAGCGAGTCCCGCAACGCATGAAGCGGTCCAGCCAAGGACACCGAGGAACCGGCTTCGCCGGGCCTCAGGTGTCGCCCCCCTCAGGGGGGAGGCGCCGAAGGCGACGCGGGGGGTTATCCCTTGAACACCTGGGCGTAGGTGTCGCGCAGCAGGTTCTTCTGCACCTTGCCCATGACGTTGCGGGGCAGGTCGTTCACCACGAACAGGTGCTTGGGCACCTTGAAGCCGGCGATGCGGTCCTTGATGGCCGCGATCAGCTGGGCCGGGTCCAGGCTGACGCCGGCCAGGGGCACCACCACGGCCACCACGCCTTCGCCAAAGTCCGGGTGCGGGCAGCCGATCACCGCCGATTCGGCCACGCCGTCGAGCTCGTTGAGGTAGCCCTCGACCTCGGCCGGGTAGACGTTGTAGCCGCCGGTGATGATCAGGTCCTTGCTGCGACCGACGATGGTGAGGTAACGCGCGTCGTTGAAGTGACCCACGTCACCGGTGCGAAACCAGCCGTCGGCCGAGAACTCGCGCGCATTGGCCTCGGGCATGCGCCAGTAGCCGGGAAACACGTTTGGCCCCCGGACCTCGATGTTGCCGATGCCGCCCACCGGGCAGGCCTGGCCGTTTTCGTCCACGCAGCGCACCTGCACGCCCGGCAGCGGCCGCCCCACCGTGCCGCCCAGTCGCGGGCCGTCTTCGGCCCGGTAGGGGTTGGAGGTCAGCATCAGCGTTTCGCTCATGCCGTAGCGCTCCAGGATGGTGTGGCCGGTGCGCTGTTGCCACTCGCGAAAGGTCTCGGCCAGCAGCGGGGCCGAGCCGCTGATGAACAGCCGCATGGCGCCGCAGGCCCCGGGCGTGAGGTCGGGCTCCTGCAGCAGCCGCGTGTACAGCGTGGGCACGCCCATGAAGACCGTGGCCCGGGGCAGCCAGTCCAGCACCTGCCGGGGTTTGAAGCGGCCCATCCAGAGCATGGTGCAGGCGCCGAGCAGGGCGCAGTGGGCGGCCACGAAGAGGCCGTGCACGTGGAAGATGGGCAGCGCGTGGATCAGCACGTCGTCCGCCTGCCAGCCCCACAGGGTCTGCAGCGTGCGCGCGTTGGACGCCAGGTTGTGGTGCGTCAGCTGCGCGCCCTTGCTGCGGCCGGTGGTGCCACTGGTGTAGAGGATGGCCGCCAGATCGTCGCCCGAGACCTCGCGGATGCGGTGCTCGGGCGGGTGCGCCTGCACCGCGTCCATCAGGCTGCCGCTGCCGTCGGCGGCCAGCGTCACCACGTGGGGCACGCCCAGTCCGGCCGCCAGCGGCGAGAGCGCGGCCAGCCGGGCCGGATCGCCCACGAACACCGCGGGTTGCGCGTTCTCCATGAAGTAGGCCAGCTCGGCCGACTGGTAGGCGGTGTTCAGCGGCACATAGACCATGCCCGAGCGCAGGCAGGCTAGGTAGAACAGCAGGGCAGGCACCGACTTTTCCACCTGCACCATCACACGGTCGCCAGGACGCAGGCCCAGGCTCTCCAGCCAGTTGGCCATGCGGCCGGAGAGGGCGTCGATGTCGCCGAAGGTGACGCTGTGCCCCTCGTCGGTGGTGATCGCGGTTTTCTGCAGGCGCTGGCCGAATGCGGCGCGGAACTGGGCGTAGAGGTTGTGGTGGTCCATAGAGGCGGTTTGGGAAAGGGGTTGGCCGCCCGGGCGCTCAGGGCGCGGGCTTGAGCAGCCGGCGCACGGCCGATGAGTGGCTGACCTTGTTGTCCATGAACTGCTGGTGGCGCACTTCGACCGAGTCGATGTCGTAGAGGTAGTTGACCATCAGGCCCACGGACTGTTTGAGGCCTTTGCGGGAGAGGTCGGCGGCGAAGTTCACGCGCTCCAGCCGCGCGCCGTTGTCGAGGTGGAAACGCGCCACCGGGTCGCCCAGCGCCTCGTGCGAAGCGCTCACTAGGTAGCGGGCGCACAGGCCGGCAAGGTCCTGCTGCAGGCCTTTGGGCATGGCCACCAGGTCGGGCGCGGCGGGGGTGGGGTGGGCCTGGCGCCAGGCGTTCACCCGCTGCAGGGCAGCATTCCAGGCCGCATCACCTGCGGTGGTGGTCTGCGCGGCGAGCCAGCGCGCGAAGCCGGGCACGGGCGACAGCGTGCAGAAGGTCTTGAGCTGGGGCAGCTCGGTGCTGAGCTGGGCGGCCACTTTCTTGATCAGGAAATTGCCCAGCGAAACCCCGCGCAGGCCCGGCTGGCAGTTGCTGATGGAATAGAAAACGGCGGTGCGGGCGCCGGCCGCGGCGGTGGCGTCGGGCTGCGATTCGATCAGCGGGGCGATCGCCTCGGCCATGTCCTGCACCAGGGCCACTTCCACGAAGATCAGCGGCTCGTCGGGCAGTTGCGGGTGGAAGAAGGCGTAGCAGCGCCGGTCGGGCTGCAGGCGCCGGCGCAGATCGGCCCAGCCCGAGATTTCGTGCACCGCCTCGTGGTGGATGATCTTTTCAAGCAGGGCCGCGCTGGACTGCCAATCCACGCGCTCCAGGCGCAGGAACCCGGGGTTGAACCATGAGCTCAGCAGGTGCAGGAAGTCGGCGTCCACCGCGGCCAGTTCCGGGTTGTTCCTGAGCAGGCCCAGCAGATCGTTGCGCATGGACAGCAGCATCAGGGTGCCGCCCGGTGCCCGGTTCACGCGGCGCAGCAGTTCCTGGCGCAGCGGCTCCACCGCCTGCGTCAGCGTGGCCAGGTTGCCGGCGGTGGGCGACTCGGCGTAGCGCGTGGCCGCGGCGAGCACCTGGTCGGGGTGGGGCGAAAACCCCGTGGCCAGTGCGGCAAAAAAGGCCTCGCGTTGCGCGGACGGCAGGGTCTTGTAGCGCTCGATCACTTCCAGCGCCAGCGCGTACACGTTGGCCTGGCCCCGCTCCGACACCAGTTGCCGGCACGAACGCAGCAAGGGTGCCAGGGATCGGTCCAGCAGGGCCTTCTGGGCCAGCCGTTTGAGTTTTTCCAACATCGATCGTCATCCCATCAGTTGTTCGGGCAGCCAGGTGGCCAGCTCCGGGAACACGCACAGCAGCAGGATGGCCAGCACCATGCACATCATGAAAGGGAACGCGCCCTTGAGGATGGTCGGCAGGCGCACGTCGGGGGTGATGCCGTTGATCACGAACAGGTTCAGCCCCACCGGCGGCGTGATCAGGCCGAGCTCCATGTTGATGGTGAGGATCACGCCGAACCAGATCGGGTCGAAGCCCGCGGCGGTGATCACCGGCATCAGGATGGGCGTGGTCATCAGGATGATGGCCGCCGGCGGCAGGAAGCAGCCGGCCACCAGCAGCAGCAGGTTGATCGCCGCCAGCACCACCCAGCGGTTGACCTGCAGCTCGCCAATGGCCTCGGCCACCGACTGCGTGACCTGCAGCGACGACATCATGTAGCCGAACAGGATGGAGGCGCCGATGATCATGAGCAGCATGCCGGACTCGCGCAGACCGTCGCGCAGGATGAGCCACAGGTCCATGGGCTTCCAGACCCGGTAGATCACCATCACCATCAGCAGGCACAGCGCGGCGCCCACGCCCGCCGCCTCGGAGGGCGTGGCGATGCCGCCGTACAGCGCATAGACCACGCCGACGATCACCACGATGAACGGCAGCAGCCGGGGCAGCAGTTCGAGCTTTTCCTTCAGGCTGTAGATGCGGTCGTGGTCCACCAGCACGGTGCCGCGTTTCCAGCTCAGGAACAGCGCCCAGGCCATGAACAGGCCGGTGAGCAGCAGGCCGGGGATGACGCCCGCGAGGAACAGCCGGCCGATCGAGGTCTCCGAGGCGATGCCGTACAGGATCATGGTGATGCTGGGCGGGATCAGGATGCCCAGCGTGCCGCCGGCGGCGATGGCGCCGGTGGCCAGGTCGGCGTCGTAACCGCGCTTGCGCATTTCGGGGATGCCCATCTTGCCGATCGCCGCGCAGGTCGCGGGCGAGGAGCCGGTGAGGGCGGAGAACAGCGCGCAGGCGCCGATGTTGGAGATCACGAGCGAGCCCGGCACCCGGTGCAGCCAGCGCGACAGCGCCTCGTACAGGTCGCTGCCCGCGCGCGACGACGCCACGGCCGCGCCCATGATGATGAACATGGGCAGCGAGACCAGCGTGAAATCGCTCAGGCCCGCGAAGATGGTTTCGGGCAGGAAGTTGACGCTGTACCAGCCATCGAACACCACCATGAAGAACAGCGCCACGGCGCCCATGCCGAAGGCGATCGGCAGGCCGGTGGCCAGCACCGCGACCGTGACCACGAAGATCAGCAGACCAATGGCCAATGCGCTCATGGGACGACCCTCCGGGCTGCGCGCGTGGAGGTGTCCGCCAAAGAAAAAGAAGACTTGCTCATAGGTGTTCTTCCGGGCTCAGGCCGAACGGGTGCTCGCGCCGCGTCCAGACCATCCAGATGTCGGCGAGGAACTGCAGGCACAGCAGGGCCAGGCCCACCGGCACCGCCAGGTAGGGGATCCACAGCCGCGCGCGCCACATGGAGGCCGTGGTCAGGCCGGTGGCCCAGGCCTCGTGCCACCAGGGCAACGAGGCGTAGAGGAAGAACCCGCAGAAGGTCAGCGCGATCAGGCTCCCCACCAGGTGCAGGGGCCGGCGCCGCGCGGGCGAGAGCATCAGGGGCAGCACGTCGACCGCCACGTGGCCGCGCGTGAGCAGGATGTAGGGCGCACCGATGAAGGTGGCCGCCACCAGCGAGTAGGTCACGAACTCGGTCTGCCAGATCGACGACTGCCCGAGCACGGCTCGCACGAACACCATCTGGCACACCACCACGACCGAGAGCAGGATCATCCCGGCGGCCACCACGCCCAGCAGGCGTGAGGCCCCGTGGATCAGCGCCACCCAGGTCGGCAGGGGCCTGGGATCACTTGACACTCAGCGCCTTCTCGATGAGTTCCTTGCCGCCCGGCACCTTCTCGGCGAACACCTTGTACGAGGTTTTCTGCGCCACCTTGCGCCAGGCCTGCGCCTCGGCGTCGGTCAGCGTGACGACTTCCACGTTGTTCTTCTTGAAGGTGCTCACCATCTCGTCGTCGAGCTTTTTCGACTCGGTGTTGAAGTACGCCTCGGCCTTTTTCGAGGCGTCCATCAGCGCCTTTTTCTGGGCCTCGTTGAGGCGGTCCCAGCTGCGCTTGGAGATCAGCACCGGCTCGTACATGAACCACAGCGCGTTGTCGCCCGGGGCGGTGACGCATTTGAGCTGCTCGTACAGGCGGAACGAGACGAAGCTGCCCGTGGAGGTGTCCGTGCCCTGGGCCACGCCCTGCTGCAGCGCGCTGTACACCTCGCTGGACGGGATGGACACGATGGAGGCGCCGGCACCGGCCCACATCTGGGCGAAGGTGGCACCGGCCGAGCGGACTTTCAGGCCCGCGGCGTCTTCGGGTTTGCGGATGCATTGGCCCTTGCTGCCGAACGCGCCGGCGAGCCAGGCGTCGGCCAGCACCTTGGCGCCACCCTCTTCGACGATGGCCTTGATGTCCTGCATGAAGGGCGAGGCGTTGATGCGCAGCGCGTGTTCGTGGCTCTTGACCAGGCCGGGCATGAGGGTGGCGCCAAACTGCGGGTGCGAGCCCGAGGCGTAGTCCAGCGGGAAGGCCGTCATGTCGATCTGCCCGGTCTGCATGGCCTTCCACTGCTCGGTCGCCTTGACCAGACTGGAGCCGGGGAACACCTTGATCACCAGATCCACCTTGGCTGCGGCCACCTCGCGCGCAATCATCTGCACCATCTCGTCGCGCACGTCGCCCTTGCCGCCCGGGAACTGGTGCGAGGCCTTGAGGACCACCTCGGCCTGGGCGCCGGCCGACAGCATGGTCAGGAGGGCGGCGGCGATCGCCGTCGGGCCCCACTTGAGTGGTTTCGTCATGTTTGTCTCCAGGTGGTGGAAGGGTTGTTGTATAAATGAAGCCGCATGTTATATGCAACAAAAACACCGTCAGCCTAGGGCTAACCCCAACAAAGCTCCTCCACGAGACACCGCCATGACCGCCATTGCCCCCACCCGATCCCGTGTGCAGCAGGTGCGCGAACAGCTGGAGGACGACATCCTCAATGGCCGTCTCCTGCCCGGGGAGCAGGTGCAGGTCGAGCAGCTGGTGGCGCGCTTCGGCGTCTCGCGCACGCCGGTGCGCGAAGCCCTGCAGCAGCTGGAGGCCAGTGGCCTGGTCGAGGTGTTGCCCAAGCGGGGGACCTATGTGTCGCGCCTGGGCATGCCCGAGCTGATCCAGATGTTCGAGGTGATGGCCGAGCTGGAGGCGATGTGCGCGCGCCTGGCCACGCGCCGCAGCGATGCACAGCGCCTGACCGAGATCGAAGACGCGCTCACGCAGTGCGAAGTGCAGGCGTCGGCGAACGACGCCAACGCCTATTACTACGCCAACGAACACTTCCACCAGCTGATCTACCACGCCTGTGGCAACCCGTTTCTGGTGCAGCAGACGCTGGCGCTGAAGAACCGGCTCAAGCCCTACCGCCGGTTGCAGCTGCAGATGCGCAACCGCATCGCGCAGTCGCTCGACGAACACCGGCAGATCGTGCGCGCCCTGCAGCGGGGCGACAGCGAGGCCGCCGCCAACGCGGCCCGCGACCACGTGCTCATCCAGGGCCAGCGCTTCACCGACCTCATGAGCCTGACCGCGCGCCAGCCCGTGGCGCGACCCCCAGCCGGTGCGCCCGAGGCGCGGGAAATGCTCGGCGGCTGAGCCCCTTTTTGCACCCCCTTTGATGGGTGGTGTGCTCTACCCAGCGGCGGTGACCGGGCCTATCATGAGACCCATGACCCAGATACCGCCCACCCTTCCCTTGCAGGCCCTGTTCGAAGCGCAGCGCAGCGCCAGCCGCGCGCAGATCGACGTGCCGCTGGCGCTGCGGCGCGAGCGCCTCGGGCGCCTGCACGACCTGATCGAAACCCATGCCCCGGCGCTGTGCGAGGCGGTGCAGGCCGACTTCAGCGTGCGCTCGGCCCAGCTCACCGAAGTGGCCGACCTGTTCGTGCTGCGCGCCACCATCGGCCAGCTGCGCAAGCAGCTGCCCAGGTGGATGAAGCCGCAACGCGTGGCCACCCCCCTGTACCTGCTGCCCGCGCGCGCCCACATCCAGCGCCAGCCGCTGGGCGTGGTGGGGGTCATCGGCCCATGGAACTACCCGTTGCAGCTCACTTTCGGCCCGGCCGCCACCGCGCTGGCCGCGGGCAACCGCGTGATGCTCAAGCCCAGCGAACTCACGCCGCACACCTCGGCGCTGATGGCCACGCTGGTGCAGCAAGCCTTTTCGGCCGACGAGTTCTGCGTGGTGCTCGGCGGCGCCGATGTGGCGCACGATTTCGCCAGCCTGCCGTTTGACCACCTGTTCTTCACCGGCTCCACCGGCGTGGGCCGCAAGGTGGCCGCCGCCGCCGCCGCCAACCTCACGCCGACCACGCTGGAGCTGGGTGGCAAGTCCCCTTGCGTGGTCGACGCGTCGTGCGATCTGTCCGACGCGGCGCTCAAGATCGCCCACGGCAAGCTGCTCAACGCCGGGCAGACCTGCGTCGCGCCCGACTACGTGCTGCTCCCGCGCGGCCAGGAAGCCGCGTTCGAACAGGCCTACACGGTGGCTGTTGCGCGTCTTTTCCCCCGCATCGTGGGCAACCCCGACTACGCGGCCATCCTCAGCGACCGCCACCACGCCCGTCTGGGCGCGTTGCTCGACGAAGCGCGCGGCCAGGGCGCCCGTGTGGTGGATGTGGCCCCCCAGGGCTCGGCTCCCGGACAGACCCCGCACACGCGCCAGATGAACCCGACACTGGTCTTCGACGCGGCACCCGGGTCGCGGCTGATGGACGAGGAGATCTTCGGCCCAGTGCTGCCCGTGCTCCCCTACGACACGCTGGACCAGGCCATGGCCTTCATCAACCAGCGACCCCGCCCGCTGGCGCTGTACTGGTTCGGCTCCGACACCGCGTCGCGCGATCGCCTGCTGCACGGCACGGTCAGCGGCGGCGTCACGGTGAACGACACGCTCATGCACCTGGCCCACGAGGGCCTGCCCTTTGGCGGCGTGGGCGAGAGCGGCTGGGGGGCTTACCACGGCGAGAGCGGCTTCCTGCGCTTCACCCAGCAAAAGCCGGTGCTGGTGCAGTCGCGCTGGGCCATGGGCCAGCTGTTCTATCCGCCGTACGGACCGCGTTTCGATCGGGTGATGGGCTTGCTCAAGCGCTGGCTTTGAGGCTCGGGCGAGCGCAGTGGGTGGTTGCGCAGGCGCGCAATCACCGATGGGGTCAGGCGCTGGTGCTCGCGCCTTCGTCGGGATCGCCGTTCACCGGCAGCGTCGTTTGTTGAAGATAACCCTGCCTGAGCAGGGTGTGCATCAGTCCGGTCACGTCGTCGCCCAGCAGCAGCGAGAGTTCGCGGTCGCTGCGCCGCCCATTGACCATCAACAACAGCGAGTGGACCGGTTTGCCCACCAGATCGGGACGTGCCAAGGCCTCCCAGGCCTTCACCGTTTTGGCGCAACGCATGATCGTTTGCATGTTCCGTTTACCCCCTGATTCCATGGCCGGATTCTGACCTCTGGGCCACCATGTTGACTGTCAGGTATGACAGGGTGTTGACAGCTTGGCCCGACCGGTGCGCGCGGGTCCTGCTGTACATCCCGCCCAACACCATGAGGTCTTTCTTATGACTGCCTGAGCGGCAGAAGGGGGTCGCGGCGTGATTTTTTTGGCACGGTCACGTCCGTGGGCCGTCCGGCAGGTATAACTGCGGTTTGATCCACCGGTTTGATTTATCCAGGCCCCACAGGCCGTCGCACAGAGAGAGATGAAGGTGCACTCCCCATTGTTGCAGCAGTGTTTTGCTGAAGTGCTCGCAGAAGCGCCCAAACTGGTGGGACGCTGCGTGGATGCGGCGGTGGTCGGGCTGCAGGCCGCCGAGAAACAGGGGCGCGAGGTCGCGCAGCGCGACCGTTTGGCCGCCGCCTGGTGGCACCTGCAGCAACTCAAACCCCTCTGGGTGAGAACCTACCCCGAAGCCTTGCGCAAGGCGCTTCAGGGCGAGGACTTCGATGCCTCGCTCTCGCGGCCCATGCCGCTGTCGGAGTCGACCTATCTCTCGCTCGTTGAAGACGAGGCGGTCACCGAGTCGATGGAATCCACCCGCCTGGTGCAGTCCGTGCAGCCCCTGGTGGAACAGGAGCTGTCGGTGCTGGACGCCCTGATGAGCTCGCTGCTCGGGCTGGACCAGATCCGGGCCGAGATGAACCCGCTGCGCCCCGAAGTCTTCGTGCGTGTGCTGCGTGACGTGTTCAGCGCGAACGAGACCGACGTTGACATCCGCACCCTGTGGTTGCGGCACTGTGGCCGGCCGTTGGGCGGCGAGCTCAAGACCCTCTATGGGCGCCTGGTCCAGCTGCTGCAGCGTGCCCAGGTGCGCGAGGCGGGCTACCGCGTGCGGCTGACCGCGCAGAGCCCGTCAGGCCGGGCCACGGGAGCCACCGGGCCGGGCGCTCTGCGGGGGGCCGATGGCCGTGGCGTGCCCGACACCGGTTTCGATGCCCTGCCCGAAGAGGGTTCGGGCCACGGCCTGCCGCCCATGCCGCAACTCGGGCGCATCCGGCCCCGTTTCGAAACGCAGCTGTACCAGGATTTCTTCCAGCGGGAAGACAGCCGTTACGAGCAGCCACTGGAGCCGTCTTACTACCGGCAGGTGAACCGCGAGATCGCGGCCATGGAGCAGGCCGCCGTCGATGATCACGTCGATGAATCCCGGGTGCAGGAGAACCGCACCCAGTACCGCGACCTGCCCGTGGTGGATCGGCCCGCGCGCGAAGTCGACATCTCGACCCAGCTCAGCCAGCGCGACTGGGGCGACTACGCCACCGCCCACCAGCGCTCGCGTGTGCTCATGGAGCTCAAGCAGAAGGCCCGGCGCGTGGCGCAGGCGGTCGGTCTGGATGTGGTGCGCACGCTGGTTAACCAGGTGGCCCAGGACCCGCAACTGCTGGCGCCGGTGCGCGAAGCGGTGGTGGCGCTGGAGCCGGCGCTGCTGCGCATGGCCATGGCCAACCCGCGTTTTTTCCGGGAAGACGTCCACCCGGCGCGCCGCCTGATCGAGAGCGTGGCGCAGCGCAGCTTCAAATACAACGACGAATTTGCCAGCGAGTTCGAGAGCTTTTTCCTGCCGGTGCAGCAGGCGTTCAACGGGCTCAATGCCTCGAAGACCGAAGATCCGGAGGTTTTCGCAGGCGTCCTGGCCGGTCTTCAGCAGCGCTGGGACGAGCAGGACGAGGAGGCGATCAAGCAGCAGGACGATGGCCTGCAGCACATCCGCCACGCCGAAGAGCGCCAGGCCCTGGCCGATCAGGTGGCCTGGGAACTGAGCCAGCGACCGGACGTGGACCACGCGCCTGGTGTGATCCTCGACTTCCTCTATGGTCCCTGGTCGCTGGTGATCGCCTCCGCCCAGTTGGCCGACCGGGAGGGCAAGACCGACCCGGGGGGCTACCGAAAGGCTGTGTCCAACCTGCTGTGGAGCGTGCGCAAGGAAGTGACGCTCAAGCGCCCGGCCCAGCTGTTCCAGATCATCCCGAGTCTGTTGAACACGCTGCACTCGGGCCTGGACATGCTGGGCAAGACCCGCGAAGAGACCAAGCCCTTTTTCGACGCCTTGATGCGCCTGCACGAGCCCGTGTTGAGCCTGCGGCGCGCGCGCATCCGCGGTGACGCCAGTGCTTCCGCACCGGCGCCGCTGGAAATCTCGACGGGTTCGATGTCGATGGAGCTGGACGAAACCTTGCCGGCCACACCCGAGCAACGCAAGCCCCGACAGAACGCCCAGCCCTGGCTGGGCCGGCACGAGATCGAAGCGGCGGGCTTCGCGGACACCGTGCCCACGGATTTCGCCGAACTGCACGAGCTTGAGCCCAGCAAGGCCAACGCGCCCGACGCCAGTGGCGCCGAGCCGGACCAAGAGGACGATCACGAGATCAACGCCGCGGCGGTGCTGGCCGGCCTGCGCGAGGGCGATTGGGTCGATCTGTTCTCGCGGCGTGAGTGGCTGCGTGCCCAGTTGATCTGGGCCAGCAGCCGGGGAACGCTGTTCATGTTCGTGAGCCGTGGCGGGTGCCCGCACTCCATGACCAAGCGCAGTTGCGAACGCCTGATCGCCGGCCGCCTGCTGCGGCCCATCGACTCCCGGGGCGTGGTGCACAAAGCCATCAAGACCCTGGCCGAGCAGCAGACCCGCTCGGAAGAACCGGTCTCGGCCTGAGAGGCGGGGACCACCCGCACGTTTCAGGATTCTCCGCGCATAGAACGCGTGGGAGACTGGCCCATGGCCGCCTTGAACATGGCGGTGAAGGCGCTGTCGCTGGCATAGCCACTGGCCGCGGCCACCTGACCCACCGGCATGCCCCGCGCCAGCATGGGCAGCGCATGGGCCAACACCACCTGTTGGCGCCAACGCTGGAACCCCATGCCCAGCTCCTCGCGAAAGCGCCGCGCCAGCGTGCGTTCGCTTGCCCCGCTGTGGGCCGCCCAGGCCGACAGCGTGGCGTGCTGCGCCGGTGCGTTCAGCACCGCTTCGCACAGCGCGCGCAGGCGGCGGTCGCCGTGCAGCGGGTCGGGCATCGGCACGCCCAGCGGTTGCGTGGGCGCATGCGCCATCTCGGCCAGCACCAGCGTGGCCAGGGCCTGCTGGCGGGCGGTGTGTCGGGCGTGCTGCGGCTGGTCCATGCCGAGCACCAGTTCGCGCAGCAACGGCGAAACCACCAGCACGCGGGAGCGGCTCCAGCCGTCGGGCACCGCCGAGGCATCGATGTACAGCGTGTGCAACTGCGAGGCTTCGAGCATGGTGACCGCGTGCCGCGCGCCTGGTGGAATCCACACCGCGCGCGACGGCGGCACGATGGCGGTCGTTTCGCAGGCGGGGGCATCGCCGGTTTCCCCGGGCGGCGCCGACACCGTGACCTGCAGCAGCCCGCTGGCGCAGTAGGCCAGTTGCCCCCAGGGGTGGTGGTGCGGCTCGAACTGCGTGTCGTGGCCCATGGCACGGGCGCGGCAGCGCACCGGCCGCTCGGGCGAGGGCGCGTAGGGATCGGTATCGCCGACGGGCACGGCCTGGCGGGGGCGACGGGGTCTCATGGGTAAGGCAGGGTGGTTTGGCTGGAATTCGACAGGACTTGTCTTTTTATCGCAAAACACCGTCCAGCACCAACCGTACGATTGGCCGCATGAACACAGCCACCCTCGGCGCCGCGGCGCCCACCAACCCTGTTCCCCTGAAGCAGGACGCCAGCGTCATCGGCCTGGTGGGCCTGGCGCACGCCACCTCGCACTTTTCGCATCTGCTGCTCGCACCGCTGTTCCCGGTCTTCATGCGCGACTTCGGCCTGAGCTACTCGGACGTCGGCCTGCTCATGAGCATCTTCTTCGTCATCTCGGGTTCGGGCCAGGCCGTGGCCGGCTTCGTGGTGGACCGTTTCGGCGCGCGACCGGTGCTGTTCGCGGCCATCAGCTGCTTTCTGCTGGCCGCGCTGGCGGCTTCGCAAGTCACCGGCTATGGGGGGCTGGTCCTGGTGGCCGTGCTCGCCGGGCTGGGCAATGCGCCGTTCCATCCGGCCGATTTCACCATCCTGAACCAGCGGGTCTCGGCGCCCCGGCTGGGGCACGCGTTCAGCACGCACGGCCTCACCGGCAACCTGGGCTGGGCGCTGGCGCCGGCCTTCCTGGTGGGTATCACGGCGCTGGCCGACTGGCGCGTGGCCTATTACTGCGCGGCGCTGCTGTACGCGGCGGTGCTCGCGTTGCTGTTCTGGCAACGCGACAAGCTGCTGACCGAGGTGGTGGTGCGCCACCCCGATGCGCCCAAGGGCTCCGATCTGGCTTACCTGAAACTGCCGGTGGTCTGGTGGTGCTTCTCGTTCTTCCTGCTCTCGACCATGACGCTGGCCGTGGTGCAGAGCTTCGCGCCATCGATCCTCAAGAACCTGCACGGCGTGAGTGTCGAAGCCGCCACGCTCACCATCAGCGCCTACATGCTGTGCGGCGCCTTCGGCATGCTGGTGGGTGGCTTTGTGGCCGCGTACGGGAGCAGTCACCGCCTGTCGAGCGACCGCGTGGTGGCGCTGTCCATGTCTGGCGGCGCGCTGCTGCTGCTGATCTGCGCCACCGGCTGGCTGGGTGCGGCGGGCACCATGGTGGCCCTGGCCGCCACCGGTTTTGCGGTGGGCGTGGGCGGCCCCAGCCGCGACATGATGATCAAGAAGGCCACACCGAAAGGCGCGACCGGCCGGGTCTATGGCACGGTGTATTCCGGCCTGGACGTGGGCTTCGCCATCTCGCCCGTGGTGTTCGGCGGATTCATGGACCGCGGCTGGTACGCGTTGACGCTGGCGGGCGCGGCGGTGGTGCTGTTCATCTCGGTCTACGCCGCGCTGGGGGTCGGCCGCCGCACCGGCCCGCAGGTTTCCGGCGCGGCACAATCGGTGGCATGACACAAAAAATCGCCGGCCACCTGCTCGTTGAATGCCTGATCGCCCAGGGCGTGACCCACGCCTTTGGCGTGCCCGGGGAAAGTTACCTGGCCGTGCTGGACGGCTTTCACGCCCACGCCGACCGCATCCGTTTCGTGACCAACCGGCAAGAGGGCGGGGCCGCCTTCATGGCCGAAGCCCAGGGCAAACTCACCGGGCGCCCTGGCGTGTGTTTCGTGACACGCGGGCCGGGTGCGACCAACGCCTCCATCGGCCTGCACACGGCCTTTCAGGACTCCACGCCCATGGTGCTGTTCGTGGGCGATGTGGCCAGCGATGCACGCGACCGCGAAGCCTTCCAGGAGGTGGACTACCTCAGCTTTTTCGGCCCCAGCACCAAAGGCATGGCCAAGCGCGTGGAGCGCATCGACGATCCGCGACGCATCCCCGAGTACGTGGCGCGTGCCTTCGCCACCGCCATGAACGGCCGACCCGGCCCGGTGGTGCTGGTGCTGCCCGAAGACATGCTGACCCAAACCGTGGACGCCGAACCCTTGCCACGCGTGGAGCCGGTGCAGGCCTGGAGCGACCCGGGCGCTCTGCGCACCCTGCGCGAGCTGCTGCTGCTGGCCAAAGCCCCGCTGGTGATCGCCGGCGGCGGTGGCTGGACGCCGCAGGCCGCCGCCGCCTTGCAACGCTTCGCCGAAAACTGGCAACTGCCGGTGGCCAACGCCTTTCGCTTCCAGGACTGTTTCGACAACCACCACCCCAACTACGCGGGCGACGTGGGGCTGGGCATCAACCCGGCACTGGCCGCGCGCGTGCGCGAGAGCGATCTGCTGATCGCCATCGGCCCGCGCCTGGGCGAAGCCACCACCGGCGGCTACGCGCTGATCGAAGCGCCGGCGCCAAAACAGAAGCTGGTGCACATCCACGCCAGCGCGGAAGAGTTGAACCGCGTCTACCAGGCCACGCTCGCCATCAACGCCAGCATGAACGCCGCCGCGCGCAGCCTGGAGGTCTTGACCGCGCCCCCCGGAGTGGCCTGGGGCCAGTGGACCCAGGCCTGCCACGCCGACTACCTCGCCAACATCGACCCGGCCAACGGCGGTACCGTGCTGCCCGGCAGCATCGACATGCCGGCCCTCATCGCCACGCTGCAGCGGCATCTGCCGGCCGACGCCGTGCTCACCAACGGCGCGGGCAACTTCGCGTCGTGGCTGCACCGCTTCTACCGCTACCACGGCCTGGCCAAAGGCCACAAGACCCAGCTCGCGCCCACCAACGGTGCCATGGGCTACGGCGTGCCCGCCGGCATCGGTGCGGCCATCCTCACCGGGCGCACCGCCTTCACCATCGCGGGTGACGGCGACTTCCTCATGAACGGCCAGGAGCTCGCTACCGCGGTGCAGCACGGCGCCAAGAGCATCGTGCTGCTGCTCAACAACGGCACCTACGGCACCATCCGCATGCACCAGGAGCGCGAGTACCCGGCCCACGTGAGCGGGTCGGACCTGCACAACCCCGATTTCTGCGCGCTCGCCCATGCCTATGGCTATGCGGCCGAGCACATCACCCACACGGCCGAGTTCGAGCCCGCGCTGCTGCGGGCCTTGGCCGCGCCCACAGGGACGGTGATCGAGGTGGCGCTTGATCCCGAAGTGATCACCACCCGGGGCACGCTCTCGGCGATCCGCCAGTCCGCCCAGACATCCCGCCGGGCCTGAGGCGGGGCGCTGTTACAAGGCGTGAATAAGTCACACAAAACAGGGCAACTGGCCGCTCGTGTTGCTTGGCCCGCGTTCGTAAGCTTCCTCCATCGACACGACGGAGGAAACTCAAATGTGGCAAGCCAACGAACAACTCTCGAACCGTGGTTTTTTTCAGACGATAGCGCCCGCGGCGCGGGACGATCTGGCGCAGTCGCTGCTGCTGCGCGTGCTTGACGAGGTGGACTACGGTCTGCTGGTGATCGACGGGTCCGGCCGCATCCGCCACGCCAACCACCTGGCCCGCCATGAGATGGCCAGCGGGCGGGCCATCATGACGCACGGCAACGTCCTGCTGGGCCGCACGACCGAGTTCACCGCGCAGATCCAGCAGGCCATCGAACAGGCCCTGCGGGGGCAGCGCCGGCTGGTCTCGCTCAACCTGGGAGGGAGGGACTTCTCCATGGCGTTCGTGCCCCTGAGCCACCCGCTGGAGACCGACGCGCCGTGTGTGCTGGTGTCGCTCTCGCGCCAGGGTGCCTGCGAAAACCTGGCCGTGCGCATGTACGCCCGCTCGCAGAACCTGAGCCCGAGCGAAGAGTCGGTGCTCTTGGGGCTGTGCCGGGGCCTGTCCATCCCCGACATCGCGCGCCAGCACGGGGTGGCGCAGTCCACGGTGCGCAGCCAGATCAAGGCCCTGCGCGAGAAAACGGGCTGTGGCAGCATCCGTGAGCTGTTGCAGCTCGTCAACAGCCTGCCCGCGGTCGTGCCCGCCTTGCGCATCGTCTCGCCCATGCCTCACAATGCCACGGAGTACGCACAACCATGACCCCGGATGCCCGCCTCCGCCGCCCAACCTGCTCACACCCCACCCAGCACCCACGTTGAAGCGCTGGCGGCGCTTGGCGTGCAGCGCCGTTACCGGCGCGGCGCCCTGTTGATCCAGGAAGGCGACACCGGCGACACCCTCTACATCGTTCTGCAAGGCCGCCTGCGGGCCTTTCTGGCCGACGCCGGCGGCAAGGAACTCACGCTGGGCACCTACGGCCCGCTGGAGTACGTGGGCGAGATGTCGCTCGACGGCGGGCCCCGTTCGGCCAACGTCGAAGCCATGGAAGCGAGTACCTGTTCGGTGGTCTCGCGCGCCACACTGCTGGACTACATCGCCGTCCACCCCGAATTCGCCCTCGAACTCATGTCCCGGCTGATCCGCCGCGCCCGCCTGGCCACCGAGAGCGCACGCAGCGTGGCCCTGATCGACGTCTATGGCCGCCTGGCGCGCCTGCTGGGCGAGCTGGCCCGCGAGCCCGATGAGCACGGTGAGCGCCCCCTGAAAGAGCGCCTGACCCACCAGCAGATGGCCCAGTACCTGGCCTGTTCGCGCGAGATGGTCAGCCGCCTGCTCAAAGACCTGGAGATCGGCGGCTACATCGCCGTGCGCGAGCGCTGGATCTGGCTGCTCAAACCGCTACCGGCGCGCTGGTAGACGCTCCCCCCGAAGCGCCTTCGGTGCCTCCCCCCAGGGGGCAACACCAGCCGCCCGGCAAACCGGTTCCGCGGTGTTCCCGGGTGGCCTTTGTTGCACCGGGTGGGGTTCGCAGCCGGGTGATCGGGCATTCAGGGCCCGTTGAGCAGGGCGCGGGCTTCCAGCGGCGCGGCCGAACTGGTGCCGACCAGGCGCACCGTGCTGCCGCTGCGGCTGCCCGTGGCGCGCACACCCCACAACGCCACGTTGTCATCGCTCACCTGCAGCGTGTCGGGCACCTTCTTCACGCCGGGGCGCTGGGGCCGGCTCGCGTCCGGGTCGGGTTTGCGCGGGGAGTACAGCGCAAAGTGCCCGCTGGGCGATGCGTCGCGGCGGATGCCACCCACGCTCACCGTGTTCTGGCCGGTCGAGAGGCTGTTGAAGGTGCCGCTGCGCCGGATCGGCGTGGGATCGTTCTTGTGGTCCACGTAGGCACCGATGTTCCCGCTGGTGTCGTAGTCGGCGTCTTCAAAATACGACTGCCGCGCGCCCGTGTTCTGGCCGATGGCCACATCGTCGCGTTCGATGTAGGCATCGAACGTGATGTCGCTGTTTCCCGTGTTGGTGAGCGTGACCTGCCAGACCCCAAACGGCGCGGTGGCCGCAGATCGCTTGCGGCTGAAAGTGGGTTCGAGTGCCAGCAGAATGCAGGTGCCCTGGCTGCCCAGGGCGGAGGTGGTGGGGTAGATCAGCCCGCACAAGGGAGCCGATCCGTCCCCGGTCCACACGCCCGACTGGCCCATGCACCGGGCTGGCAGGGGCTCGGTTTGCCCAGGAGGCGTCACGCAGACCTGCACGGCCTGCGCGCCATCGGGCAACCAGATTTCCAGAAAACTCTGGGTGCGGTCGTCGGGCTGCACGCGCCAGTGCAGCGGCAAGGTCTGGTTCGGCTGCAGCGTCGCGTTGGCGTGGGTGCGGCTTTGGTAGGCGTTGCCCGCGGGCACGGCGATCTGCAGCCGCCCGCCATAGAGCGCGATCAACTGGTCCATGGCCGCTTCCAGGATGGAGCTGCCGTCGTGCGGCCCCGCCAGGGTGCCCCAGCTGATGTTCACCACCACCTGCGCGCTCGGCGCGCAGCGCGCCAGGATGTACATCAAGCCGTCGAGCACGCTCACGTTCATGGCGCCGCCCGAGGTGTCGAGCACGTTCGACCAATCGAGCTGCACGGCCACCAGGTTGGCGCGGCTGGCGTCGTCGTGGATCGGATGCAACGGATTGCCCGGCCCGCAGGCCAGACTCATCACGTGGGTGCCGTGGTTGACGGGTTTGCTCAGGTCCCAGAGCTGCAGGTATTGGTAGAGCGCGTCTTCGTCGACCTGACCCTGCCGGGTGTAAGCCGCCATGGCCGCGTCAATGGCCGCGCCCGAGAGTTCGTGGCCGTAGCCCATGTCGTGCGGTGTGGGGCCGGCGCGCGCCGGGTCCAGCGGTTCGCGGTGGCGCGGCTGGTTGCCGGGCCAGTTGCCGTTCTGGTAGGCGTCCTGTCGCCAGAAATGCCGGATGCGCGTGTGACCGTGTTGGTCGAGGAAGGCGCTGTTGGCCAGGGCCAGGCCACCGTCGATCAACCCAAGCACCTTGCCGCCAAGCAGGCCGCTGGCCGGGGTGGGTTGGCTGTTGGGCGCGCAGGGGTCGATGAGCGCATGCGTGTGCGGCTCCACCGGCAGGCCAAGCTCGAAGCGCTGGATCAGGCTGCGCAAATGCGGGTCGTTGCGCAGCTTGTCGAAGAAGCGCGGCTTCACCCGTGCGCTGCAAAAGCGCAGGTTCGGCACGTTCAGGTACACCCTGGGAATCTGCAGCCAGGTGGTGCGGGAGGCGGCCACCAGCGCGGGCACGTCAGCCCCTGCCGAGAGCTCGATCACGATGGGCAGCCACTTCGGTGGCTTCTTGTCGGAGCCTCGCCGGTAGCCCGCGAAGTGGTCGGCCTCGGCCCAGATCAGGTAAGGGTCCTGCCCATCAATGGCGCCGGGCACGCTCCAGTCGGTGCCGGTGAATTCGCCCTGTGGCAGGGGCGACCAGGTTGGCGCGCTCATGCCAACACCTCTGTGCCGCGCACGGCGGAGCGAGCCCCCTTCAGAACGGCCGGGCGGCGGTTCATGCCCACTCCTTGATCGCTTCCTCCCAGAGCCAGGCGAGCAGTGGGGCGTTGCCCACGCCCGTGCTGGCGGCCGAGCGTGTGTAGGCCGCCTGCCTCTCGGGGCCTTCCATCTTCTGGTGCAGGCTGAAGTCCAGCGCCTCGCCGTTCGTGCCTTCGAACAGGCGGCCGTCAAAGCCACGTTCGTGCACCCGCGTGCCGGTGGCGCGTGCCACCAGGAACTCGGCCAGCGCCGTGCCGAGCAGGCGGCCAGCCGCGCTGTCCACCGGGAAGTGCACGCCGGCCACGGTGCGGTTCACGGCGATGCGCGCGGCCAGGCGCTGCAACTGTTCGTGGCTGGCCGTGCCGTTGGGCGTGGCGACACCTTCGGGCGAGGCGGCGTTGAGCAGCGCTTCCAGCAATACCGCCGAGGCGAATGCTTCGGTGGCGTGGCCGCTGGGCCAGCTGCCGTGTCCCGGCGTCTGGATCATGGGCTGGATTTGCGGAGAAAACGCCTCGGGCCGTAGGCTGGCGAAGATGTGCTTGAAGCGCATCTCGACATGCACGCAGAGCGTAAAAACCAGGTCCAGCAACTGCAGGGTCTTCTTGTGGCGGTGCGCCGTCAGCCCGACCATGGACGACCAGAACGCCAGCGGCGGCGTCAGCTGCGCCACCACCTCGGCCGCGCGATCGGCGCGCAGATCGGCGTAAGCGGCCACCAGATCCAGCTGCTTCTTGAACTGCGCCTTGGTGGGCGCGCGCAGGCGCACCAGCGGTTTGCGCTGGATGTTGCTGGACTGCAGGTTGGCGAACTCGAGCGCCGCTTCTTTCGGGCCGTTGCGGGTCTTGAACAGCAGACCTTCGACGAGCTCCGTGAAACAGGCCTCGACACGCGGCCCGTCGGCCCAGAGTTTGAGGTTCGACGGCTCGTCGAAGCCGGGTTCGGTGACGTGCAAGGACGCGCCTGTGAACGGGCCAACGATGGCCGCTCGGCTGAGGATCAGGGCGTCGGAGGAGACGATGGCGGCGCTGACGCCGCCACTCACCCCACCGCTGACGCCGCCACTGACACCGCCACTCACCCCACCACTTACTCCACCGCTGACACCACCACTTACTCCACCGCTCATGATTTCCTCCTTGATTGACTTAGTGATTGGGTAAACCCAGGCCTGCAAGGGCCCTTGCTCCTCGCTGCCGAACTGGGCTTTGGCTTCCGGATGCCAAGTATTTGGCGACCGTCAAATCAGGCTGGAGTGCCCGCACCAGCTCGAGTGTTTTGCGCGCTTCAGCTATCTCGCCGATTTCATATTGGCAGATGAGCAGTGCTCGGATAGTGGGTAAGTGATAGCGGTTCTTCTGCAACGAAGAACGGCACATCTCAATAGCTTGTTGCAAGCGCCCGAGTGCTAGGTAGCTATTGGCCAGCATCATCTCGAAGTAGTACTTCTGCGGGTCCAGCGGAGAGAGGTGCAACGCGCTCTCGGCCTCAGTCATAGAGTCTTCCGGGGTGCCCCACATCTGAGACCACACGCTGTTGTACAGCCAGGCCATGGGATCGTTCGGGTTGCTGTGGGTGGCTTCCTGCAGCAGGCGGTGCGAGGCGTCCACGTCTTCGCCCAGGTGGCACAACGCGTGGCCCTTGATGGCCATGGCGAGCGAGCTGGAGGGCTCCAGGTCGAGCGCGCGATCGGCGGTGTCGATGGCGCGCTGGAAGTCTTTGGCCGGTTCGCCCGAGAGGCCTTGCACCACCTGCATGATGTGCCACTTGGCCAGCCAGGCCCAGGGCGTGGCCACGCGCCGGTGCCGCGCCACCACGGCTTCGAGCAACTGGTGGCTGCGCTGCAGATCGCGCGGCGTGGATCGGTGCATGAGCGTGATGCCGCCGAGCATGAGCGCGTTGCTGTCGAGCTGGGGCACGGGCAGTACCAGGGTGCGCTGCACCAGGTCGTTGAGCAGGGCCTTGGCGCAGGCGGCGCTCAGCGCATCGAGCAGGCCGCTCTGGGCTTCCAGCAGATCGTGGGTGTCGCCGGTGAGCCGTTCGGCCCAGATCACTTCGCCGCGCTTGTTGTCGGACAGCTCGGCCATGATGACGACCTTGTCGCCCAGGGTCACGTAGCTGCCACCCAGCACGAAGGCCGCGTCGAGCCGCTGGCCGATCTCTTCGGTGGTGCTCTGGCGCCCACGGAAGGCGGTGGTGGACAGGCGGGAGATCACGCGCAGGTCCTGGCTGCGCGAGAGCTGGGCGATCACGCCGTCGGCGATCAGCTCGCCGATGACGAACTGCTCGCTCGCGTGGCTGCGCGTTTCGAACGGCACCACGGCGATCGACGGGCGAAAGTCGGTCGGCACCCCTTCGGGAACGCGTGGGCGCGCCGCGGCCGAGCCGTGGCTGACGGGGAACAGCCGCCAGGTGCGCACCGGCTCGGGCCAGTGTTTGAGGTAGCTCTCGCCACAGTCTTCCACCTCGGCGTCGACGCCGATCACGATGCCGTCGAACACGCTGGCGGTGACCAGGGTGTCGCCGGGCGAGGCCAGATCGGTGATGCGCGCGGCGAGGTTCACGCCGTGGCCGTAGACGTCGTTTTCGTCCGCGTAGAGATCGGTGGCGTTGATGCCGGCGCGCAGGTGCAGCTGCTGGCTCTGGGGCAGGCGGCGGTTGATGGGCGCGAAGTACTGGTGCAGCGCCAGCGCGGCCCGCACGGCATCGGTGGGGTGTTCGAATTCGACCAGCAGGCCGTCGCCCAGGCTCTTGACCAGACGCCCCTGGCACGCGGGCAGCACCTGGGTGGCGGCGTGCTGCATGAAGCCGCGCCACTGGCTCACGACCTCGGCTTCGTTGTCGGCCATGAGCCGGACCGATTCAACCAGGTCCATCACCAGCACCACCTTGTGCTGCTGCTCGGGCAGCGGCGGCGGTGGCGCGCACGCCTCCTCGTCTTCGACAAGGTGCGTGGGGCGAATCGGTTGCGGGCTCTCGGTCATGCCTGTGGAGGTCTTGGAATCTTGTTGCAGTTTCTCACAGCTGCGCACAGATGCCATGGCTGTGGGGCCCAAAAAACAGCAAAGCCGGCTTGGCGCCGGCTTTGCAGGGACTCACGGCACCATGACGGTGCGATGTGGGTGGATCACTTCAGGTGTTCGTTGATCATCTTGGTCATTTCGAACATGGACGCCTGGGCCTTCTTGAAGATTTCCTTCAGCTTGGCGTCGGCGTTGATCATGCGGCGATTGACTTCGTCCTGCAGCTTGTTCTTCTTGATGTAGGCCCAGACCTGCTTGGTCACTTCGGTGCGGGGCAGCGGGCTGTTGCCAACGATGGCGGCCAGCGCGGCGCTGGGCGTCATGGCCTTCATGAAGGCGGCGTTGGGGGTGCGCTTCTTGGCCGGTGCGGCCTTCTTGGCGGGAGCGGCTTTCTTCGCCGGAGCTGCCTTCTTGGCAGGGGCGGCTTTCTTCGCCGGAGCGGCGGCTACTTTCTTGGCCGGTGCGGCTTTCTTCGCCGGAGCTGCAGCCTTCTTGGCCGGGGCCGCTTTTTTCGCGGGAGCTTTTTTTGCAGTTGCCATGATTGAATTTCCTTCTAGAAGTGAAACATTGACCAGCAGGAAACGCGCTTCCTCGCTGGTGTCTCGCATGCTAATGGAGTTGTTTGTGCATTCCA
>Ga0155522_1059_pt1 | contig 37766 bp, 35 predicted proteins | sample RifCSPhighO2_12_FD_107179 | JGI IMG/M metagenome (GOLD analysis project Ga0155522, IMG submission 107179) | Burkholderiales bacterium RIFCSPHIGHO2_12_FULL_67_38
TGGGGAAATCATCGTGGAAGCGCATGACACGGTCGGTACAGGCGCTGCCCGAGCCGCTGGCGATGGACACCTGGGCGGCGAAACGGCCGCACGGCAGCGGCCGGGGGCAAGCCGCGATGCGGTACTTGCCCAGAGTCAGAGGAGACAGTCTCTTCGTTGTTGTGGTCGTGGAAATCGTATGAATCATCAAAAACATCAAAGGGCGAAACGCCGCGGCCTCATGGACCGCACAGCAGGAAAACGCCCGAAATACACATTGGCAGCCCCAAGCGCCGGGGTGCCCGACTGAATCACCCGGCGCCGGCACGGTGTCGGGAACACCAGCCAGAACCGGAGCACGAGCCACGGCAGGGGCATCGGCAACAGCAGGGAGAACATTTGCGGCAACGCCGACCCAGGAGGGGGCGGAGGCTGACGCGGCTCGCGATGGAGGGGCTGGACCGACAACCCCTCTGCCGGGGGTGGTGCATCCGGGCAACAAAGCCAGAACGCGGTCGGTCGCCCAAGGCGAACCCGTTAATGTACCACGATGTGGAAAAACGTGCACACGGGAAGGGCCGCCTGCTCGCCTCAATCGTCCCCCACATCCCGCCCCTTGCTGCTGCGCCAGATCGCGCGCACCAGCCACAGGCCGCCCACGAAGGCGCTGGCGAAGCCGATGAAGCCGAAGGCGGGCAGGCCGAACAGGGTGGGGCCGCCTTTGACGGTCATGACGATGGACGAGCCGATGATGAGCGCGGCGATCACCAGGGCCATGGTGAGGCGGTTGGCGGCGCGGTCGATCTGGTCGCCCACGCGTTTGAGGTGCGCGAGTTCGATGCCCACGTGCACCCGGCCGCGGCGCGCGTTGCGCAGCAGGCGCGAGACGTCGTGCGGCAGCTGTTCGGCCACGGCGAGCGTGCGGCGCAGGGTCTGCCAAGCGCGGTTGGCCACCACCTTGGGCTGGTAGCGCGCGCGCAGCACCTGGCGCAGCATGGGCAGGGCTTCGGTGGTCATGTGAAAGGCCGGGTCGAGGCTGCGGCCCATGCCTTCGAGGGTGATGAAGGCCTTGATGAGCAGGGCCATGTCGGTGGGCAGGCCCAGGTGGTGTTCGCGCAGGATGGCGGTGACGTCGGCCAGCATCTGGCCCAGGTTGAGCTGGGCCAGCGGGGTGCCGTGGTACTGGTCGACGAAGGTTTCGATCTCGGTTTCGAGCAGCGAGAGGTTGACGCCGTGTTCGTCGCCGGTCCAGTCGAGCAGCACGTCGGCCACGGTCTGGGGGTTGCGTTCGACCAGGCCGAGCAACAGGTTGAGCAGTTCTTCGCGGCGGCGCTGCGAGAGGCGCCCGACCATGCCGAAGTCGATGAAGGCGATGCGGTTGCCTTCTAAATAGAACACGTTGCCGGGGTGCGGGTCGGCGTGGAAGAAGCCGTCCTGCACGATCATCTTGAGCACGGCCTGCGCGCCGCGCCGGGCCAGCAGGTTGCGGTCGTAGCCGTTGCTGTCGAGCAGGGCGATCTGGTTGCCGGGCACGCCGCCCACGTAGTCCTGCACGTTGACGCGCTCCTGGGTGTGGGCCCAGTGCACCCTGGGCACCACGATCCAGGGCAGGCTGGCCAGGTTGGTGGCGATGCGCTCGGCGCTGCGGCACTCGCTGGCCAGGTCCAGCTCGCGCCTGAGCGAGCGGGCAAGCTCGCGCACCAGCTGCTGCGGACGGTAGGGTTTGAGCGCGGGCAGCTCGGCCTCGGCCAGCACGGCCAGGCGCGCGAGCAGGCGCAGGTCGGCCTCGATGGTGTCGGTGATGCCGGGGCGGCGGATCTTGACGACGACTTCGGTGCCGTCGTGCAGCTGGGCGCGGTGCACCTGTGCGATCGACGCGGCGGCCAGCGGCTCCACGTCGAAGCGGGCAAAAACCACCTCGGGCTCGTCGCCCAGGTCTTCGCGCAGCTGCGGGCGCAACTCGTCCAGCGGCACGGCCGGCACCTGGCTGTGCAGCTTTTCGAATTCGGCGATCCAGTCCGGGCCGAACAGGTCGGCGCGGCCGGCCAGGATCTGGCCGAGCTTGACGAAGGTGGGGCCGAGTTCTTCCAGCGCGAGGCGCACCTGCACCGGGGGTTCCAGCCGCGCGAGGTCGGCGGCGTGGTTCCATTTCAGGGCGTGGCCGGCGCGCTCCAGCCGGTCGGCCAGGCCGAGGCGGCGCACGCTGTCGCCAAAGCCATGGCGGATGAGCACGCCCAGGATGGTGTTGAGGCGGCCCATGTCGCGGGCGGCGCCCAGGGTTTCGATCAGCATGGGGCCATCATAGACAGGCCGGGGCCTGCCGGGCTGACAGGCGCGACACGGCAGCGGGCGCCACGGCCCACGGCGGGCCGTTCAAGCCGCGTGGCGCAGCTGGCGCATCAGGGCGGCGATGCCGAAGGTCCAGGGCGCCACGTCGCAGCTGTGGCGCACCCGGTTGACCAGGGTGCCCAGGGCGGGCGTGGAGACGCAGACGCGGTCGCCCACCTCGTGGGTGAAGCCCTGCCCGGCGCCGCGCCGGTCCTGGGTGGGGGCGAGCATGGTGCCCAGGAAGAGCATGAAGCCGTCGGGGTACTGGTGGTTGGCGTTGATGGTCTGGGCCACCAGATCGAGCGGGTCGCGGCTGATGCCGCGCATGCTGCCTTCGCCCTGCCAGGCAAAGCCGTCGGGGCCGTCGACTTCCAGCCGCAGGCTGCAGGCGCGCAGGTCGTCGATGCCGAAATGCGCGTCGAACAGGCGGATGAAGGGCCCGATGGCGCAGGAGCCGTTGTTGTCCTTGGCCTTGCCCAGCAGCAGGGCGCTGCGGCCCTCGAAGTCGCGCAGGTTGACGTCGTTGCCCAGGGCCGCGCCCAGGGTGCGGCCCTGGCTGTTGACGGTGAGCACGATCTCCGGCTCGGGGTTGTTCCATTCGGAGCGCGGGTGGATGCCCACGTGCGCGCCGCAACCCACCGCCGACAGCACCGGGACCTTGGTGAAGATTTCGGCGTCGGGGCCGATGCCAACCTCCAGGTACTGCGACCAGGCGCCGCGCGCCAGCAGCACGCGTTTGACCTCGGCGGCCTCGGGCGAACCGGGCACGATGGCGCCCAGGTCGGTGCCCAGGATGCCGTGCAGCTCGCTGCGCAGGGCCGCGGCCCGGGCGGGCTCACCGCGCGCCTGCTCCTCGATCACACGCTCCAGCAGGCTGGCCACGAAGGTCACGCCGCTGGCCTTGATGGCCTGCAGGTCACAGGGCGCCAGCAGCCAGGGCTGCCCGGGCTGGCGCCGGTCTTCGTCGCTGTTGGCCAGCACGGTGGCCAGGTCGGCCACGGCGCGCAGCGCGCCAGCGGCCACCGCCTGCGCGATGGCCTGGGCCGGCTGCGGGCGTTCCAGCAGCTCGCTGCAGGTGGGAGCCAGCGGCGTGAGATCGAGCAGGCGGCCCTGGTGCGGGGTGACGGGCAGGGCGCCGCTGCCGGGCAGCCAGAGCCGGCCCAGCAGGGTGGCGCGTTCGTGGTCCTGGGGCAGGGCCTGCCGCAGACGGTCGAGCAGGTCGGGAAACAACGCAGGGGTGGGGGTCATGGCTGGGCGTCGGGCGGGTTGGGGGACTTGAAAGGCTGAAAGGCTTGGAAGGGCCGGCGGGGGTTTCAGGGTTTCCACCAGTGAACGGTCAACCATTGTCGAACTAACATGTCAGTCAGCAACCAGTGAAAACCCTCAGCATGACCCCGCACCTGCCCCCACCGCCCGCAGCCCCCGTGCGCGCGCCCAACCTGCGGGCACAGGCCTATGAAAACTTCCGCCAGCAGATCGTGCAGGCGCAGATCCGGCCCGGCCAGTTCATCTCGCAGCGCGAGCTGATGCAGCTGCTGGCCATGCCCCTGGGCGCGGTGCGCGAACTGATTCCGCGCCTGGAGGCCGAGGGCCTGCTGCACACCGTGCCCCAGCGCGGGCTGCAGATCGCCAATGTGGACCTGAAACTGATCAAGAACGCCTTCGAGCTGCGCCTGCTGCTGGAACGCGAGGCCGCGGTGCGTTTTGCCACCAGCGCGAGCGACGCCGAATTGGAACGCATCGAGGCCGAACATCTGTCCATCGTGCGCCGCGCGCGCGCCGGCCCCATCGACGAGGCCTTGCTGGCCGAGGCCACCCAGGTCGACTGGGGCCTGCACGAACACATGATCGACGCCCTGGGCAATGAGCTCATCTCCGAGGCCTACCGCATCAACAGCCTGCGCGTGCGCCTGATCAAGTTCGAGCACTCCAGCCTGGCGGCCGACATCCTGCTGGCCGCGATGGAAGAACACCTGTGGTTCATCGAGGCCCTGCGCCGGCGCGACGCCGGCGCGGTGGCCGAGCGCCTGGGCCACCACATCGAAAGCGCGCGCCGGCGCGTGCTGGGGCTGCCGCGTCCCGCGCTGCCCTGGTCTTCGGAGCCACTGGACCCACCCACATGACCCCTGCCCACACCCACGCTTTTCGCGGCATCTGGCCCGCGATGCTGACCCCGCTGACCGAGTCGCTGGAGATCGACCACGACGCCTTTGCTACGCACGCCCTGGCGCTGCTGGACGCGGGCTGCGGCGGCGTGACCGCCTTTGGCACCACCGGCGAAGGCCCTTCGTTTTCGGTGGCCGAACGCATGGCCGCCGTCGAAGCGCTGGTGGCGCGCGGCGTGCCGGCGCAGCGGCTGATGGTGTCCACCAGCTGTGCGGCCGTCACCGACACGGTGGCGCTGACCAAGCACGCCGTGAACCTGGGCGTGCACGGCTGCCTGGTGCTGCCGCCGTTTTTCTTCAAGGGTGTGTCGGACCAGGGCGTGATCGACGCCTACCGCTGGCTGATCGACCGCGTGGCCGACCCGCGCCTGCGGCTGTACCTGTACCACATCCCCCAGGTGGCGGGTGTGGGCCTCTCGCACGGCGTCATCCGCAGCCTGCTGGCGCAGTACCCCGACACCATCGCCGGCATCAAGGACAGCGGTTGCGACCAGGTGTTTTCGGTGGGTCTGGCCCAGGCCTTCATGCCGCCGCTCACGGTCTACGTGGGCTTCGAGCCCGACCTGCCCGCGCTGGGCCGCCTGGGCAGCACGGGCGCGATCAGCGGCCTGGCCAACTTCGCGCCGCGCCTGGTGCACCGGCTGGTGGCGCAGCCCGACGGGCCCGACGCCGCGCGCGACCTGGCGCGGGTCAAGGCCCTGCTCACCGTGTTCGACGGTTTTTCGCTCATGCCCGCGCTCAAGGGCGTGATGGCCGAACGCGATGGCGACGCGCGCTGGCTGCGGGTGCGCCCGCCGCTGGTGGCCCTGCCGGCCGGCGAACAGGCCGAGCTGCGCCGCCGCCTGCAGGCCCTTGGCCTGGACGCGGCCCGCGACTGAGCCCCTCCGAGCCCCCTTTTCCTTCCACCTGCACAACGAGGAGACAGCCATGACCCCTTCCCCCCTGCGCCGCGGCCTGCTGGCCGCCACCGCCAGCGCCCTGCTGCTGGGCGGCGCCGCACTGAGCGCACAGGCCCAGACCAAGGTTCCGATGCGCATCTCCACCCCCGCCGTGGCCGACGACTGGCACGCCAAGATGTGGACCGTGTTCAAGGAGTCGCTGGACAAGAGCGCGCCCGGCGAGTTCGACGTGCAGATCAACCTCAACGCCTCGCTCTTCAAGCAGGGCGCCGAGCCGGCCGCCATGGCGCGCGGCAACCTCGAACTGGCCACCATCTCGGCCTTCGACATCGCCAAGCTGGTGCCCGAGTTCTCCGTCTTCACCGCCGGCTACGTGATCCGCGACCCGGCGCACCAGCAGAAGGTGTTCGGCGGCCCCATCGGCACCGAGCTGTTCAAGCGGGTGTCCGAGAAGATGGACGTGACCGTGTTGTCCACCATCTACCTGGGCACGCGCCAGCTCAACCTGCGCGAGCCGCGCGCGGTGAAGACACCGGCCGACCTCAAGGGCGTGAAGCTGCGCATGCCCGGCTCCAAGGAATGGCTGTTCCTGGGTGAGGCCCTGGGCGCCACCGCCACCCCGCTGGCCTTCGGCGAGGTCTACCTGGGCCTGAAGACCGGCACCATCGACGGCCAGGACAACCCGCTGCCCACCGTGCGCGCGGCCAAGTTCTACGAAGTCACCCAACAGCTGGTGCTGACCAGCCACCTGGTGGACGGCATCTTCCTGTCGCTGTCGAACAAGACCTGGAACGCGCTCAGCCCCGCCCAGCAGCAGAAGGTCAGGGACGCGGCCGCCGCCGCCGCCGCGTACAACAACGAAAACCGCCTGAAGGAAGAGGCGCAGATTGTGGACTTCTTCAAGCAGCAGGGCCTGCAGGTGGTCACGCCGGATGTGGCCGCCTTCCGCAGCCACGTGCAGCAGACCTACCTGAAGTCCGACCTGGCCAAGACCTGGCCGGCCGGTCTGCTCGACCGCATCAACGCCACGCAGTAAGCGCACATGCGACGCTGGCCGCAACGCGCCGCCGACATCGTCGGTGGCGCGCTCTTCACCGCGCTGTTCGGGGTGTTCCTGGTGCAGATCACGGCGCGCTTCGGCTTCAACCGCCCGCTGCCCTGGACCGACGAACTCGCCGTGATCCTCTACGTGTGGGTGATCCTGTGGGCCAGCGCCTTCATGGTCAAGGCGCGGGAACACGTGGTGTTCGATCTGGCCTACAACAGCGTGGGGCCGCGCCAGCGCCGCGCCATGCGGGTGCTGGGCAGCGCGATGCTGGCGGTGCTGGCCGCCGTGGCCATTCCGGGCAGTTGGGACTACATCCGCTTCATGGACCGCGAAGGCACGCCCGTGCTGGGCCTGTCCTTCATGTGGGTGTTCATGCCCTTTGTGCTGATGCTGGCGGCGGTGATGGTGCGCTACGGCTGGCTGGCCTGGCAGGCCCTGCGCGGCGATGGGGACGGCGCATGACCCCCGGACTCTGGACGCTGCTGCTCGTGTTGTCCCTGGGCATGGTGCTGCGCGCGCCGATCGGTTTCACCATGCTGCTCAGCGGCGTGGCCTACCTGGCCGCCACCCGGCAGGACATGGGCCTGATGGCCGAACAGGTGCTCAACGGCATGTACAACAGCTACGTACTGCTGGCGGTGCCGCTGTTCATCCTGGCGGCCAACCTGATGAACGCCGGCACGGTGAGCGAGCGCATCTTCGACTTCTGCCGCATCCTGGTCGGGCGCATGCGCGGCGGCCTGGCGCAGGTGGACATCCTGGTCAGCGTGGTGTTCTCGGGCATGAGCGGCAGCGCCATCGCCGACGCGGCCGGCCCCGGCCTGGTGACCATCAAGCAGATGCTCAAGAAGCCCGAGTATTCGCCCGGTTTTGCCGGCGCCGTGGTGGTGGCCAGCGCCACCATCGGTCCCATCATTCCGCCCTCGATCCCGCTGGTGATCTACGCGCTGGTCTCGGGCACCTCGGTCGGGGCGCTGTTCCTGGGCGGTCTGCTGCCGGGCCTGTTGATGGCCGTGGTGCTGATGATCGCGGTGCACATCATCGCCATCCGCCGCCACATGCCACGCGACGAACCCGTGCCGCTGAAGGACTGGCCTTCGGTGCTGTGGCGCGGCGCGCTGCCGCTGTCGCTGCCGGTGGTGCTGCTGGGCGGCATCTACAGCGGTGCCTTCACCCCCACCGAAGCCGCGGCCGTGGCGGCCCTGCACGCGCTGGTGCTCGCCGGCCTGGTCTACCGCGCCCTGAGCTGGCGCAGCCTGGGCGGCGTGGTGCTGGAGTCCACCCGCTCCAGCGCCGTCATCACGCTGATCATCGCCGGCGCCTTCATGCTGAACTACGCCTTCACCGCCGAGGGCGTGCCGCAGGCACTGGCGCAGTGGGTGGCCGGCCAGTCGCTCAGCCAGGTGGCCTTTCTGCTGATGGTCAACGTGGTGTTCCTGGTCCTGGGTTGTTTCCTGGACACCGCCGTCATGCTGCTGGTGTTCGTGCCCATGCTGCTGCCGGCGGTCAAGGCCGTGGGGGTGGACCTGGTGCACTTCGGGGTGCTGATCATCGTGAACATGATGGTCGGCCTCATCACGCCGCCCTTCGGCATGCTGCTGTTCGTGACCAACGCGCTGACGCAGATTCCCATCAAGGACATGCTGCGCGAAGGCTGGCCCTTCCTGATCATGCTGCTGGGCCTGGTGCTGCTGCTGACGCTGTTTCCGCAGATCGTGCTGTGGCTGCCGCAATCCATGGGGTACGGACTGCCATGAGCGCCGCGCCGGGCCGTTCCCAAGCAAGCTCGCACCGCAGCCCGGAGGGCGAAGGTACTCCAGTGAGCGGCCAGGTCGTGGTGATCGCCAGCTGGAACGCCGACCTGACTTCCCACGCCGGGCGCCCACCCGCGCGCGGCGAAACCCTGATGGGCCACGGCTTCTCCATCGGCCCCGGCGGCAAGGGCAGCAACGCCGCAGTGGCGGCGGCGCGCCAGGGGGCGGAGGTGCACATCGTGGCCCGCACCGGGCAGGACGCCTTTGGCGACATGGCCATGCAGCTGTGGCGGCGCGAAGGCATTCACACCGCCCACGTGCGGCGGGTGGCCGGCGAGAGCAGCGGTGTCGCGCAGATCCTGGTCTACCCCAACGGGGACAACAGCATCGTGGTCAGCCCCGGGGCCAACGAGGGCCTGGACGCCGACCAGATTCGCGGCGCCGCGGCCCGCATCGCGGCCAGCCGGGTGGTGGTGGCCTCGTTCGAGGTGCCGCTGGCCGCCACGCTGGAGGCCTTCCGCCTGGCGCGGGCCAACGGGGTCACCACCGTGCTCAACCCCGCACCGGCCCGCGCCCTGCCGGTGGAACTGGCGGCGCGGGTGGACCTGCTCACCCCCAACGAAACCGAACTCGCCACCCTCAGCGGCATCGAGGGGGACCGCGAGCGCGCGGCCCAGGCGCTGCTGGCGCAAGGCGTTGGCGCGGTGCTGGTGACCCTGGGCGCGCAGGGCGCGACGCTCCACCGCGCGGGCCAGCCGGTGCACAGCGTGGCCGGCCATTCGATGACGGTGAAGGACACGATCGGCGCCGGCGACACCTTCAACGGTGCGCTCGCCGCCGCGCTCGCGCGCGGCGAACCGCTGGAAGCGGCGCTGCGTTGGGCCAACGCGGCCGCGGCGCTGTCGGTGCGCGCCAGCGGCGCCATCGCGGGCATGCCTTCGCTGGCCGAAACCGCCGCCGTGTGCGAGAAGACGGCCGGTTGAACCGCGCCGTCCTGGCCGGCCGCTCTACTTGCGGTCGGGCAGTTCGATCTTGACTTCAAGCACGTCCAGGTTGTCCTGGCGCTCCAGCATGACCTTGATGTCGTCCGGATTGATCTTGATGTATTTGCCGATCACGGCCACCAGCTCGCGCTGCAGTGCGGGCAGGTAATCGGGCTCGGAGGCGTTGCGGCCGCTACGCTCGTGCGCCAGGATGATCTGCAGCCGCTCCTTGGCGACGCTGGCGGTCTTCTTTTTCTCGCCCAGAAAGAAGGAAAGGAAGGACATGCTCACTTCCTTCCGAACACGCGCTTGAAGAAGCCCGCCTTCTCGGCCTCGATGAAGCGCAGGGGTTTTTCGGCGCCCAGGAAGCGGTCGATCACGTCGCTGTAGGCCTCGGCCACGTCGGTGCCCTTGAGGTGGATCGCGGGCGTGCCCTGGTTGGACGCGGTGAGCACGTTTTCGCTCTCGGGGATGACGCCGATGAGCTGGATGCGCAGGATGTCCTGGATGTCTTCCAGGCTGAGCATCTGGCCATCGGCCACGCGGCCGGGGTTGTAGCGGGTGATCAGCAGGTGTTCCTTGACCGGGTCCTTGCCATCGATGGCGCGCTGCGTCTTGCTGCCCAGCATGCCCAGGATGCGGTCGGAGTCGCGCACGCTGGAGACTTCGGGGTTGGTCACGATCAGCGCTTCGTCGGCGTAGTGCATGGCCATCAGGGCCCCGGTCTCGATACCGGCCGGCGAGTCGCAGACGATGTACTCAAAGCCCATGGCGGCCAGATCGGTCAGCACCTTGTGCACGCCTTCCTGGCTCAGCGCGTCCTTGTCGCGCGTCTGGCTGGCGGCCAGCACGTACAGGTTGTCGCACTGCTTGTCCTTGATCAGCGCCTGGTTCAGGTTGGCCTCGCCCTGGATGACGTTGATCAGGTCGTACACCACGCGGCGCTCGCAGCCCATGATCAGGTCGAGGTTGCGCAGGCCGACGTCGAAGTCGATCACGGCGGTCTTGTGGCCTCGCAGGGCCAGACCGGTGGAGAAACTGGCGCTGGTGGTGGTCTTGCCAACCCCGCCTTTGCCGGAGGTGACGACAACGATTTTGGTCATGGTGAGGGGTCTTTCAGGATCGGGGTGGGAACGGGATGCGCGGGCATCAGACGGACAAGGGGTCGATCACGAGCTTGTCGCCATCGGGGCCGGGCAGCAGGCGCACCTGGGCCGGCTTGCCCTGGATGGCCTCGGGCAGGGCGACTTCGCTGGTGCGGTAGATGCCGGCGATGGAGATCAGCTCGGGCGCCATGGCCAGGGCGAAGATGCGGGCGTCGACGTTGCCACGCGCGCCGGCGATGGCCTTGCCGCGCAGCGGTGCGTACACGTGGATATGGCCGTCGGCGATCACCTCGGCGCCCGGGTTGACCATGGCCATGACCACCAGGTCGCGGCCACGCGCGTACACCTGCTGGCCCGAGCGCAGGGGTTTGTCGATGACCAGGGCGCCGGGTGCCGGCTGGGGCTGGGCGACGGGTTCGGGAATCGGTGCCGCGGCCGTGATGGGGGCGGCCGGTGCGGGGCGCTGCACGGCGGCGTCGGGCGCGGGCGTGAGGCCGGCGGCCAGGGCCAGGGCCATCTGTTCGTCGTTGCCGCCGCGCACGGCCAGCGGGTTCAGGCGGTACTGGCGCAGCAGCGCACACAGGGCACCCACGTCCAGCGCGGCGCCGGGCTCGAACACCTGCAGGGGAAACAGATCGACCACGAGGGGGTCGTGGTCGAAGAAATCGGGCACGTCGCCAAAGCGCTGGGCGAACTCCGCGCTCAGGCGGGTGAGGTCGGCCGATTTGAGCAGCAGGGCCACCAGCGGCAGGTTGGCGCTCTTGATCTCGAAGGTGGAGGGGGCGCTGGCGCTGAGGGTGGTGGACATGGGGCAGTACGGGGGCCGATCGGGGCCAGCCGCTGCCAGGCCCTATGAAGCGGGCAGTTTACCAGCCACCCCGCAGGGCCCCAAGGGCGGCGCGTGTCCTCCTGTGAGAGCTGTCAGCACACGTGTTTTCGCGCCACACGGCCCGGGCGCCCGGGCCATGGTCCCGACCCCCAAACGCGGCGGCCGGTGCATACTGGCCCCTGTATGAGCGATGCCCCCACCCCCAACCCGACCCGGCTGGCGCGCCTGGGCCTGCTGGTGCGCATGACGCGCCCGGCTTTCCTGCTGCTCACGGTGGTGGCCTGTGCCCTGGGCACGGCCACGGCGGCGGCCTGCGGCTGCGGGTTCGACGCGCCGCTGGCGCTGGGCGCCACCGCGCTGGCGGTGCTGGCCCACGCCGCCGGCAACGTGCTCAACGACCTGCACGACGCGCGCAACGGCGCGGACGCGGCCAACACCCAGGGCATCTTTCCCTTCACCGGCGGCTCGCGGCTGATCCAGAGCGGCGTGGTGAGCGAAACCGAAACCGCCGATCTGGCCAAGGCCCTGCTGCTGTTTCTGGTGCCGGCCGGCCTGCTGCTGGCGGTGAAGGCCGGGGGCGGGGTCTTGCTGCTGGGCATGGCCGGTCTGCTGCTGGCCTGGGCCTACTCCGCGCCGCCGCTCAAGCTGATGTCGCGCGGGCTGGGTGAGCTCACGGTGGCGCTGACCTGGTTCCTGGTGGTGGTCGGCGCCGACTACGTGCAGCGGCGCCAGTTCTTCGTGATTCCGGCCAGCGCGGCCGCGGGGTTTGCGCTGATGGTGGCCGCGCTGCTGGTGATCAACGGCATCCCCGACGCGGCGGCCGATGCCCAGGTGGGCAAACGCACCCTGGTGGTGCGGCTCGGGCCATTGGGCGCGAGCGCGCTTTATGGTTTTCTGGTGCTGAGCGCCCACCTGTGGCTGGTGGCCAGTGTGGGGCTGCTGATCCCGCCCACCCAGGCGCTCTGGGGCCTGGTGTCGCTGCCTTTTTCGCTGGCGGCGCTGGCCTGGTTGCTGTGGCACGCCCGGCAGCCCCAGCGGCTGAAGCCGGCGCTCGCGCTCACCGTGGCGGCCACGCTGCTGCACGGCCTGGGCATGACCTGGGGCTTTGGCTGGAGATGACCCCCCCGCCGCGCTGCGCGCGACCCCCCAGGGGGCAACGCCTGCGGCCTGGCAGAGCCAGTTCCGCGGCGTTCTGGGCTGGGGTACCCGCGCTCCGGAGAAGGTTCACGTCGGTCGCGCTGAGCCTGTCCTTTTCAAGGGGTGATGCGAGTGGCCCGGCGGTGCCCTGGGTTGCGCCGCCTGCCCAGGCTCAAGGTTAGTAACAACCCTGTGGATATTTTTATAACAAGCCATGTGTTATCCACAGAATCCGTGGAAAACGCCAGGTTGTCCCCGTTTCGGGATTTTCGCAGCGGGGCGGTTTGCACACGCTTGTACGGTCATCAAGTGTTTGTCGCGCTAGGGAAAAAGCGCCTTGTCCACAGAAAACGGGCCTCTCTACTACTGCTACTAATTTAAATAATTGAAAATAAGAGATAAGAGAACAGCCGCGAAACCGGGCTCCCCCTCGTTCCGGTTCCTGGGGATGGTGGCCTGCCCGAACCATGGCCTGGCAGACAACCCGCGAGGCGGTGTTCCTGGGGGTGGCGGGTGTTTCGGACCCCGTCCGGGTCGCCATCGTGTTCCGCGCCGTCTTTCCGTGGCCCGAACGGCCCAGGCCAGCGGCTGGGGGCCTCAAGGCGGTCTTCCCGGGTGCTTCGTGGGGGTTGGGGCCTTCTTCTGACCTGTTGGCCGTCCTGACCGTGGCCAAGGAGGTCCGGCCCTGCGTGGGCGGCGGAAGGCCGCGGCCGGGGCTTGGGGTCGGTGGTGGGCCGGCGCTGCCAGGCCTGCGCCTGGAGCTTGATCACAACCCTGTGATTAACTTTTGAACAAACCTTGCGTTGTCCACAGAAGCGGTGTCTGGCGCCGATTTGTCCCCGTTTCGGGATTTGGGCAGCGGGGTGGTCTGCACACGCTTGTACGTTCGCCAAGTGCTTGTCGCGCTTGGGAAAAACAGCCTTGTCCACAAAAAACGGGCCCTTCTACTACTGCTACTAATTTGAATGAAAGAAAATAGAAAGATAGCAAGGGACAAAGAAAAACCGCCCGGAGGGCGGTTTGAAAGACACGGGGTTCCGGGCCAACCGGTGGCTGGCCGGGCTTCACAGGTTGTGCGTGACCAGTTTGAAGTCGGCGTCTTCGGGGAAGGCCTTGACCGTGAAGCCCAGGCCCTTCATGAGTTTGAGCATGCCGGGGTTGTTGGCCAGCACCAGGCCCTCGATCTCGGCCAGGCCCTTGTCGCGGGCTTCTTCCATGATGCTCAGCATCAGGCGCGAGCCCAGGCCTTTGCCGTTGAAGTCGTCGGCCACCACCAGCGAGAACTCGCAGCTCGATTTGTCGGGGTTGGTGATGTAGCGCGACACACCGACGACGCGCTCGGTTTCCACGGTTTCGCCTTCGGCGTCGGTCTGGCGGCTGCGGTGGATGGCCACCAGCGCCATTTCGCGGTCGTAGTCGATCAAGGTCAGGCGCGAGAGCATGGAGGCGGGCAGCTCCTTGAGCGAAGACACGAAGCGGAAATAGCGGCTCTCGGGCGACAGGTTCTGCACCAGGTCCTGCAGCATCTGGGCGTCGTCGGGGTGGATCGGGCGGATGGTGTATTCGCCACCGCCGCGCAGTGGCCAGATCTGCTCGTAGCGCGCCGGGTAGGGCAGGATGGCCAGGTGGGCGTAGTTGCGGGCCGTGGCCGGCGCGCTGTCGATCACGATGCGCGCGTCCACCGCCACCGCGCCCGATTCGTCCACGATGATGGGGTTGATGTCCATCTCGCGCAGCTGGGGCAGTTCGCAGACCATTTCCGAGACGCGCAGCAGCACGTGTTCCAGCGCGTCCATGTCCACCGCGCTGGCGCCGCGCCACTCGCCCAGGGTCTCGGCCACGCGCGAGCGGTCGATCAGGCGGCGCGCCAGAAACTGGTTGAGCGGGGGCAGCTCCATGGCGCGGTCGTTGATGAGCTCGATCATGGTGCCGCCGGCGCCAAACGCGATCACCGGGCCGAAGGGATCGTCGGTGACCAGGCCCACGTTGAGTTCGCGCCCGCGCTTGTTGCGCGCCATTTTCTGGATCGTCACGCCGTTGATGCGGGCGCCGGGCTGCACCTTGGCCACGGCCTGGATCATGGTGTTGTAGATGTCGCGCACGCCGACGGCGTTCATGACGTTGAGCGCCACGCCGTTGACGTCGCTCTTGTGGCTGATGTCGGGCGAGTCGATCTTGAGCGCCACCGGGTAACCCAGCTGGGTCGCGATCATCATGGCCTCGTTGGCGCTGCGCGCCAGGATGGTCTGGGTGACCGGGATGTGGAAGGCCGAGAGCAGGGCCTTGGACTCCATTTCGGTGAGCACCTTGCGCCGCTCGGTGAGCACGTTTTCGATCAGCAGGCGCGCGCCCTCGATGTCGGGCTTGGCCAAGGCGGACAGGGGCGGCGGGGTCTGCTGCAGCAGTTGCTGGTTCTGGTAGAAGCTGGCGATGTTGCCGAAGGCGCCCACGGCGGCCTCGGGCGTGCGAAAGCTGGGAATGGCGGCGCTGGCCAGCACCTCGCGCGCGGCCGCCACCGACGCGCTGCCCATCCAGCAGCACAGCAGCGGCTTGCCCAGGCGTTTTTTCAGCTCGGCCATGGCCTGGGCCACCGCTGTGGGGTCGATGCCGGCCTTGGGCGAATGCACCACCAGGATGCCGTCCACCGTTTTTTCGTGGCCGGCGGCGTCGATCGCGGCGCGGTAGTGTTCCGCGTTGGCCTCTTCCGACAGGTCGATCAGGTCGCTGAGCGAGGCCAGCGGGGGCAGCTGGGGCTTGAGGGCCTGGGCGGTTTCGGGGGAAAGCTTGCCCAGCTCCAGCTGGATTTCGTTGGCCCAGTCGGCGGCGAGCACGCCGGGGCCGCCGCCGTTGGTGACGATGGCCAGGCGTGTGCCCACCGGGCGGTAACGCGAGGCCAGGCACTTGGAGGCCGAAAACAGCTCGACGAAGGAACGCACGCGCACCGCGCCGGCGCGGCGCAAGGCGGCGTCGAACACGTCGTCGGCGCCGACGATGGCGCCGCTGTGGGTCTGCGCGGCCAGGTTGCCGGCGGGCTTGCGGCCGGCCTTGAGCACGATCACCGGCTTGGCGTTGGCGGCGGCGCGCAGCGCGCTCATGAAACGGCGGGCGCTGGAGATGCCTTCCAGATAGACGACGATGCTGTGCGTTTGGGCGTCGGAGGCGAGAAAGTCGAGCACCTGGGCGATGTCCACCGAGGTGTTGGGGCCGAGCGAGACCACGGTGGAGAAGCCGACCGCGTTTTCGGTGGCCCAGTCGAGGATGGAGGCGGTGAGCGCGCCCGACTGCGACACCAGGGCCAGCGGCCCGGGCGCGGCCAGCGGCCCGGCCACGCTGGCGTTGAGCAGGCAGCGCGTGCGCTGCAGGCCCAGGCTGTTGGGCCCGAGCAGGTGCATGCCGTGGCGGCGCGCCACGCGGTGCATTTCGGCGGCCTCCAGGGCCGGCGTGCCACTGCCGATGACCAGCGCGGCGCGGCACTTGATGCGCCCGGCCACTTCGAGCGCGGCGATGGCCTCCAGCGGCGGCAGGGCGATGATGGCCAGGTCGGCGCGGGTCTGCGCCAGATCGGCCAGGGTGCCGGTGGTGTGGATGTCCAGGAACACCAGCGTGCCCTTGAAGCGCTGCGCGCGCAGTGCGCCCAGCAGCCCCCGGGCCTGGGAGGTCTGGCTCTCGGGCTCGTCGGACTTGCCCGCGAACACCGCGATGGTGTCGGGCTGGAAGAGGGGGGTGAGGTAGTGTTTGTCCATGGGGCTCTCGCGCCGGTGGTGCACGCGCCCTTGGGTCCTCAGGTGACCCGGGCGCCGGGCTGGGGCAATGGGGGGTCGTTCTGGCTGGAGATCATGCGCCCCGCGCGAAGGTTTCGTGCAGCGGGGAGTGGGGGACTGGGGTTTTCAGGTGCGCGGCGCGGATGGGGGCAAGCGGAGTCCGGGTGCTCAGGCCAGGCCGGTCAGGCTGGCGGCCATGGCGCGTTTGAACGGGGTGAAACGCTCGCCCAGGCCCACCATGGCGTGGCGCAGCCAGCGCGCGGGCGTCTGTTCGCGGGTGTAGAGCGTGGCCACCGCGTGCGTGGCCAGGTACAGGCCGCGGCTGGCGCGCTGGTGGGTCTGCTGGTAGCGCTCGAGCAGGGCGGGCGAGGCGATGTCCTGGCCCTGCTGGTGCGCGGCGATCAGGGCGCTGGCCAGGGTGTCGATGCTGCGCAGGCCAAGGTTGAAACCGTGCGCCGTGACCGGGTGCATGCCCACGGCGGCGTCGCCCACGGCGGCGAAACGCTGCGCCACCAGGCGGCGCGCCCACACACCCACCAGCGGGTAGGCGTGGCGCGTGCTGGCCAGCCGCATGGCGCCGAGTTGCTGGCCAAAGCGCCGCGTCATGGCCTGGCCGAAGGCGGTTTCGTCCAGATCCAGCAGGGGCTGCAGTTCGTGGCTGGCCAGGGTCAGCACCACCGAGGAGCGGTGCTGGCCGGTCCGGGGGCAGGGGTTCATGGGCAGCAGCGCCAACGTCTGGCCGTGGTCGAACCACTCCCAGGCGGTGGCGTGGTGGGGCTGCTCGTGCGTCATGTTGCAGACCAGCATGGTGCGCCCGTAGTCGTGCATGTCGGCCGGGATGCCCATGGCGCGGCGGGTGCTGGAGTGGCGGCTGTCGGCGGCCACGGCGAGCCGGGCGCTGAGCGTCTGGCCGCTGCCGAGGGTGACCTGGGCGGCGCGCGCGTCGGTGTGGATGCGCACCACCTGTTCACCGCAGCGCAGCTCGGGCGGCGGGTCGTCGCCGGCACCGTCGGCCAGCGCGGCGGCGAAGGCGGCGCGGCGGATGTGGTGGTTGGCCACCAGGTGGCCGAGCTCGGAGCGCGGGCTCAGGCGGTGGCTGATCAACATGCGCGCCTGGTTCGGGCCACAGCCGCCGTTGAGCACCAGGGCGTCCTTGAGCGGCGCGACGTGGGCCTCGCCCAGCAGCGGCCAGATGCCGAGCTGGCGCAGCAGCTCGGCGCTGTGCTGGGTCAGGGCGATTTCCCGACCGTCGAAAGCGGGATCCTGCAGAGACTCGCGGGGCTGCTGCTCGATGAGGCAGCTGCGCAGGCCGCTGCCGCGCAGCGCGCGCGCCAGGCACAGGCCGGCGGGGCCCGCACCGATGATGATGAGGTCGAAGTCCATGGCGGGGCAGCTTATCGGCTGGCCACGCGGTGCGGATTGACTCAGGTCAAGTGAAACAGCCCCGGCATGCCGGGGCTGTGGTGGGAACGGGGCGCGCGAAGGCGATCAGCTGCGCGGTTGCGCCGGGCTGTCGCAGCCCATGCCCCCCATGCCGTGGTGGCCGCCCATGCCCCCACCGTGGCGGCCCATGCCGCGCTCGCCCTTCATGCCGGCGTGGCGAAAGCCGCCATGGGCCTGGGCGTCGAACACCTTTTGCTGCTCGGGCGTGAGGGCCGCGTAGAAGCTCTTGGTGGCGTCGATGCGCTTGGCCATCTGCGCGTCGCGTTCGGCCCTGAGCGCTTGCATCTTGTCCAGGCGCTGCGGCGTGGTCAGCTTGGACCAGTCTTCACGCGCGCCGGCCATGGGCCCCCGGGGCTCGGGGGCGGTGCGCGCCACGAAGGCGTTCCAGGCGGCTTCCTGCTCCGCGCTGAGCTTGAGTTCGGCCTTGAGCTGGGCCTGGCGCTCGGCCATGCGTTTGTGCATGCGCTCCATGCGCTGGGCATATCGCTGGTCGGCTTGTTGTGCGCCGGGGGTGCCGGCTTCGACGCGCTGCGCCATGTGCTGGGCGCGCATGTCGCTGGGCATGCCAGCCGCGCCCTGGGCGATGGCGGTGGCCGAGATGCCAACAAAGGCGGTGGCGAGGGCGGCGGCGATGAGGGCGCGTTTCGGGAACATTTTCATGATCACTCCTGAGATGTTGATGGACCTGGGCTTCCACAAGCGAGGGTTGCCGTGGAGTGATGTCAGTGTGGTAGCCGCGTGTTTCTGCCTTGTGCGCCTGTGCTGCCGCTCTGTAAAGATTTGTTCCGTTTCCCGTGGGAAAAATATGTGTTTACTTTTCTACAAATATGAAGAATAGTAAACACCATGTTTTGGATATCCCTCATCACCAGCCTGCCCACCGAGAACACCACCGTGCGCATGCGGGCCTGGCGGGCGCTCAAGGCCTCGGGCGCGGCGGTGCTGCGCGACGGTGTGTACGTGCTGCCCGAAACCGGCACCTGCCGCGCCACGCTCGACGGCCTGGCGGCCGATGTGCGCGACGCCGGCGGGACCGCCCTGGTGCTGCGCATGGAGGAACCGCCGCAGGCGAATTTCAGGGATCTGTTCGACCGCAGCGTGGACTACGCCGCCCTGCTCGCCGAGGTGGCCCGGGTGCGCCAGGCGCTGGGCGTAGGCGACCCGCCCGATGCGCTCAAGCAGGCACGCAAGCTGCGCAAGGCCCTGGGGAGCCTGGGCGAGATCGACTTTTTCCCGGGCGAAGCCCGCCGCCAGGCCGAGGCCGCCGTGGTGGAACTGGAGCTGGCCTGCGCCCGCGCGGCGGCCCCCGACGAGCCGCGGGCCGTCGAAGGCCCCATTGCCCGCCTGGCGCTGGCCGACCACCAGGGCCGCAGCTGGGCCACACGGCAACGGCCCTGGGTGGACCGGCTGGCCAGCGCCTGGCTGATCCAGCGCTTCATCGACCGGCAGGCCCGTCTGCACTGGCTGGCCGACCCGCGCGACTGCCCCGCCGATGCGCTGGGCTTTGACTTCGACGGCGCCCGGTTCAGCCACGTCGGCGCGCGCGTCACGTTCGAGGTGCTGCTGGCCAGCTTCGGGCTGGAGCAGCCGGCGCTGGTGCGCCTGGGCCAGCTGGTGCATTTCCTCGACGTCGGCGGCGTGCAGCCGCCCGAGGCGGCGGGCGTGGAAAGCGTGCTGGCCGGGCTGCGCGACGCCATCACCGACGACGATCAATTGCTGGCCACGGCCCACGCCGTGTTCGACGGCCTGCTGGCCAGTTTCACCCCAGGCGACCCCCCACCATGAACCCCACGCCCACCCCCACCGCCGAACCCGGCCTGGCGCCCCCCGAGGCGGCCAGCTTCTGGCAGGCCTTTGCCTTCTGGCTCAAGCTTGGCTTCATCAGCTTCGGGGGGCCGGCCGGGCAGATCGCCGTGATGCACCAGGAGCTGGTGGAGCGCCGGCGCTGGATCTCGGAGCGGCGCTTTCTGCACGCATTGAACTACTGCATGCTGCTGCCCGGCCCGGAGGCGCAGCAGCTGGCGACCTACATCGGCTGGATGCTGCACCGCACCTGGGGCGGCATCGTCGCCGGGGTGTTGTTCGTGCTGCCCTCGCTGTTCATCCTGATCGGCCTGTCGTGGGTCTACATCGCGTACGGCGACGTGCCCTGGGTGGCCGGGCTGTTCTACGGCATCAAGCCCGCGGTGACGGCGATCGTGTTGCAGGCGGCCTACCGCATCGGCTCGCGGGCGCTGAAAAACCGCTGGCTCTGGGGCATCGCGGCGGCCTCGCTGGTGGCGATCTTCGCGCTCAACGTGCCGTTTCCGGCCATCGTCGCCGCCGCGGCCCTGGTGGGCTATATCGGGGGCCGGATGGCGCCCCGGCACTTCGCCACCGGCGGCGGCCATGGGCAGAGCGGTGCCTCGTACGGCCCGGCGCTGATCGACGACCACACCCCGCCACCGGCGCACGCCCGGTTCCGCTGGAGCCGGCTGGCGGGGGTGGTGGTGGTGGGCGCGGTGCTCTGGGCCGTGCCCATGGGCCTGTTGACGGTGCTGCTGGGCTGGCAGCACACGTTCACCCAGATGGGCTGGTTCTTCACCAAGGCGGCGCTGCTCACCTTTGGCGGGGCCTACGCCGTGCTGCCCTACGTGGTCCAGGGCGCGGTGGGGCACTACGGCTGGCTCACGCCGGTGCAGATGATCGATGGCCTGGCCCTGGGCGAGACCACGCCGGGCCCGCTGATCATGGTGGTGGCCTTCGTGGGCTTCGTCGGCGCCTATGTGAAGGCGGTCCTGGGCCCCGAGGCCCTGTTCCTGGCCGGCGCGCTGGCGGCGACGCTGGTGACCTGGTTCACCTTCCTGCCGTCGTTCCTGTTCATCTTCGCGGGAGGGCCGCTGGTGGAGTCCACCCACGGCGACCTCAAGTTCACCGCACCGCTGACGGCCATCACCGCCGCGGTGGTGGGCGTGATCGCGAATCTGACGCTGTTCTTCGGTTACCACGTGTTGTGGCCCCAGGGTTTCGCCGGGCCGTTCGACGCGGTCTCGGCCCTGATCGCGCTGGGCGCGGCGCTGGCGCTGCTGCGGTTCAAACGCGGGGTGATGGAGGTGATCGCGGCTTGCGCGGTGTTGGGGTTGTTGTGGCGCTTGTGGGGATGAGCGCGTCCTTCCGTTTCAAGGAGTGAACCATGGATGCCATCTCGGTGGAAGAACTGTCCCGGCTGCTGCGTGGCAACCCCGCGCCCGTGCTGCTGGATGTGCGGCGGGATGCGGCCCGTGTGAAGGCCGGTGCCCAGATCGCGGGAGCGATCTGGCACGACCCGGCGCACTGGCTGGACTGGAAAGACCGCCTGGTGCCGTCGCCCGGGCCGGTGGTGCTGTACTGCGCGCACGGCCTGGAAATCAGCCAGGGTCTGGCCGCGGCCCTGCGCGCCATGGGCGTGCCGGCTTTCTTTCTGCAGGGCGGTTTCGCCGGCTGGCAAGCGGCGGGGTGCCCGGTGCAGGCGCTGACCGGGGCCACGCCCTCGGGCTCACAGTGGGTGACGCGCGAGCGCCCCAAGATCGACCGCATCGCCTGCCCCTGGCTGGTGGCGCGTTTCATCGACCCGCGGGCGCGGTTTCTGTTCGTGCCCGCGGCCGAGGTGCTGCGGGTGGCCGAGCAGACCGGGGCCACGCCGTTCGACATCCCCGGGGTGGCGCTGAGCCATGTGGGGCCGCTGTGCAGTTTTGATGCCTTCCTGGAGCGCTACGACCTGCAGACGCCGGCCCTGCGGCAGCTCGCCGACATCGTGCGCGGCGCCGACACCGAGCGGCTGGACCTCACGCCGCAGTCGGCGGGGCTGTATGCGCTCTCGCTCGGGCTGTCGAAGCGCTTCGCCGACGACCAGGAGATGCTCGTCCATGGGATGGTGATGTACGACGCGCTGCACGCCTGGTGCGAACAAGGGCAGGGCGAAACCCACCGCTGGCCACCGGCGATGTGAGCCCGCCGGGGCCGGGATCGCGCCCACCCTCAGAGCTGGGCCAGATCGTCCAGGATGGGGCAGTCGGGCCGCTCGTTGCCGGGGCAGTGGCACAGCAGATCGCCCAGCGTGCGCTGCATGGCCTGCAGCGCCTCGATGCGCTGGGCCAGCTCGTCGTGGTGCTTCTGCGCGATGCGCTTGACGCTGGCGCTGCTGCGCCGGCGGTTGTGCCACAGGCCCACGAGCTCGGCGATGGCGTCCAGGCTGAAGCCCATGTCGCGTGCGCGCCGGACGAAGCGCAGCGTGTGCACGTCGGCCAGGCTGTATTGGCGGTAGTTGCTGTCTGTGCGGGTCACCGCGGCCAGCAGGCCGAGCGACTCGTAGTGGCGCAGCATCTTGGGCGAGATGCCGCTGAGCCGCGCGGCGGTGCCGATGTTGACCGGCCAGGCGCTCACCGCCGACAGCGCGGCGTCGCCCGCGTCGGCGGGTTCGAGGGCACCGGCGTCGGTTTTCATGCCGCCACCGTGTAGCCCTCTTCGCGGATCGCTTCGGCCACCGCCTCGCGCGGCTGTTCGGTCTGCACCTCCACGCGGTTCTGGCCCCGGTCGATGCGCACCTCGGCCTGGGGGTCTAGGCTGCGGATGGCGGTGGTCACGGCCTTCTCGCAGTGGCCGCAGGTCATGCCCTGCACGGAAAAGATCTGGTTCATGGGGTGCTCCTGGTTGGGGGAACGGTATCTTCAGGCTTGACACCGTGTCAAGGTCAAGCCCCCGACGATACACCTCGCGATACACCTTGCCGCTTGACCTTCCCACGGGGGGAAAGCTTATGCTGCGGCTTTGGTTTCCCCCTGCGCCGCTGCGCGTCTCCCCCAGGGGACCACGCCAATGGCCCGTCCCGAGCTTGTCAAAGGGCGGTTCCACGGCGTGTGCTTGAACAGATCCCATGAACACAGCAACCCTAGAAGCCCCGAACCTTTCCTCCTCGTACCAGCTCGATCTGGGGGTGGGCGGCATGACCTGCGCCTCCTGCGTGTCCCGGGTCGAAAGGGTGCTGAAGAAGCAGCCGGGCGTGAGCGCGGCCAGCGTGAACCTGGCCACCGAATCGGCGCGCGTCACCCTGAGCGGCGCGCAGGACGCCGAGACCGTGGCGCGCATCCGCCGCGCGGTGCGCGACGCGGGCTACGAGCCGCGCGCCCTGGAGGCCATGGACACCGACCTCGGCGAGCACTGGATGGGCATTCCGCTGGACCTGCTGCCGGTGCTCGCGGGCCTGCTGCTCTCGGCGCCGCTGGCCCTGCCCATGGTGGGCGACCTGTTCGGCCAGCACTGGATGCTGCCGGCGTGGCTGCAGTTCGCGCTGGCCACGCCGGTGCAGTTCTGGCTCGGCGCACGTTTCTACAAAGCGGGCTGGCACGCGCTCAAGGCGTTCACCGGCAACATGGAGCTGCTGGTGGCCATCGGCACCACGGCGGGCTGGGCGCTGTCGACCTGGCTGTGGTGGCGCGCCGAGCCGGGCGAGATGCTGCACCTGTATTACGAGGCCTCGGCGGTGGTGATCACCCTGGTGCTGCTGGGCAAGTGGCTGGAAGCGCGCGCCAAGCGCCAGACCACCAGCGCCATCCGCGCGCTGCACGCGCTGCGCCCGGAGCGCGCGCACTTGATGCCCGACGGGATCCAGCGCACCGAGCCGACCGACGTGCCGGTGGAAGAGCTGCTGCCGGGCGACCGCATCCGCGTGCTGCCGGGCGAACGTTTCGCCGCCGACGGCGAGGTGCTGCTGGGCCATTCGCAGGCCGACGAATCCATGTTGACCGGCGAGGCCATGCCGGTGACCAAGGACGTGGGCGATTTCGTCACCGGCGGTTCGCTCAACGGCGAGGGCTCGCTGGAGCTGCGGGTGCGCGCCGTGGGGGCGCAGAGCGTGCTGGCGCAGATCATCGCGCTGGTGCAGGACGCGCAGGCCGCCAAGGCGCCGGTGCAGCGCCTGGTGGACCAAGTGGCGGCGGTGTTCGTGCCGGTGGTGCTGGTGATCGCGCTGGTCACACTCGCGGGCTGGCTCTACACCGGCGCGCCGGTGGAAGAGGCGCTGCTGCACGCGGTGGCGGTGCTGGTGATCGCCTGCCCCTGCGCGCTGGGGCTGGCCACGCCCACGGCCATCATGGCCGGCACCGGTGTGGCGGCGCAGAACGGCATCCTGATCAAGGACGCGCAGGCGCTGGAGATCGCGCACCGTGTGGACACCGTGGCCTTCGACAAGACCGGCACGCTGACGGTCGGCCACCCGCGGCTGCGGGTGATCGAGGCCAGCCCGGGCGTGGACGAACTCGCGGTGCTGCAGGCGGCCTCGGCCTTGCAGGCGCACAGCGCGCACCCCCTGGCCCGCGCCGTGCTGGAAGCCGCCGCGTCGCGGGGGCTGGTGGTCTCGCCCGACGCGGCGCAGGACGTGCAGGCGGTGGCCGGGCGCGGCAGCCTGGGCACGGTGCAGGGCGCGCCGCTGGCGCTGGGCAGCCTGCGCTGGATGGACGAGCTCGGCGCCAGCCTGGGCCCGCTGGCCGAGCGCGCGCAGGCGCTGCAGGCCGAAGGCGCCACGGTGTCGGTGCTCGCGGCGCAGGGCGACGGCGGCCCGGATGGCGCCCGGCCGTGGGCGCCGCTGGCCCTGCTGGCGTTCGCCGACGAACCCAAACCCGGCGCGGCCGCCGCGCTGGCCGGGCTGCGCGCGCAGGGGCTGCGCCTGTTCATGGTGTCCGGCGACAACCGGGGCGCGGCCCTGGCCATGGCCAAGACCCTTGGGCTGCGGGCCGAGGCGGGCGAGGTGATCGCCGAGGTGCTGCCGGGCGACAAGGCGGCGGTGGTGCAGCGGCTCAAGCGGGGCGAGCGCGAAGCCCCGCCGGGCCTGGCCGCGCTGGCGGCGGCGGAGGGTGGCCAGGACGGTTCCGATCCCGCCGCGGCGCCGCGGCCCGCGCCAGTGACGCAGCGCGGGGGCCACACCGTGGCCATGGTGGGCGATGGCGTGAACGACGCGCCCGCGTTGGCCGCCGCCGACGTGGGCCTGGCCATGAGCCACAGCCAGGGCGGCAGTTCGGACGTGGCGATGCACGCGGCCGGCATCACGCTCATGCGCGGCGACCCGATGCTGGTGGCCGCCGCGCTCGACATTTCGCGCCGCACCGTGAGCAAGATCCGGCAGAACCTGTTCTGGGCCTTCGCCTACAACGCCGCCGGCATCCCGCTGGCCGCGCTGGGCTACCTCAGCCCGGTGCTGGCCGGCGCGGCCATGGCGCTGAGTTCGGTCAGCGTGGTGAGCAACGCCTTGTTGCTCAAGCGCTGGAAACCGCCGGTGTAGAACGAAACCGAAACGGGAGCGAAACGATGGACCGGCCGCGGTTGACCGTGGCCCGGCGGGGCGGAAAAATGCACGGAGAAATCGGGCATTTTTAACGCCCCGAAAACGTTTCTTTTTGTAATGACGTGCTTCAATGCGGGGGTTGGTTGGCAGGTTGACATTCGCTCTTGACGTGCATCAAGGACCACCGGGTGTGCGTCGGCGATAGTCAGCCTCTCGCAATGACCGACCCATCGGTCGGCGAATCAGGAGACATGTCTTGAACCACGAAGCCCTGCGCGTCATCCGCGACGAACACGCCACGCTGGCGGCCATGCTGCAATCGCTCACGCAGATGGTCAAGCGTGGTCCGGACCCCGAAGGCAAAGGGGGCCAGCACGAGCGCTTTTTCGACGTGCTGCGCGCCATGCTGTTCTACATCGACGAGTTTCCGGAAAAGCACCACCACCCCAAGGAGTCGGACCTGCTGTTTCCCCGCGTGGCCCGTGTGGCGCCGCACGTGATGGCCGCCATCGACCAGCTCGAACGCGACCACATGCAGGGCGAGCAGAACGTGCGCGCGCTCATGCACCTGCTGATGGCCTGGGAGTACCTGGGCGATACACGGCGCCAGGCCTTCGAGGACGAGGTGGCGCGCTACGTGGCGTTTTACCTGGAGCACATGCGGCTGGAGGAAACCGTGGTGCTGCCCGAAGCCGAGCGCAGCCTGAGCGACGCCGACTGGCACGCGCTCAACGCCGCCTTCGCGACCAACCAGGACCCGCTGAACGGTCGCATCCCGCGCGACCCGCAGTTCGACCGCCTGTTCACCCGCATCGTGATGCTGGCCCCCGCGCCGGTGGGGCTGGGCGAAAGCTGAGAGGCGGGCCCGCCGGCCATCGGCGGGTGTGATTTTCTGGACAGCTCGGCCAGGAAAATGTGCACAAAAGTGCCTGTCTGACGCCCATCAAGGCCGTACGGGCGGTTTTTATGTGATCCTTTGGTTGTCTTTTCAAGAGATGACCCACAGGAAACACCATGCAGCTCCAAACCATGCGCGACATCTGGGACCAGCACGCCCGGTTGCTCCGCGTACTGCAGTCCCTCATGCAGGCGCTCAAAGGCGCGCCCACGGCGGACGGTGGTGGCACGCACGCCCGGCTCTTTGACGTGGTGCGTGCCGCGCTGCTGAACATCGACGACGTTGACGCCTCGGGCCATCCGCAGGGCCTGCGCGACATCCTGGATGGCATGCGCTGGCTGGAACGCCAGAGCTGGACCGATGAAACCGTGTTGTTCGAGCTGGTGCAACTGATGCTGGTCGATGGTTACCTGACCCTGGAGCGCCAACGGCTCTTGGAGGCCGACATCGGGCATGCGCTGGCCTGCCAGCGGCACCGGCTCTGGCAGGACGCGTGCGCGGCCTGAGCGGCCGAGTTTTTTTCAGGGACACCCGCCCCCGGCTGGGAGACCCAGGCCCCGGGTTCAGCGGTCGGTCGGTCCGGCGTGTTTCTGCACCAGGCGCTGCACGGTGTTCCAGTTGCGCGTGGTGGCCGGCAGGCCCAGCAGCTTCTCAAGAAACGCGTTGGGGCTGCCCGGCGATTGGCCCGGCTTGAAACTGAGGCTCAGCGCCTCCGGGCCCGTCCAGTGCAGCACCTGCACATCACCGCGCGGCGACGTCAGCGGCAGGGTGGGCGCGGCCGCGCTGTCGGGGTGCAGAAAGGTCACGCAGCAGGCGTAGACCTGGTCCCGGTCCACCGCCGCGAAAGGATCGAGCGCGACGAGCCGGGCCAGGTGCTCAAGGCTGCGGACGTAGCCCGGCTCGCGCAGGCCGCAGGTCTCGCGCAGCAGCTCGCAAGCCCCCGCGAAAACCCGGTGCGCCTGGCCGGCCGAGGGGACGGTGAAGACCAGGGTGCCGTTGGTGAGGAACGACGCGGCCGACGCCGCGCCAGCCCGCATGAACGCGTCCTCCAGCTGGGCCTTGGTGGGACAGTTCGGCCGCCCCAGGTTCAGGTTGCGAAAGAACGCCGCGTATTGCATTCAGATCAAGCCCTCGGCGCTCATCGCCGCCTGCACGGCCGGGCGCGCGGCCACGCGGCTGCGGTAGGCCACGAGGTGGGTCAGACCGTCGATGTCCAGGCCCACGGGCTTGGCCCAGTTGGTGACGGTGAAGAGGTAGCCGTCGGCCACGGTGAACGACTCGCCCATCAGGTACGGCTGGCCGGCCAGTTCGCCGTCCACCCAGGTCAGGCGCTGCAGCAGGCGGTCCTTGAAGACCTGCTTGGCTTCGGCCGGAACAGCGGGGTTGAACAGCGGGCTGAAGCCCTTGTGCAGTTCGGAGCTGACGAAGTTCAGCCAGGACTGCAGCTGGTAACGGGCCATGGTGCCCGCCGGCGGTGCGAGGTGTTTTTCGGGCACCTGGTCGGCGATGTATTGCACGATGGCCGGGCCCTCGCGCAGGGTCTCGCCGCTGTCGAGCGCGAGGAAGGGCACGTAGCCCAGTGGGTTGACGAGGTAATAGTCACTGCCATCGGGCAGTCGGTGCGTCTTGGTGGGCGCGAGGATGGCTTCAAACGCCAGGCCGGCTTCGTGCAGGGCGATGTGGGGCGAGAGGGAGCAGGCGCCGGGGGAGTAATAGAGCTTGAGCATGGGGTCTCCGGAAAGTGACGCCGCCACCCGGTGGTGACGGCGGACGCTCAAGCTAGTGGGTTTTCGAAAAACGTGCAGGCGTGCAGGTTTTGCCGGTGTGTGCTCAGCAGTTGGCGAAGTAGGCCTTGCAGGCCGAACCGTCGCCGCCCTCGCAGCGCTTGCCGAGGTAGGTGCACATGGGCGACGCTGGCAACATGGCCAGGGTCGATCCGCCGGCCTTGTTGTCGGGTTGCACCAGCAGCCGCAGGCCGGAAGACTGGGCCGGGACGGTGTTGCCTTGGGCGTCAAACGCCGCGTACGCGGCCACCTGTGCCAGCACCAGGCCCACAACCAGACCGAGTTTGGAAAAGCGATTGAAACGTGCCATGTTGATACTCCTGTGACGGGTCAGTGCCAGAGAAGCTGCAACAGTCACTGACCCTCATCCTGTTGCAGCGTGCCGGGGTCGACGTTATGGGGCCTGGCGCCCGCTGCGAAGTGTCGAAAGTCATGGTGGGCTACCCGGCGTCCCTCAATGAGGGTATGCCGCAACAGCTGCGGGTCCACCGGTTTGAAGAGGACCGTCAGTCCCGTGTGTTCCAGGGTGCGCAGGTGTTCGGGCGAGGTCTCGCCCGTGATCATGACCAGCGCCGGCGGCGGCGCCGTTGCCGCCTGCAGTCGGCGAGCCACGTCCAGGCCGCTGACGCCGTGGCGCAGACGCATGTCCGACAGGATGACGTCGACCGGCCGGTGTTCTTCGGCGGCCTGGCGCATGGCCTCCTGGGCGGCGCCTTCGTCGGCAGCGGCCAGCAGCTCAACCCCCCAAGTGTGCATGAGCGCCATCAGCCCCTGGGTGACGATGGCTTCATCGTCGATGAGCAGCACCCTGCGCGGCAGTTCACCCTCCGTCGGAGAGGCGGCGGCAGGCGGTGTGGCGGCGGGCAGTCCGGTGGGGGCCAGGGGCAGCGACAGGCGGAACCGGGTGCCACGGCCGGGCCGGGAACTCAGGCTGACCGGATGCTCCAGCAGCGTGGACAGGCGGCGCACGATCGACAGGCCGATGCCCATCCCCAGGCTGCGGTCGCGCGAGGGGTTGTCGACCTGGTAGAACTCCCGGAACACCAGCTCATGCTGCCCCGGCTCGATGCCCAGGCCGGTGTCGACCACTTCGATCCACACCCGCTGCCCACGCTGGCGGGCCGTCACCAGGACACCACCCTGGTGGGTGTACTTGATCGCGTTTTCCACCAGATTGCCCAGCAGGCGCTCCAGCATCTGGGGGTCCGAGGTCACGTGCAGCGCGCTGGTGCGGATGCGCAGTGCGATGTTTTTGTCCTGCGCCCGACCGGTAAAGAGGCGGTGCATGGACAACAAGGTCTCGCGCAAGGCCACCGCCTGGCGCTCGGGAGCCATCACGCCGGCGTCCAGGCGCGAGATGTCCAGCATCGCGCCCAGCGAGTGGTGCAGCGAGCGCACCGCGTCCTCCAGTCGCAGCGCGTGCTGGTGGGCCGGCTGACCCCGCAGCGCCTGCTCCAGCGCGGCCCCGAACAGGCCGATCGCGTGCAGCGGCTGGCGCAGGTCGTGGCTGGCGGCGGCGAGAAAGCGGGTCTTCTCCTCGCTCGCCTGCCGGGTCAGCGTCATCTGCTGCTCCAGTTGCTGGGCCAGCGCTTCCTTCTCGAACCGGGATTGCAGGGTCTGGGCCAGCAGGTGGTGCTGGCTGTGTGCGATGTACAGCGACACGCCGAGGTAGACCAGGCAGCACAGGGCCAGCACCAGGTCGACCGCGCCACCCTGCCACAGCAGGGCGCCGATCAGCCCCAGCACCATCGGGGGGGCAAAACCCAGCACCGAGGCCCAGCGCGGTGCCACGGCGGGAATGCCGGTGCTGGTCACGCCCAGCACCACCAGCACCAGCACCGCGGTCATCGAGGTGTCGGCCCGGGGCAGCATCAACCATGGCGCCAGTGCCCAGGTGCCGCTGTACCACAGCATTTCGTTGCGGTGGCGCCGGGCCCAGAACGCCGTACGCTCGGCCACCGCCGAGTCCTTGAAGTAGGCGGCCTGGAACGGATAGCGCAGCAGCTGCGAGGAGTGCAGCGTGATCCAGACCAGGGCCATGCTGTCGCCGTTTTTCCACCAGAACAGCAGCGCCACGGCCCAGGACACGATCACGTCAGCGATGGTGGCGCTGGCGGTGGTCGCATACAGCGCAGCCACCTGCTCGTGCATCACCCGCTGCTGGATCGACGGCGGGGTCGTGGCCATCGTGCCCGGCCGCTCAGCGTTGGGTGCTGATGAGTTCGGCCCGGGAGCGCACGCCGAAGATCAGCAGCAGTGCCGAGACATGGTTCTTGACCGTGCCTTCGCTGATCTGCAGGCGCGCGGCGATGTCGCGGTTGGCCTGCCCGGCCAGCAGCCAGTCGAGCACCTGGGTCTGCCGCGGGCTCAGCTGCGAGCGGGGATCGTCGGCGCGCGGCGGCAGCGTGTCGGCGACATCGCGCGGAAGGCTGCGCGATCCGCCCGGCGCCAGGTGGTCCATCACACACCGCAAGTCGCCCGACTTCGGCAGGTAGGCCACGGCCCCCTGCGCCAGCGCACGTTGCGCCATCTGAGGGTCGCTGTCCCCGGAGAGGACCACCACCCGTGCGTGGGGATACTGCTGCAGCCAGGTGGTCAGGCCGGTCAGGCCGTGCGCGTCGGGCAGGTGCAGGTCCAGCAGCACGAGGTCGATGTCGCCACGGCGGTAGAGCACCAACGCTTCCTGCAGCGTGCGGGCCTCGTGCAGGCGCACGTCGGCGCGTTGCCCCAGCAGCGCCCGCAGCCCGAGGCGGATCAGGTCGTGGTCGTCGACCGCCAGCACGCCGATCCCACACGAATCCGCGTCGGGCGAGAGCAGCGGCGAGGACGGCGTGTCGAGCATGTCGTCACGATTCTAGGGTGGTCGGCGGCGTCGTGCCACGCGGAGGTCCCCTGTTTGTGGGCCTCGCCGGGGGGATGGTGGACGCGCCGGTCCAGCGCGAGGTGGCCTCATCGGCCGACCCGATTGCGCGTATGGTTCTCTGGTTCCGTCCCTCCCTTCGAGCTCCACGCCATGGCCACCGGTCACTTCGCTTTCGCCAGTAACACCAACCGTTTCCTCGCCTGCGAGCCGCTGGCCGGTCAGCCGTTTGCCGTGGCCGGTGTGCCGTTTGACGGCGTGGTGACGAACCGGCCGGGTGCGCGCTTCGGCCCGCAGGCAATCCGCGCGGCCAGCCTGATGCTGTGCGACGGCATCCACCCGGTGTTCGACGTGTCACCGCTGGGCCGGCTGGGCGATGCGCTGGACATGCGCCTGCCCAACGCCTCGCCGCTGCCGGAGGTGCGTGCCGCCATCGAGGCACAGGCCGCGCTTCTGATGGCGAAACACCACTGTGTGTTTCTCGGCGGCGACCATTCGGTGACGCTCTCGCTGCTGCGCGCGGCGAAGGCGCAATACGGCGGCGGCGAGCCGCTGGCCTGCCTGCATTTCGACGCGCACTGCGACACCTGGAGCGACCACTTCGGCGAACCCTCGGGCCACGGCACCTGGACCTACGAGGCGCTGCAGGAGGGGCTGATCGGCCCGGCGCACACGGTGCAGATCGGCATCCGCTCCAGCGGCGAGCGCGCCGCGCGCGAGTACGTGGCCGACCAGGGCGGGCAGATTTTCACGGCGCGCGCGCTGCGTGGGCTCGACGGTGCGGCGCTGCGGCCCGCCATCGACGCGATCCGCGCGCGTTTCGGCCAGCGGCCGTGTTATCTGACGCTGGACATCGACGTGCTGGACCCGGCCTTCGCCCCCGGCACCGGCACGCCCGAGCCCGGGGGGCTGACGAGTTCGCAGGTGCTGAGCTTCATCGAAGAACTGGCCGATCTGAACTGGATCGCCATGGACTGCGTGGAGGTGGCCCCGGCCTACGACCACGCCGAGCTCACCAGCAACGCCGCGGCCAGTTTCGTCTGGACCTACCTGTGTGGCCAGATCGCGAAGCGATGAAGCACCCCCCTGCGCCGCTGCGCGTCTTCCCCCCTCTCCTGCGGGAGGGGGAACGCACCCTGTGGCCCGGCGAAGCCGGTTCCACGGGTGGCTGGCCGGCTTTCGGCATGTGGGTCCGTCATTCACACGAGGGTCTTTTGACATGTTTGCGCGTTCCCTGCTCGGCTCCGACACCCAGCTCAACCAGACCAGCTACTACGAGGCCAGCGTGCAGCGCCCCGAGCCCTGCCCGCCGTTGCAAGGGGCGGTGGTGGCCGACGTGGTGGTGGTGGGCGGCGGTTTCGCGGGCCTCTCCGCGGCGCTGGAGCTCAGCGCACGTGGCCTGTCGGTGGTGCTGCTGGAGGCCGACCGCATCGGCTCGGGCGCGAGCGGGCGCAACGGCGGTCAGGCGATCGTGGGGTACGCAAGCGGGCAGGCGCCGTTTGAGCAGCAGCTCGGCACGGCCGACGCGCAGCGCGCCTGGGACATGTCGGTCGAGGCGGTGGACCTGATCGGGCAGCGCGTCGCCACCCACGGCATCGATTGCGACTGGCGGCGTGGCTACACCTACGTGGCCGAGTCGGCGAAGAAGGCGCGCGCGCTGCGCGAGGAATGCGACGACCACAACCGGCGTGGTGTGCCCTGTGCCTGGGCCGAGGGCGCCGACGTGGCGCGCTTCGTCGACAGCCCGCGCTACCTGGCCGCGTTCCACGAGCAGCGCTCGGGCCACCTGCACCCGTTGAAGTACGCGCTGGGCCTGGCGCGCGCCGCCCAGGCCGCGGGTGTGCGCATCTTCGAAGGCTCGCCGGTGACCGGCCTGCAGCGGGGCACCGCGCTGGTGGCGAGCACCGCCAACGGCCTGGTGCGGGCGCGTTTCGGCGTGCTGGCGGGCAACTGCATGCTGCCCGAACACGGCCCGCGGCTGGCGCCCGAGATCGCGCCGCGCATCATGCCGGTGGGCACCTACATCATCGGCACCGCGCCGCTGGACCCGGCCCTGTGCGAGCGCCTGATCGCGCACCACGCGGCGGTCTGCGACAACAACTTCGTGCTCGACTACTTCCGCTTCAGCGCCGACCACCGGCTGCTGTTCGGCGGGCGCGTGAGCTACACCACCATGACGCCACCCGATCTGAAAGGGGTGATGGCGCGGCGCATGGGCGCGGTGTTCCCTGCGCTCAAAGACGTGCCGGTCGAATTCGTCTGGGGCGGCTTCGTGGACATCAGCATGAACCGCGCGCCCGACTTCGGGCGGCTGGGCGACAACCTGTACTACCTGCAGGGCTTCAGTGGCCACGGCGTGGCGCTCACCGGCCTGGCGGGCCAGCTGGTGGCCGAGGCCGTGGCCGGGCAGGCCGGGCGCTTCGACGTGTTCGCGCGCCTGAAGCACCACGCCTTTCCCGGCGGGCCGCTGCTGCGCACGCCCAGCCTGGCGCTGGGCATGCTCTGGTACCGGCTGCGCGACGCGCTTTGATTTGGAACACCCCCGCAGCGCTTCGCGCTACCCCCTCAAGGGGGCAACGCGATGCGGCCTGGCGAAGCCAGTTCCGCCGCGTTCTGGGCGGGGACGGGCACTGGCCGTCCGTCCTGAGCTTGTCGAAGGGCGGCCCGGCGGTGCCCTGGGCTGCGGCGCTCCGGCGGCATGGAACTTCGTTGCTGAAGCCCCATCCGCGTCACTGCTGCTGGCGCGGCTCGCCCCGTTCGTTCACCGTGATGGTGTCGCCCGGGTCGGTGGCCATCTGGACGCGGTGTTCCTGGCCGCGGAAGTTGTAGGACACGTCCCAGAACGCGGGCTGCGCGCCGCCGGGGGTGTTTTCGCAGCGCTGCACGTCCTGCGTGGTGGCCTGCCCATCGCGACCGACCTGCGCGCCGAGTGCGGCACCCGCGATCACACCGCCCACGGTGGCGATGTCCTTGCCGCTGCCGCCGCCCACCTGGTGGCCCAGGATGCCGCCGATGAGGGCGCCGGCCAGGGCCGCGGGCACGTTGGGATTGCCGCGCTGGCTCTGGACCTGTTCACGCTCGACCCAGCAGCGCTGCCCGGAGGTGGCGAGCACGGCCCGCACGGACGTGACCGGGGTTTCGAAGAGCCGTTCGCCGTCGCGGCGCCGACCGTCGTAGACCGCCACCGGTTGTGGTGCGTAGCGGTTGTCGTCGATGCGGCCACGGCCCTCGACGGTTCGCACGGACGAGATGCGGTCGTTCATGCCCATCGCTTCCAGCGACGGGTAGCGTCCGGGGCGCAGCACGACACAGCGGCCGCTGAACCGGGTGTCGTTGCAGACCTCCCAGCGCTCACCGATCACGATGGCCGAGGTGGCGCGGTCGTTGAAGCCGGCCCGCTCCAGGTTGGCGACCGCCTCTTCCGTGGTGAAGGAGCGGCCCTGGAAACCCGCGCGCTCGAAGAAGGTGACCTGGCCGTCGGCCGGTGCGGGCCCGGGTGCGGGCGCATAACGGTCGTCGCGGATGCGCACGTTGCGCGCCACGGTGCGCACCGAGGTGACCTCGTTGTCCAGGCCCATCGCTTCCAGCGACGGGTAGCGTCCGGGGCGCAGCACGACGCAGCGGCCGCGGTACCGGTTGTTCTCGCAGACCTCCCAGCGCTCGCCGACCACCACCGCCGAGGAGGCGCGGTCGTTGAAGCCGTAGCGGCGGAAGTTGGGGATGGCGCCGGTGGTGGTGAAGGAGCGGCCGTCGAAGCGCTCGCGCTCATAGAACGTGACCCGCGCGGCCACGGGCAGCGGCGCGTAGCGGTCGTCGTCCACGCGGTCGTTGCGGTCGATCGCGCGCGCCGAGGAGACGCGGTCGTTGAGGCCCATGTCGGCGAGCGAGGGGTATTCGCCCGGGCGCAGCACCACGCAGCGGCCCCGGAAGCCGGCGTCGTCGCAGATCTCCCAGCGGTCGCCGACGATCACCACGGACGAGGTTCGGTCGTTGAAGCTGTAGCGGTCGAACCGGGTGATTTCTTCGTTCGCCCGCACCGAGCGGCCGGCGAAGTCCGGGTGTTCGTAGAAGGTGGCCTGGGCGGCCACCTGGGCGCTGAAGGCGATGCCGGCCGCGGCCAGCAGGGTTCTAGATAGGGAAGTCATGGGGTTGTCTCCAGGAGGGTTGTCGCCCTGGAGCCTGCGCCCACCCGGTGCCGGGGTCTGTACGCTGGCGTACGCCGGGTTCGAACAGGGCGCCGTCAGCCTGCGGCCTGGGTGGCACCCAGGGCTTGCCGCACCTCGGCCGCCAGCAGCGGCCCGCAGCGTTCGATCGCGCTGAGCGGCGCGTAGCCGTAGCCGATCACCAGGCCCTTGAGGTCGTGGCGCGCCAGGCAGTAGGCCGAGAGCGGGCGCACGGTCAGGCCCCGCTGCGCGATGCGCTGGGCGAGCGCGGCGTCGTCCACCGAGGCGGGCAGGCGCAGGCACAGGTGCAGGCCCTGCTCGGCGCCGCTGATGAACGGGCCTTCGGTGCCGGGTGGGGCGAGCACGGGTTTGAGCGCTTCGAGCAGGCACTGGCGCCGCTCGGCGTAGTTCTGGCGCGCGCGGCGCAGCGCGCTGCTGAAGTGGCCCATCTCGATGAACTCGGCCAGCGCGGCCTGCAGCGGCATCTGGCCCGGGCGGTTGAGGTCGTAATGGGCCTGCTTGAAGGCGGCCACCAGGGGCCTGGGCACCACCAGGTAGCCCAGCTTGATGCCGGGGTAGAGCACCTTGGAAAACGTGCCCATGTAGAACACGCGGCCGTCGGTGTCCAGGCCTTCGAGGCTGGAGATGGGCGGGCCGGAAAAGCGGTATTCGCTGTCGTAGTCGTCTTCCAGCACCCAGGCGCCATGCGCGCGCGCGGTGGAGAGCAGCTGGTGGCGCCGCGGCAGCGACATGACGGCGCCGGTGGGGTATTGGTGCGAGGGCGTGAGGTAGATCAGCTTGGGCGGGTGCGCGTCGTCGGCCGCGCCGGGGTGGATGCCTTCGTCGTCCACCGGCACGGGGTGGATGGCCAGGCCGGTGGCCATGAAGGCCTTGACCGCGCCCCAGTAGGCCGGGTCTTCCACCCACACGGTGTCGCCGTGGTCGGCCAACAGGCGGGCGCAGAGTTCGAGCGACTGCTGGGTGCCGGTGGTGACGATGACCTGGTCGGCGTCGAGCTGCACGCTGCGGAACACGCGCAGGTAGTCGGCGATGGCGCGGCGCAGCGGCGCGTAGCCGCCGGAGTCGTTGTAGTCCAGCATGTCCGGGTAGGTCATGCGCCAGTGCTTGTTCTGCAGGCGCTGCCAGAGCGGGAGCGGGAAGGCGCTGAAGTCGGCGATGCCGGGGGTGAAGGGCTGGACTTCGAGTTCGGTGGCGCAGAAGGTGGTGGACAGCGCCAGCCCGCGCGTGGAGAGCCGGCCGGTGGGCACGCCGCCAGTGCCGGCGGGCGGCGCCCCGGGCGCCCCCGGGCGGCGCGCGGCGCGCCCGGGCAGGGTGCGTGGCACGCTCTCGTTCACATAGGTGCCGCTGCCGACCCGGCTGGCCAGGTAACCCTCCACACTGAGCTGGTTGATCGCCGCCACCACCGTGTTGCGCGACAGCCCGAGGTCCTGCGCCAGGTCGCGGCTGGACGGCAGGCGCTCACCCGCGCCCAGCTTGCCGTCGAGCATGGAGCGCCGCAGCGCCTCGTAGAGCTGGCGGTGCAGGGGCAGGGCGTCTTGCGCGCCCAGGCGGGTCATCTCGGTCAGCAGGAATTCGGAGAGCATGGGTGTCTGAAATAGGTGTTCAATGCACGGTTCGGAGCGAGATGCCTGACCAAGACGCACCGTGGAACCGGCTTTGCCGGGCCACCAGTGCGGTCCCCCTTCAGGGGGAAGCCGCGCAGCGGCGCAGGGGGTGCTCTCAAGTGGCACCATGCACTTGCCACAACTGGCCCTTATTGTGATCCAATTGTTTACTCACAATCAAGCCACGTGTTTGGAGACACCATGAACCAACCGCCTTGCATGGTCTGGCTGCCCGCCGACCATCGCCTCATGGGCGACCACGGGCACCAGATGCCTTTCCTGCTGCTGGGCGACAAATACGCCCGCGCCGTGAAAGTGGGGGCCCAGGCCCAGCCGGTGATGTTCCCGCTGGCCGACGCCGAGCAGATTCCCGAGCTGCTGTCCCTGGTGGACGGCGTGATGCTGACCGGCTCGCCCTCCAACGTGCACCCCTCGCATTTCGACGAAGACGTGGCCGACCCCAGCCTGCCGCTGGACCTGGAGCGCGACACGCTCACGCTGGCGCTGGTGAAAGCCTGTGTGCACGAGGGCGTGCCGCTGCTGGGCGTGTGCCGGGGCTTCCAGGAGATCAACGTGGCCCTGGGTGGCACGCTGCACCAGCGCGTGCACGAGGTGCCCGGCCTGATGGACCACCGCGAACCCAAGACCGCGCCCTACGAAGAGCAGTACGCGCCGAGCCACCCGATCCGCTTCGAGCCCGGCAGCATCTTCGAGACCTGGGCCGGCGGCCCCGAGACCATGGTGAATTCGCTGCACGGCCAGGGCATCAACCGGCTGGCACCGGGGCTGGAAGCCATGGCCCACGCGCCCGACGGGGTGGTGGAGGCCTTTGCCGTGAAGGGTGCGCGCACCTTCGCGTACGCGATGCAGTTTCACCCCGAATGGCGCTGCTGGGAGACGCCGTTTTACGCCGCGATCTTCGACGAGTTCGGCCGCGCCTGCCGGTCCCGCCAGAGCCTGCGCCTGCAGGCCGCCGACCTGGCCCGCAGCCGCGCCACCATCGGCGCCTGAAGCCCCGAATCCCCGACCCGGTACAACCCGCGAAACGACAAGGAACGGCACATGACAGCCTCCCAAAAAGTAAACAGCTTCAACGACCTGGAGAACTGGCTCAACGAGCACCGCGTGACCGAGGTCGAATGCCTGGTGCCCGACCTGACCGGGGTGGCGCGCGGCAAGATCCTGCCGCGCGAGAAGTTCACCGAAGACCGCGGCATGCGCCTGCCGCAGGCCATCGTGGGCATGGGAGTGACGGGCGAGTTTCCCGAGAGCGGGCCGTACTACGACGTGGTGGACCCGACCGACAAGGACATGCAGCTGCGCCCGGACCCGACCACGGTGCGCATCGTGCCCTGGGCCACCGACCCGACGGCGCAGGTGATCCACGACTGTTTTGACCACGCCGGCAAGCTGGTGCCCTTTGCGCCGCGCAGCGTGCTGCGCCGCATCTGCGACCTGTACGCGGCCGAGGGCTGGGAGCCGGTGGTGGCGCCCGAGCTGGAGTTCTACCTGACCGCGCGCAACACCGACCCGAACACGCTCTTGAAGCCGCCGATCGGCCGCAGCGGTCGCGCCGAGACCTCGCGCCAGGCCTACAGCATCGACGCGGTGAACGAGTTCGACCCGCTGTTCGAGGAGATCTACGACTACTGCGACAAGATGGAGCTCAACGTGGACACGCTGATCCACGAGGTGGGCGCGGGGCAGATG
>Ga0155522_1361_pt1 | contig 34532 bp, 35 predicted proteins | sample RifCSPhighO2_12_FD_107179 | JGI IMG/M metagenome (GOLD analysis project Ga0155522, IMG submission 107179) | Burkholderiales bacterium RIFCSPHIGHO2_12_FULL_67_38
CACTTTGATACAGAAAACCACTGCGGCCCCCACGTCGGCGGCCGATACATGGGTTGTTCATCGCGCGCGGCCTGGGCCGCGATGTTTTCCTCGACGCCGGCGTTTCGGTGGGCGCGGTGCGCGCGCATTTCATGACCTCGTCGGTACCGGGAGCCATCCCACCATCGACCTTTGGGGACCACACCATGGTTGACCATCCGTTCCTGACCATTGCCATCGTCATGAGCGCCTTCTTCTGGGTGCTGCAATGGGCGGGCGAACATTTGCGAATGTTCCTCTGATCCTTCCGTCCCCAACAGCACAGCCGCTGCAACGCCGCGGCATCGAACACCTCTTTTTCTTCAGCCGGCGCAGCACGAAAGCAGCTTCACGTCCTTGCTGAAAGTCTGCGCCGCGAGCTTCAGCCCCTCAACCATCGTCAGGTAGGGGAACAACTGGTCGGCCAGCTCCTGCACCGTCATGTGGTTGCGGATGGCGAGCACCGCCGTCTGGATCAGCTCTCCCGCTTCCGGGGCCACGGCCTGTACGCCGATGAGTCGTCCGCTTGCCTTTTCGACAACCAGCTTGATAAAGCCGCGGGTGTCGAAGTTGGCGAGCGCACGCGGGACGTTGTCCAGCGTGAGCAGGCGGCTGTCGGTCTCGATGCCGTCGTGGTGCGCTTGCGCCTCGCTGTAGCCGACCGTGGCGACCTGTGGATCCGTGAACACCACCGCTGGCATCGCGGTCAGATTGAGCGTAGCGTCTCCGCCGGTCATGTTGATGGCCGCACGGGTGCCGGCGGCCGCCGCCACATAGACGAATTGCGGTTGGTCGGTGCAGTCGCCGGCGGCATAAACGTGCGGCGTGCTGGTGCGCAAGCCCTGGTCGATGACGATGGCCCCCTGCGCATTGGCCGCGATCCCCGCCGCGTCCAGCGCCAAGCTGCGCGTGTTCGGCGTCCGGCCGGTCGCCACCAGCAGCTTGTCGGCGCGCACCTCACCGTGTCCGGTGGTCAGCACGAATTCGCCACCACCATAGGCGACTTGGCTGGCCTGCGTGTGTTCCAGCACCTCGATCCCTTCGGCACGGAAGGCGGCTGTGACGGCCTCGCCGATGGCCGGGTCTTCGCGGAAGAACAGCGTGCTGCGCGCCAGGATCGTGACCTGGCTGCCCAGCCTGGCGAAGGCTTGGGCCAGTTCCAGGGCCACCACCGACGATCCGATCACGGCCAGGCGCTCGGGAATGGTGTCGCTGACCAGCGCCTCGGTCGACGTCCAGTAGGGGGACTCTTTCAAACCCGGAATCGGCGGCACGGCCGGGCTGGCACCGGTGGCGACCAGGCAGCGGTCAAACGCCACAACGCGCTTGCCGCCGTCGTTCAAGCGGACGGCAAGACGTTGAGCGTCCTTGAAACGGGCTTCACCGTGCAGCACGGTGATGGCCGGATTGCCGCCCAGGCTGCCCTCGTACTTGGCTTGACGCAGCTCATCGACGCGGGTCTGCTGTTGGCTCAGCAGTTTGCGGCGGTCAATCGCCGGCACAGTCGCGGCGATGCCGCCGTCGAACGGACTTTCGCGGCGCAAATGGGCGATGTGGGCCGCGCGGATCATGATCTTGGACGGCACGCAGCCGACATTGACGCAAGTGCCGCCGGTGGCGCCGCGCTCGATCAGCGTGACTTTCGCGCCCTCCTCGACGGCCTTCAGCGCCGCCGCCATCGCAGCCCCGCCGCTGCCGATCACCGCGATATGCAACGGGCGCTCTCCGTCGCTGCGCTTGTCGTCGGCCCCCATCCCACCGTGCACTTTGTCGAGCACCGTGCAGAAGTCGCAGGTCATGCGCGTGATTTTCAGGGTGGTCATATCTGTGGCCCATCGCCGAGGCGACGCTGCCCAGCGCCCCGGGCGTTTTCAAAGATGCGCGTCACCCAGCCCATGGCGTCGCGCCCAGCTCTTCAGCAGCTCAATGCTTGACGCTGGATGGATAGCCCGCGTCTTCCGTGGCCTGGGTCAGCTTCTGCACACTGGCCTTGGCATCGTCGAAGGTGACGATGGCTTCGCGCTTGTCGAAACTGACGTCGATCCTGCTCACGCCCTCGACTTTGGAGAGCGCCTTCTTGACCGTGATCGGGCAGGCGGCGCAAGTCATGCCCGGCACCGACAGCTTGACGGTTTGAGTGGCGGCCCACACCGGAGCAATGGCGGCGATGAGAGCGAGGGAAACAATCCGCTTTTTCATGGGGCTCTCCGGTCAGTAGAACAAGGGAAGGACGTACGGGAATCCGAGCGCAACCAGTACCAGCGCGGTCACGATCCAAAAAAAGAGCTTGTAGATGCCGCGCACCTGTGGAGTCGCGCAGGCATCGCCCGGCTTGCAGGTTGGTATGGGGCGGTAGATGTGCCGCCAGGCGAAGAACAGCGCCACCAGCGCCGCACCGGCAAAGAACGGACGATATGGTTCCAGCGCGGTCAGATTGCCTATCCACGCGCCGCTGAACCCCAGGGTGATCAGAACCAGTGGCCCCAGGCAGCAGGTTGAAGCGAGAATGGCAGCCAGCCCGCCGGTGAAAAGAGCGCCCCGCCCGCTTTGTGGTTCAGACATATGTTTGCCCTATCGAAAACGGAAAGAATGGCGCAACCTTACTGCCGTAGTCATGTACGGAGTCAAGCGACATGCACACCATCTTTGAGAACCTGACCATTGGCGTCTTTGCCAAGACTGCCGGGGTCAACGTGGAGACCATTCGGTTCTATCAGCGCAAGGGCTTGTTGACCGAGCCGGACAAGCCTTATGGCAGCATTCGCCGGTACGGCGAGGCGGACGTGGTTCGGGTGAAATTTATAAAGTCGGCCCAGCGGCTCGGATTCAGCCTGGACGAGATTGCCGAGTTGCTGCGATTGGAGGACGGCACGCACTGCGAAGAAGCCAGCAGCTTGGCCGAGCACAAGCTCAGGGACGTGCGCGAGAAGATGGCCGACTTGGCACACATGGAGGCCGTGCTGTCTGAGCTCGTGCACGCCTGCCACGCGCGGCAAGGAAATGTTTCGTGTCCGCTGATTGCGTCGCTACAGGGCGACACAAGTCTGGCGGGGCCGGCTACACCCACTTAGCATCCGGCTCCTTGGTGGATGGCTGGAAATGCGCCAACACCAGTGATTGGCGGGGGCGTTCTTCGGACATGAATCCTTGCCGCCCCTCTTTTCTCTTCAAACGAAGCACTCAGTCTTCGACAAAAGCCTCTTCGCGCTTCTTCTTGATCGAGGGCATGAGCACGACGATCAGCAGCAGGGCCGCGATGGCCAGCAGGCTGGCGGACAACGGCCGCGTGACGAACACCGACCAGTCGCCGCGTGAGATCAGCAACGCCCGGCGCAGGTACTCTTCCATCATCGGCCCCAGGATCAACCCGAGCAGCAAGGGTGCGGGCTCACAGCCGAGCTTGATGAAGATGTAGCCGATCAGGCCGAACAGCGCCACCATCCAGATGTCGAACACGTTGTTGTTGGTGGAGTAAACCCCCACGGCGCAGAACAGCACGATGGCCGGGAACAGCCATTTGTACGGCACGGTCAGCAGCTTGATCCAGATGCCGATCAGCGGCAGGTTCAGGATGATCAGCATCGCGTTGCCGATCCACATCGAGGCGATCAGGCCCCAGAACAGTTCCGGGTTGCTGGTCATGACCTGCGGGCCCGGCTGGATGTTGTGGATGGTCATGGCACCGACCATGAGCGCCATCACGGCGTTGGGCGGAATGCCCAGGGTCAGCAGCGGGATGAACGAGGTCTGGGCGCCTGCGTTGTTGGCCGCTTCCGGTGCGGCCACGCCCCGGATGTTGCCTTGCCCGAAAGGCACTTCTCCCGGGTGCAGCTTGGTCTTCTTTTCGATCGTGTAGGCCGTGAACGAAGACAGCAAGGCGCCGCCGCCCGGCAGAATGCCGAGCACCGACCCCAGCGCGGTGCCCCGCAGTACGGCAGGAAGCATGCGCTTGAAATCGGCGGCCGTTGGCATGGTGCCGTGTACTTCGCCCGTGAAAACCTCGCGGTGTTCTTCGGGCCGCGAGAGGTTGCTGATGATCTCGCCGTAACCGAACACGCCCATGGCGATGGCCAGGAAGCTGATGCCGTCGGTGAGCTCGGGGATGTCGAAGCTGAAACGCGCCACGCCGGAGTTCACGTCGGTGCCCACCAGGCCCAGCAGCAGGCCCAGCACGATCATGGCCAGCGCCTTGATCAGCGAGCCCGAGGCCAGCACCACGGCGCCGATGAGGCCCACGACCATGAGCGCGAAGTACTCGGACGGCCCGAACTTCAGCGCGATTTCGGTCAGCGGTGGCGCAAAGGCCGCCAGGATGAGGGTGCCCACACAGCCAGCGAAGAAGGACCCCAGACCGGCTGCGGCCAGGGCCGGGCCCGCCCTGCCCTTGCGCGCCATCTGGTACCCGTCGATCACGGTCACCACCGACGAGGCTTCGCCCGGCAGGTTGACCAGGATCGCGGTGGTGGAGCCACCGTACTGCGCGCCGTAGTAGATGCCGGCGAGCATGATCAGCGCGGCCACCGGCGGCAGGCCGTAGGTGGCGGGCAGCAGCATGGCGATGGTCGCCAGCGGACCGATGCCCGGTAGCACGCCAATCAGGGTGCCCAGCAGGCAACCGATGAAGGCGTAGATGAGGTTCTGGAAGGTGAAGGCGACGCCGAAGCCCAGTGCCAAATGGTCAAACAATTCCATCTTTTGTGCTCCTGATCAGTTCGAGAGGAACGCAGGCCACACCGGGAACTGCAGATTCAACAGATAGACAAACGCGCCGTAGCTGCCAATGGCCAGGATGGTGGCGAGGATCAGCGCCTCTTTCAGCTTGAAGCCCTTGCGCGCCATGCTGGCAATGATCACCAGCGCGTAGATCGAGACGATGAAGCCCATGGCGGGAATGCCCAGGACCGGCAGACCCACCAGCAACGCGCCGAAAGCCAGGTTGGCGCCCAGCACGAACCCCAGCGGACGCCAGGCAAAAGCGCCGACACGGTCCCCGCCCGGAGGGCCGCCCTTGAAAGAGTTGAACGTGACGATGGCACCCAGGATCACCAGCAGGATGCCCAACGTAAGCGGGAAGTAGCCGGGACCCATGCGCGCGCCCTCCCCCACTTCATAGGAGGTGGCGCCCCAGGCAAAGGCGCCGCCCACCACCATGAACATGAGTCCCGAGAAAAAGTCCTTTTGACTGGCCAGGGCCACGATGCGTCTCCTCAAGTTTTGAATATGCACGCATTCTGAGGGGCACAGGAAGGGCCGGCCATGTGGGTTACACCTATCCGTGGGCCGCTCGTGCCCGCCCGCGGCGGGGTGCGAACAGACTACCAGCGGCCCTTGGGCTGCCTGGCGCGCACGAAGGAGGCGATCAGGCTGGCATGGGCGTCGCGCTGGGCCCGGCGGGCGAAGTCGATCGCGGTCATGCCCTGTTCATTGCGGATCATCGGGTCCGCGCCCTCTTCCAGCAGGAGTTGCACCACGTCCGTCGAACCGTAGTGCGCGGCCATCATCAGGGGCGTGCTGCGGTTGGGCGACTCGGCATCGATGTAGGCATGGTGCTCCAGCAGCAGGCGCACCATGTCCACGCTCACGGTTGTGGCGTTGCTGGCGGCGTAGTGCAGCGGCGTCCAGCCCGGCTTGTTGACCTCGGCCTTGCGCTGGATGAGCCGGCGGGCCTGCGCCAGATGGCCCTTGAGCGCCGCCATCATCAGCGGGCTCTCGCCCTGGGCGTTGCGCGCCTCGACCTGAACCACCGTCTGGTCGAGCAGAAAATCCGCCACTTTCAAGGAGCCCTCGCGCAGGGCCAGAAACAGGGCGTGGTCACCATCGGCATTGCGGGTGTTCAGGTCAAAGCCCCGCAGGGTCAGCGCGATCACGGCCGATTCGTCGTCATGCACGACGGCTTTGAAATAGTCCTCAAAGGACCCGGCGTGAAGCGTTCCTAAAAAGCCAATAAACCATGAAATAACAATCAGCTTTATCGATTTATTGAAGTTATTTCTCAACATGGTTCACCCCGTCACCTGATCAAACAGGCGTTCGAAATTGCGGCTGGTGGCCTCGGCCACGTCTTGCAGCGCCAGCCCTTTGATCTCGGCGATCTGTTGCGCCACGAAGGGCACGTAGGAGGGGTTGTTGGTCTTGCCGCGGTGGGGCACCGGCGCCAGGTAGGGGCTGTCGGTTTCGATGAGGATGCGCTCCAGCGGCACGAAACGGGCCACCTCGCGCAGGTCGGCGGCGTTGCGAAAGGTCAGGATGCCGGAAAACGAAATGTAGAAATTCAGCTCCAGCGCCGCACGGGCCACCGCCTCGGTTTCGGTGAAGCAGTGGAACACGCCGCGTGAAACGGCCTGGCCGGGCGATGGCTGGGCCAGACTGGAAAAACCACCCTCTTCGCGCAGGATGGCCAGCGTGTCCTCGGACGCGCTGCGGGTGTGGATCACCAGAGGCAACCCGGTCTGCCGCCCGGCCCGGATGTGCGTGCGGTAGCGATCGCGCTGCCATTCCATGTCGGCCACACTGCGCTCGCCCAGCCGGTAATAGTCCAGCCCGGTCTCGCCGATGCCCACCACGCGTGCTCGGGCGGCCCGCGTCAACAAATCGTCCAGCGTCGGCTCCAGCACGCCCTCGTTGTCCGGGTGCACCCCCACGGTGGACCACAGGTTGGCGTGCTCGCGCGCCAGCGCGTGCACGTCCTCAAACTCTTCCAGCGTGGTGCAGATGCACAGCGCCCGCTCCACCTGGGCCTGCTGCATGGCTTCCAGGATGGCGGGCAGCCGCTCGCGCAGCTCGGGAAAACTCAGGTGGCAGTGGGAGTCGGTGAACATGAAGCGGGGCGATCCATCAAAGACAGCGCCCGCCGGCCATGCGGGCGGGCGGTCGGGTGTTCAGCGGGGCTGGTGGGCGCAGCCGGACTCAAATGGTCTGGGTCGATCGTTCCGAGCCCAGATGCGAGCCCAGGATATCCTCGATCCTGTTCTTGAGCAGGCGCGATTTTTCGTCGGCCGGGAAACGGATGCCCACGCCCTGCGTGCGCCCACCCTGGGCCTTGGCGGGCGTGACCCAGGCGACCTTGCCGGCCACCGGGTAGCGTTGCGCGTCATCGGGCAGGCTGAGCAGCACGTACACGTCATCGCCGAGGCGGTATTCACGCGCCGAGGGGATGAAGATGCCCCCGTCGGAGAACAGCGGGATGTACGCCGCGTAGAGCGCCGCCTTCTCCTTGATGGAGAGCTGGATCACGCTCGGGCGTGCGGCATTCGCTGACAAAGGAGGGGAAGTGCTCATGGCGCTCAAGTTTAGCGGCAAACCCATGGCCAGCGAGCGGCCTGCTGGCCGTGGGGCCCAGCAGGCGGCGCTCAGCCGCGGGTCGCCTTGCTGCCAAGCGCCAGACGGGTGCTGGCGACCCAGGCCTCTTGCATCAGGCCCGGGTTGAAGGGGTGTTCCACGGTGCGCGCGGCGTCCATCAGCTCGCGCGACCAGCGCGCCAGGATGCCCCAGCGCGGGGCCGCGGGCAGATGATCGGCGGCAAAAAAGCGCGGCGCGGCGCCCGAGGCCGACGCCATCAGATCGTGGCAGAGCTTTTGCAACACTTCGAGCTGCTGGGCCGCGGGCCAGTCGGCCAGGGTGCTCCAGTCCCCCTGGGCCAGCGCCTTGGGCAGCAGGCCCCAGGCCTGGGCGCTCAGCCCGGTGCGAGCCCAGGCGAGCGCGTCATCGGGCCGCCCGCCCGCCGCGAGCAGCCACACCCGGGCTTCTTCGGCGGTGGCTTTCGGCGCGCCCTGGGTGCGGGCCTGCGCCAGTAGCCATTCCAGCGCCTCGGCGGGTTCCGGCCAGCTCATGGCATGGGTCTGACAGCGGCTGCGGATGGTGGGCAACAGTTGGTGCGTGGCTTCGCTGGCCAGCACAAAGCGTGTGTCGCCCGGCGGCTCTTCCAGGGTCTTGAGCAGGGCATTGGCGGTGACGTGGTTCATGCGCTCGGCCGGGTACACCAGCACCGCGGTGCCACGCCCACGCGCGCTGGTGCGCTGGGCAAAAGCGACCGTGTCACGCATCGCCTCCACACGGATTTCCTTGCTCGGTTTGCGTTTTTTGTCGTCGATCTCTTTTTGCGCCGACTCGGACAAGGGCCAGCCCAGGGCCAGCATCTCGGTTTCGGGCATGAGGACCACGAAATCCGGGTGGGCATGGCTGCCAACCAGATGACAGCTGCTGCACACCCCGCAGGCCCCGGTGGCGGTGGGTGCTTCGCACAGCCAGGCCTGGGCCAGCGCCAGGCCCAGTTCGTACTGCCCCAGGCCCGAGGGCCCCTGCAGCAGCCAGGCGTGTCCGCGCTGACCGAGCAGCCGCGAGAGCTGACGCTGGATCCAGGGCGCGGGGGCCGTTGCGGCGTGGGACGGTTCCGTCATGGCCGTGCGCTCAATGCGAACCACCTGGAGTCAGTGGCGCGCCGGGCCACCAGCCGCGCCGCGCAAAGGTGTCGACGATGTCTTGCCAAACCCGCTCGCGGGGCTGGTCGGCGTTGATGCGGGCGAAGCGCTGCGGTTCGGCCTCGGCACGGGCCGCATAACCGGCCGCCACGCGCCGGAAAAAAGCGACCGGCTGGGCCTCGAACCGATCGGGCGCGCGGGCATCGGCCAGGCGCGCCGCCGCGATCTCGGCGGGCAGGTCGAACCACAGCGTCAGGTCGGGTTGGCGGATCGCAGGGGCCTGCACGGCGGGCGTGGCCTGCACCCAGCGCTCCAGCACCGAGAGTGTCGCGAGGTCGAAACCCCGCCCACCGCCCTGGTACGCAAAGGTGGCATCGGTGAAGCGGTCGCACAGCACGGCGTCCCCGCGCGCCAGCGCTGGCTCGATCACGCTCAGCAGGTGGTCGCGCCGCGCGGCGAACACCAGCAGCGATTCGGTCAGCGGGTCCATGGCCTCGCCCAGCACCAGGGCGCGCAGCTTCTCGGCCAGCGGTGTGCCGCCGGGTTCGCGCGTGAGCGTGACGCTGCGTCCCTGCAGGCGAAACGCCTCGGCCAACGCGGCGATGTGCGTGGACTTGCCCGCACCGTCGATGCCCTCGAAGGTGATGAAGAGTCCGGCGGAAAGGGGCGTGCTGGGTTCGGACATGGTGTTCAGCGCTTGAGCTGGAAGCGGCGCACGGCCGCATTGTGCTCGTCAAGGGTGGTACTGAACTGGCTGGTGCCGTCGCCGCGCGCCACGAAATACAGCGCGCGCGTGGCGGCCGGCTGCACGGCGGCCCGCAGCGAGCTCCAGCCCGGCATGGCGATCGGCGTGGGTGGCAGGCCGGCGCGGGTGTAGCTGTTGTAGGGGGTGTCGGCCTGCAGGTCCACACGGCGCAGGTTGCCGTCAAAGTGTTCGCCCAGGCCGTAGATCACGCTCGGATCGGTCTGCAGGCGCATGCCGATGCGCAGCCGGTTGTTGAACACGGCCCCCACCATCGGGCGGTCGCGCTCGACGCCGGTCTCTTTTTCGATGATGCTGGCCAGGATCAGGGCCTCGTCCGCCGAGCGCAGCGGCGTGTTGGGCGCGCGCTCGGCCCAGGCCTGGGCCAGTCGCTCGTCCATGGCCTGCGCGGCCTGGCGCAGCACGACCGATGCCGGGGTGTGTTTGACCATGCGGTAGGTGTCGGGGAAAAAACGCCCTTCGGGGTGGCGCTCCGGGTAACCGATGCGCGCCATCACCTCCTCCGGGCTCAGGCCGTCCAGGTCCTGCGTGAGGTCGGGCGAACTGCGCACCGCCTGCAGCAGGTCGCGGATGTTCCAGCCTTCGACCAGCGTCAGGCTGCGCAGCGCCTGCTCGCCGCGCACCAGCTTGTCCAGCAGGCTGCGCGGCGTGGTGCCCGGCGCGAACTCGTAGGTGCCCGCCTTGATCGCGCGCGACTGGCCTGAAAGCCGGAACCAGGCGTACAGCAGCACCGAAGAAGTGCGCACCCCGGCCTGGCTCACCGCCTGGGCGACGGTGCGGGCCGACGCCCCGGGGGGCACGTTCACTTCCAACGGTGTTTCGGCGCTTGCCGAGGGCGGCATGTCCAGGGGATTCTGCAACCACCAGGCGCCCAGTGCGGGCAGCAGCGTGGCGACGACGACAGCAACGACCAGCAGTTTGAAAGCGCGCATCAGGGGTTTGGGTTGAACAGGGGCAGGAAGGGGGGATAAACCAGGGGCAACCCGGCGGCGAACCGGGCCAAAGATCATAATCGACCGCTGTTTCCCAGCCCTTTGATCACCCGGCCCCACCATGACCCTTGTCGCCCCTTTCACCACGCTTGACCCGGCCCGGCTGCAGGGCGCCACCCCCCTGCCCCAACTGGGGGTGATCCGCGCCCAGGGCGAGGACGCGGCGAAGTTCCTGCACGGGCAGTTGACACAGGATTTTTCGCTGCTCGGTCTGTCCGAGGCGCGGCTGGCCGGCTTCTGCTCGGCCAAGGGCCGCATGCTGGCCAGTTTTGTCGGCTTCAAGCGCGCGCACGACGACATCCTGCTGGTCTGCAGCCGCGACGTGTTGACCGCCACGCTGAAACGGCTGTCCATGTTTGTGTTGCGCGCCAAGGTCAAGCTGGTCGACGCCAGCGACGCGTTCCAGATCTGGGGTCTGGCGGGTGGCGCCGCTCAGCCCGGCGGCGCGCAAAAACCCTGGAGCCTGACCGGTGGGCCCGATGATGGCCAGACGGTGCAGCTGTACCCGGGCGCGGGCGTGGCGCGCGCCCTGTGGGTGGCACCGGCCGAACAACCGGCCCCGGCCGGCGAGCGTTTGCCCGAAATCCTCTGGGCCTGGCTGGAGGTGCAGAGTGGCGTGGCCCCCCTCACCCAGCCCATCGCCGAGGCCTTCGTGCCGCAGATGCTCAACTACGAGTCGGTCGGCGGCGTGAACTTCAAGAAGGGGTGTTACCCGGGCCAGGAAGTCGTGGCCCGCAGCCAGTTCCGCGGCACGCTCAAGCGCCGGGCCTATCTGGTCCATGGCGACGGACCGCTGCAGGTGGGGCAGGAGGTGTTCCACGACAGCGATGCCAGCCAGCCTTGCGGCACCGTGGCCGCGGCGGCACCCCACCCCGAGGCCGGTTGGGACGCCATTGTCTCCATGCAGACCAGCGCCGCGGCCGGGGGCCAACTGCGTGCGGGCAGCGCCGATGGCCCGGCACTGGCCGTGTTGCCCCTGCCCTACCCGTTGCTGGACGACATTTGAGCGCCTGAGCCGGCCACGCACGGCACGGAAACCCCCATGTGCCTGATTGCTTTCGCCATCGACGCCGATCCGGCCTGCCCGCTGCTGATCGCGGCGAATCGCGACGAGTTTTTCGACCGCCCCACCGCGCCGCTGCACCGCTGGACGCTGCCCGACGGCCCCACCGTGGTGGCCGGGCGCGACCTGCGCGATGGCGGCACCTGGCTGGGCGCGAGCGACGCCGGTCGCGTGGCCATGCTCACCAATGTGCGCAGCGCCCAGGCCGGCCCCGGCCAGCGCAGCCGGGGCGAGCTGGCCACCCGCTGGCTGCGCGGCGACAGCGACGAGGCGGCCCTGCTGGCGCACATCGACCCGGCCGCCTACGGTGGGTTCAACCTGGTGGTGGGCGACTTCCGCAGCGGTGTCTGGGCCTGGCTCAGCAACCGCCACCCCGAGCGCCCCCACGACGACGGCGCCGTGGCCCTGCACCACCAGCGCTTGCCGGGCGGCGTGTATGGCCTGTCCAACGCCGCGCTGGACACGCCCTGGCCCAAGACCGAACGTTTGAAGGACGCGCTGGGCGCATCGCTGCGGCGGATGGCGGCGACGGACGAAGCCTGCGGCTGGTTGCCGCCCCTGACCGAAGCGCTCGCCGATCGGCAGGCGGCGGCCGCGCACGAACTGCCGCTGACCGGTGTGCCACCCGAGGTGGAGTCGGCCCTGTCCAGCCCCTTTGTGCGCATGCCCGAGCGCGGCTACGGCACACGCAGCAGCGTGGTGCTGCGCGTGCAACCCGCGACGCGGCCCCCTCAGGCCGAGGCAGACACCCCGCGCTGGCAGGTGCAGATCAGCGAATGGACACACCCACCCGGCCCCGCGCCGGACGGCCCGCACGCCTGGGCCGAGCAGGCCCGGCGCAGCGAAACCCTGGTCTGGTGAAAGCGGGCAGACCGCATCCGCGGCGCCACGCGACCCTCAATGCGCGAAACGGTCCAGCCGAGCCGCGTTGTGGGGGACGTCCTACCGCAGCGGAACGAACATCTCCTGGTGGGCGATGCCCGCTTCGTCGAACGGCTCCCCCCGGCGCTGGTAACCCAGGCGTTCGTAAAACCCCTCGGCGCTGCGCTGCGCGTGCAGCATCACCTCGCGATCGCCGCGCGCGCGGGCCGCGTCCGTCAAGGCCTGCAGCACCTGCTGGCCCAGATGACCACCGCGCAGCACCCGGTGGACCGCCAGCCGGCCCACCTGCGACACGCCCGGTGCGCCGGTCGGGATCAACCGCCCGGTGGCCACCGGCTGGCCCAGCCGGTTGTGGGCCACCGCGTGCAGCGCCGTCAGATCCGCCTCGTCGTGCTCCAGATCTTTGGGGATGCGCTGCTCCTGCACGAACACCTCGGTGCGGATGCGCTGCGCGTCGGCGCCGAGTTCGCTCCAGGCGCCCAGCTTCACCGTGCTCATGGTCTCGCCGGCTTCGTAGCCCAGCAGGATGTCGCGCAGCGCCTGCGGCACCGGGCGCGAGGTCTGGCTGCTCGGGTCGGCGAACACGTAGACGATGTCGCCCGAGATCAGGTGCTCGTCGCCCCGGAAGATGGCGCCGGTGAACTGGATCGATGAGGTGCCGATGCGGCCGCATTTCATGGCCACCTCGATCTGGTCGTCCACCCGCGCCGAGGCGTGAAACTCCAGCGTGGCCTTGACCACATACAAATCGCCTTCGAGCCGCTGCATGGCCGCCTCGTAGGGCAGCGCCAGCGCCCGCCAGTAGTCGGAGATCGCGGTGTCGAAGTACATCAGGTAGTGCGCGTTGAAGACAATCTTCTGCATGTCCACCTCGGCCCAGCGCACGCGCAGGCGGTGGACAAAGCGGAAGTCGGATCGTTTGAGGCTCATGGGGGGCTCCGGGTCGGTGGCGGTGGGCTCAAAAAGCCAGGGCCGTCAAGCATAGTGCGGCCGGGCATCCCTGGCGGTCACCGGTTTGTCCGGAGGATGGGCGCCCAGCACCGCCCATCCATTACCTCGGATTCAAGCGCCCGATCCCCAGGCCTGGCGCAGCGCACGCGCCGCATCGTTGTGGGCTTTGAGCGCCTGCGGGATGGCGCGGCCGAACTGGATGAAGCCGTGCACCACGCCGGCGTAGATCTCCAGATCCACCGCCACGCCGGCCATGCGCAGCCGGTCGGCGTACAACACGCCCTCATCCACCAGCGGGTCGCATTCGGCCAGCCCCATCCAGACCGGTGCCACGCCCTCCAGGTCGCGCAGCTGGCCGCGTTCGTCCACACCATCGAGTGGCGCGAAACGCCAGTCGTCGCGCTCGACCGGGCTGCGCAGGTAGTGGCCAAAGAAAAAGCCGATATGTGCTTCTTCGAGCAGGAAGCCCTTGGCGAAGCTGTGGTGCGAGGGCGTGTTTTGGTGGCCGGCGGTGCCGGGATAGAACAGCAGCTGCAGTGCCAGCGGCCAGCCAGCGTCGCGCGCGGCGATGGCCGTCACGGCCGACAGCGTGCCGCCCGCGCTGTCGCCGCCCACAGCGATCCGGGCGCCGTCCAGGCCCAGCGCCGGCGCCTGTTCGCGCAGCCAGGCCAGGCTGTCCCAGGCGTCGTGCACCGCGGTGGGAAAAGGCCACTCGGGCGCGAGCCGGTAGTCCACCGAGAGCACCGCGCAGTGGGCCAGGTGCGCCAGGTGCCGGCACAGCGGCTCGTGCGTGGCCACACTGCCGATGGTGAAGCCGCCGCCGTGAAAGAACAGCAGCACCGGCAGCGGCTGCCCGGTCGCGGGCGCGAACAGGCGTGCCGGCAGGGCGTGGCCATCGCGCGTGGGGATGCGCAGGTCTTCCACGCGCGCGAGCTTGTGTGGGGAAACCTCAAGCACACCCGCACCGGCTTCGTAGGCCTGTCGGGCCTGCTCGGGGGACAGGGCGTGCATGGGCGGATGCCCGGCGCGGGCGATGCGGTCGAGCAGTCCGCGCATGGCGGGCGTGAGCAAGGCTCGGGGGTTGGCGTGGTGCGGCATGCGGTGCGTTTTTGTGAGGTCTGGCCGCCGAGGTGGCCCATGTCCTGTGCGGGACCGTCGCGTCGAGTGCGGCATTGGCCCGGGAGCGCTGCGGTCGTATAGTTTTGAATCCTAATTCAGACCACAACACAGCGAGACAAGCATGGCCCAGATCCTCTACGTGACCAACATCCTGATCGACTTCGGCGCCCTGGCGCAACTGCAGGCCGAGTGCGAGCGGGTGGGCATCACACGCCCGCTGATCGTGACCGATGCGGGCGTGAAGGCCGCGGGCCTGCTGGACAAGGCCCTGGCCGCCCTGCCCGGCCTGCAGCCTGCGGTGTTTGACCAGACGCCGTCGAACCCGACCGAGGCCGCCGTGCGCGCCGCCGTGGCGGTGTACCGGGCGCAAGGCTGCGACGGACTCGTTGCACTGGGCGGCGGCAGCGCCATCGACTGCGCCAAGGGCGTGGCCATTGCCGCGGTGCACGAAGGCCCGCTGAAGACCTACGCCACCATCGAAGGCGGCTCGCCGAAGATCACCGACCGCGTGCCGCCGCTGATCGCCGTGCCCACCACGGCCGGCACCGGCAGCGAGGTGGCGCGCGGTGCGATCGTGATCGTGGACGACGGCCGCAAGCTCGGTTTCCACAGCTGGCACCTGGTGCCCAAGACCGCCCTGCTCGACCCCGAACTCACGCTCGGTCTGCCGCCCCTGCTGACCGCCGCCACCGGCATGGACGCCATCGCCCACTGCATGGAAACCTTCATGGCGCCGGTCTTCAACCCGCCGGCCGACGGCATCGGGCTGGACGGCCTGATGCGCGGCTGGGCGCACATCGAGCGCGCCACCAAAGATGGCCAGGACCGCGAGGCGCGGCTGAACATGATGAGCGCCAGCATGCAGGGCGCGATGGCGTTCCAGAAAGGGCTGGGCTGCGTGCATTCGCTCAGCCACAGCCTGGGCGGCGTCAACCCGCGCCTGCACCACGGCACGCTCAACGCCATGTTCCTGCCCGCCGTGATCCGTTTCAACGCCGAGGCCGAGTCGATGAAAAAGGACCGGCGGTTGGACCGCATGGCTCATGCCATGGGTCTGGCCAGCGGCAGTGACGTGCCCGAGGCCATCGAGCACATGAACGCCCGCCTGGGCCTGCCCAGTGGCCTGGCCGCCATGGGCGTGACGCCCGACCTGTTTGACCAGGTGATCGTGGGTGCGCTGGCCGACCACTGCCACAAAACCAACCCGCGCATCGCCAGCGCGCAGGATTACCGCGCCATGCTCGAAGCGGCCATGTGAGCGGCCTGCACGGCACCCCCGATCGGGGGATACTTGGCGCCCAGCATCAACGAACCGGAGACCGCATGAAAGCCTTGAACATCCTCAAGACCATTGGCAACACGCCACACGTTCGCATCAACCGCCTGTTTGCCGGGGCCTCGCAGCAGGTGTGGATCAAGTCCGAGCGCAGCAACCCGGGTGGCTCCATCAAGGACCGCATCGCGCTGTCCATGGTGGAAGACGCCGAACGGTCCGGCGCCCTGCAGCCCGGCGGCACCATCGTCGAGCCCACCTCGGGCAACACCGGCATCGGCCTGGCCATGGTGGCCGCCGTCAAGGGCTACAAGCTGGTGCTGGTCATGCCCGACAGCATGTCCGTCGAGCGCCGTCGCCTGATGCTGGCCTACGGCGCCTCGTTTGATCTCACGCCGCGTGAGAAGGGCATGAAAGGTTCCATCGCCCGGGCCGAAGAGATTGTGGCCAGCACGCCCGGTGCCTGGATGCCACAGCAGTTCAACAACCCGGCCAACGTCGCGATCCACGCCAAGACCACGGCCGCCGAAATCGCCGCCGATTTTCCCGAGGGTGTGGATGTGCTGATCACCGGCGTGGGCACCGGCGGCCACATCACCGGTTGCGCGCAGGTGCTGAAGGAGAAATGGCCCCAGCTCAAGGTGTACGCGGTGGAGCCGGTGGCCTCGCCGGTGATCTCGGGCGGCAGCCCGGCGCCCCACCCGATCCAGGGCATTGGCGCGGGTTTCATTCCCAACAACCTCGACACCACGCTGCTGGACGGCGTGATCCAGGTGGACGCCGAACCCGCCCGGGAGATGGCGCGCCGTTGCGCGCGCGAAGAAGGCATGCTGGTCGGCATTTCGTCAGGCGCCACGCTGGCGGCCATCGCGCAGAAGCTGCCGGAATTGCCAGCCAACGCCGTGGTGCTGGGCTTCAACTACGACACCGGCGAACGTTACCTGTCGGTCGACGGCTTCCTGCCGGCCTGAGCAGGCCGCAAGACGTCAAAGGGAGTGCCCGAGGGCACATCCCTCCCCCCATGGAAGCCATGGGGACGCTGGCTTCGTCAGGCGCTTTCCTTGACGACGCGCCCATGGAGCGGCTGCAGGGGCCGCGCGTTGGCGTTGTACAGCTGGCGGAACGCCTTGATCTGCTCGGCGCCCAGTTTCACAGGATCCTTGAGCACCATCCACTGCACGCCCTCGGAGCAAGGCGGCGTGGTCAACGAACCGGCGAAGCTGTAATAGCCCTTCTTGGCGGGCAACAGGGTGCCGGCATCCAAGGTGAGGCCGTCCACCGTCAGGTGTTCGCCCACGCGTGGCAGGTGCTCGAAGATGGGCGCCCAGGCCGCGTTGGTCTTGCCCGGCTGGATCAGCACGGCCACCACGCCCAGCTTGCCGTCCTCGCCCTTGTGCACGAAGTGCGCCACCATGGCCGCGCGCTTGCCGCCAATGGCCTCTTCGCTGGGTGTGTGGAAGTGGAACTGCAGCAGCTCCATTGCCTTGCCATCCACCACCAGCTTGCTGCCCGCAGGCATGTTGACCTGCACGGTATGCCCGTTGTTGACCAGCGTGGGGGCGCCGGCCGCGTACTGGAAGTCCAATACGGGCAGCGCCTCTTTCACGGTGTTGCGGATGTCGATGGGGCTTTGTGCCATGCCGCGCGCGCAGGCTTCGAAGCCGGGTTCCAGCGCGCCCCAGTGGGCGGCGCCGTGTTCGCCCTTGTATTCCCAATGCGGGCGGGCCCCTTCGGCGCCGGCCCAGGTGGTGGCGCACAGTGCGAGGGCGGCCACGGTGGTGTGGCGAATCAATTTCTGGTAATTCATGGTGTTATTGAAGACAGGTGAGGAAATGCCGCAGCCTGTCTGCACATCCACCGCGCACGCCGTGGCCCACCCCATGCATCACGGAAGGCCACTGGCAGCGCGGCAGGAACACAAACCGGCACACAACACTGACCCCGCAAGCTGCGGGGTCGCCGGATTCTGAACAAACGCGCCGCAACAGGGCAGCATGCATCGCGCAAGGCCCTGATGCCGTGTCAGGCAAGCCGAAGAACGGCCTGGCCTAAGCACAGAGAACGCCAGATTTTTCAATAAAATCAGGTGAGTACGGCGGCTTCTTCAATAAAACCTTGAACTTTGAGGCCGTGAGGCCCGCCAGGCTCGATCAGATGCGCGAGAGCTTGTACTCGATGAATTCGCTCGGGTAGCCCTCGGCGTCCTTGCCGGAGTCCGGGTCGCCGATCTGCAGCAGGGTGCCATCGCTGTGCAGCAGCACCTTGCTCGAACCCTGGTCGGAGGTGCCGGTGAACTTGTCGGCGGTCACGCCCGCGGTCACCTTGGTGCCCACATGGGTCATCTGCAGATTCGTCAACACCTTTTCAGACTTCACGCTCGGGCCTGAACATGAGGTGCCGATGTAGGCATAGGCGATCACGTCACCCGAAAATCCGGTGGCGCTGGTCTTGGTGATGTCGGCCCGCAGGTGGGCCGAGGCGCCATCGTCGGTGTAGCACTCGCTTTCCCAGGATCCGATGTATTTGGCTACCACGTCGCCCGACGTATCACCGGGCAGAGGATCGTCGTTGCCACCCCCACAGGCCGTCAGCGCGGCCATCGCCAGGCCCAGGCCGATCAGTTTGAAGCGGGTGTATGTCGTCTTCGTCATCATGGAAATCCCAAGGTTGGGTGAAACGGTGAAACCGGGTCCTGGTCGGGCCTGTGGCTGCCGCTGCTTCACGGGTCAAAGTAGCGCGGATTGTGCAGGACAAAAAACGCCCGCTCGGTGCGATCGGACACGGAGCCCGCCATGGAGTCCCGGTTTTACACCTGCTTGCATCCGCCGGTGCTCGGGCTCGGGCGGCGGTGTCTTCAACCGCCCCGCACCATCGCCAGCACCTTGCCCGCGTCCAGCGTCTGCGCCGTGGCCTGGATCTGCGGCAGGTATTGCGCCTGCATCTGCTTGGCCGGGGCCAGCAGGTTCTGGAAGGTTTCCTGCAGCAGCGCGGTGCTCATCACCCGGCCGCCCGCGTAATAACGCTTGGCCACCTGGCCCAGCGCATAGGTGGTGGCAAAGGAAAACGCCACGCCCGTGGCCGCTCGGCCCAGCCCGCCGAGCATGCGGCCCGCGGCGGCACCGATCAGCCCTCCCAGCAGCTTGCGGCCGAACTGTTCGAGGTACTGCGACGTCAGGCCCACGCCCACGGCGGCGATGAACTCGCGGATGTGTCCCTGGTCAAGCTCGACACCGTGCGCCTTGCCGATGTTGTAGACCATGCGCACCTGCAGCGGAATGATGGCCATCGAGGCCCAGGACTGCGGCAGCAGCTCCAGCGCGCCGTTGAGCAGCGCCGCGTTCAGGATGGTTTTGTCGAGCTGGGCGTCGAGCGCGGCATTGAGCGGCGCGGCCCGTGGCACCGGTGGCGCCGCCGGTGTGGTGGCCGCCACCGGCACGGGCACCGGGGCGGCCTCGTCGGCCGCGTCCAGGAGGGCCGCCTCCTCGCGCTCGAACGCCAGGGTCTGTGCCGCATCCAGCTGCAGACGGGTCTTCAGGTCGGCCAGGAAGGCGGCCTCGGCCGGGCTCTGGCGCCCGTCCGCATCGCAGACACACACCGCCATTTCGTAGGCGAGCTGGCGCTGGCCGGCATCCATCAGGCCAGCCACCGCATCGGCCAGCGAAACGCGCTTGAGCAGCACGTCCTGGTACAGCCGGGTCAGCCCGGCGCCACCGGGCTCCTGGCCGAGAGTGTCCGCCAGGTGGCGAATGGCCTCGCGCTCGGCGTCGGCCTTGTGGCCATCCGAAAACGCGGCCAGCAAGGCGATGCTCAGAATGGACTGTTGTTCTTGAGGGGACATGGGCGGTGTTCTCCTGGGTTGCGTTGGATGCGCCGAGTATGGGACCCGCGCCGCAACCCCGATAATCCCCGCATGCGCTTTCTGATCGACTTTTTCCCCATCGGCCTTTTCGTCGCGGCCTACAAACTGCACGACATCTACACCGCCACCGCCGTGCTCATGGTGGCCACTGTGGTGCAGACCGCCATCATCTACGCCATTGACCGGCGGTTGCAGACCTTGCACAAGGTGACGCTGGTGCTGGTGCTGGTGTTCGGCACGCTGACCCTGGTGCTGCAGGACGAGCGCTTCATCAAGTGGAAACCGACCGTGTTGTACGCGAGCATGGCCATCGTGCTGGGGGCGGCACTCTGGGGCTGGAAGAAGAACTTCCTGCAGCTTCTGCTGGGTAGCCAGTTGACGCTGCCCGCGCCGGTGTGGGCGCGGCTCACGGTGATCTGGATCGGCTACTTCCTGTTCATGGCGGGCATCAACGCCTACGTGGCCGCGTACTACTCCACCGAAGACTGGGTGAACTTCAAGCTCTGGGGCTATGTGTTCCCGGTGATCTTCATCGTGGGCCAGGGGCTGTACATCGCGCGCTATCTGAAAGACGACGGCTCCGCCGCCAACGGGGAACCGAAACCATGACAGAGACGACCCTGCCCACGGCCGAGGCACTGGACGCGACCCTGCGCGCCGCGCTGGCGCCCACCTGGCTGGAGGTGCTCGACGAGAGCGCCGCGCACGCCGGCCATGCCGGCGCGAACGCGCTGGGGTATGGCACCCACTTCCGGGTGCGCATCGGCGGGCCGGCGTTTGCCGGCAAGAGCCGGGTGGCCCAGCACCGGCTTGTGTATGATGCGCTGCAAAAATTCACCGACGCGGGCCTGCACGCGCTGGCGATTGAAATCAAGGTCTGAACCCTTTCACCGATGCACGCACCGCCAACCGCCCCGCCCGTTGGCCCCGACACACCCTGACACCTTTTTGCGGCCGCCGCGCCATGCAACTTCGCCGCACACGGCCGCTCCAACCCCTTTTTTCAACCCGAGGAACACCATGAAATTTTCCCTGTCGGCCCTGACCGCGGCCGCCCTGATCGTCGCTGCGCCCTGGGCCGCCGCGCAGAACGTGGCCGTCGTGAACGGCAAAGCCGTGCCCACCGCGCGCGTGGAAGCGCTGGCGCAGCAGGTGGCGGCGTCTGGCCGCCCGGTGGATGACACCGTGCGCGCGCAGCTGAAAGAAGAAGTGGTGTTGCGCGAGATCTTCGTGCAGGAAGCGCAGAAGCGCGGCATCGCCGCCACGCCCGAATACAAGACCCAGATGGAACTGGCCCGCCAGACCATCCTGATCCGCGCGTTGTTCGCCGACTACCAGAAGAAGAACCCGGTGAGCGACGCCGAGGTGCAGGCCGAGTACGACAAGTTCGCCGCGGCCAACGGTGGCAAGGAATACCGCGCCCGCCACATCCTGGTGGAAAAGGAAGACGAAGCCAAGGCCATCATCGCCTCGCTCAAGGGCGGCGCCAAGTTCGAAGACATCGCCAAGAAGCAGTCCAAGGACCCGGGATCCGGCGCCAACGGTGGCGATCTGGACTGGGCCGCGGCCGGCAGCTACGTGGCCGAGTTCTCCGAGGCCATGGTGAAGCTGGACAAGGGCCAGATGACGCAGGAGCCGGTGAAGAGCCAGTTCGGCTGGCACATCATCCGCGTGGACGACGTGCGCCAGGCCCAGTTGCCCAAGCTCGAAGAGATCAAGCCGCAGATCGCCCAGCAGATGCAACAACAGAAGCTGATGGCGTTCCAGCAAAGCCTGCGCGAAAAGGCCACGGTCAAATAAGAAACGAAGGTGGCGCGCCGCTCCGGCGCCCTTCCCTCTTGGCAAAAAGCGCGACCTCGGTCGCGCTTTTTTTTTTGTGCTCGCGCATCGGGTCCGAAGAATCGACGCCACGACAATATTTGATCAAATGTTTGACGACTCTGAATGAATTGGCATAATTCACGCGATTATTTGATCAAACAAGGTGATCTTCATGTCTGCGTCCAGCCCCAGCATCCAGGACTTTCTGTCCCAGCACCGCATCCAGGAAGTGGAGTGCGTCATCCCCGACATGACGGGCATCGCACGCGGCAAGATCCTGCCCAAGGACCTGTTCCTCAACTCCGGCCACATGCGCCTGCCCAAGAGCGTGCTGCTCAACACGGTCAACGGCCAGCAGCCCGACAACGCCGCCTTCGTGGGCGACACCGACCCGGACATGGTCTGCGTGCCCGACCTGGCGACTGCGCGGGTCGTGCCCTGGGCGGCCGAGCAGGTCGCGGTGATCATCCACGACTGCGAGGAGTTCGATGGCACACCGGTGGCGCTTTCCCCGCGCTGCGTGTTGCGCCGCGTGTTGCAGCTCTATGCAACGCAGGGCTGGCAGCCGGTGGTGGCGCCCGAGATGGAGTTCTACCTGGTGGCGCGCCACCAGAACCCGCACGAACCGCTGCAGCCGCCGCTGGGCCGCACCGGCAAGCCCGAGGCCGGCCGCCAGTCGTATTCGATCGACGCGGTGAACGACTTCGACCCGTTTTTCCTGGAGCTTTCGCGCTTCTGCGAGGTGCACCGGCTGGGGGTGGAGACGCTGATCCACGAAGCCGGCGCGGGCCAGATGGAGATCAACTTCACGCACGGGGAGCCGATGGACCTGGCCGACCGGGTGTTCCTGTTCAAGCGCACGGTGCGCGAAACCGCGCTGCGCCACGGCATCTTCGCCACCTTCATGGCCAAACCCATGGAGGCCGAGCCGGGCAGCGCCATGCACATCCACCAGAGCATCCTGGACGCGAAGACGCGCGACAACATCTTCAGCCTGCCCGACGGCTCGGTGAGCCCCGCGTTTCACCACTACATCGCCGGCATGCAGCGCTACGTGCCGCAGCTCATGCCCATGCTCGCGCCGTATGTGAACTCGTACCGCCGGCTCGCGCGCCACATGTCGGCGCCCATCAACGTGCAATGGGGTTACGACAACCGCACCTGCGGCATCCGCGTGCCGGAGTCGGACGCGGCCAACCGCCGGCTGGAAAACCGCGTGCCCGGCGTGGACGTGAACCCCTACCTCGCCATGGCCGCCACGCTGGCCTGTGGCTACCTCGGCATGGTGGAGCAAAGCATGCCCACCGAGCCCATGAACAGCAGCGCCTGGGCCATGGACCACGAACTGCCGAGCCACATGGAAGACTCGATCCGGCGCATGCGCGAATGCGAGCCGCTGCGCGAGATGCTGGGCGGGGCCTTCATCGACGCCTTCCTGGCCGTGAAAGAGGTGGAGTACGCCACCTACAACCGCGTCATCAGTTCGTGGGAACGCGAACACCTGCTCTTGCTGGTGTGAGGAGTGAAGCACCCCCTGCGCCGCTGCGCGGCTTCCCCCTCTCTCGCCTGCGGCGGGAGGGGGACGCAACCAGAGGCCCGGCGAAGCCGGTTCCTCGGTTGCCCTGGATGGTGCACGTGCTCCGGCTGAACCCTTGAAGTCATTGATCACCGATGTCCATGAACGCCACTTCCTCCCCCAGCCGCTCCGGTCTTGACTGGGCTCGTGCCCAGGCCTTCCTCGCTCGCGAGCGCGCCCGCTTTGCCAGAGCCAACCCGCGCTCCGCCGAACTCGCCGCGCAGGCGCGGCAGCACCTGCTGTTTGGCGTGCCGCTGCACTGGATGAACGACTGGGGCACGCCGTTTGCCCTGCACGTGTCCCACGCCAGCGGCGCCGAAGTCACCGACGTGGACGGGCACGCCCTGGTGGATTTCTGCCTCGGCGACACCGGCGCCATGTTCGGCCACGCGCCCGCGCCGGTCGCCGCCGCGCTGGTGCGGCAGGCCACGGGGGGCTACACCACCATGCTGGCCACTGCGGATGCCGCTGCCGTCGGCAGCTTGCTCGCCGAGCGCTTTGGCTTGCCGTTCTGGCAGTTCGCCCTGAGCGCGACAGATGCCAACCGCTACATCGTGCGCTGGATCCGGGCCGCGACCGGGCGCAAGAAGCTGTTGGTGTTCAACGGCTGTTACCACGGCACCATCGAAGACGTGTTCGTCGATCTGGTCGACGGCCGGCCCACGCAGCGCGACAGCCTGCTGGGCCAGGTGCACGACCTGACCCAGCACACGGTGGTGGTCGAGTTCAACGACCTGCCCGCGCTGGAGGCCGCGCTGGCCCAAGGGGACGTGGCCTGCGTGCTAGCCGAGCCGGTCATGACCAACATTGGCATGGTGCTGCCCGAGCCGGGATTCTGGGATGCGGCGCAGGCGCTCATCCGGCAACACGGCGCCTGGCTGGTGATGGACGAAACCCACACCATCAGCACCGGCCCCGGCGGCTACGCGCGCGCCCACGGCATCGAGGCCGACGCGCTCGTGCTCGGCAAACCGGTGGGCGGTGGTGTGCCCTGCGCGGTCTACGGCATGAGCGAGCGCCTGGCCGAGCGCGCCGTGAAAGCCAAGCAGGACGCGCCGCCCGGCCACAGCGGCATCGGCACCACGCTCACCGGCAACATGCTGGCCATGGCGGCCATGCGCGCCACGCTCGGCGAGGTGATGACCCCAGCCGCCTACGGGCACATGCTGGCCGTCTCGGCACGGCTCGCGGACGGCATTCGCCAGACCCTGGCGCGCCACGGCCTGCCCTGGTGCGTGACCCAGGTGGGCGCGCGCACCGAATTCCAGTTCTGCCCCGAACCACCGCGCAACGGCAGCGGGGCCGGGCAAGCGCTCGACGCTGAGCTGGAACACCTGATCCACCTCGGCCTGCTCAACCGCGGTGTGATGATCACGCCCTTTCACAACATGATGCTGGTCTGCCCGCAGACCACCGAGGCCCACGTGGATCGGTTGATCGCCGCGCTGGACGAGGTGATCACCCAGATCAAGGCGCCCGCCGTCCCATGAAGAACACCACCGCCACCACCCAGCAGGACAGCACCTACCTGCGCCTGCGCCAGTGGGTCACGGTGGGCAAATTCCTGCCGGGCGAACGGCTCAAGATCCACGCCATCGCCAAGCAGTTGGGCGTCGGCGTCATGCCCGTGCGCGCCGCCCTGCAGCGGCTGGCCGCCGAAGGTGCACTGGTCAACGTGCCGCACAGCGGCATGCTGGTGCCACGGCTGTCGCTGGCCGAGTTCGACGACGTGTTGCAGACCCGCTTGCTGCTCGAAGGCGAAGCCGCCGAACGTGGCGCGCACCGGCTCGATGCCGCCGGCGTGGCCGAGCTGCTGGCGCTGGAGCAGAAGATGCGCGACGCGCTCAAGGTCAACGACGCCAAGGGCTACCTGGACGCCAACGAGCTCTTTCACCTGCGCCTGTACCAGGCCGCCGCGTCGCCCACCCTGCTTTCGCTGATCGAAACCGTCTGGCTCAAGGTCGGGCCACTGTCCAACAAACTGTTCGAGGTGTCCGCCTCGTTGCGCGTGATCAACGAGGCACACGGCGACGTGGTGATGGCGCTGCGGCTGCGCGACAGCGCCGGGGTGCGGCGGGCGATCGAGAAAGACCTGTTCGTGGCCGGTCAGTTCCTGCGGCCGTTCTGCGCGGGTTAAATGTTCCCCCCGCGCCGCTTCGCGTCACCCCCCGGGGGCGACACCAGCCGTCTGGCAGAGCCAGCCCGGCGGTGGCTCTGGGTGGCACTGTTTCACGCTGCTGGTTCGCGCTCCGGCACCGTTGGAAAACGGAAAAGACACCGGGGTTCAATGCTCATCGGCTGACCCACACCCAAGCACTCACCAGCCCGATCAACACCGGCTGGTGCAGCAGATAGTAGCTCAGGCTCCAGCGGCCCAGCGTCACCAGGCCGCGTTTCAGGCCGGTGGCCGGCGCGTCCGCCGAACCCAGCCACTGCGGCCGGTGCAGCAGGGCCCAGCGCCCCGCCGCCACGCCCCACCACATCACGCCCAGCCAGGGCAGCAGCGGCACATAGTCTTCGGTCACCGGCAGGCGGCTGATGAAGCCCAGCGCATTCAAGCCAGGGCTGTTGAGCACCTGCAGCGCCGGCACGGCGGCGATCACACCCGGGGCGATGAACTTGGCCGCGATCGCCAGTGCGCCCAGCGGCCACAGCCAGGCGCCCCAACCGGCGGTCAGCCGCACCACGATCAACATCACCGCGATACCGTGCAGCACCCCGAAGTAGATGAAGCTCTTGGGGAACATCAGCATGGAGCCCGCGCTGACCAGCATTGCCGCGCCCGCCACCTGCCCCCAGCGCCGCCAGAAACGCGGCCAGCCCTGCGCCTGCGACAAGGCCACCGCCTGCGACAGCCCGGCCGTGAACAGGAACAGGCTCACGATGGCGCTGCGCTGCCAGGTCCAGAACGGATCGTGGTGGAAGTCCGCGCGGATGAAGCCGAAGTGGTCGAGGTCAAAGCAGAAATGGAACACCGTCATCCACAGCATGGCGGTGGCGCGCAGCAGGTCGATGCGGTCGAGACGGCCTGGCACCATGTTTCCGCTGGACATACCGGCGTCAGGCGGCAGAACGGTGGTGAATCGCCAGCAGCAGTTGCGCCAGATCGCGCGGCGCGCTCACCATCGGGTCGTGCCCGGTGGCCATTTCGTACACGGTCCAGCCCGGTTCGCTGCGCACGCGCTGGCGCGACGCCGCGATGGTGGCCAGCGGTGGGTGGGTGCAGTCGATGAAGCTGTGCGGCACGGCCCAGACCAGCGCCGGGTCGAAGCGCAGCGGTTCCTGGTAGAGCCGGAAGGGCTGGGGCGTCTGCCGGCGGTTGACCCAGTCGCGGTCGGCGCCTTCCAGGCCAAACAACGAAGCGTCCGGCGGCGGAAAACTCAGGCCGCCGCTGGCCTGCGCCTCCTTCACACGCCTGGCCACGGTCTCGGGACTGTGCGGCGTGCTCCAGCTGTCACCGGGGTTGGGCACGCCCGCGTCCACGTAAACGAGGTGGCGCAGCAGGCCCGGGTGCGCGCGCTGCAAGCGGTCGGCCACGCAGGTGATGAGGTTGCCCGCGTAGCTGTGGCCCACCAACACCACGCGCTGCAGCTCTTCGGCCTCGATCAGGCCGATCACGTCCTGGGTGTGGGTGTCGATGCCGACCTCGGGGCTGAGCAAGTGCGCCCGCTCGCCCACGCCCGTGAGCGTGACGGCGTGCGTCTCGACACCCGCGCCGCGCAGCAGGGGCAATACGCGGCGCCAGCACCAGGCGCCGTGCCAGGAGCCGTGCACGAGCACGATGGCGGTCTTTGCGATTTCGGTGGCTGCGTTCATGGGCGTTCTCCAGGACAATACCGGCTTGAATTTTTCCCCCGATTCTGCCTCTTCGCCCCGCCCCACCGACCATGCTGCCGCACCAACTCGAACTGCTCTCCCCCGCGCGCGATGCCGACATCGGCATCGAGGCGGTGAACCACGGGGCCGACGCGGTCTACATCGGCGGGCCGAGCTTCGGCGCGCGCACCAGCGCCGACAACCGCGTGCAGGACATCGCCCGGCTGGCGAAACATGCGCACCGCTTCGGCAGCCGCATCTTCACGACGATGAACACCATCCTGCGCGACGACGAGCTGGAGCCGGCGCGCAAGCTGGCCTGGCAGCTCTACGACGCCGGGGTGGACGCGCTCATCGTCCAGGACATGGGCCTGCTGGAGATCGACCTGCCGCCGATCCAGCTGCACGCCAGCACCCAGACCGACATCCGCACGCCCGAAAAAGCCCGCTTCCTGCAGGACGCCGGCCTGTCCCAGATCGTGCTCGCGCGTGAACTCACGCTGCAGCAGATCGCCGACATCCGCGCCGCCACCGACCCGGATCGCTGCACGCTGGAATTCTTCATCCACGGCGCGCTCTGCGTGGCCTACAGCGGCCAGTGTTTCATCAGCCACGCCCACACCGGGCGCAGCGCCAACCGCGGCGACTGCTCGCAGGCCTGCCGCCTGCCCTACGAGGTGAAAGACAGCCAGGGCCGCATCGTCGCGCACGACAAGCATGTCCTTTCCATGAAGGACAACAACCAGAGCGACAACCTGCGCGCCCTGATCGACGCCGGCGCGCGCAGCTTCAAGATCGAAGGCCGCTACAAGGACATGGGCTACGTCAAGAACATCACCGCCCACTACCGGGTGTTGTTCGACCAGATTCTGGAAGAACGCCCCGAGCTGGCCCGCGCCTCCAGCGGCGAATGCACTTTCCACTTCCAGCCCGACCCGGACCAGAACTTCAACCGCGAGTTCACCGACTATTTCGTGCAGGGCCGCCAGCAAGACATCGGCGCCTTCGACACCCCCAAGAACCCCGGCCGCCCCATCGGCTACGTGACCAAGGTCGGCCCCAACTTCGTGGAGCTGGAGACCGACGACCCCGCCACCGTGATCCACAACGGCGACGGCCTGTGTTACCTGGACCTGCAGAAAGAGCTGGTGGGCCTGCAGATCAACCGGGCCGAGCAACTCCCTCTCCCGCGTGCGGGAGAGGGCCGGGGTGAGGGCTCCCCCAAGCACTGGCGCGTGTTCCCCAAAGACCCGATGGACAGCTTCAAGGACCTTCGCAAAGGCGTGCAGATCAACCGGAACCGCGATATGGATTGGGTGCGCGGGCTGGAGAAGAAGTCGGCCGAACGCCGCATCGACGCCTGGCTCAGTCTGGACGAAAGCACCGACGGCCTGAGCCTCACGGTCACCGACGAAGACGGCCACAGCGCCACCGCCACCCTGCCCTGCGCGCCGGAACCCGCGAAAGACCCGGCGCAGGCCGATGCCCGGCTGCGCGACAGCCTCTCACGCCTGGGTGAAACCATCTTCCAGCCCATCGACGTGGCGCTGAACCTGAATGGGCCCCGCTTCGTCCCCGCCTCGCTGCTCAACCCCTTGCGCCGCGAGGCCATCGACAAACTCGAAGCCGTCCGCACCGCCGCGTGGCAACGCCTGCCGCGGGCAAAACCGGTGGAGCCGCCCGCCCCCTACCCCGAAGACACCCTGACCTATCTGGCCAACGTGTTCAACCACAAGGCCCGCGACTTCTATGCGAAACACGGCGTGAACGTGATCGCCGCCGCCTACGAGAGCCACGAGGAAGAAGGCGAAGTCAGCCTGATGATCACCAAGCACTGCGTGCGCTACAGCCTCAGCCTGTGCCCCAAGCAGGCCAAGGGTGTGACGGGGGTTCAGGGCACGGTGCGCGCCGAACCCATGCAGCTCATCAACGGCCATGAAAAGCTCACCCTGCGCTTCGACTGCAAGCCCTGCGAAATGCACGTGGTGGGCAGGATCAAGCGCAGCGTGTTGAACGCCGCACCGGCGAGCCCGGTGACGTTCTACCGGACGCGGCCGAGCGGCGCGGCAGCGGCACCTGATCAGATATAGGCGTTCACCGGTGGCACATGCCGCATGTGCAGCGACATTCCCAGCGCGGCCATGTGGTTGCTGTTGCGGCTGAGGATTTCTTCGCTCAGGGGCAGGAATTCGGTTTCCTCAAACGTGGCGTGAGCCTTGTATTCGGTCACGAGGCGGTGCAGCTCGCTCACGTCCAGCCGGGTGCTCTGGCCTTTGGCGACCGGTTTCAAACCCTTTTCCAGCTGTTTCCAGAGGGCTTCGATGGCGCGGTGTTCATCGGTCAGGCGTTTGGCCATGGCCTTGACCCGTTCGAGTTCCGCGCCGGGCTGGGCGCTGGCCATCACGGCGGGGAACAGCTCGCGCTCTTCTTCCAGGTGGTGTTCGAAGATGGCTTCGCGGAAGAATTCGAGCGATTCCTCGGCGATCTGGCGTGCCCTGGCGGCGGGCTCCAGCAAGGCGGGCAACTCGTCGAGCGCGGCGAGGCGCTTGACGATCCCTGCGTGGCAGTTGGAAAAGTTGTTCAGCGGGGCGTCGGTGTCGACAGGGGGCTGGGCAATCATGGGGGCTCCTGAGAGGGTACGGGGGTGATCAGCGCGGCGCATGGCGCCCAACCGCTGTGGATGGTTCTTTGTACCGCATGACCGGGCGTTCCGGGACGGGGTGTGAGCAAGGATTGATGAATGTCAACCAGCCCTAAGGCTGGCGGTGTTCCACCAGTTCGAACACATCTTTCTCCATTTCGAGGCTGGTCGCAGAGAGCATGCGCCGCTGCATCTTCACGTAGCGTTTCACCTCAGGCGCGTACCACACCAGGTAGTGCACCCGCACCGGTTCGACCTGCGCCACGGTGGGCCCGCCGGTGGCGCGGCGGCTGCTCCAGACCTCGACCTTGTGGGCCGAGAAGGTGCCGGCGGGCACGCTGACCGACTCCTGCCCCAGCACCTTGGCCTGCGAATACCAATTGCCCCACTGCGGGTCGTAGTCGGGTGTGGCGAAGCCGCGCTGCGAGCCCATCTCGGTCAGCGAGACGGAGGCACCCAGGTAGGGGCTGAACTCGAAGCCGATCTCGCTCCAGGTGACGAAGCCGGGCGCGCCGCTGCGCGAGCGCCGCGACTCGGCCCTCGGGCCGGCGTCGGGATTGAGCGGGCGCAGGGCGTCGGTGGCCAGGCCGTCCACCAGCGACTGGATCGTCACCTCAAATCGGCGCTTCGGGCTGGTGCGCCATTTGCCGGACGACTGGTAGACCCAGCGCTCTCCGCGGCGCGGCAGGCCCGAGGCCGACGATGCGGGCTCGGTGGCGGCGGGCCGCGCCACCGGTGCCACGGGAGTGACTGGCGCCACAGGTCTGGCCACGACCACCCGGGGGGGCGACACCAGCAGGGTCTTGCGCACCGCCTTGCCCGCGTGGCGCGCGGTGAGCGTGAACGTGGTGGCGACGTCCACGTCCACCGACACACAGTCGCGGCTGGCACGTTCGAGCTCACCGGGACGCGGTGACAGCGTGACGCTGTCGGCGTTGCTGACCCGGTAACACAGGCGCGTGCCACCCTCGCCCGCCTCGGCTCGGAATTCGTGGATCTGTGGCGGCGTGACCGCCGGTTCAGGGGTCGGTGTCGGTGTCAGTGTTGGCGGGGATGGGGATGGGGATGGCTTCACAGTGTCACCCGATGCGGCCGCGACCACCGGCGGTGTTGCCACCGGCCGGGTGCTCGCACCGGGTACCACCGCAGCCACCGGGGCCGGCGCTTCGGTCTTCGGCGCGGCGGCCACCACCACGGGAGCGGTCGGCTCGGGCTTGGCCGCCACCAGCGCAGTCGTTGGCTCGGGTCCCTCGGAAGGTGGCCCGCCCATCGGCAGCCACCACCACACGCCCACACCCAGCAGCACGGCGCCCGTTGCGGCGGCCGGCCAGACCCAGGGCAGCGTCCGCCCCACGGCCTTGCTCGCCACCGCAGCCGGGCCCCGGCGGGCCGGTTTCACCTTGAACGGTGTCGGCTCAGGGCCGCCCTCGTTGGCCAGGATCCGCTCCAGCGTGCCGATCAGCTCACTGGAGGACGCGTCCCACTGCTTGTGGTTGATCTCCACCGCCTGGCGGCGCGTCAGCGGCTTGAGGTCTTCGGGCAATTCTTCGGCGCGCGGCATGACCGCGCCGCCCACCAGCACCGGCACCACACGGATGCCGCGCTGGAGCGCCGCGCTGGTTTCGAGCCGGACAAAGTCGTTGGGGTCGTCGAGCCGGCGACGCCCGGCGGCATCGGTGCCGTGGGTCCATTCGTCACCGATCATGACGATGAGCACGCGGCAGGAACTCACCGCCTCTTCGATCGCGTTGACGAAATCGGCACCGGGTTCGATGCCCTCGACGTCCATGAACACGCGCTCGCCACCGAAGTGGCTGGCCAGCCGGTCGTACAGGCGCCCGGCGTAGCCCGCCGAGTCGTCGCGTCGGTAGCTGATGAAGATCCCGTCCATGGGCGCTCGACCCCCGTTCTTCACAACTGGCGGTACCCGGGCCTCGGGCGCTGCGCCGGGCGCGACCCGCCAGCGCCAGATCAAGGCGTATTAGGGGCCCATCACCCGCAATTTGCAAGGGCTTGCCAGTGCAGGCGGCGCACCCCTGCCCCTCTGATGGGGGATGCGCCCGGCGGGCCACCGGGCGGCGCAAGCTGCGTGCGCTCAGTGCGCCGCAGCCGATTTCCCGGAGGCGCGGAATCGACCCCACAGACCCACGACGGCCAGCACCACGCCGCCCGCGGCCAGCCCGACCAGGGCGCCGGCCAGGCTGGACACGATGGGACCCATCCAGCCCATCGTGTGCGCAAAGTCTTCGATGCCATGGCCAATGGCGGGCACGCCGTGCACCAGAATGCCGCCGCCCACCAGGAACATCGCGGCCGTGCCCACGACCGACAGGCCTTTCATCAGCCACGGCGCCATGCCGACGATGCCGCGTCCGATGGCCTGTTTCCAGGCCGCCGCCTGGCGGCTGAGGTACAGGCCGGCGTCGTCGAGCTTGACGATGCCGCCCACCAGGCCATAGACGCCGATGGTCATGATGATGGAGATGCCCACCAGCACGGCCACCTGGCGCGCAAAGCTGGCCTCGGCCACGCTGCCCAGGGTGATGACGATGATCTCGGCCGAGAGAATGAAGTCGGTGCGCACGGCGCCCTGGATCTTCTCTTTCTCGAATGCCACCAGGTCGATCTGCTCGTCGTTGACCGCCTGCACCAGCTCGGCGTGGTGCTGCTGGTCTTCGGCTTTGCGGTGGGCCAGCGCATGCACCACCTTCTCGGTGCCTTCGTAGCAGAGGAACAGGCCGCCCAGCATCAGCAGGGGCGTGATCGCCCAGGGCGCCACGGCGCTGATGGCCAGCGCGGCGGGCACGAGAATCGCCTTGTTCTTCAAGGAACCCTTGGCCACGGCCCAGACCACGGGCAGTTCCCGGTCGGCCTTGACGCCGGTGACCTGTTGCGCGTTGAGCGCCAGGTCGTCGCCCAGCACACCGGCCGTCTTCTTGGCGGCCAGTTGCGTCATGGCCGCCACGTCGTCGGCGGCGGCCGCGCCCTGGCGGGCGGCGACCTTGGTCATGACGGCCACATCGTCCAGCAGGGTGGCGATGTCGTCGATGAGGGCTAAGAGGCTGGAGGCGGCCATGGTGTGCGTTCGGTCAGGTCAAGAGAAACAACGAATCAAGCCACCCATTTGCGCGCATTGCGCCAGATGCGCATCCACGGGCTGTGGGCGCTCAGGTCGCCGCTGGTCCAGCTCATCTGGATGTTGCGGAACACGCGTTCGGGGTGCGGCATCATGGCCGTGAAGCGGCCGTCGGCCGTGGTCACCGCCGTCAGGCCGCCCGGGCTGCCGTTGGGGTTGAACGGGTACTGCTCGGTGGCCGCGCCGTGGTTGTCCACGAAACGCATGGCCGCAATGGCCTGCGCCGGATTGCCGCGGTGCTTGAAGTTGGCAAAACCTTCGCCGTGCGCCACGGCGATCGGCAGGCGGCTGCCGGCCATGCCCTGCAGGAACAGGCTGGGCGATTCCAGCACCTCGACCATCGACAGGCGCGCCTCGAAGCGCTCGCTCTGGTTGGTGGTGAAGCGCGGCCAGGCTTCGGCGCCGGGGATGATGTCGGCCAGCTCGGCGAACATCTGGCAGCCGTTGCACACGCCCAGGCCGAAGGTGTCTTCGCGACCGAAGAAGCCCTGGAACTGTTCGGACAGCAGCGGGTTGAAGGTGATGCTGCGCGCCCAGCCGATGCCGGCGCCCAGCGTGTCGCCATAGCTGAAGCCGCCGCAGGCGACCACGCCTTTGAAATCCGCCAGTTTCGCGCGGCCGGCCTGCGTGAAGGCGTAGGCCATCTCCACGTGCGAGTTCACGCCCTGCTCGCGCAGGATCGCGACCTTCGGGCGGCTCAGGTTCAGGAACGGCGCGGCCACGTTGTCGACTGGGTCGAAGCTCAGCGACACGTGCATGCCGGGGTCGGCGGCCAAGCCGGCCGCGGTGTGTTCGGCATCGGCGCAGGCCGGGTTGTCGCGCTGCTGGTTGATCTTCCAGCTCACGCTGTCCCAGACCTGGTGCAGGTCGAACAGGCTGGCGCTGAACACGGCCTTGGTGTCGCGCCAGACCTGCAGCTGGCCCTTGCCCACGTCCATGCCGGAGGCGGCGGGGCGGGTCTTGCCGATGAAGTGGCTGTGTTTGGAAAGGCCGTGCTCGCGCAGGGTCTGCATCACGTCGTTGCGGTGCTCGGTGGCCACCTGCAGCACCACGCCCAGCTCTTCGCTGAACAGGGCCTTGAGCGTGAGCTCCTGGCGGCGCGCGGCCACCTGCGTGGCCCAGTTCTTGGCGTCGCCGCTGTCCATGCGGCTGTCGCTGATGCCGTCGCCCTCCAGCACCAGCATGTCCACGTTCAGCGCCACGCCCACGTGGCCGGCGAAGGCCATTTCGGCCACGGTGGCGAGCAGGCCGCCGTCGCTGCGGTCGTGGTAGGCGAGGATGCGGCCCTGGGCGCGCAAGGCGTTGATGGCGTTGACGAGGTTGACCAGGTCTTTGGCATCGTCCAGATCGGGCACGGTGTCACCGAACTGGCCCAGCACCTGGCCCAGCACGCTGCCGCCCATGCGGTTCTGGCCCTTGCCGAGGTCGATCAGCACCAGCGTCGTGTCTTCGATCTGGTTGTTCAGCTGCGGCGTGAGCGTGCCGCGCACGTCGGCCAGCGTGGCGAAGCCGGTGACGATCAGGCTCACCGGCGAGGTGACTTTTTTCTTGTCCGAGCCGTCGCTCCACTGCGTGCGCATGGACAGGCTGTCCTTGCCCACGGGGATGGAGATGCCCAGCGCCGGGCACAGCTCCATGCCCACGGCCTTCACGGTTTCGTACAGCGCGGCGTCTTCGCCCGGCTCACCGCAGGCGGCCATCCAGTTGGCGGAGAGCTTCACGCGCGGCAATTCAATCGGCGCGGCCAGCAGGTTGGTGATGGCCTCGGCCACGGCCATGCGGCCAGAGGCCGCGGCGTTGATGGCCGCCAGCGGCGTGCGCTCGCCCATGCTCATGGCTTCGCCCGCAAAACCGGCGAAATCGGCCAGGGTCACGGCGCAGTCGGCCACGGGCACCTGCCAGGGGCCAACCATCTGGTCGCGGTGTGACAGGCCGCCCACGGTGCGGTCGCCGATGGTGATGAGGAAGCGTTTGGAGGCCACGGTCGGGTGGCTCAGCACGTCGATCACGGCCTGCTGCAGGTCCACGCCGGTCAGGTCCATGGGCAGGCCGGTGCGTTCGACGGTGGTCACGTCGCGGTGCATCTTGGGTGGTTTGCCCAAAAGAACATCCATCGGCATATCAACCGGGTGTTGGCTCCCTCCCCCACTGGGGGAGGGTTGGGGTGGGGGCTCGGCGCGCGAGGCCCCCCCCCCCCCCCCCCCC